>Ga0315549_1003546_pt1 | contig 13831 bp, 23 predicted proteins | sample SalMarSW160200MG_FD_203101 | JGI IMG/M metagenome (GOLD analysis project Ga0315549, IMG submission 203101) | Salt marsh sediment microbial communities from the Plum Island Ecosystem LTER, Massachusetts, United States - Salt Marsh Sediment SW1601-200 ... | reverse complement strand
TATCAATTATTGGTAATCCTTATTAAATATGTATAAATGCAATAGGATAAGTGTAAACGAAAAATGTAGCCTTATTTCAGATAGGTGACAGAAGCACTTTGGAACGTAATCTTTTGGATATCCTGCCTCAATCCATACCTCTCCCTACTAATCCTCACCGCATACTCCCTCAGTTGTGTCCCAAATACCTTTTCTATAAACAGAATAGTTTCGAACGCCTCCACGTATACTTGGTTAAATAACCGGTAGAACCGCCATCTCACGCCCTGCCTTGTCATCCGAAATGTTTTATGAATCTTTTCGCCGTATGTCCCTTTAAGAACCATATAGCTCGGCCTACCAGGCTTCAACTCTACCCACAGATCATTCGACTCCATCAGGTTCTTCAAGTTCTCCAAAAAGCTCTTATCCTTCTTGGTTAACTTCATGCCTTTTCGCCATGATCTCCTGCCCTTCCTGCATGAGGTCTACAGTATAGTTTTACGCCTTGAAAGCAAGGCTTTATGGTCAAAGTATGTTCGATCCGTTGACCACATGTTCAATTGATCTTCTCTGTTCTCGGTTTGCTTTTTGTTATTCAAAGATGTTTTAATACAACAGAAAACTGCTTCCCTCAAGCTCTGCCAGAAGATCCGGGTGATGTCTGGCTAAAAACTTAATTCGATTGCGTTTGTGTGGTTTGATACGAGCAATTTCAAGTACCATTTTTGCATACCGTTGTACTTCTTCATCCGGAAATTTACACTGCCTTTTCAGATATGCTACATTCTTTTCAGAAATTTTACACTGTGTAAGAAAACCCTGTATGTCTTGAAGTGGCTTAATTCGTTCTTGTTCATAGCGTGGCTTCTTTGAACATTTTTTGCAAATATGTTGTTTATGGCCTTTTCCGGAAAACGCTTCATTAGGCCTGATACTATCACATACCCAACAATAATGTCCCACGAGACTCGCCTTTCAATCCAGCCTGAACCACTCTATACGAACGCCCATTTCAGTTTCTTTATTTATCCAGATTTCAGCCTGATTTTCGCTGCAACCATATTTCCTGTCAAATACAAATCCTCGCTTCTTCAATTCTTTGCGTATGCTCATTTCTCCACCTCCGATTATTTTCGGCACTGCTTATTATTTGTGGTGCCGAAAGACTTTTTACGGTCTTTTCTCAGACTTTTTTTGTACTTTTGATTATTAAGATTTTCTTTGGCCATCGTTTGAAAACACGATATTATATGATGGCAAGAGCAAATTCTGTTAGTAGACACAAAAATGCAAGACTCACCTGCTATCAAGACAATAATCGAAGGACTAAAAGATCAATCCAAATACATCGCAATAGTTGTCCAAAATTCCATGGAAGACTTTCATTGCAAACATTTGACTGATAAACAAATGAGGGAACTTAATTCAATTATTAGGAACGCCATTTACACTGCTTTATACACAATGGTGTTCCACAAGGATTCAGATAAAGCAAATCAATTTATGAAATATCACTATTCGATGATCCCTGATTATTGAGAAGAACCGGAATTACTGGGAAACATGGAACCATAACTTTTCTCTTGTTGGTAAAACTTTTGAGCTATAACTAACTGTTGTATTAATGCTGTGATGACAATCGGATATATAATCTGGGTGCCCAGCAGCATATAGCTATCGCTAACTGATAGGAAAAACCGCAGTCAGAAAGGCAACTGCGGTGAAAAGGAAATGAAAAAATCACCGGTGTGATGGAAAAAAGATTATCCTTTTTGCCTCCTTGTCGATAGCCAGACATAATTCCGGGTTCTCAAACATAGGCAAAAACTCGTTGCCTTCTTCATCCGATGACAACCATACCTGGAAATAATCACCAACTTCATTTTCAATTTCGTTCAGAAGTTTTTTGAATCCACCAACATTCATTACCGTTTGTTTTGCCATAGTTCTTCACCTCCAATCAACCAACGGGTTCTAATACTTTGATGGTTTTGGGCACGAGGACTTCTTCTTCAGTGATGCGGTAGTTTTTGCAAATATCAACGTAGTGAGCGAATATTTCATTTGAGAGCTTGTCAAAATCCTGAACCAGCTCGACTCTTTCCCGAAGCTCACTTAAAGTCCAGCCCTCGAAATCCTCACACATATCCACATCCTTGCCCGGCCAGGTAAAGACCTGCATATGTGTTTGCTTGAAATTTACTCTTGCTTTGGCATCGCACTTACCGCAGATACCAGCTTTACCTTCCAGCACTGCCTGATAATTCTTTTGCCCACAGTGTGTGCAGTAGCTTTTGTATCCGCTCGGCTTTATTCCGCCTCTATAAAGGACAACATATCCGCCGCTTCTGCCATTGATCCCTGCCTGCCACTGCCAGTTGTATTTTCTGCTAAAATCTTCCAGCAGGTCACTTAATTTCTCTCGCCATTCAGTGATCCATAACATATCCCACCATGTGTCATTATTAATATCATCAGGCTTGTCAAAATTGTAAAGCTTTATGCAGTTGGCGTAGCTTGTCGACCTGTTCCAGCTGTTCATGGTGTGGTACCTGAAATGCTTTTTCAGGAAGGCAGTCATTGCCTCCCTATACCGTAAGTCAACTTCCTTATAGAACATATTGTCACCTCCAATAAAAATGCTTAGCGATAGTCAAAAATCTGCTATCGCTAAGCATAGGTTAACATTAACACTCACCCACATTGATCTCCGAAGCCAGCAGATTGACCTGGATATCAGGATCAACCGGCAGCAGTCGAAGATACTTTGTGAACTGTGCCAGCATAAATCCCGCAGCAATATTCGCACAGTAGATAGTTGTTTTTGCCGTACATGGACCAGCCTGAGCCTGCTCTGCTGTAAACAGTGTCTGGGGATAATACTGCCTGCTCTTTTCATCGCAAGCGGTGACTACTCTCAACACCTCTGCTGACATCCTTCCATCGCAGAGAAAATTGACTCTATCTTTAACCGAATCCCAGATGTGCTTGCGTGTAACTATCGAGTCCACACAAACAAAAACACAGTTGCCAACAGATGTTGATCGTTTAAATCGTTCAAGCATTAATTCAACGTTTAAGTCATTATTCATCTCTCTGCAGAGCTGTGCAGTTACATCAACCTTGGGTCTTTCCAAATCTTTCTGCAGATATCCTTGCGTTGCCAGATTTGAGATTTCCACATTGTCAAAATCTATGAGTTGTAGATGTTGTACACCTATCGCCGTAAGCTGAATAGCAACCTGTCTCCCAATCGCACCAATACCGATTACCGTTGCCTTGCAATCCATGATTCTTTCTCGTGGCACGATATCGGCTTGTCTTGAAAATCTCTCATCCATAGAACACCTCCGTTTCTTCGTCCCAGAAATCACTTCTAACAGCCAGTTCGTCCATGAACATCTCACGTTCAAAAGGTTTCATTCGGTCAATTTCAGAAAGCAAATCATCGCTTGAAAACAACGGAACCTTGCTGAAATTTTCACCGCCGAACGGTTCGAATTCTTTTTGCTTATCGCTGGCAGGTTGCTTTGATTTATCAGTCTGTTTGAAGATTTCATATTCTGCAACATTAGCCTTATATTGCTGTGTCCATAGTTCAAAATCAGCAGCGTCAAATTCAAAACCGTAATCCACACAAACAGGAATCTTAACTTCTCCGCCCGGGCCGACATTGAATCTGAGCCTTGCAAAGGTATTGCCATTTCGCGCAACAATGCACATGATCGACCAATCACAACTACCAAACACACGGGCAAATGTTTCCTCATCGGTTATGCTTGGTTCGGCAGAACTTCCGGGATGGGAGTGCAACCACACGCGGGCGAATTGTTCGGGCTTTCTGCCGGCTTCAACCTGATCCTCGAAAAGGTTTGCCACGGATTCATCTTCAAATGAAACCGATGCAACAGTTACCTTCTGTTTTACCAGTGCAAAATCCGTCACAAACAATAAATCATCAGCTTCTGTAATGCCGAATCCTCCGACTTCATTATCAGTCATGTCTCGCATGAACAATAGCTTGGCCCATGCAGTCGGGCTGAATCGCAGCACAGGTTTCTGATTTATTTGATTCACTTTCTTGTTCTTCATCGTTATTATCCTTTCTCTGTTTATCACAGGTATTGCATAAACCTTCTTCAGTTAAACAATCCTTGCAGAATGTTTCTTCGCATTCTTTGCATTTAGCTGTACAGCCCTGACAGACCGGTTCATTGCATGAGGGACATTCGTATGCGCAGCCGAGACAGACTGTGGTATCACACATCTGGCAGTATGTTGAACAGTGGCCGCAATAGTCCCTGTTACAGTATTCACAGTAATAGCAATCATCATCTGATACAGTACAGCCACAGTCGTAGCAGGATACACCCTCCCAATTATCAAGACTTACATATGGACTATCCGGGTTGTAAGTCTGCAGGATGTTTACTATCATAGTAAAATAATCACAGAATCTTCCCTGTTCCAGTGCCTTTTTGATTGAGATATGGCCATCACCTTCACAGAGTCTTTCAGAACTAACGTGTGGGTGGGTAATACTAGAATCTGTCCCTGCAGGATTGGGATCAAGTGCTATAATCCTGTACGGGTTCTCGGTGTAGAGCTTATTTATCTGGTCAATAAACAGCTTAATTTCAAACGACCCCAATGGAATATCATCAAGGGTGATTGGCTCGGTTATTACTGAAATTGTTTTTTCGTTCAGGTCGAATTGATACTCACCAAGCTCCTGATCTATCTGTGACAGTTCCGCAAAGACATCGGAAAGCTTCGGTAATTTGGGTTCATCCTCGTCGATGAACTCTTTGAATCTCTGCAGGTAATACGAAAAATCATTGAGGTTTCTGCTGACTCTGGTTACTATTTTTTCGGCTGACTCGAACCAGTTTCTTTCTACAGCAGCATAAAACAGATGTGAATCCTTAATCGCATCAGAACATTTACTGCCGAAATCCTCAAATTTGCTCTGAATCTGCCGCAGTCTTTGCTGTTTAAGCTCGCAAACAGCATCTAAAAGCAGATTTGAAAGCTTTATAATATTTTTATATTTTTTCATAAAAACTCCTTGCGCAAGAAAAGGCCCCTGCCTATAATTAAAAATAAGCAGAGGCCTTATGGTTGGTGTTTTCAATTAAGCGGTATGCTGGTTGCGTCAGCAGATCGCTCCGTCAATCTTTGTCGGCGTTATCGTCACTCGGTCATTTTCCTGCAAGGTGTAATCCTTCGGTACCGGTTGACGATTTACCCGGATAAGATGGTCTTCGGCGTTTTCTCCGGACATTTTCTGCTTGAAGAGTTTCTCAATTGTTGTACCTTCTTCAACGTTAATAAAATCGGCATAGCCTCCGCCCAAATTGTTGATAAATAAAATCCTCATTGTAATTTCCTTTCAGTTTTGATTGTTGTTAATGGATTTGTTTACACGGTGACATCGTTTTATGTACCCTACTTCCTTGGTGGACTGCGCGCATAGAATCTCTTCTTTTGCATAATGTTTCCTTTCGATTGAGAAATTCAGAGGTTTGTACTTACGGTTGGTTTGTTACAACGCTGATGTATTTAGCGATAGCATCTTTTGCCTGCTGTATTTCTTCAACATCGCCAAGATTTATCTGATTATCCAACTGGTAGAGTAAATCCATTGTATAAGAAGTTATAACCTTGTAGGCTTTTAGTAAGTCTGCTGCCGAAAGGGCAATTCTGGTTGTCGTCAATTCATCCGGCAGCTCTGAAATACTATGTAACGTAATTTGCATTTTTATCCATTCATCAAGAGTAGTTTCCTGAACGCTCTTGATCTTAAGCCTGATACAGCCACAGATAAACTCAAACTCATCGGGATTGTCGGTATTGTGATCCTGCGGTTCATCGCCATCATCATACCACTGTTGAAAATATTCCCTGGCTATCCGCCGGGCATGGTTGATGTTCTTAGCAGCAAGCAGCTTACTTTGAGAGTATTCCTGCTCGCCGTTATATTCGGTTGCCTGTACTTCATAAAGTTTCATGGTTTATGTCATCCTTGGATTTGTTCAGTCCATTGTTTTGATTGACATTTGCGGCTCGAAGAGCCTGCAATACTGCCTCTACATCTTCTCTTGCCCGCTCCATAACCCGGATTGCTCCAGATATGGTGCTTTCGCCACCCTCGACGATTTCAATTACTATGAACTTGAACAGGCTGTCTCCTGTGTTTTCACTGGTTACTTTTGACAATAAAGTCTGTAGATTACGGCAGTCCCTATCAGGGTCAATGGGCAGCAAATCGGCATGCGGATAAGCATCATAAATTACACGAGCGATATTGATTTCCTTTCTGGTTCTGGTCATTATTGTGCCCTTTCGAAATTTACATGGTTTCTGGTTTTTGGTTACAAAGTGATATTATTGTGCTGCTCTGCACGCATCCAGACAGGGTTCGCTGCAAAACAAAAGACCTTTCCATTTAATGGATTCTGTCTCTATCTCTTTTTTGCACCAGTTGCATCTCATACGGGTAGTCTCTCTGGCCTTCTCAAGGTCAATAATCTGTGGCTCTTCCCTGTTAATGTTGTCAAAGGCAATCAGGCGAAGCCTTCCCTGCCATATCTCAATGCCAATAGGATAGCCCTGACCGTCCATAGCACATTTCTCACCGTAGCCTTTTGGCTGGAGCCAGAGTTGCCCGCCTTCGGATAAAATATTTACCTTTATCTCAACAGTCGGGGCATCCGGACATTGCTCTTTCAGGGTGACTGTTTTTAGCATCCCTTTTTTCTTATATTGGTTTTTATTGTATTTTTTCATATGCCCTCCCTTTTTTAGATTTGATTGTTATAAACGTCGGATTTCCCTAATGGTCTTTTTCAGATATGCGATCTCATCAGCAAACTGCCGGGACTGCTCTCCACCGACATCGAGACAGTCTCGTATATGTTCACAGGCAGCAAGCAGTACCTCGCATTTCTTGCATAAGGACTTGGCCTTTGGCAATTTTCCGATGGTATGCAGCTCAACCTGCTTGTCTTTCCAGTCCTCAAGGGTAGTTTCAGTAACGCTATCTATCTCCAGGATGATACTACCACCAATAAATTCAAACCGGTCTGGATCATCAGGATCGGCATGCTTGTCATCGCCATCCTCATACCACTTCTGGAAATATCTTCTGGCCAGCTTTCCGGCCTGGTCAATGTCTCTAGCAGCCACCAGGTGACTACCCCAATACTCCTGCTCGCCATTATGTTCGGTTGTTCTTACTTCAAATAGTTTCATAATTCACCTCGCTTTCAAATTCACAATTGTCTCTTGTATGATCTGTGCCCGCTTTTCGTAGGGCTTGCAATACGGCTTCTACGTCTGCTTTGGTCTGCTCCAGAACCCGGATCGCTCCATCCAGGGTGCTATCACCACCCTCGACGATTTCAACTACCATAAACTTGAACAAGCTATCTCCGATGTTCTCACCGGTGACTCTTGCCAACAGGGTTTGCAGGGTGCGGCAGTCTTGCTCAACGTCGATGGGCAGCAAATCAGCATGTGGATAAGCGTCATAGACTATCCTGGCGATATTAATTTCTTCTCTGGTTTTGTGCATAATTTTACTCCTTCTAAACTTATATGGTGTTTCTTGTTTACGGATTATTGCTCAAAACGAGCGTGTGGGGTGGTTTGAAAAGTAGATTTTTGTTCTCTTGCGGCCTATTTACTATCTACAACTTCATAGGCGGTGATTTCAGTATCTAAAATGTCCGCAGCAGTAGTAGTATCATTTACCTGGTAGTCTAACTCGTTGACCACTTCTGAAATTTCAACGCCCTCATCCACTAACATTACAATACACATCTCTAATTTTACAGTTACTTTTCTCATTTTTGTCTCCTGTAGATAGTTAATACTTTCAGCCGGTTTTTGACCAAGGCCGGCAAACCCGGTTAAATACCTTCAGGATGTACAGCATCAGGATAGGCACAGCTAAATTCGTCCCATTCATCGGGTGTAAGGTCTCGCACACCGCCGCAATTGATGGTATAAGCTCCTAATTGCGCAACGGGAGAACCTTCCATTTCTTTTTGAACGATTGATACATCTGATTCTCTGCAAATGATGGATAAGGTTACAACTTTGTATTTTTTCATTTTTGTACCCTTAATAAGAAAGGCATCTATTTATCTGATGTCAAACAGATACCTTGGTTAATATTTTCGGCTCGGTGCTAATCAGTTTAGCCCGGATTAGAATTGTTGAAAGTGCGTGACTTCAATCTCCATGGCTGATGCCAACATCAGCAATGAATCTAAGCAGCTTGGCTAAGTCATGGCTTTCAAAAAACACATCTTTTGTTGCATCTGCTACGGTGCCATCGAGCCAATTCTCGACAGGCAGAGTTGGCAAGGCAGCGGTTAATCCTTCTGCTTCTACTGCTAACTTTCTGAGCTTGTGAACTATCTGTTCTCGCCTCTGAATTTCATCTAAAGTATCCCTGATAGGCTTAGGATAGCCAATCACTTCCCTCAATAGCTTGATTTCCTTAGTAAACTGGCGTGATTGTTCGTCTCCGACATCTAAACTATCCAATACCTTTTCGATTGCCTCATATATTTTGTTGAGCATGGCTACCTCCATAAACTTTTTTGATGCTTCGTTTTTTAGTGTCATGTTATAAGGTTGATATTCATAGTCCGGGGGTTCGATTGAATTGCCTTGGCCATCTTCATAATCGACCTGATCACCGGCAACAAACTCCTGCTTGGTACAAATAAACCGCCCCTTATCGTCTTTCTCAAAGGTCTGCGTGACGAATCCCACTGTTATCTTTGTGAATTTATCCATGATCGGCCCTTTCATATTCTGATAGTTTCTTCTTTAGCTCAGGTGCCGTTTCGATAAGACAAGCAGCTTCTCGGCTGAATACATCAGCGATAATATCACTACTGTCATCTACAATAGTCGCTACCGCGAACCGGTTAGCTAACTCTGTTTTGTCATTGTATGGCACGGCTCTCCAGCTTTGTTCCGTGTCAAGACCACAGGCCTTCAGAAACATCAGCCGATCGAAGAATCGATTTTCATTCTGAAAGTGATCTGCCAGTTCGCTGGCTATTCGCTTTATAGCATCATGCCAGCCTTTGTCATAATCTTCACCGGTAAAACCATCACCTATCTGGTCATTGATAATCTTTGCGATCTTCTCAAACATAATCGTTTTCCTTTCATTAAATTCTTACCTTGCTCAAAAACTGTCGAGCAAATTTCTTATCCCCCCTGGAACGCTTCACACAGGCCTCCAGCACATTCAGACTGTTTTTGATATCAGCTTCTGCCTTTGACATGATTCCGGTCTTAAACTCTTCGTAAACCTGCCGCATTGCAGCATTGATATCATCGTAATCAGTGTTCGCTCCATAGTGACCAACTGTGTACGTACAGAAGTGCTCGAAAAACCTTTCTGTATCCTGGCCAGCCTCGAAGTAGGTTGAGTAGAACCCGTGGATGTTGAAGTTCGCTATGTACCCACAGTGTAAATGCAGGTGTTCATACAGCCGTCTTGTGAAATGCTGTTTTTGCAGGCCGTGCTTTAGGAACATCTTCCAGTTCTTCAGTACGAGCTCTTTTTCCTTAGCTGTCATAAACTCCACATCGGTAAACATTTCAATCACCCACTTTCTCGGAGTCTCTGAACATCTCCGGTGCGATCTCTTCAAGGGTTTTGGGCTGCCAATAAAGATCACGTTCGATAGGAAGTCCCATCGGACCTTGGACTTCTTCAAGCTCGCTTAAGAGAAAGTACCCAAATTCTCGTTCATGGCCGTACACCAGTCCGAAAAATTTGAAATCAATCTCTTGTTGTGCTTCATCCTGTACCGGCTCCCCTTCAAGAACCAGCCAGGTCCAGCTTGAGCTGGGAGTGAAGTACTTCACAAAAGCGACGGCCTTACCATCTTTACCATCCTGTGCATAAAGCGGCGGCAGCTTCTTGCGGATTTCATCAGTAAGCAGCTTCATGCCCCGTATCTTGTTATTAGCTGCCCTCTTATCCGCTTCAATCACCTGCTTGCCCCCGATACAGATGGCTCGTTCGGATGGCAGGTTAAACCCGGCTGCTAACTCACCCAAAAACGTGGCCATGTTGTGACTCTGCTCTTGCCTCGAGATAGGATCTGATTCAATAGCTGGAATAGGTCTACCGATAATCTCAACCTGTACCGGTTCAAGCTCAAGGACTATTCTGCCATTTTCTACTGAATACCACTCTATGTACGGTGCTGATCCGTAGTCCTGGGGCGGCAGTCCCGCCGTAATATCACCTGCCTTGCCGGTCTGTTGTAATGCAAAACCTTCCATGTACTTCTCGGCATCTTCGGGAAAATCTCCTTCATATGCGTCTCCGGTAAAATGAATCTTCGCGCCGCGAATGTCCCTGTGAAAGTTACCTTCCAGTTCAAAGGTTACCTTTTCTTTTAAACCTGCGAACTTCATCCACCCGGTAACCTTATTTGGGCAGGTATTATCGAGTTCGCCTTCAATTAAATACTCTGTTGGTCTCCAAGCCATTTTAAACACCTCCATTTCTTTAAAGTGCGATGGCACGCTCTCTATATTTGATGAGCGTGCCCTCTGGTTACATGAATTGATTGATTTGAATTGAAAACTACGAACTACTGTCTGAAACTAAGTTGCTGCAGATTTTTTATAGGGTGATTTGTAGACCTTTTCGGTTCCATCCTTGTACAGGATCGTAATGGTTTCATCTTCCTCGAAGATTATCTTTTTCCAGTCCTTAACGATGCCAAAAAGACAGCTTCTTATCTTCGACCGCAGGTATTCTGCAGGGCCGATTATAGTTGCCCAGAACTGCTCCAGCTCCTGTTCCAGGTCATATAACTGCGTATCCCAGGTATCACCGTCATCATTCCAGCCGCCAAGGTGATACCATATATCGGTTGAGCCAAGTTGGCTCCTGGCCTCAAGCGTGACGTAGACATTCATACAGCACCAGGTTCGTTTTTCTCTCGGTTCTTCGAGCACCGCCATAAGTACATCTGATTTGAAAATCTTCTTATCGCCGGTATGTACTGTTATTTGCAGTGAATCCACGGCAACAAGCGTTTCATTCCAGATACCTTCACTGCCAAGCTCCTTGCCTACAGTTACCTCAACCTTGCTTATTGTTGGCAGGTTCGCCCAGTTGTATCCATCATAGCAGCGTGAAATAGTTACCGGCACAAAAGGCTCTTTGGAAGTCCCGGTTGCCGCCAACAGGTGTGCATTTGCCTCATCGGTTTCACAGCCGTGGCCGTTCCCATCAAATCTATAGCATTTCTCCAGTGGAAATTCACTGGGCATCGGCACTTCTATAGGCTCAGGTGTGTCGCCACTGAGAAGACCTGTGGAAAATACAGGTTCAGCTTCCGGCAGTTTGATACCGAGCTCTTTGGCTCGCACATATTGTTTGAAGGGAAGTTTATGCGAACCCCGCCTTTGTATGAAACGATAGGCCTCAACTTCAATGGCAGCTTTAAGTTCTTCGAAAGTCTCGTTCTCAACGAGCCTTGTCCTTGCAGGCAGCATCAGCCGGATGCCTGTCGGATCTCCGGTCATATCCACCAGGAAGGTAAGCTCTTCATCGCTTACGGGCGAATATGAAAAGTCTACTACCTGGCCGTGGAAGTTAATCAGGATATCCTTGGAATAGTACCCGTTTCTAAAACGTGTGTGCCATTTATTAAGGGCTTTCTTTGGGCGAACTTCAACCTTACAGCCGAGGGCAGGGTAACTAACGGCTTCTTTGGAGCAGAACTGTTCCTTTGCACTTTGCTGTCCATCAACGGTAACTGTCAGACCGGTAAAGACACTGTGTTTTTCCACTGTGTCGAATTTCCACGGCTCATCCTTGAATGCAAGGACTGTACCTTTTATGGAATCGCCATTTTGTCTGACCATAACCGGCTGGCCTGTCCAGGCCTTCTCAGTTATACATACTTTCCTGTTGCCACTGCAGATAGTAACCTCCCGTGGTGCCAGGCAAAATACCCCAACGCCTGCTGGGTCTTCTGCTTTTTCCATTGCATCATCCCAGTCCGAATCGCCAAGGCTGAGCAGTTTCGAAAAGTCATCAATACCACTGCCGTTGTCACAGACCGTGATAAAACCATCCTTGTTGATAATGTTTACATGTGTTGCTCCGGCCCTCCTTGAATTTTGCAGGATTTCAATTATCCTGCCATCCAGTGTGCCAGTGAAAAGTCTACTGGCTTTCGTCAATAATCTTTTACTGACTTGCGCTTGAATTGTTTCCATTTTCAAATACCTCCAATTCTTTAAAGTGTGATGGCACGCTTCGTTTGGTGAGCGTGCCATCCGGTTAAAATTAGTTTCTTACAAATTCTTCAGAAATCGCTCTCTCGTCGAGAACTGATTCACAAAATCACAATAGAGAACTATCTAACAAAAGCTTCGGCTGGCCTTAGCCAATCCGGTTTTCTCGTCGGGGAATCGCTTCATAATGACTCGAGTTTAACCCTGGTGCTTTTATGTACGGTATTCCCGCGGGCAACTCTTTTGTTCAATACAAAAGATGTGCTCTTTGTAGCGTAGATATGAAGAATTAAGCGGCCTTTATAAAGCTTTGCTTTTTTGGTCCAATCAGGTTATCTGGATTTGGCTCTGTCTTCAAAGCCCGGCTGCAGGGCCTTTTGTCTTAACGCATATCGTTCCTTGCTTATTCTTATTGCGTAGTCCCGCAGCTGAGATCCGAAAATCTTCTCTATGAACATTATCGTCTCAAACGACCGGATATACGCCTGGCCAAACAGATGCTGAAATCTCCAGCGGACTCCCTGCCTGGTTACACCAAAGGTTTTGTGTATCTTCTCTCCGTATGTCCCCTTAAGAACCATACGGCTCGGCTCACCAGGTGCCAATTGTACTTTCAGGTCTTTCGAGTCCATCAATTTCTTCAATTTCGTCAGAAATTCCTTGTCTTTTTCGGTCATCATATTTCATCACCCAGATAGTTTCATCCTGCTGGTATATATAGACCAGCCCGGCATGATCTAAAAATATGGCAGCTATAAACTTCCATATAAGATCCAGCCGCTGATCTTCTGCAAGCGGCGGTATCTGTCTTAAATCCATCGGGTCAGTTTTTAAATGTGATTTGATATGTTCCTGGTAGCGGCCAAGATCAAACTTGTCTTTCAGTTCCAGTGCTACGCAAGCATCGAGACCGGCTGTCAAGCTGTTTAGGGCATCAATAAGGCCAGGTACCGAATTTAAGTCAGGTGCCTTAAGTGCCAGCGGTTCAGAGCGGCACTCTGCCAGCATCTGCTGTACACGCTGCTTTTGCTTTTGTTTTCGCTGCCGTGATTCAGCCATTTTTTGGCGGTAGTATTCTGTGTCAAATACGATCCCATCGAACAAAAACTTTGAAGTAATATCACCGCCGCATTTTCTGCAATTGTACCTTCTTACCCGCAGTACAGGCTTGCCACCACAATCCAAACACCGCTGGAATTCAATCGTTGGATCAAACTCATATTTACATCTCCTGCACCTGCACGTCCCCTCAGCTACCATGGAAAGCGGTCCCTTGCACTTTGGACAGCGGTAACCAAAGAGCATGACCAGGTAATAGAACCGCTTGGCTTTGATAAGGAACTTCTCTACCGCTGCGGCCATATCAAACGCCTGTGTTATGATATTTATGGCCACTTTTATTTTACTTAGCTGGCTTCTGATTCTTTGGTGTGAATTTTCGCTGACAGTCTTTACAATATTTTATCTTTCGGATACCTTGCGTTTTAGTTCGTCTGACCCCCTTGCAAGTTGTACGTGCAGACCCGCAATAGGGACACTTGAACGGTCTTCC
>Ga0315549_1003543_pt1 | contig 13840 bp, 8 predicted proteins | sample SalMarSW160200MG_FD_203101 | JGI IMG/M metagenome (GOLD analysis project Ga0315549, IMG submission 203101) | Salt marsh sediment microbial communities from the Plum Island Ecosystem LTER, Massachusetts, United States - Salt Marsh Sediment SW1601-200 ... | reverse complement strand
GAGGCATGCCACGACGCCAGGGACAGGGCCTTCGTATCGATGCTTTACGAGACCGGGTGCAGAATAGGAGAAATTGCATTGATGAGAATCAAACATGTCCTTCCACACATTCATGGTTTTCGAATTGTCGTAACAGGTAAGACCGGAACAAGGAGATTACTAATAGTTGCCTCAGCTCCATATCTGACCGACTGGCTCAACATTCACCCCATGAAGTCACATCCACAGGAATACCTGTGGATTTCGAAAGACCACAGAGCAGCCCTTCTCAGCTATAAGAGGATACGCGACATACTGGATGCAGCAGCAAAGAGAGCAGGAATTAACAAAAGAATCAACCCGCATTCATTTCGCCACAGCAGGGCGACCCACCTGGCGAACCATCTTACCGAGGCCCAGATGAATGAAGTATTCGGATGGATTCAGGGTTCAAATATGCCGTCCATATACGTGCACCTTTCAGGACGTGATGTTGACAACGCTCTGTTGAAGACCTACGGTATCGCCGCTGACACGAGTCGGAGCCGAGAGGGCAAGCTAAAGCCAAAGATTTGCCCGCGGTGCAAGATACAAAACGCACCGACAAACAAGTTTTGTAGCCGTTGTGGCACTGTCTTGGATCAGAAAACGGCCAGTGAAATCATAAAGAAGAACCTTGAGCGGAACAAAGCCGACCAGATTATGGACAGACTCATTCAGGACCAGGAGTTCAGGGACATGCTCGTAAGGAAGATCGGGGAACTCACAAACCCAGAAACCGACAATTGATCAGCCTTCTCCCGGCAGCATAGCAACAGCACAAATCGCAAGCTCTTTCTCCGACAGCCTAAAATGGCGGCAGACAAAACCTCCTTTAATGTCAGGCAGCTACAGACCCGAAGGGGCATACCCCGGAAAGTGCAGGGAATGCATCTGCGGAATCCAAAACGACAGAGGCATATGGTGCGCTGTGCTGAAGAAAATCCCATCTTCCAGGGAGGTAAAGCGATGCCGCCGCTTCTGTCCGAAAGTAATACTTGAAGATCCGGCAGGCATTGAGTAGCTGCCCTGAGCATGTGTGGAGGTGTAACATGAGAGGGACAATCGAACAGGTCTGGGAGAACGAAAGCAGAAACGGCCAGAGGTACCTGACCGTGCAGGTCAACGGTGAGAGGTACAGTATCTGGGACAGCAAGTACTTTGACGCAATCGGAGAAGGAGCCACCATCGACTACGAATTCAAGCAGAGCGGTAACTTTAAGCACATGACCGACATTGAATCGGTGGACGGTAACGGCAATGGATTTCCACCATACCAGCCGAACCACAAGGACAGACAGATCGCCAGAATGAGCTGCTTAAAATCGGCCTCGGAGATACTTTCGCCGGTCCAGCTTGACCCCGATACCAAAAAAGAACTGACCATTGAGACAGCAAGATTTTTCGAGCGATACGTCTTTGAAGGCGACGTCGGCACCCAGCCTGAACAAAGCAGCGGAGGTAATCATGGCCGGAGAAGGGAGTGAGACAGCGACAGACCGGCAGACGGGGGTTATGGAACCTGATGGACCCCACCTGTCGGTAACCCAGCTCAAGATGTATCTTCGCTGTCCCTTGCAATACTTTTTCAGATATACTTGTGACCTGAAAATCCCGCCGACAGGGAGCCTTACCCTCGGCAGGGCCATCCACGAGACTTTGCACGACAACTACCACCAGAAAATCCAGAGCCACCGGGATCTGCCTATCTCGGACGTCACGGACATTTACAGTAACCACTGGGAACAGGAGGCCCGGGAAGCCTTATTCGGCGATGGCGAAAAGCCTGGAAAGCTAAAGGACCAGGGAGTGCAGATGCTTACTACATACTTTGACAGCGTAGCTCCGCACATTCAGCCGGTTGACGTGGAAAGGGAGTTTCTGGTGAAAGCTGACGGTATCGGGCTTCCCCTCAAAGGTTATATTGACCTAATTGACGACCGGCGATACATCATAGACCACAAGACAAGCAAGCGGAACTTCCCGGAAGATACGGCCGAAAAGGATATCCAGTTAACAGCATATGCCCTGGCCTATCGGATCCTCACCGGCCGGAACGAAAAAGGCGTGCGGCTCGATGTGATGGTAAAGACGAAAGAACCGAAGATACAGCAGTTGCAGGCGACCCGAACGCAGGCTGACATCGACCGCTTCGTGCGGCTTGCCCAGCAGGTCGAGAAGGGCATCAACGCCGAAGCTTTTTACCCAAACGAGAATTATATGTGCGGGATTTGCGGGTACAAAGATATGTGTGAGAAGTGGTGAATGGTTTTCGGACAACCGGGGAGGGAAGAACACCCTTGCATCATCTGTGGACAATGAAGAACCTGCCTTACAGCCACATCCCTTCCTTTCTAATGTCCACTTATTTCTTTTTTTTGTTAGGCTCTTCGAGATTAACGATCCTAGGATCGCCTTTGGGAGCTCTCCTTTTCACGATGTCGAAGTACTGTTTATGAGCTTCCCTTGCCGTCTTCAATAAAGCATCCCATGTTCTCATAAAAACGCCGCTTCCATAGGCTCTTTCCCTCTCTGGAACAGCATCGTCGTTAATTCCGCCCGCTATTAAGTACCCCTGAACCATTCTTTTGGGTCGCTCGCTATCAGAGGTGCCCTTCTCATTTTTCTTTAAGTAATCAACGTAATCGACAACTTGTCTGATTTCCTTTTTACCTATGTTCTCTCCTGGTCGTTTTACTTCTACTACAATTATACGGCTTGAATCTGCTAAACAGAAAAAGTCAAGGCGTTTTCGTCCCTCTTTGGATTTTGACGATTTCTTTTGTTTAAAGAAATGCTTCTCTAAAATGGTATCTAATCTTTTTTCGTGCTCTAACATTGTCCATGTAGGATCTATCAACCAAGAATATTCACACAAGAAATCTTGCATGTCTGGTTTTTCGCGCACTTTAGCGTCAATCATCTGTTGAAATTTTTCGATTATTCCCAAATGGCCTTTGACTACATGGGCAGTCTCAACGGCTTCTATTATCGTCCATTCTGCCAGAGCCTTCTGTAGGTTTTGCCAATCCTCTGGATTCGTCGCGTTAAGCTGTCTGATGATATCCATGAAATGGCGATTGGTCAATGCGTTAAAGCCAAATTCAACCAATTCGTCCAAGATGTCTTTGCCTTCCCTATCTTTATCAATCTGTGGTATGGCGCAGACTTTGTCGACGAAGGAACGAAAAATGTGTTTTTCTCTCTCAGGTAATCTACTGGATAACTCTAAGTAACGTTTGACTTTTTCACTTTGTATTTTCTTCTTTTGTCTCTTCTCGACCCATTGGTTTAGAAGTTCTTTAACTTTCTTAGCTCCCCATTCCTTTAATGGCACAGCAAGAATTTCTTCCCACCGGATAGTGCCTCTATCAGTCGCGATTAAATCTTGTCCGTCGGTAACGTCAAGAAAATCGGCAATTAGCTCACCGGTTAAATACTGCAAGCCATGCTGACCCCAAAATCCTCCGCTCAGGTCGAAGAACCACGGCGTTTGTGCCATTTTGCCGCGAACATAAACTACAAATCCTCTCGCATCTTCGTCTTGAATTGGCGTTTTGCAAAATCCAGCCCACCATTTAATTTGTTGACCGTTTGATAATGTTTCCGCTTTCCATTTTGCCTTTTGTTCTGGAAAGCGGAACTCAAATTTCACTTCTTCTTTTTTAATTGCCTTTTTATTTATGTAAACTTTAAAATCACTACTAAGTATGGTAAATCTGCGAGCCAAACTTCTTCTAAATTGCTCTTCTGAAATAGCTCTGCTGAGTTTTAATTGAGATAAAATTATTTTGGTATTGGGTTTCTCATTAGTTGAACGGCCATCCTCTGGCAAAGACTCTGGAGTATATGGCTCAACCAATTTCTTACCCCTTGTAATTTTGTCATAATCCAAAGCAAAGTGGGAGATTTCGCCATTAGCAACCGTCCTTATTTCGATCCTGTTAGCAATACCAAAACCAGCTAACTTACCTATGCCTTTTCTAGATTGAAGTTTTCTTGGTTTCAAGCCGTTATACGAACGCGAAAAATCTCCATCCTGCCTTCGTCTATCTCTACCTATTATTAAATATGCCCTGTTGCATTCATCGTAAGTCATCCCATGGCCATCGTCTTTAATTACAATGGAATATTTTTCCTCGATTGGGTGATTAAGAGGAATTTCGATCCAAACATTTTTCGCTACCGCATCCCACGCATTTGAAATTAATTCACCTATGGCTGGTGCTGGACCAGAATACATCTGGAGACCCAAATGTTTAACGAGCTCTCCAGCAAAAGTCATTACATATTTTCTTTTCTTGTGTTTAGGATTAACCATTCTTAACTCCCTCGGAATTTCTCAAAGCATTGATGCAAATCTTCCCCACAACCGCTGCAAATCTCGGCGGTAAAGCATTACCCACCAAATCGCAAGCCGCATTCATGAATTTTGTTTTAAATCTGTAATTCATCGGGAAAGTTTGAATCAAGGCTGCTTCTCTTATTGAAATGGTTCTGGTTTCACTTGGATGCCCAAATCTTCCCATGCAAGGGGTGGTGCACCCAGTCGTTATGGTCCCTGAAACACTATCCCAACTCAACCTTCCATAAACGTTTCGAAATCCAGCTTTTTTGGTTTTGTGGCATTTTGGTCTTAAATGACGAGGCAAAGCCAGTCTATTGTCACCTTCCTTAATCGCCTCTAATCTTTTTATGCTTACTTCCTTTAAATCTCTAACTATGTGCCAATTAAACCTTGCCGGCCCACCGTTTTGAAGTGCGAACGACAGCATCACAGGCTCTGGCATGTCCTTGATGACTTGCTCGAGCATCGCCCAAGGCTTGAGGTTCTTCTCTTTGTCCCCCTTGGCGTAATGCGTGGGCTCCGGTAGAGGAACGTCAAAACCTTTTCCTGCCACCAGCACGAACCTTCTTCTGGATTGAGGAACCCCGTAGTCTGCCATCTGTAGCACATCCATGTTTACACAATATCTCAACTTCCTCAGTCTTCTCACGAACTTGTCTAGGATTGCCTTTCCTTTTGTGACGATGCCCGGAACATTTTCCATCATGACCATTCTCGGTTCTATCTCTTCAATCAGCCGGGCCATCTCAAGAACGAGGTCGTTTCTCGAATCGCGTCTTTTGTATTTCTCCGTGAGTTGGGAAAAACCCTGACACGGTGGACAGCCCGCAACCAGGTCAATCTTACGCCTGCCAGTTAGCCTAAAGATCTCCTTGCCGGTCAATTCTCTAACGTCCTTTATGAGTAGCTTCGTCCGCGGATGGTTCGCCTTGTAGGTCTTCGCCATCTCAGGATACAACTCAACGCCAGCAATCACGTTGAATCCGGCTCTTTTTAGCCCTAATGTTAAGCCGCCTGCTCCACAAAACAAATCTATGGCCGTGGGTTTACACTTAGGCATTTTTCTCAATTTCCCCCAGTAATCTTTTACTTACCTTGTCGGGCGATTTCAAGATGTCGGTGTCCAAAAATCGTAACACTCGCCAACCCAGTTTTCGTAAAGTTCGGTTCGTTCTCATGTCCCGCTTGCGGTTTTCCTGCAGCTTCGTCGTCCAGAACTCTTTGTTTTTTTTGAAAGCACTCCCCCCGATCTCCTTTTTTCTTTTCCCGTGCCAAAACGAACTATCGCAGAATACCACAATGTTAGTGCCAGATATCAGAAAATCTGGACGGCCGGGAAGCTCTGGCTGCTTCTCGTATTCTACGTTCAGACTTCTCAGGAGCGACTCCATGCTTCTTTCCAATCCGGTATCGACGCTTTTGACGCGCTTCATCCGTTTCGATACCTCTTCGGATGGCTTCTCAAACCATGGCTTTTCGGTCTTCCTTTTTCTCTTCGCACCACTCATGACTATGCTTTCCATCCTAAGAATAGTTTTGAGCTCACGAACTTAAAAATAACGTTCCACATCATTTCCATGTCACGTGCCATCGTCATGCTCACGTGTCGACTAATTCAAGCCGAATGGTTTTTGCGGGAAAACAAGAGTTGTTCTTTGGCAAGATCAATAGCTTTCTGGGAAAGCTGTTCCATGCTCATCTTACCCTGGACCCACTGAATTAAGTTTGAGGCAATGACATCGTGTACTATTCTGCCCCTCCAGCGGTCCAAGTCGGTCAGCTGCTTGAGAACGTAGGCTTCCCTCCGCCAGATAGGACTTTTGGCATTCCAATGTGCAGCAATGTGTGCAAACAGAAATTGCCGCTGGCATCTACGGAAAGCATTATGTGCGGAGATCGACCACCTTCGCATCAGACATCACCGTTCTTTAGATAGACACTGAAAGCCACGAACTCACCTTCCATTAATCAATACTGGAATCTCTTGCTTTTAATATTTATAACCATACCGTAAAATTACCCAGCTTGTACTTTCCAAAGCACCTCTTCGCTCTACTCATGCAGCCGCTCTGAGGCGAACATAATCTCAACATAATCATATTCGCTTGAATGTTCAAAAAACAAAATATGTTTCATCGAAAATTGCTTGCGACTCCATGTTCCATCACCATAGTAGTCGCGTAATTCTTCATACGGAGTAGCTGATATTATGAAAGAATCCAAAGTAATGTTCTTCAGCTTGGCCTTCCTGCCCCAAACCTCAGAAAGTTCTGCAAGCCGCTCATGCAGTCTTGCTTTATCGCTGGTCCAATAGGTCTTTTCATGCCTCATTCCGTGCGGTTCAATAAAGATAATACGTTGTTTGCCACCTTCTTTTATCCACAAAATAAAATCGGGGTAAAAGCCCTCATTATCAAAGAACCCAATTCCCTTGCCTCTGCTCAGATTACGCAACAAGAATATCTCCTTGGACGCGAGTGAATTACCCGCCTCTTTCCGTACATAGTTCCGAACGTCTTTGACAAATTGCTGTTCACTTTGCTTGAGCCCTGGAGGATCGGTTTTCACCTTCTCTCCACGTTCAACCAGTAGTGGTTGATACAAATGTCGGTCGAAGTAAATGTTTGGAAGCTCTTTTGTCTCTTGCTTATATATCCGCTCTCCTTCCTCAATAAGCTTCTTCACAGCTATTATCAGCTCAGCCTCGGACTTCGGTATTTTCACAAGATAGTCTTTGAAGTTAGGATCGCTTTCATCCAACTTCTCATAAACCATGTGGTCTGAATCCCACCGCTCCTGCTGGACCCGATAGAATTTCTCCACGTACTTGCGTAGAATAGACAGGATCGCTTCCCGCAGTATTCCTACTTCCCCGAAAGTACGAGGTCTTACCACAGATTCATCCGCCACCAACCCATATAAACTCGGTTCTCTTGCTTCAAGGATTTTCCTCGGCATCTCTGGTGTGATAACCAGATTGAAAAAGCCCTTTTGCTCCTTATATTCCAAGAGGGCCAAATATATCTCTTCCCAATCGAGCAGGTCCAAGCTCTCTGCCGGGATAGCCAGCTCCTGTCCAGCCTTCAATGTAGCTGTCATCAATCCGACTGCTCCACTTCGCATTGACTCTACTTTTAGTGACATATCAACCGAGACCTTAGCCGCCGTGTCCCTCTCAAGTAGGATGTCACACTCCTTCGCGAAGCTCCTGTCCGGCGGAATCCTGGGCACAATAAGACCTTTGCCCAGGAAGTCTTTGTTTGGCTGTATCGCCAATGGCAACTGGACATCGCCTTGCGTTTCCACACCTTCCCGCTCCAAGTATTCGCGGAATTGAGCCATATAATTCGCTCGAACCGCAAATATGTTCAAAGTCTCAAGCAAGCGGATATGATCAGGATGCTCGCCGTCTATTGCTGAGCTACGTTTTAGACTTAGATCGAGTCCACGGAGCCTTACACCCCGACCGAAAAGCTGTATAATCTCGGAACCCTCGGTTCGCCCGATGTTGAGCAAGCCCATATTGGAGACTCGCCAACTGTTCCAGCCCTCCATGAATTTCTTCGCTCCAATAAGCATATTGATATGTGTGTCCGGCTTGTTGATACCTTCGAATAGTGACCCTGAAATTACATCTTCTTCCAGAGCGATCCCAGAATCGTCTTCCTCGACCAGTTTTTTGAACGTGCTGGTGTCGCCAATGTAAATTAGCCCAAAATAATCCTCAGCCCCACCAACCTTAAGCCCCAACTCACCAGCACTGCCACGGATATCCATCATATGAAGAGCACCGCTTGCAGGAGCGCGAAAAACGTTATTCAGAATATCTCCATAGATACTTGCTGCATCCACGCGTGAACCTTTGAGGTATTCGAACTTGCCAGCGAACACATCTTCACCATAAGCGTCGATTAGACCTGTTTTGCCTGCAACAACTTTCCTAATGGCTTTTATCACCCATCTTTGCTTGTTTTCGAGAAAGCGGTGAAGGAATCGCGCCACCGTCAACACGTCTGAACGCTTCTGCTTGTTTTCGGTATAGACGACATTCACAGTGCTACCTACGAAAACCCACAGTGGTCTTTCCAGATTGTATGGTTGAAGCTCTTCAGGTTTTTCTTCAAAGCACCGCTGCTGTTCATAAAAAGACAAAAGATTGCCCAGCAGCAGCATATCCGTCTTTTCCTCGGTTGTTTCTTCTCTGAGGTTCAAGATATGAAAATCCTTGCCATAGCCGTCACCGTGGAAATATTTGTAGGAATAGTCAAAGTCGATTGCCTTGCCGTATTCGGCTGTCAGCTCGTCCCTTCTCGAAGCCGTTAAGGCCTGGCCGAAGGTAGCGCTATATTCAAAAGTGAATCCGGTCTCTCCCAGAGCGTCACGGAACTTACGCCAGGCCTCGCCCCCGCTTCCTTTATGTCCCTCATCAACAAAAATCAGGTTGTTGCCCTCAAAGGCTTCGACCGGCACCCTTATCCCGCCTCCTCGTTTCTCCTCAACAAGCTTCGTTATCTCGATAACACGGATTGTGTTTTTTTCTGCAAGGCTCAGCCCACTTTCCTCTATACTGAAACGGGCACAGGGTATACCAGAAGCAGCCATTTCCTCCATGTGCTGCGCAGACAGACCTTCGTTCGGTGTGATCAGAATGATGTTGTCTAATGGTTTGCGGTTATAGTGCAAAAACTGGCGATAATTGAAATGCATGATGAGCGTCTTACCGCTGCCCGTAGCCATCCAGAAAGCAAGCTTGGTCAAATCGGACTCGGTGAATTCCGAATCGGGTACCTCCCCTGGCGATTTCGCGCTGTTACGGGCAGCAACAAAATCATTCAAGGTGCGAAGAAGCCCGCCTCGGTTATTGAAATACCAGTCAAGGAATATCTCAGCGTACAATATCGCCAGATACTGGAAATAACGGAGGGTTATAGGCTCTGCCCTGTGCTTGTTTATCGCCTCAAGGTGAGCCTTAATATTGTCATCGTATCGGCCCAAAACAGGCCCTGCAATCTTGACCTTATCTCCCCTACCCGCGAAGTGGTGAAATACATAGCTGCGTCCGTAGGGATCAAATCCTTCTGCAACATCTTTTAGGTCGGAAAGCAGTTCTCGGTTGTCTTTGTATCCAAACAAGCTGTTCAGCCAGGCCAAAAGGACAAGGCGGTTTTCAAGTCGGACATACTCGCTTCTGCTGTTTCCTGACCTTGGCATAGGCTAACTCCCCCCGAACATTCTATGCTTGAATACAGGTTCCAAGGCCTTAGCCTTTGGGATAAAGCTGTCGCCGTTAACAAATATCTCATCGGCACCATCGACTAATTTCTGAGCGGCCACAAACTTTTTATCCCGCTCTAGGTCCTTCTTCGTCCAGCCCTTTGTCTCCCTCCAGATGACGACAACTTCCCTGTGGTCAACAGAGCCGCGATACACAAGATACCGGCGGTCTTTGTCATGGTGAACATGGCGTGTCTTGACATTCAGCCCGAGCAGGTAGTTGAAGGTCTCTGGCAGGTCAACAACTTTCTCGTGTGTCTCGTCCCCACCATGCAGGATCAGTTTGTAACTAAACGGGCTGGCCAGTTTCTCTACGTTCAAGAAAGTTGCACTTCCCTTCGTTTCAAAGTCCAGCAAGTAATTGAGCAAGTAATCGTCAAATTTGAGCGTCTTCTGTCCCTTGGGCAAATCAAAGGATATGTTGTTCAAGGCATCCTCGTAGCTCTCCAGCCGGACATACTTGACAATGCGAGGGCTGCGCTTGGCTTCCTTAGCCACCGCTTGGCGTCGAGGCTTCCCGTCTTTCCATTTCGGTGAGAATGTTACCTTCTTGATGCGCGGGAGGAGAACCGTGTCAAAGTACTCTCCCATTTCAACCAGAATGCATTTACGATTCCCGCCGTCTTCGCGGTTAAGATTGATCACGGCATGCGCGGTCGTCCCGGAGCCCGCGAAGTAGTCCAGGCAGACCCCACCGTTGTTGAGCCCGGAAGAGAAAATAGCATCCTCAACTGTATGTATCGATTTCGGATACGGGAACGGGTTATGCCAACCGATGATGTCGCCGAGCAAGTTCGCACCATAGATACCTGCGTTGTATCTGGGGCCTATCCAATTGCTGAATAGGGCTGCCGTTCTATCACCGGCCTCAATAAGCTGATAGACAGTCATGTTGTCGCTGCACAGCAACTTCTTTTCCGCTATCAGAGGGAGACAGGACTCATACGACCGTCGCCACACACGTTCTTCCCCTTGGCTCCCGAGAGGATAGATCCTCAGGAATCCCTTATCAGTCTCTCCCGTAGGATAACCAGCGCTGGCCTTTGGTGGAGGTTCGACACCAACAACTTCTTTGCTCTCTGGATCAACCAGAATCGCGTAGAAGCTGTTCGGTCTGCCGTAACGAAAATTGCTTTCCGCGGTACCACTACGCTTGAAGGGCCGATGTTCGACCCCATCTTTGCTTACTCGCCCTGTCAAGGTGCGGTCTGATCTCCGCGAGACGCACGCGAGCATGTACTCATGGGTATTTGCTAACGTAGTCCCTTTTCCACCTTGAGGGTGATGGTTGACGATAATCATCTCTCGCCGCAAGAAGGGAAGGCGCTTGTCGATCAACTCGCAAAGATCAACCATCTCGAAGTCGTCAATTGCAACAAAGAGGACCGGATCTTCCGAAAGCATCCTCTGAGATACAGCCAACCTATTCTCCATTAGGGTTAGCCACGAGGAGAATAGGTACTCGTTTTTATACAGTATTTCTGAGTCTCCGGTGTTATACGGTGGGTCTATATAGACGCACTCGACCTTCCCGCAATACTTCTCCAGTAGCAGAGTGAGTGCTTGGAAGTTTTCACCCTCGATGAGCAGACCGTCGGTCATCTCATCAAGGTCGTCGAAGCCAGCCAGCAGCCGATCTGCAAAATCAGTATTAAAATGTTTCGTGTCCAGCACCAGCGTCGGGTGGGCCTTTAGAAAAGCCACGCGCCGATCCTTCTTGCTTTTTGCGTTGGCGTTGAAGAGGTTCTTTTGCTCCTCGTTGATGTGGAATAATTCCTTCCACTCCTGCCACTGGGTTTCGTTCTCTGCAACATCATCGTAAAACTTCGCTGGGATATTTTGTACCGTAATGCAGTAATTAGTTTCCGTGACGAACTTTTTCTTCTCAAAGAGTTTTTTCTGGAAATCTTCAATTTGGGCAAGGAATTGAATTACCTTATGTCCAATGTTTCTTATCACTTGCATTAGCTGAAACCAACCTTCAGCACGGTCTTCTCCGCCCGCTTCAAGCTCATCCAGATTCAAAACCTCATTCTTGAGATAAAAATCAAGTTCCCTCTCAAGGAAGCCCTTCAGGTCCTTGTGAATGAAGAAGTCGGAAGTGTTCCGGCGTGTGTACAGCCGCAAATGGTGCTCAAGGAAGTTTACTGTCTTGCCATTGGTCGTTTTCCTGCGTTCGGCTGCCAATGCAGCCAGGGCCTTGTCTTGATTCTTGAACTGTTTGGGAATAGCGTCCAGAGCTTCAGCGATGATAGCATCTTGCTGGTTCTTTTTGCCGTAGCTAATCTGTTCCTTTTCGGTCAACGGCCTGAATTCGAAGGGGATAACAATTTCTTTTGCTCTGGAGTCAAAACCGGCTTTCTTTGCTAACGGCACGAAGAACCGTTTTTCTCCTTTGGTGTTATCCTGCTCGACGTCAGCACTTTGAAGCTTGAAATGAACGGTAATTCCCTGTGATTTGAACGTATAGTCGGTGAAATATTCGCCGGTCTTGATATAGTATTGGTCGCTGTTTGCCCAATACATGTAGATCTCTTCGCCGTTGTAAGGTATAGCGTATCTTTCCTTCTTCGAATACCTCCGCTTGGACATGAAATCGCCGTTGTCGTAATACCGGCTGAAAAACGTGTAAAGGTGATTGTATATCACGGCCTCCAAGGCAGTGCGATTCTTAGCACCTACAGCTTTGCTTCGGAGTTGACTGTATTGCTTACCTATCTTTGTTGTTGCATACTTTTCAGCCAAATTCCCATTGCTGTCTATCGCATCTTCCCCAAGGGTTTCACGAATTTGTTTGGTTAACCCCTCAAGCTTTTTTGCTGCCTCCGATTGTTGTGCCAAGGAACCGCGGTCAAGCTCTTTCGATATTGCCTCCACAAGATCCTGCGTTATGAATTTCTCGATGACATCCCGCTTGTAATTCATAATCCGGTAGATACCGAAATCAAGCTCGGCAGAATCAAACTGAAAAACCTCCGTCAGTAATTTTTGCAATTTTTCCAAATTTGTCTGTAAATTCATAAGACCCTCACTAGCTCACATACGTTCAGCCACTAATAGTAACTTTTACTATTGAGAATTATAAATATTACGGAACGTCATATACACTACCACCGTTGTTACTAATGTTAAGTGTTAAGCTTTTCGTTCTTTCAAATAACGCAATCGAGAACTTTCGTCGCTTTTCGTTTTCTATCCATTGTCATGTTCGAATACCACATAGTCGTCCAGATGTCACCATATTCAGGCTAATCCTCAGCTACCGCTAACTGTCTCCACGCCTGTTCGTGCACCTCAGTCCGCCGTTCCGTACCCAAGTTTCTATTTCTTCTCGTCGAAATCTCCACAACCTGCCGACACGAGCAGCAGGAATCTTGCCTTTCTTCGCCCATTCGTAGACGGTCGTTAGCCGGACACGCAGGTATTCCGCAACTTCTTCTGCTGTCATAAGCTGTTCATTCATAGGGGGCACGATGCACTTTAGTCTAATTCGTTTTACTTTACTCTATTTCACAAGGTTAACCTGGAAGACTATCTTTGTCAACCTTGGGTTTTGGACGGGTAGATGTGTCAATGTACTGTGGGGCAAAACGAAGCCTGGCTATCCTTCGTGGTCTGCGTTTGCGGAGTTTAGCATGCTCGTGCTCAGCGGGTTAAATGATCTGCATCAAAAATATGTCAGTTGCCAGGATGTCACATTTTACGCGACCTTACTCATGAATCGCTTGCGGGATTGAGAATCGAATCTATGAATTGTCTCACAGTCAGGAAATTCTGAAAGAAGCACTATGTGGACCAGTCTTGCCAGGCAAGAAACCAAGGCGCGCGCCAAAGTGCGTGCCAACAATGCACGTTTGAGGCTCGTTTGGCGCTCGGCTGGTTTTCGGCCAGCGTCATAAGTCTTTATTTTACAAGTATAAATCATTTGTTCAAAAACATTTACAAAAGCGGCGTTCGGATTAGAAATCCGTTGCTCTATCCTGCTGAGCTACGGGCGCTAAAATCTTCGGGTAACCGAATCCTCAGCATTCTATCAAAGGTAGGAAAAAAGCGCAAGTAATTTCTTCATAAGTAAATTTCTCTTTATAAATTCGGTATAGAAGAGCGTGTTCTGCCGAGTATGCGAGCATAGCGAACCGAAGCAAAATTTACGGAAAAAACTCACGTGATCGGGTTTTCTTCCTCCCGATTGTTCCTAAA
>Ga0315549_1003537_pt1 | contig 13850 bp, 14 predicted proteins | sample SalMarSW160200MG_FD_203101 | JGI IMG/M metagenome (GOLD analysis project Ga0315549, IMG submission 203101) | Salt marsh sediment microbial communities from the Plum Island Ecosystem LTER, Massachusetts, United States - Salt Marsh Sediment SW1601-200 ... | reverse complement strand
CCCTGCCGATGGCTCAATTATATAGGGGATGTAATGCTCTTTAGACTCATCATCATAGTAGTCCAGGTTCTTGCCACTGGAGCCGGCGTGTTGAACAAGGTCAAAGTCCCCCCGATTGGCAATACCTTCCAGCTCTGACCAGCCCATAGGGAATAAGTAGTCAATGTCATAGCAGGCTCGGGCGTAGTGAGCCAGTTCTTCTTTGCTATGTTGGCGTAGCCTGAGGTTTTCTTTCGTAATGCCCAATTTAACATACCAGTTGAGGCGCTCCTCAAGCCAGTAATTGAACCATTCCTCATCGGTTCCCGGCTTAACAAAGAACTCAGTTTCCATCTGCTCAAATTCCCGACTACGGAAGATAAAGTTGCCGGTAGTAATCTCGTTCCGGAAGGCTTTACCTATCTGGGCAATACCAAAGGGCAACCTCTTTCTGGTGGTATTAAGCACATTTTGGAAATTGACAAATATACCCTGAGCTGTCTCAGGACGGAGATAAACAACGCTAGCCGCTTCCTCAACAGGACCCATAAAGGTCTTAAACATTAAATTAAACAGGTGAGGCTCAGTTAATTCACCGCCACAAGTGGGGCAACTGCTACCCTCCAAATCATCGCTACGCCATCTCAGGTGGCAGCTTTTACATTCCACCAAGGGATCACTGAAGCCCTGAACATGTCCACTGGCTTCCCATATCCGGGGGTGCATCAAGATGCTAGTATCCAGACCCACTATATCGTCGCGCTCCTGAACTACTGCTCGCCACCAGGCTTGTTTAATGTTCCGCTTTAGCTCAACTCCCAGAGGTCCATAATCCCAACAACTAGACAAGCCACCATATATTTCACTACTGGGGAAGATGAAGCCCCGCCGTCGGCAGAGGGAAACAATCTTTTCCATATCAACCTTTGCCCGCTCAACCACTGCTATCACTCCTTATAAGCTCTCACCAGCGAAAATTCATAAGAGCATAATTGTATATTTGTATGAATTGTAGCTGAAAACATTTAGCATTGCAAAGCAGAGCACGATTTAGGGTAGGGGAATTTTACATAACTAGCTTAGTTGATACTTTTGAGTAAAGGCTCCGACGTGCTTCCAACCCTTCAAACTTCTTTAGAGACCTAATTCTTGTCAGCAACTTTACCCGATGGTAAAATGAGTAGCCTTACTTAATGTGTAGAATGGGGGTTTATAGTGATTCTTAAGAAGCTAGTAGTAGGCCCATTTGCTACTAACTGCTATATCGTGGGTTCTGAATCAACCAGGGAAGGGATGGTAGTTGACCCTGGCGCTAACGCCAAGCAAATTCTGACAGGCATTAAGGAACCAGAGCTTGACATAAAGTTTATCGTGTTAACCCACAGCCATATAGACCATATTGGTGCCCTAAAAAAGGTTAAAGAGGTAACCGGGGCTGAGATAGCTATTCACACCGATGAGGCTAAATCTCTCCATGGGCGATCATCAAGTAATCTATTCGGTCTTGCTTATCCGACTCCACCTCCCCCAGACAGGTTGCTTAAAGACGGGGATAGTATAGACATCGGCGACCTGCATTTTCTGGTTCTTCACACCCCAGGTCACAGTCCGGGTGGTATTTGCCTTCTAGGGCATGGGGTATTGTTCTGTGGGGATACTCTATTCAATTATGGCATAGGCAGAACTGATTTCCCTGGTTGCAGCCACAGCCAGTTGATGAATAGCATACATACCAAACTTATGGTACTACCCGATAACACTATTGTTTACCCCGGTCATGGCCCTGAAACCACTATTGGCACCGAGCGCAGAGGTAATCCATTCCTGCAAAGCTTCTAGATAAGGCCGGGAAACCCAGCTAAGACCGGAGCTAGAACCAGAGCTATTATTGACATCAGTTTAACCATAATATTAAGGGACGGCCCCGAGGTGTCCTTCATCGGGTCACCAACGGTATCACCGATAACGGCAGCCTTGTGAGAATCCGACCCTTTACCACCAAAGGCACCGGTCTCTATCCACTTCTTGGCGTTATCCCATGAGCCACCAGCATTGGAGAAGGTTACAGCCAGTATAAATCCGGTAGCAATAGCTCCCAGCAAGAAGCTACCAAGAGCCAGCGGTCCCAGTATTAAGCCGACAACAATGGGTGAAATTATTGTTATTAGACCGGGAGCAATCATTTGCTTTAACGATGCCTTGGTACAGATATCTACACATTTCCCATACTCAGGCTTTGCCTCTCCCTCCATCAGTCCTTTTATCTCACGGAACTGCCGACGAACCTCATTAATTATAGTGAAGCTAGTCTTACCCACCGCATTTAGAGTCATGGCACAAAATATAGCCGGCAGCATAGCCCCAAGGAACAAACCAACAACAACGCGGGCATCAAGCAGACTTATACTTGCTACGAAGTCGGTGAGTTCAATACCCGCTGCCTGGGTATAGGCTAGGGCATAAGCCAGCATTAAAGCCAGGGCAGTAAGAGCCGCTGAACCAATAGCGAAGCCCTTGCCTGTGGCGGCCGTGGTATTACCTAAGGAGTCCAGGGCATCTGTCCGCTCCCTAATCTCGGGTGGCAGTCCTGACATCTCAACGATACCACCGGCATTGTCAGCTACAGGACCATAGGCATCAGTGGCATCCTGTATACCCAGAGTTGACAGCATCCCAATACCAGCGATAGCCACACCGTAAATATCAGCGAAGCGATAGGCAACCAAAATGGCGATTACCACCAGAATAATAGGGGGTAAGGTGCTCATTAGACCATTGGCGAATCCTCTGGTTATTATTGTTCCAGCTCCGGTTTGAGATGCTTCTGAGATACGAAGGGTTGGAGAATAGGCATAGGAAGTGAAATAATTGGTGCTTTCTCCGATTAGAATGCCAGCAATGAGACCAGCCAGGATAGCCCAGAATATATCAAAACCGTAACCCTGTCGGGCACAAAGGAAATAAACTGCTAGAGCCGAAAAAATAGCAGTCAGGGCTGATGCTGAGAATGTGCCCCGGCGGAGGGCATTGAGCAAAGCTCCCATCTGCGCTTTTTCGCCAACCCTGACTAAGAATACTCCAATAATAGAGGCTATAATACCCCCAGCAGCTACCAGCATAGGCAGGAACCAGGCTGTAGCCATATTAGGCACTAATGGTTTGCCCAGGGTAATAGAGAAAGCGGCTATCATCCCCAGTGTCATCGTGGCAATAATTGAGTCAACATACGATTCGAACAGGTCAGCACCCATGCCAGCGACATCGCCTACATTGTCACCAACAAAATCGGCAATAACGGCTGCATTTCGGGGGTCATCTTCAGGGATGCCCTTCTCAACCTTACCTACTATGTCAGCCCCGGTATCAGCAGCTTTGGTGAAAATGCCCCCACCAACTCTGGCGAATATAGCTACTGAGGAAGCACCAAAACCATAACCAGGGATAATGAATAGAAAATTAGGGTTATTATGAAAGGCAAAGTAGAGAATACTTAAGCCCAGGATACCAATGCCAACGACACACATCCCCATTACGGCTCCACCGCGGAAGGAGACCCGCAGGCCCTGATTTAGACTCTTCTGGGCTGCGGCAGCAGTCCTGCTATTAGCTCTGATAGCCATGCTCATCCCAATGTAACCGGCCAGGGCAGAGCAGATGGCACCAAAGACAAAAGCGGCGCTTACCCACCAACCAAGACTGGGCACTACCCCCAGAATGATAGTAACTACTATCACAAATATAGCTAATATCCTGTATTCACGACCTATGAAGGTTAAGCCGCCTTCTTTAATGGCAGCTGATATTTCTCGTATCTTCTCCGAGCCTTGGTCTTGCTTTAGCACATAGCGAGCCATAAAAGCAGCCACACCCAGTCCTAAAACCCCACATATCACTGCAATTAATATCGGATTCATCTATCCAGTCTCCTTTCTGTCTGATGAGATTATCAAACTAGTGAAGATTCTTCTCAAAGTTCCCCAGTTTATTCTCCAGATATTTTTGTCTCATGACTACTGTCAGGTCACTGCGTGTCCTTTCCAAGACACCCCGAACCATATCGGTAGTGTGGCGTAGACCATCGGTTATGGCATCAGGGAAGTCCATAGTAACTAAGATACTGTAAATGTCATCCATGGCTGATAATAGCTCCTCACCTCGAGACAGGTCACCTCCTCTTATGCTATCTAAAAGGTAACGTCTTAACTCACCTGCGGCTTCACCTAGCCCGTTCAAGTAGGCGGCAAAGTCAATGTCCAGTTCTTTGGGGTGGGGAGGTCGGTTTCCTGTCACCAGGGCAAGAGTAATACTTCCTTCAGCAAATTCTTTTTGAGCATCCCGGATAAAGCCGCTGTTTTTAAGCTCACCGTAGGCAGCAACAGCTTGTTTAGCCTCATCAAGGAGGTTATGGGCTGATTGGAGCAATTCTTTAGCCAGGTCAAATTCCTGACGGTGAACAGCACGGATAGCATTGCTGCAATATCGGATTGCCTCACGACATAAGGGGAGCGCCTTTTCTCTAGCCGCATCTTTAGCCGAGAAGTCCGACCGAATCTGGTCAGCAACTGATTCTAAATTATCGGCTAATCTATTCGTCTTTTTGCTCAAATCTATCTACTATCTCTCTAGCTGCTTCTTCTACATCCCCTGCTTGTAGTATAGCGCTAATCACTGCTACTGAATCAGCGCCAGCAGCCATAACCTCGGCAGCATTACTCTTATTAATACCACCAATAGCAACCAGGGGTAAGATTACCGCCTGCCTGATTTGGCGTAGCCTGTCCAGGCCAACTACCTTCGCTGTTTCTTTGGATGGTGTCGGATAGATTGAACCCACAGCAATATAATCAGCCCCCTCAGCTTCGGCAGCAATAGCCTGGTCTACGGTAGTCGTCGAGCAGCCCAGGACTTTGTCTATCGGTAGCAGTTTGCGGGCCTCTTTAATAGGCAGGTCATCCTGCCCCAAGTGCAGTCCATCAGCCCCAGCGGCTAGGGCTATATCAAGGTAATCGTTTACTATAAAAAGTACATTATGCTCAGCACACAGGTTCTTTAGTTGTTGGGCTATCGGCAGTAGCTCCTTTTTACTTCGGATTTTATCCCGTAGCTGGATTGTCTTAGCCCCACCCCTAATTGCCTGGCTGGTCACTTCAACCTGGCTACGTCCGCTCAAGGCTTGACTGTCTATAATAGCATAAAGTCCGGATATGTGCTTTATCTTTTCCTGCCGCAGCAACTTGGAGAGCAAAGCCTGCTCTATTGTGTATAGATTAAACCGAGCCTGCTTGAACTTTTCTGGGTCCAATTCAGGCGTGGTGCCGGGAATTTTAGCCAGCTCCTCCATTACTCTCAATGATTCCTGAACCCTCCTGGCGTTAGCCACTAATATTGTTGGCAGCTCTCTCTGTTTCTCGTCTCCGAGAGCTTCAATATTAATGCCAACATCACCGCGTGAATTTCGTGCTTGAAGGAGCTGCTGATGGAATGACTGGCCGCCTCTTATTATCTCATGGCGCATAGTTTTAAGCTGCTGAGTGAGAGTAACATCGTTAAGTAGCAAGCGAGCCAGCTCCTCAAGAAGGCGAAGCCCCTCACCAATGCGGTTCAAATTGGCATCAATAATGCGTAGTGTCTGGTTTGCTTCGGGTGAAGCCATATTCATAATTTCTCTTTTAGATATTTTGATAGTCCACCTCGCCATCAAGTAGCTGATTTTAGCACAGTCGGATTAGAGGGTAAAGCTGGACAAACCTCAGGCTTCGCCGACTGCATTCTCAATGATTTCGATTCTTGACGGCTCTCCCCCTTGTTTTAGCTCTATGGCTACGACATCAATACGCCATAATGGAGGCAGATTATCATGGGTTTGTCGGTAGCGGGAAACGACAGCCCTTAATCTCTCCATTTTAGCTGGTGTGATTGACTGCTCGGGACTGCCAAACTCCAGGCTCCTTTTAGTTCTCACCTCAATAAAGACAAGACAATCTTTATGCTTGGCTATAATATCAATCTCACCCTCAGGACAGCGGTAGTTGGTCTCTTTGATATGATAGCCCCGCTTTTTCAGGAAATCCCTGGCTAGTTTTTCACCCAGAATACCGGTATCTCTACGCTTCATTTCCGTATTATATCGCTAACTGGTTTGAAGGACTGGCGGTGGATAGGGGAGGGCCCCAGTTTACATAAGCAGGTAAGGTGCTCCTTTGTGCCATAGCCTTTGTGTCGAGCCAGTCCGTAACCAGAATAGATTCTATCAAACCCTACCATCAACTGGTCTCGAGCCACTTTAGCTATAATGGAAGCACAGGCAATTGAGAAGCATAGGCTATCTCCGTTTTTTATTCCTTTCTGGGGTAGTTTAACCTCGGGAAGAAGCATATAGTCTATGAGCAGGGACTCAGGTGGTGGTGAAAGCTGGTCTATGGCTAACTTCATAGCCAACCGTGTCGCCTTAACTATACCCTGGGTATCTATCACCTCATGCGAAGTTGCGCCGATACCTATCGAGATGGCTATTTCATGGATATGGTGAAACAAAAGCTGGCGTCTGGCTGGGCTAAGTTGCTTGCTATCTTTTACCTGGTTTAGCCAGGGGGCATCTATATGGTGAGGCAGGATAACGGCAGCAGCTACCACCGGACCAGCCAGAGCACCACGACCGACTTCGTCAATACCAGCGATATGCTGGTAGCCTTGTGCTTCAAGCACTTTTTCTTCAGCAAAAGATGGTATCTGTGCCATATTCCGCAGCTTCTATTACCCCCCCACCCAGGACAGCATCACCCTGATAGAATACTATTGCCTGCCCCGGAGTGATTGCCCACTGAGGTTGATTAAAGTTTACCTCAGCCACCCCATCTCCAAAGGGAAGTGTAGCTGTGACCTCAGGTGACTTATAACGGATTTTAGCCGTTACATTGATAGGCTCTTTAGGAGCTCTGCCTGATACCCAGCTTAGCTTACTGACCAAGAGCGCGTTACTCAAAAGCTGGTCTTTGGTGCCCACTACTAATCTGTTCTGAGTGGCATCGAGCTTTATCACATATAGAGGCTTGTTTGAGGCAAGCTCTAAGCCTCGTCTTTGCCCCACAGTGTACTGGGCTAAACCTTTATGTTTACCTAAAATCTGGCCATTGGTGTCAACGATGTCTCCAGGTTCAAGGAGAATATGCTTAGCTATAAATGACCGATAGTTGTTATCAAGGATAAAGCAAACATCCTGACTCTCATGCCGGCTGGTGGCAGGCAAACCTAGCTTGGCGGCTAGTCTTCTTACTTCCGCTTTGTGACGGTTACCTACCGGCAGCAGCAAATGTTGAAGCTCTCTCTGTCCCAGGGAATAAAGGAAATAGGACTGGTCTTTGCTCGGGTCAATTGCCTTCAGTAAGCGATAGCCATCCGGGGAGTGTTCAATTCTGGCATAGTGTCCGGTAGCTAAGTAGTCTGCCCCCATCTGGAGCACCCTGTCGAGAAGGCAGCCAAATTTGATATGCCGGTTGCAAACAACACACGGATTTGGTGTGCGCCCCAAACCATATTCCCGACAGAAGTCATCAATAACGAGGCTCTGAAATTCCGCCTCAAGGTTAAGCTTGTAGAGAGGGATGTCTAGTAACTGGCAGGTACACTCTAAATCCGAGGTATCATACTCTGGCTCCGAGCATAATTGCATGTAGACACCGCTAACCTCATAGCCGTCTTCTTTCAACAGGAACGCTGCCAGTGATGAGTCCACCCCACCACTCATAGCTACTGCCACTCGTTGTTTAGGCATATTCCTTGCTCAATCTGCTTGATGTGAAAGCAGCTGGCTTACCCTCTGCCAGACAATGTCGCTTATCTTCCTTTTAGATTGGCTGGCATCTACTACCAGCCACCGCTCAGGCTCACTGGCTGCCATTTTAAGATAACCTTCCCTCACCCGCTGGTGGAAGGCTATATTTTCTCGCTCAAAGCGGTCCTTCCTTGCGATTCCTTTACGAGCAAATCCTTCCTCTACTGGCATGTCAAGTAGAACGGTCAGGTCAGGTCTTAATCCTTGAGTAGCTGCATTATTAATTGCTTCAACAGCTTGTAAATTTAATCCCCGCCCATAGCTTTGATAAGCAGTAGTAGAATCGGCATAGCGGTCACAAATAACTATCTTTCCATCTTCCAGACTGGGGCGGATTACTCTGGTTACTAATTGGGCCCGGGCGGCATTAAACAATAGTAGCTCGGTTAGGGGTGATATATCTTCCTCCTGAGCCCACTTCAGCCAGCGGCCTATTTTGTCTCCCAGTGCAGTGCCACCTGGTTCATGGGTCAAAACTACTGGGGTATCTAACTGCGATAACCTTTTATACAGCGCCTTAGCCTGGACGCTCTTACCACACCCCTCCCCACCCTCAAAGGTGATGAATAAAGCCATAAAATTTATAACCTGTGTTTCTTGCTTACTCTACATTATGGTTAGGCTGCTGCCAGTACTCATAGACCCGCTGGCGCTCGTTCTTCCAGAAGTCTATCTTCTCCTTCTTCGAAGCACGGCTGAGATGCTTCCGAAAAACCGACAGCTTCCAGAACCCGTTACCCGGCAGTTGGTCAACGGAATGAACTACAAGGGCTCCAAGCAACGGACGAGCGTGTCTGTATTCCCCCTGGCAGACTTCTTTAAGGACTTGTCCAATATAACTGCGGCCCGGACCTCCCATCTCCGTTATCAACTCACTATAGGTAATAGTCTCACCCTTTTCAGCTACCTCTATAAGCTTCTCTCTCGCCTTGGTAACATACTTTTCAAGAGTTTCAGGTCGCATTCGCTTTCTCACTATAAAACCCTCACCCTGTCGAACTACCTTATTGCTGCCAATACGGTTCTAACCGAAGAAAAGTGCCCCCCATCTAACAAGATTGTCTGCCCTGTCATATAGCTTGATGCCTCTGAGGCAAGGAAAAGAGCAGCGTTAGCCATCTCTTCAGGTTCACCTATACGCCCCAAGGCCGTACTATTCTCAGTCTCTCTAGCGATCAGGTCGTTTTTCCACAATGCCTCAGAAAACTTTGTCCTCAACACTCCCGGAGCAACGGCATTTACCCTGATATTGTACTGTCCCCATTCCTGTGCCAGAACCTGGGTAAGCATGACTACTCCTGCTTTGCTAATAGAATAGATTCCCATGCCTATCCCCGGCCTGAAGCTAGCTTCAGAGGCTAGGTTGATAATGTTGCCACCGCATTTATCACGCATTATTTTACCTACTGCCTGACTTAAGAAAAAATATCCCTTGAGGTTTAACCCAAGGGTTACATCCCAGGCTTTTTCATCAAAGTTAAACACTGAGCCAAATATCGGGTTAGTCCCAGCATTATTTACCAAGATATCGATTTTGCCAAATTCATCCATTGATTTTTTAACTAGATTATCGATTTCCGGGAGATGGCGGACATTGGCTGATACAGCCAGGGCTTTCCTTCCCATTTGAGATATTTCCTGAGCTACTAACTCCAGGTCTGGTAGCTTGCGGCTAGCAACTATTACATCGGCGCCGGCTTCCGCCAAACATAAGGCAATGGCTTTACCTATTCCTCGACTTCCCCCGGTAACCAAAGCTACCTTTCCCGACAGATTAAATTTGTCCAAAAATAACTTCCTTTCAGATGCCACTTCTTCTCTCCTCGTGATTTTATTATAGCGATGACTAAGTTAACGGCTATGCATTTATTTTTATTCGCCTATTGGGCACCTCCTTTACCCCCTCATTATAAATCTTCACCCGTCTATTGGGATCTTTACCTCGGCTACGGGAGGCTAGATTGCTTCGCTCGGCCATCAGGTGCTGTAACCGTCGGATATAGGCACTCTGAGGGCTGAGTTCCACCGTCTCTTGACCATTCTTTACTCTATCAACAGCTTCTTTTGCTTCAGTGAGGGCAAGTTTTAAGAAATCAGCTTTGCCTTTAGGATAGATAGCAGTTAATAGCTGCCTGATTTGAGGCGGTGTATTGCTTCTAAGAACATAGATGGGCATGCTAGCTGCTTCAGCATCCCTGACTTTCTGAGGCTTCCGCCGATAGTAGTTCTTAGAGGTTATAAATAGGCTGGCATCATTTAGTTTATTAACTATATCCAGACTTAATCGCATCTCCTTTGCTACTTGTTCCAGCCGTCCTCGGTTGATACCAAAAAGGCAAAGTCTGGGTAGCTTATTTTCCCTAGCTAATTGCTCGCCTACAACGACTTTGCTAGTGGCAGTGACTGGTTCTTCTTTTTCTATCCTCACCTCTCCTGTCTCGTCTAACCAGCGAATCTCAGTGGCTACCAGTTGACCACGCAGGATAGCATCAACTACTTGTCCGACATCAGGATGAATAGCCACCTTGTCCCAATCCTGGATTTCAACGACAATATCAAAGGTAGGCGGCGACATACGCTCCAGTATGGACTTCTGGGTACCCCTTCGCTTTGCTTCCTCATCACCCAGGGTTACTGTCTGGATACCTCCGATGAGGTCAGCCAAGGTAGGGTTCATCATCAGATTTTCCAGTGTGTTACCGTGAGCAGTACCAATAAGTTGAACACCACGCTCAGCAATAGTTCGAGCTGCCTGAGCCTCAAGCTCAGTGCCGATTTCATCAATGATGATTACCTCAGGCATATGGTTTTCCACGGCTTCAATCATCACCGCATGCTGCATGGTGGGAGTGGTTACCTGCATTCGCCGGGCATGCCCAATAGCTGGGTGTGGAATATCACCATCGCCAGCAATTTCGTTTGAGGTATCCACTATGACAACCCGCTTATTGAGGTCATCAGCTAATACGCGGGCTACTTCACGTAGCATTGTTGTTTTACCCACACCGGGACGACCTAAAAGCACGACACTTTTGCCTGATTGGACAAGGTCTTCAATAACTTTTATGGTGCCAAAGACGGCCCTGCCTACCCGACAGGTTAGGCCAACAATACGACCTTTGCGATTACGGATAGCAGAAATACGGTGCAAGGTACGCTCAATCCCAGCCCGATTGTCGTCTCCAAAGCTGCCGATATGGGAAGTTACATAATCAATATCCTGCTCACTGACTTCTTTAGGATTGAGAACTACTTCTCGCTGAGGAAAGCGAGCTTCAGGGGGACGACCCAGGTCTAGAACTACCTCTAGCAGTTCACTGATATCCTTCTGTTGGCATAGTGGCTGGTGAATATGCGGCGGAAAAATATCAAGCAAAGCGTCAAGGTCATCGGTGATTACCTTTTGCAAGAGTGACCTCCAGAGTGTTCTTTATTTACGGTCTTGGTTTACAATACCCAGAAAATATTGATGAAATCTCAGGTCTTCAGTCAATTCGGGGTGAAAAGCAGAAGCTAGCAGCTTCCCTTGCTTGGCAGCAACACTGGTGCCATCAGCTAACCTGGCTATTATTTCCACTCTGTTATCTGCTTGCTCAATTAGTGGGGCTCGGATGAATACACCTGGAAAGGGCTTTTTCCCCAGTACCGGCATTGAGAGTCCAGTCTCAAAGCTATCCTTTTGCCTGCCAAAGGCGTTGCGCCTAACTACGATATCCATTACTCCCAGTGGTTCCATACCTAAATCTGAGACTCTCTTGGCTAGAAGTATCATACCGGCACAGGTTCCAAGTGTAGGTAAGTCATTTTCAGCTAGATTTCTTATTTCATTCATCAGGTCGTAATCTAGCATCAGCTTGCTGATAGAGGTACTTTCTCCACCAGGAATGATTAATCCGTCCAAGCCACTAAGTTCCTTGGGCAAACGGACGGGCAAAGCATCTACTCCCAGTCGATTCAATATAGCTATATGCTCAGCAAAGGCTCCTTGCACAGCAAGGACACCTATCCTCATACTACCATCCTCTAGGTGCCAGTAGTTCCTCAACAGGGATTCGCTTTATATCTAAACCGGGCATAGCCTTCCCTAGATTTTTGGAGACCTCAGCAATAATTTCCGGTTCTTTAAAGTGGGTAGTTGCCTGAACAATAGCACTAGCTGTAGCCTCAGGGTTACTGGACAAAAATACGCCTGAGCCAACAAAGACACCATCTGCCCCTAGCTGCATCATCAGAGCAGCATCGGCCGGGGTGGCTATTCCACCAGCAGCAAAGTTGACTACAGGCAGTTTTCCTGTCTTGTTTATTTCCTCTATCAGTTCCAGAGGGGCTCTCATTTCCTTAACCTGCTTCGCTAGTTCCTCCTGGGGTATATCTACCAATCTACGGATGCCACCCATTACTGCCCGCATATGCCTGACTGCCTCTACAATATTGCCGGTGCCAGCTTCGCCCTTGGTTCTAATCATAGCTGCCCCTTCATCTATACGGCGCAGTGCTTCACCCAGGTCACGGCAACCGCAGACAAATGGAACCTTAAAGTCATGCTTCCAGATGTGGTTTAATTCATCAGCCGGGGTAAGCACTTCAGATTCATCCATGAAATCTACGCCAAGGACTTGCAGCACTTGAGCCTCTACAAAGTGCCCTATACGACACTTAGCCATTACCGGTATGGAAACTGCTTTCATAATAGCCTCAATAATTGCTGGGTCAGCCATACGAGCTACACCACCAACAGCTCTAATATCTGCCGGGACTCTCTCCAATGCCATGACAGCACAGGCACCTGCCTTCTCTGCAATCTTAGCCTGCTCCGCATTGGTTACATCCATAATCACTCCGCCCTTTAGCATTTGAGCTAACCCAGTTTTAACCTTCCACGTGCCTTTTTTCATATTCTCTCCTCCCTCTGTTCCCAACTCAATTTTTCTCTGGCTCGGTGAGCGCAAATCACTCCTTCTTATTTGAAGTGGGCGATACTGGACTTGAACCAGTGACCTCTTGCGTGTGAGACGAGCAGTTATCAGCTACCGGTAACAGCACCGGAATATTCACTTTGAACCCCCTTTGCGTTTTAACCAAGTTGCCGACCTATATTTGGCTTAACCCTCCCTCCTTATATATTATATTCTTTGCCACTGTCCCATGCAAACCTTTGTACTCGTTCATATGATTAGTGAAACATCCTCCTTCTCTGAGATTCCTTCCACTGCTCCAGAAACTTAAGTGGTGTCACATAACAATGGTCGCTGGTGAAACTCCATGCTTTCGAGCAACATCAACTACTTGGCTTCCAGCGTCAACCTCCTGGAGAATCCGAAATACCTGCACCTCCGAATACCTTCTTGTTTTCACCTCTGTTTCCTCCTGTAGTTATTTTACAGGAGTCTCGCATTAAAGGTGTACCTATTTTCGGGGGGCAGGCCACTGTAACAAGCCGAGATAGACGATCTCCCCGTGCCTCTGTAATCTAGAGATGATGTTATCGAGACTTCCCAATGCAACTCCCTGAGAAGCTTACCTTTCTAGTTGATCCAGCGCACTCCTTAAACTTTCCTATGTGACCCAGGTTTTCCCGGATGTAATGTTGTCTCTAGGTAGAACCGTTAGATCCTTCCCTAAGGACCCAGCCCAAGTGGTCTCCCCCAATCCTCAGACAGTAGCATCAAAGCTTGATAGCCCCGTATTAGCAGCAATAAATTTGTCTCTGCTGATTATCCCGCCCAAAATTAACCCAACTGCGGCTGCCCCCAGGCTAGCGCCGTGACCTGTCCCTATGAATTATATCAACTTCTAAGCTAGTCCCACTAGCATAGTTGTTATTGACAATATGTGAAAAAGATCTACCGGGAGCGGATTGACTAGCCTACATATTGTTACCAGCACACCTAAAGGTTCATCTCTATTTGGTGTCCGTGTTGCGTCAAAATAAACTGTTACCGAACAAGGTATGGTTGCGTCATAAATCATGTTACCGAAGCCTCATAAGTTTTGGCTTTCCTTTGTTGATAGGCAGGGTATCCCGCCATAGCCCACAGCT
>Ga0315549_1003536_pt1 | contig 13850 bp, 18 predicted proteins | sample SalMarSW160200MG_FD_203101 | JGI IMG/M metagenome (GOLD analysis project Ga0315549, IMG submission 203101) | Salt marsh sediment microbial communities from the Plum Island Ecosystem LTER, Massachusetts, United States - Salt Marsh Sediment SW1601-200 ... | reverse complement strand
TAGGGACACTTGAACGGTCTTCCTCGTGCCATAAAGATCACCTCCTGCGATACCTTCAAGAGGCCCAGGTATATAAATTTATCGAATTTTACCTGTTGCCAGACTTGCCAAAACGAAACAATTAAATAGCAGTACCTCTATCAGGTCTCGTATGAGGCTTGGAAATCCCTTTGAAGAACTGGGCATAGGGCAGTTATTTGAAACTTTACTGCCGGATTTTGTTTTAGCTTTCGCTTTTTTTACTTCTGTTTGCTATGCGGTCCTCGGCAAACGTTTCGGCCAGCAGAGACCCGCCATAGCGATGTCAGCGACAATCGGCTTTGCCCTGTCTGTAGGTCTTGTCTGGTGGGAGCAGGCAAATGGTTTTTCCATAAGGAATTTAGGGTCTATTGCAGTAGGTTTTGCGATTATTGTCTTAGCATATGTCATGTATCATGCTATTGGCCAGGTTGGCGGCTCATGGGCGGGAGCCGGTATAGCCCTTGGTGCAAGCGTGCTGGTAGCTAAAGTACTCGGACTAAAAATACCGCTTGATAGTGAAGTTGTTTTAACTGTGATGATAGTAGCTTTGATTGTGGGGATGCTGTCGTTTATGTCCCACCGTCATTACAATTATCCGAAGCGGCAATACAGTCGTCCCTTCGTCAAAGATATTCGACATGATATGAGTGACCTTTACAGGGACAAGCGTCTGTCCAATCGCCTGGCAAAAAAGATGAAAGACATTCGCCACGAGGCCGAGACACTCGAAGAGCACCCTGAAGAATCAGGGGAGATTTTACAACAACTGAGAAAAATCCTTCCCGCTGAAGGCTGGCTTACCCAAAGAATGGCACAGCTTCGTGCCAAGGCACACAGGATCCGAAACGGTCATATCGCAAGATTAAAAGAGACCCGCCATTTGGTTGCCGAACTGCCGGCTTCAGCTAAAAAAAAGATATCAGCCGATTTAGCTGACCGTTACGGACATATCATCGGCATCGATACCCGCCTGCAGCGACTCGACAGGGCTGTCGCTGAGAACGAACGTCGTATATACCAACTTACCCGCGAGGCTGAAAAATACACTTCTCAGTCCGAACCGCGGAAACTTCATGATGCCATCAAGGCAGCTGAAAAACTTCAACGCCATAACAGCAGGCTTTTTAAGATAATCGTCCGCACCGAAGATAAGCTCACCAGAGCTGCTATGCAGGTGGTGGATAAGACCAGGGCAGTTGATAAAAAATGAAGACAAGAACACAAGACCCGGATCTTGAATATTACATGGGCAAGTTAGAGCCGGAATATGAATCCAAAGGCCAGGAAACAATAGGCCGTATGCTCGATGAATACCATGTTCCGTTCTTCTATAAAAGCCCCATACTGGTCTGGGAGGATGGCGAGCGTGGAATCAAACGGCCTGATTTTACACTGCCTACTTATAATAATACGGTGATTGAGTATACCCCGGTTCCTGATGAGACAGCTAAACGAGACAGCAGCGTCTACAAAGAAAATCGCATAGCTGCACTGTTCCTGCGAGATTGCGATCTGACCGGACCTGACTGGCAGCAGAAACTCTACGATAAGCTCGAAGAGATATACCATCAGCCGCATAACTTCTCGATTGAGAGGTATCAGCCGTGTTAGCTCAGATCGAACCATGTAAATTGTTCGACCTGCGGTGTCTGGTTTCGTTCAGTTGAATCAACCGCCTTTTGACAGGCTGTAACAGCAGTAGGTGAAGTGGCAACTAAGACGATCCTATCGAAACCTGCATTCTTTATTTTCGCCAGATTTACTTTGATATTGGATTTTCCGGTCTCGACTTCAACAGCTATTCTTTGACCTGGTTTTTCTGCAAGCAGGTCTATGGCACCGTTTCCTTTTACAGGGTGCTCACGGGATATCTCATAGCCTTTCGCCTGGAAATATTTTGCAGCACGATTTACCCAGAACGAATGTTCAAGTGACTCGCGGGGCCGGGGGCCGGTTTTAATACCCGCAGAGGAGCAGGCCGAACGGCCGGGGTCTGTCAATTGGTACAAAACAACCTGGCCGGATCGGGTAGCGATAGTAACAGGTTCTATTATACCGGCAGAGGCCAGATGTTGACGGATGGCATTGCCACGACGGCGGGACAGATGCAGTCTATGGTATCTCGATACCGTTGTCGATAACGGCCGAGCGGCAATATCAGCTAAGAAACGTAATTCTTCACGATTCATAGCTTTACCGGGAGGTACTGGTACGGAATCAGAAACTATTTTTGATTTATTTATGTAAGACTTATCCAATTTAGTTTGTGATTCCCTGGGGGATGGTGGGTGGGTTATATTTTCGTTTGTTGTTTTATTCTTGTTAGTTTTACTATCTGATAGGGGAATAGGTGAAACTACTTTACTATCAGAATGTATAGTTCTATTTGAACTGGTATCGGTGTAATAACGTGCCATTCGATTCTTAACCGCCTTATCAGAGACAGAACCTTCTCTAACAGAGCAAAGGGGGATTTTAACAAGAAATGGCTCTGGATGCTCATCGGCTAATCGAACAACGGCGCTGCCGATAGGCAGGGTATTAAGGGCCTGCTTCTGTTCATCTGTAAGGTTCATCGCACCAGAAATTGTCTGCACATCACTGTGCAGCTTCTGGCTCAAAGCAATAGTTGCATACGAATTGGCAAAGGCAACCTTACTCAGAAGCGATGCGGATTGATCTACAAAAACATATCCAAGACCGTACTGCCTGACCATTCTTATGGAAGTTTCCAGTATGGACTCTTTTGCTTCCGAGGCCTTCTTCAGTAACAGGTTGTGTGCTTCTTCTATTATGATAACATTGGTAAGTTTCTCCTGCGGTCCCTTTGCGAGGCGATAGCGGTACAGATACAGCGTCAACGCCTCTGAAAACATAGTTCTATCTGATGATCCTGATAGTCCATCCATTTCCAGAACCACGTTATGATCCATAAGCTCAACAACATGACTGTTGTCCTGGGCATTGAGAACCGATCCAAACTCACCATAGGTCATCGCCAATAAAATCCTCTCCGCCGAGGCCTGCCACATCGCAGCCCTGCCCCTAAGTTTAACCGTCCTTAACCATGCCAACAGATGTTGAATTGTAGGCCAGCAGGTTTGTTGTTTATCGAAAATACCAGCCTTTGAATACAAATAGTCGAGACCGGCAACTAATAAACTGATAACTCCCTCCCCGCCAAAATAGGAACCGGCAATTACATCCACAATCAGCTTGATCCAGATATGAGGCTCACAGCCCGGCGGTGGTATCAAAGGGTTGAATCTAAGCGGAGAAATATCCCTGCCGACAGTATAAACTCGCAATTGCGGATACAGACCCATCAGGTCCCGGTACCCTCGCTTCCAATCCAGGGCGAGTACCTTAATACCCCGGGCCATAATACCTTCCATAAGTACAAAGGTAAGATTAGTCTTTCCCGAACCACTTCTGCCGGCTATCAGGATATGTTCTTTTAGACGGGGACTCTTCAAAAAGAACGGATACATCCGCTTATTCGCATATGAGATTGTTCCCAACCTGATATCACCGGAATTGGCAAACTTCATTGCCGGAGGCGGAAAAGGTGAACGGTCAAGCTCGTAATTTGTGCCTAAATGTTTTGCTGCTAATAACTCCAGCGTCTGCTCTATATCAGCCTTGCCTGCAGGGTCAGACTCAGCTAAATATACAGACCACAGCCTGTCTACCTTTTTACCTAAGACAGGCTTTAAGTTACGGCAGAGTTCCTGAATTCTGGCGATCAAGGCACATCACCCTTGTCATCTTCCAGGATAGAGACCTTCCTGTAGGCAGACAGATAGTTCTGGGCGTTTTCAGGCAGCAGAAGCTTCAATCTTGATATATCACGCCAAAGGTTTGTTCGTTCTTCTCTTTGTTCGCTGTACAGTCCATCCAATCTTTTATCGACAGAATATTCTATCTTGCTGATTGTCGGACCGTGGTATGCCCTATGTTCGAAGAGACAGTTTATGGCTGAACATTTGGCCTTCTCAAGCTCGTAGATATTGTTTTCGTAAACTTCGTAACGATTGCGTATCTGACCTATGATATCATCCAGTCCCAGCCAGGATGTATTCTTTCTGTCAGAAATAATCGCTGTCTCAGGCTCAGACCTTGGTATTGATAAGTAGCCGCTGCTGACTATCTGTTCCACTGTCTGCGGCTTAGGCCAGGTTCGCCTGACAGATATATCCGATGAGAAATCGTATGAACCAGCAGGCCCACAATTTAGCCCGGCCAACAGGTCTTTCTGATGCTGCTGGTATTGTTTGGAGAGACCCGATTCGTAAAAGTATATCACATAGTCTTTATCCGTTCTTGCTGGAAGTTTTGTTCGGTCGTTTTGGTACATTTTACCACCTCGGGTTCTCTCCTGTTCAGTGGTAATATATACTTATATTTAAGTTTTACGGTTTTCGTCGTTACTTGTCGGTGATGGAGGAGGGTGATGAAGGGATAAGGATGGGGGGTGCCGGGGGGAAGGAGAAGGGAGTATAAATAGCAACCTTTATATAGCTGCTGCGTTTTCTTCTTGCAGGTGATAATCATGGGTAAACTAAAGGATCGTATAATACGTCTTATTGAGCAAAACGCCGCTAAAAAGGTATCACAGCTGTCCGGCGAGTATGTTCGGGCAAAATCAGGGCAGAAAGAGGCCATCTGTGCTGCGATAGAGGTTGAACGGTGTGTTTCCGAAAGCTGCCGGGAATGTCTGGGCTAATGACAGTCCCTTATCAATCTCTGCCGCCGGCTTCACAGGTTCCAGAGCACCGGTTGAAATACCGGCATTCTGAGCAATCTTTAATGCATCCGGGTATGTTTTCTTCTACAACTATTTCAGTCATCTAAGATACCCCCTAAAAGCTGTTTCTGCTCCTGCAGCTTTTCTTTGAGCTCCTGAATGAATTTGTTGTCCCAGTTCTCAATGCAAAACCTGATAAGTCTTTCCTTCAGCAGGCTGTTTTCCTCTGCTTTTGCCCCTCTTCGGGTGTATCATCCTTGAAGACATACTCATTCAGTTCCTCTACGCCATCATCAGTCTCTTCCCATACTTCCCAGTTATTGCGGTTGCAGAGAGCCAAGGTTTGACCATCACTTTCAGTAAAATTTACATAAAACTTCCTGCCATTGTGCAGTATTGTCCAGTCTCTTGATATCTGGTTTGCTTCCAATTGCATTTTTAACACTCCGGCCAATATGCCTTATTTGTCAGGCAGCGGCTCAATCAAACTCATACACTGCATACATCGAAGGTTCTGCTGCTCAGACGCCTTTGAGATAATAACACTCATACCACATTCTGGGCACCGGATAACACCGGTCTGCCTGCATATAAGCCTGCCCTGTTCGCTGTCGAAATCAACATAGCTATGCGGGTTCTCAATGTCCCTGAACTGGGCCAGTCTTAAATCTGCAAAATACCTCGTTGGCCCGCATTGGACTACAGGTAGTAACCTTGGGCCTGTAACTATCTTTTGTTTTGCTTCTGCCATTTTTATCACCTCAGCTAAAACCGCTCTATGGCGGTTCACTTGTTATTTTGTGAACCGCCAGAGCTAAAAGGTGTTTTGAACAAACAAAAATCAAGCTGCTTACGTATGCGAGCCTGCTTCGCAAGCTAAGTGGTTCTTGTGCAGGCAGGGGTTTCAGGGGACCCCAGTCCCCTGGCTATTTACCATCCAGTGTCAGGAAGCCGCCAGGCTGTTCAGTTGGCCTGCTGCCGGCCTTATATGCTGAAGGCGGCTTATTTATCCGCCTTTATCCTTCAGAACCCAGTCAAGGCTTTCCTCGGCGTATTCAGCAATCTTCCTGCTGCCAAAGCTGCATTTTGCGTTCAGGGTGTCATAGAACTTCTTGAGGATGTCTGCTATGGCAGGTCTTTCCTCAAGGAAGTCATAAAGCTCCTGGAACAGTATGTAGCTGGCTCTGGCCCTGATTCGCTCAATCTTCTTGTGCTGCCGGCTGACAGTGCCTTCAGATTGTTTTGCAGGCATTTGTTGCTTTACTTGCTGCATCGTGGACACCTCTAAAGCTTTTGTTTATATGACCACTTCTTCAATGTTGTTACTGCTGGTGTTGCCGTTATCGCTATCTTCATGCTGAGTTTCGATTATCTTTTCGAAAGCCTGCTGCAGACAGTGTATCGCTAAAGGGATTTCGTTGCGAGCAAACGACTGCGAACTTTGCCAGTTACCCTCCTTGTCCTTGTACCTGCGTTGGACGGTCGCCTTCAAAATCGTTACAGCCTTTCCTTTTACCTGTATGGTGTTTTGCCATACAGCTGATGCAACCTGGCCGGCTCGGAATTTCGCAACCGGCATTTGTTGTCCTGTCATTTTGTTTACCTCCGAACCAATCGTTAATACGATAGGCTCTCTTCACAATTAAGGAAGAGAGCCTTCGTGGATATAAACCTTTTGACAAATCGTACCTGAGCTTATGCTCATTAAGCTTGCTTCGCTTCTTTAGTCTTTTCTTTAGTCTCGAAACACAATGCAAACACACAGCACCAACCGGAGACCTTTTAAGCAAACCTCTCGATAAAACTGCTATGAGGGCATAAAGCCGACCCAGAAGGGAGAAAAGTTTACGATAAGAGATGTTCTGCGTGGGTCTCCGCATGTATCAGGATTTGCCTTGCTTGACATTGTAAATAGCTGTTTCAATCTCTTGTTGCCAGAACCACTCAAGCCAATGAATACACCAGTCTTCTTTACCCGCGGCTTTCATGTTTAGCACCTTTTCAGCTAAGGCAAACATTGCGTCTTTATCTGCATACATTTCAATACCTCGGTGAAGACACCCTGCGAGGTGGTTCACGCAATTTAATAGTGAACCGCCACGGCAAACCCACGGTCCGGATGGCAGCAAACCACCTTACAGTGTCTTCACACATCGCTGGTGTCATTGCCAGCCTGCTTCACGTAGTTCTGCGATTTCCTTACGCATTCGCCGTATTCGCAGATATAACCTTGATAAAGCACGCATATTGTTATCAACTATGTGCTCAAGCTCGATGATGTCCATCTTAAGGTATTTAAGAACTGTGTACTTTGCCCTGGTCTTGAGCCTTTCATTGACTATACTGAACATAATCAGAACGTTCTTAAGCTGCTCACGTAGTTTATCTGCCTTGTAGATTACCTTGTTGAACGGATACATCCGCTCAAAGTCAACTGTACCGAATGCCCCCCAACAAAGACCGCCGTCCTCGTCTATGGCAGGTCTTAAAGAGCACCTGCTGCCCTGTATAGGCAAAGCCAGGATAGGGGCCAGTTCCTCTCTGTAGACCTGCCGTTCAAGCTCATCAGGATTAGCTAATTCGCTGTCGTCCAGACCGGCAATACTGCCGTATCTGTTCTTACGCTCTCTTTTTAATAACGCCGACTCAGCTACAACCACATCACCACACAAAACCAGATTTGTTTGTTCATACATACTAAACACCTCCGTCTTTTCGACACTCTGTTCGAAAAGACGGGGGAATGAATTGCACACAAAGCGGAGGCCCTCTAAGCAGAGCTCTCGATAAAACTTTAGGCCGTAAGGCCGACCCGCAAGGGGAAAGTTTTACGATAAGAGCTCTGCGTGGGCCGGAGCGTAAGACAACCGATGTATAAAATCAAAACAATGAACTTTATTATGGCATGACTGAATAGTTCTGCTCCAACTGCTTTATTTTTTCAACTGCCAACTCTGCCTCAATCATACCCTTCAGCTCTCCTTCGATATGCAACTGCTCATCAATAGTCAAACACTCATTCAATCCAAACCATCCCATCAAATCATCAACTGAAAGAATCTGACCAAACTGATCTTTAGGCAACCTGCCCTGACTGCGAATCCAATCCACAATTTTTCTCAATTTATAAACATTTGTCCGAACCTCTTCACGCCTCATTTTTACAACTCCAGATGAACCTTTTCTTTTGGTGGTTCACCTATTCTATAGTGAACCACAACAGAAGCCGCGGAGGCCCCTTGAGCGTAACACTCCCTCGGGATCTGAAACTAATTCTTAAAGCAAGCATTACAGGGAAATGGTACTGAGCACATCTTAACACCCTCGCCCACCCCAGCGGCCGCTTCCTGTGTTCAGCAAACAACCCGCCGTACCAAAAAACCAACTTCGACAGTCAAACATTTCAATAAGACTTCATTTTGAGAAAACAACTTTACACAAACCTTTTATGTCAATATTGTTCAATATCCAGCATGGCCCTGGATGTATAACCTGCAAAAAGAACCTGATGTTTCATTAATAATTGCCACTAAGCTAAAAACTCCAACAGATCAATATACAACCGTCATCAGACACCAATACTAACTACCGAATCGCCAATACATAAATCGAACACAAAGCCAAAACATGCACCTGTGAAAGAAACACATCTCAAAAATACTACCTAAAAGCATTAGTTAAATAAGGAACCAATGAAAAAAAAGAAAGAACCAGACAAACAGTCAGGCGCGAGCTTGCGTCACCTTTACGTTTGGTTCTTAAACCGGCCGGCACCAAATAGAGTGACATCAACAAACTCATTCTCATTCTTTTGAAAAACCTCCGGACAACTTCAATCAATTAAAGACCATCATTCATAATCAGACTACGCCTTCATTGCCCAACGTGAAGACCAAAATCTTTCAATATCTTCTTTCTACATTCCCTTAATTTGAGCTTTACAGACATAATCCTATATATAGTCGGATTAGTGTACGCCTCTTAATCCCATGCGGCATAAGAGATTACGGCGATTTTCAAAGTTAATTAGTAGACAATTCAGCTGTTTTCGACCCCCGAATTAATCGACAATTCAAGCATTTAGTAGACAATTTAGAAACCGCCATTTTCGAGAAAAACATGCCCGGAATCAGGCCAAATATGACTTCAGTGTGGGAGTAGTTTTCCACTCCAGCGGTTATTATTAATGGTAGAGGTATGTATTACTTTTTACTTACTACTACTACTACATAAAGACGACGTTTATAAATCCTTGTAAAACGGACTTTGCCAAGATGATGTCACTGACCAGTAACTACAGAATCGAAGGCAAAAAAACAAACACCTGCCACAAGTATTTCTAACTCTCCATAGGAAAACTACTCCCACACTGACTGGTTTTAAAACCAAAACATTTATATAGGTGTACTTCCAGTGAAGACATATGGAGCTGATTTTCGCATGGAACCAAATGGTGTTCGTACCAGGATAGTCGGCCAGATACAGCACATGGTCAACAGTACAATTATCAAGGACAGACGCTTCCTTGATGATGAGCAGCTGATAAAATCGGAACAATTGGCGCTACTTGAAGAAATCTTCAACGCCAATATCCGTGACACAGAAATAAAAGAGCTAAGCAGTCATTTTGCCGCAATACTGCGGGATGACCATCCATGTCACATGGCAATCTGGGGCAAAACCGGAACCGGAAAGACGCTTACACTGAGCTATTTTTTGAATCTGCTGTCTGAGATGTGTCTTGCTAAAAATATACCAATCCGTTACGAACATCTTGACCTGTCCAATCCAAGGCCATGCTTTCGGGCACTGAACGATCTGGCCTGCCTGCTCAATGCAAGCAAAAGATATCAAAAAGGTATCTCTCTGGAAGAGATGATGACACGCATTGAAGCTAAACTTTCTGATTATAAGGGCTACCTGATACTTTTCATTGATGAGGTAGATAATGTCCGCCGAGATAAAGACAATTTTATGACATTTCTGGTACGAAGACTTCCTCAGAGAATCTCTGCCAAACTGATACTCATCTTTGTTTCCAACCGTCTGGACTGGCCTGACCATCTTGACCCAAGGGTAAAGTCGTTCCTGAAACTCAATGAGCTGATATTCAAGCCATATAATGCCATTGACCTGCAGCATATTCTTCGTATCCGTGTTGAAAAAGCCATTAACCCAAAGATGATTGAACCTGGTGTTATCGAAAAGATCGCGGCAATGGCAAGCAGGGAACACGGAGATGCCCGTAAGGCAATTGCGTTGTTAGCCAAAAGCGCTTATTTAGCCGAAAAAGCGGGAACAAAAATTACCATTACGCTGGTTGATGAAGCGGCGATGGAATTAGATAAAGATCGTTACCTTACACTGGTACGTTCAGCACCGCCGCAATTGCAGGCAGCTATGGCCAGCGTTATTGAAGCCACGCGAAAAACCAAAAACACTTCGATCGGAACAGGCCAGGCGTATGATGCCTATAACAGATTCTGTCAAAGAGTTGATCTGAGGCCATTGACCGGCAGAGCATTTGGCGATCTTGTTTCCGAACTGGACATCTACTCACTGATTCGCAGCCGGGTTCTTTCCAGGGGCAGATACGGCCGAACCCGTGAAATCATACTTGATCTGCCGCAGGGTTTGACTGAAAAAATATACGCTTGTGTTCTACAGAACTTCGAAATACATAATTAAGGCAATGGTGCCTCGCAGCAAAGACTGCCAAGAATAGAGCCTTGAGGACCATGAAGGTCGCCACCTACTGCCCAGATTTTCGCTGAAACACCTTCAGGAAATAGGCGACTGCATTCCGTCAGCCATACAAAATTTGTGGGAAACATCTCACGGGTTAATTTACATAACGCTACCAATCGGCCATAGGTGTTTGTCAGAAAAAGTAGGCGAAATCCCAACAAATCACGTTTGAACACTTCTTCATAGCGTTTATAGCCCTCGCTTTCAAAATACCACTGGTAGTTAATGATCTTCTGCCGAATATCACTCATATCGCGTTTGGGACTAGCCAGCGTCTCGGTGCCGCAATCCACTTCAAGAAAGAACAGACACGTATATTTCTTGATTGAATCGCACGTGCCAAATACCCCATCGGGCGTAAATTTGACTCCCTGTTCGCCAGAATCCGGCACTGGTGAATAATCGGTTATTAGTATACGATCATTGGAACCTTTGGGCAAAAACGGGGAGTTATGGGCCAAAAACTTAACGGTCATCCTGGGAAGCACATTCCTGATTTGATTCAGATGAATCCTGAACCAATTCAGTAAAAGCTGGTGGTCAATACAAAAAGGTCCATCAACAAGGATGTTCTCATATGGTATATCTTTACCAATAAGTTTTTTTTCTATGAGGATGTCAATTCCATGCTCAGTCAGCCCTAATAAACTTTCAGGTCGACCGCGGCCTCGGCCAAATTCATGCCTGATCGTCTGTATCAACCCTTCTTTTTCAAGAATATGCAAGCGACGCCAGACCACCTGCCGGCTCTTTTTATAAACGGTTGTAGTTTGAGTTGGTGTTAAGACCCTGTACTCCGCAAGGGACTTAAGCACCTTGCCGTCATTATGGTTTATTCTAAATGCCATTGTAACCTCCGGTAATCAACCATTACTATTATTTTACACTTCTTCTCTCCCCCCATTAGTGGAGAGGAAACAAAGCAGTAATAATTTCAGATAATGCTCAAAAAATTCAAAATAAGCCCAAAAATTATTTCACGGCCTGTACACAGCAAAACATTTTTCCAAAAAGTCCAAAAAACTCTCAGATACTGAAATCAATACAGGGTTATGCCCTCTCCACTAATGGAGGAAGAGAGTTTTTAAGTTGGTTAGTAAAGAATTAGTGAGGTGCGGAATGGAAGCAGAAAACAGACGTAGAAATGGAGCGAATTGGCCTAATCGCCCGGAAATATGCTCTCCAGGCAGAAACTACATAGGTTTTGCGATTATATCAAACAGCACGTATTCAGCGAGACTTGTTGTCTCTGACTGATTTATTTTCAATATCGCAAATAATTAAATGGAGGATTTCTCAATGAACAAAACGGAAAAGAAATTCAATTGCGGCCCGGTCTCAGCAAGCATCTGGGCAAACACCAAGGTCGTGACCGGCGAAACGGTCAAGTTTTACTCCGTAACAATCAACAAGGCCTATAAAGAAGGCGAAGAGTGGAAGTACACAAATAGCTTCAACATCGAAGACCTTCCTAAAGTCGCGTTGGTCGCAACAGAGGCCTACAAGTACATAAGGCTAAAATCAACGGATTCAGATGAGTAAAACGTTAAACAATTCAGATGACAAGACTGATTTAAAGCGAAGGGATGCACACCAATCTGCACCACCGAGAATTGATGTTAACGTCTTTGAGTTGATGATCGAATCTGAAGTTATCCAGTTTCTCAGGATACCTGAAATCAGCAATTCAAAGGACTACCACAATGTTATTGAAAACCTGAAACGGGTTCGTGGGCTGCCCAGAATCCATATCTGTCGGAAGGCACTGTACCCCAAAAAAGCTATTTTGGAGTGGGTGGAAAAGCAATTAGGTGCTGGAAAATAATACTTGCGCTTTTGTTTGTGTTCTTGTATAATCCGACTCGGATTGTATGAGCTATCTCCAGCACCAGAAAGGAGGTATTATGAAACAGCTGGTGAAGCTCCACAAGCGGCCATCTCGTGATGGTCAAAGATTTACTTTTTTCCTGCGTTATGAATGTGAAAATGGGAAACGAAAATGGGAAACCCTTGGTCATGGAGACCAGCGAAAGGCTGAAAGGCAGCGTGCCCAGAAGCAAAAAGAGCTTAGTATGGGTTATATTGAACCCGATTCTATGAGGATCAGGGATTTCATGGAAGACAGCTTGGCAAGGACAGGCGATCAGATCAGGGAAAGTACTCAGGTTGTAGTGAAAGTAGCTATGAATGATTTTATCAGGACAATTGGGAATATTGATTTTCGAAGTGTCACTCTGGCACATGGCGAATTGTATCTTCAGACGTGCCTTGACAGGGGCAATGCCAAAGGGACTGTAGCCAAGAAACTTCGGCATATAAAGAGACTATTCACGCTGGCTGTCAATCGCAAACAGCTTGATGAAAATCCATTACAACATATAGCTATGCCAAAATCACCCAAGAAGAAGATCAATATTTATACTGACGCCCAATGCCAAAGGATGTTGAAAGCCGCCCAGGAATATACTGCCAAATGGAATCCAAAAACATCTGTTAAATGGGATCTGATGATCACGGTTGCCCTGGCCACTGCCATGAGACGTGCTGAGCTTTTGAATTGCACATGGGCGGATGTTGATTTCGATGCACAGACTATCGAAGTCAACCCTAAGGAAAACACCAAAGATATATGGGAATGGCGTATTAAGGATACTGACCACAGAACTCTCCCCTTGACCGAGGAAATCGTCCAGATGCTCGTAGACCACCAAGCACAGCAGCCGGAAGGGTACCCCTATGTTTTCGTTCCCACAGCAAGGTATGACTATATCCAGAATGTGCTTAGGCCGAAAGGCAAGTGGTCCCTTATAGATGCCTCCATGAAGGTTGTAAACAACTTAGGACGGCAGTTCAATAAGATTCTCAGAAAAGCGGGTATCAAAAAGGGAACTATCCAGGATATCCGGAGGACAGCCATAACTATGTGGTTTGCCAACGGCATGAGTGAGCATGATGTGATGGTCCTTGCAGGGCACTCAAGTTTTGCCACAACCCACGAATTCTATCTGGCAGTAGCGGACGATTTGGTGGACCGTGCAAGGGTCGCAACTGCCCAGGGCTTGCGTCAAAAAATGGTGCATTTTGGTGCACACCCCTTTTGAAGCAAAAAAGAGTTTGACAGCATATGCAGGAAGTTCTTATGCTACAACAAGTTAGAATTTTTGGCGGCGTAGCTCAGCTGGTTAGAGCATGGGATTCATAAGCCCAGGGTCGTCGGTTCGAGTCCGACCGCCGCTACTGCCTTGGTTTGTAGTGGGCTACAAACCAGGGAAATCCTAAATCCGAAATTCGAAGCACGAAAGATGTAAAGTGCCTAAAATGAGCTAAAGTGCAT
>Ga0315549_1003535_pt1 | contig 13861 bp, 16 predicted proteins | sample SalMarSW160200MG_FD_203101 | JGI IMG/M metagenome (GOLD analysis project Ga0315549, IMG submission 203101) | Salt marsh sediment microbial communities from the Plum Island Ecosystem LTER, Massachusetts, United States - Salt Marsh Sediment SW1601-200 ... | reverse complement strand
TTCTTGCCCATAACGCTTAATAACGTTCTTGTCTGGGTTAGAATGTCATGGGCGGGTAGATCAGCCTGGAACGATCGCAGCGTTGGCATCGCTGAAGCCGCGGGTTCAAATCCCGCCCCGTCCACCATATAACAAAACAGTTTCTCTTTTTGTTTTCATATTAGGAGACTACTACTAAGGTAGATACATGGATTTCTTACTATTAACTTTTTTACCTTTTTTTCCTCACCGTTAAACTTTTTTGCGCACGCGCATTAATTTATTAAACTCTTTGACTGAGCCAAGCAACAATTTAGCTTCATTAAGAGACCTTAACAGCGTATAGCTTTCTTTTGACAATTATAGAAAACAGTGTGAAAGCTAAGATAATTGGCAGAATAATGGTCCATGAGGGAAACTCTGAAATTTCGATAGGCTCCATTAATGGATAGTTGTCTTGGTTATTTTCCTGTTCCAGATAATGCTTTACGTCTTACTAGTTTGAAGGCGACCACAGTCACTATCACGATTGCTACAATAGCTGCTGCTAATGCCAATATTGTTACTAAAGGTACGTTAAACAATAATAAAGTCTCCTCTGAATCTATTCCATCGGGCAAAGGAGGTCCGGGTTCAGGTGGAGATTCGCCATCTTGTATGTACTCAAAAAGAATTGTTGCATTTGATGTGGCGCCTGTAACTGTTATCCAGCCATCATCGTTAATGGTCCAGCCATCGTTTTGCTTTCTGACAATTCCGTCAATAATCACTGTGTAGTTGTTAATTTCCCTGCTTTCTATCTTATTGTAATTATTATCAAAGGTTTGATTTCCAATACCTATCACAATGTAGTTTATCCAACCTTTGAAGCCGCTACTGGTGAACGGTGCATGATAACTAGTAATCGTGACATTGCAGTTTCTTTCTGAACCCATTCAACATCTCCAACAATCTGTTCTTGTAACATTCTATCAATCTCTGATTCAATGTAATCTCTCCATTCCTCCAAAGCAACATCACCATACACATTACTTGTCTATTCTTTCACATCAATTATAATCTTTGACTTTGCGCACGCAAGAGTGTATGTAGAAGCAAAATAATCTGTAAGGACAAATTTCTTTTACGAGTTCGGTTAAGACAATAATTATGGGATTTCCAAAAAATGAAAAATGGCAAGAAAATTCGGGACGAAGAACAGTTGAAAACCATTTTTGATTTGGTTTTTAAGAAATTGGAAACTATATCAATTGGTGACAATTTCGTAAGAGAGATAACTGAACGGCGCACAAGAGTTTTTAACAAAAACCTGCCTGACGAGTATTTTTTTGAAAACTTGGTACGGGATATCCACAACGCAGGAATGAAAGCAAAAGTAGTTACCAGTAAATTACCTCATATTAAGAAGGCTTTTTCAAATTTTGATATCAACAAAGTCGCAGAATATACTGATGAAGATTTTCAGAGGCATAAAGCGTATTGACGATGTTTTTATTGCTATCAAACGAAGCGATGCCCGTTACACTGGAATTCTTGCAGGTGTCCATTCCAGCTTATATGGGCTTTGGTGACCCAATTGAGTGGTTGCCGGGGCGTGGTAATGTTTGGGATAATGGTACTTCAGGTAACTATTGGAGTGACTATTTTATTAGGTATCCAAACGCTGCCCAAATAGATGGTTTGGGAATAGGAGACACGCCGTTTTATATTAATGAAAACAACATTGACCGCTTCCCATTATTAGAACCAATTATTATCTCAGAATTCTCTTCATTGATAATGTTGTCAGTTATATCATTTTTGGTAATCATTGCCATATATAAACAAAAACTTGATAATGGACGAGAGAGGAAGTAGAATGACTAGATCTCCAAGATTTCTCTCACTATTATTTCTCGGTTTAATGCTTGCGTTTCCTGAGGTAGACCAGTAGACCTGCACTAGCAACAGCCACTGAAGCCATAAGAGCCACGACTAATGTTGTTGGGAAAGGCTCGGGCGGTGGTTCTGATGACGATGTAGGTTCTTGAGAGGGAGATGGGCTTGGTGAAGGTGAATTTAGGTTAGATGAATTTAATGGTTGTAACAGGTCGATTTGCGACAGTTGGTCTGTAGGCACTAAAACGTTATAAAGAAATCCGTTTTCAAACTTTTCAAGCTGAAACTGCTGGATGACTTCGGCACCTAACAAATTACTACGTACAGAGTCGCCATCAACTGTGATCCACCCTAGTCTCTTTATGCTCAAGGAAATAGGTTCAACCAAGTTAGGATTAAGGGGTTCAAAGAAAATTGATACACGCTGCAACCCATACATTTTGGAAGTATAAAAAGAATGTAGACTCATGGTGAAACCCATCGCAATATCCATGGACATGCTCTTGCCGATGGACCACCCAACCGCTTTGCTGCCTATAAGTTGTCCGTCTGAAAAAATCTCTACTTTATACACCTCAGTCGTAGATTCTGAAGAAAGTGGCAGGTCAGAAACACGCGTTACGTTGAAAACAAAAGTTCCATAAGAGCCACCTTGAACATAAGTGTACACTAAATCAACATCGAATTGAGGTTCAAGAGTTGACGATTGTAAAGTCTGCACTTGAACAGAATCTGCCCTACCAAACTCGATACGCTGTGCTCCAATAACAACTAAGGTTGAGAACATCACAATAAGTATGAGTGTTAATGCTGTTCTCTTCATAACAGCACCAAATAATAATACGTTAAACTTCCATTTATCTCTTGTTGATACTTGGATCCTATTAGAAATATTATGCAGAAACCTATAGGGGCAAGGGTCCTATTGGCGCTTTCAGCAGTCAACAGCACATAAAAAACTGCCCACAAAAAACCAGCAACTGCATAAAAAACAAAATACGCCGCATCAACAAGCGGCAAAACGAAAGTGTGCTCTTCTAAAAATAGCTTTTTAATCGACTTTGGCGCTTTTTTCCCAGCTCCAGCCAGTTTTGGCGGACATAGGAGGTGATCCGGCCGCAGGTTCCCCTACAGCCACCTTGTTACGCCTTCTCCCTCCTTGCGGAACTCAAATTCGACGCAGCCAAGAAGACCACGCCTCACCCAAAAGTCGCTTTTTCTTTTTTTCTTCCTTTGATTCTCTAAACTTCGCAAATTCTGGGAATCGCTTTAGATATATGACATCGATTTTGTGAGGTTTTTCTTTTAGGATTTTTGATCCTTTTTCGGTGATTTGATGGGAACCCTTTTTGGTTTAAGGTCTAAAAGTTCTGTGCCAAAAACATTTCCAGCAAAATAGCTTACGGCAAAAAAAGGGGGGATTTTATTTGTTTTTTATGTTATCATGTTATGGTGGGACTATGATATCTTTCTGAAATCAGCGGACTGTTGGATTGAATAGGTCCATTTGCGAAAGTTGATCGTCTGGCACTAGTTTGTTGTAAATAAATCCGTTTTCAAGATTTTGTAGTTGGATTTCCAGGATATTGTTGGTATTTGCAGCGTTTGTAGTAGTTGAGATGGAATCGCCATTTATTGTTATCCAACCTAATATGCGGATATTTACTGTAACGGTATCTGGTTGCCCAGCACTCCATAATCCTAGTTTGCTAGGGTTGCTTGTATAACGTGCAATTGATCCTATGCAGCCTCCTACTACTGATGTCGCAGTGGTCCAATTGAATTTGAAATGTCCTCCCTGTCCAGTAAGAGTACGACGGTCAATCAAATCGTCAACGTGTGTAGCGGCCGATTGTACTTTATTGAAGTCAGAGAATGTATGGTTGTAATTTGTTCCTTCGAGCCAAATGTATTTTTCTGCTGGACCTTTGTCAGTAGTTATTTCAATCAGATAGACCTCGAATTTTGTGTCACAAAACTCAGTTGAAGCATTTGAAACACGTGTGAAGTTAAGGTAGACGGCGGAAGGATATTGACTCAATGGATATTCTAGAAGTCCATTAAAATCACCGAAGACATTGCTGGAATTACTTTTGCCAACATAGGCATAGACTACATCACATTGAAATTGTTGCTGAGTAAATAGCTTCGAAGCAGATGGAACTGTCTGAGTAGTCACATCTATAGCATTCACTTGCCTTTCATCTGTTGCAAGTGCGACCGTCGACGATTGAGTGGGAGCGACATTTGAAATGAAAGAAAGTGAAGCGATTATAAGTATAGCTGTGACTAAGATACACACTGCAAAAGATCGATGTTTCCGTAGTTTATTGGAATTTCCAAGTTTTTTGCGATTCTTAAACAACTTTTTGAGCGGAATCATGTTTCTACTCCTAGTATTCCAAATGGGCATAAGCAAAGCAATCCCACCATTCAGTTTCGTATGGATCGAAAAACCATGATTCTGCTGCGGCCCAAATTTCGCTTGTTGCATAAGTTTCCTCACGCGAGTAATCTTGACGGTAATAGGTTTGTCCCGAGGGGGGTGGGTCCTGGTTAGCTATCCATCCATACGTCCAAGAGGGGTTGGTGTAATGGTAGGGCCAGTCATTATATCCTCCTTCCATCCACATGTAGCATTCCAAGTAGCCGGATGCATAACCAACTCCTAATCCATATCCAATGACCCTTCTAAAGAAGAAATGTTCTGAACCATACTCGCCACCTGACCAATTAGCGCCTATGCCTACGGCTGTAGCCTCATCATAGAGTGTCCACTCTAGACTTTGACCCAAATAATGCAAGTGAGTGCAAGAATTATCCGTGGCATCATAATCATCTGCATTAACCTCTGAGATTATTAGCGGCATCAAAGTGATGATTAAAGATAGCGTAGCTATTATGGAAATAACCTTTTTCATTTGTATATCCCTCATTTTCATATGTTCTCTTTCTGCCCTTCACTTAGGGCTAGGCGGTGACACGCCTCCGAGTCAGTTAGCCTCGGGTTTTAGGTAATGTTCAACCAATCAGGTCAACCTTACCGATACCACTACTCTATGTGTTGAGTTTTAAGCAAGACGAAATATTTGGGAAATACAGAGGTACGTGAAAGTATTCCAGAATTTAGTTTCAGTCTTCTCTCTCCTTTTTCGCTGTCAGTTTTTTCGCAGCTTTTAAAGGAAGATTCCAGCCAAAATTACGTGGTAATTACTTTGGACCTCACTCTGCTAATTAGCTCTTCCTGCAGACAAAAGATTCTGGAAACACTATCAAAGGTGAAACAAACTCACATCATGAATCTTGTACGTAAGGTTAACAGCACTTACAGTCAAGTGAATAGAAACGTTCAGATTTTGGAGCAGGAAGGCATTGTCAGCTCCAACTACTATGGCCGTATGAGAATCATCAAACTAAACAGCGACAATCCCAAGACAGTTAAGATATTAAAAGCAATTAGAATATTGAAGAACCCAAGTCATAGAAATGACTAAGTAATACTCTTCTGAGACAACAAATAACTACATAATTCATTTCATGGTCATACCACAATTGCTCAAGTTCAAATCTTTTGCAAAGATTAATGAAAAGTATGCCGTCAAAGTTCATAAAGAAAACACGAACCAGTAGTTATGCACCAATTTGCGCGCGCACACCAACTAAAAAAGCGCTTTTGGGAAATCGTGCTACACAAAGGCTTTGTGTTGGTCTTTTTTAGTAAAAAGACTACACACTTGCAAACAATTTCACCTCCTAACTATCTACACATTATATAGTAGATTTTTTCCTTAAATTATTTTGAATTCAAATTTGGTTAATTCATATGAATCTGATTCGTCACAATTTACAAAAAAGTTAATAAGTTACTTCTTGTTACTTGTTATATAGTGAAATTAGATGACAAGAAAGGGAGATAGAATTGTCGCTAGGAGAATATCACATGTTCTTAAGCAAAACAAAGGAGTAGGGATGCGCTTTTCAGAGATTTTTAGAGCGTTAGCAAAAAACAACTGGCTTCACAGTCAAAAACCCATATCAGACAACTTGAAGTTTCTAATTGAGCAGAAAAAAATAGTCCACATTGGAAACCAATACGCTGTTATCCAAACACGAAAAAACGGTTCAAAATTTTGCATCATCAAAGACCCTGTTGAGAAAGTTGTTGAGCTTGAGTGATTTATGTTGTTAACATTAATTGACGGGGGTGACAACAGTTGAGCCGTAAAGAGGACAATTTTACTAAAAGTACTACTAGTCCGTATAAAAAAATAAAGGACATGCCTACTCCTACTTTAAGTAAGAACAATACGCTCACTCCTATTTTAAGTAAAAAGGAAGACGTTTACAAAGTCCTAGGTAAGTGGCTTTACCTTAAGGACTCAGACTATGAAGTAATTGACATTTTTATTGCTTCAGTTCTTGACAGAAAAATACTAGGTGACCCGATATGGCTATTTATAGTTGCACCGAGTGGCGGAACAAAAAGTGAGCTTATTAGAAGTGTGAAAAACTTTCCTGGAACGTACAGCTTAAGCTCATTAACAAGTAAAACACTGATTAGCGGAAAAATATTCAAAAGCAAAGAGGGAGACACAGAAATCAAAGTTTTTGGCTTAGCTCAAAAGTTAGACTGCACCGTGCTGTTGATAAAGGATTTTACTATAATCCTTGACTTACCATCCGCTGAAAGAAGTGAGATATTTGCTCAATTTCGTGATATTTATGATGGATATATAGAAAAGGCGTTTGGCAACTTTCCAGAGCCGATTAGAATAAAGTGTAAGATGGGCTTAATTGCTGGAGTTACACCTGCAATAGACCATTATCAAAAAATTCAGACTACTTTAGGTGAACGTTTTTTGAAAGTTCGGATGCACACTATTGACAAACTTGGAGTATTAAAAGCATCAAGAAATACGGGTCACGAAGTTGAAATGAGAAAAGAAATTGGTCGTGCTGTAAAACAATTTTTAATGGATTTGAGACCAAAGAAAATTGAGTTAACTGAAGAACAAAGAAAAGTCATTGTTGACTGTGCAACATACATCAGTTTAATGCGAACTTGGGTTTATGTGAAGTATGGCTACAGAGGAGAAATTATAGAGATTAATCCTGCCGACCCTGAGTCACCTACAAGAGTAGTCAAGCAATTGACCAAGTTGGCTAATCTACTTGCAGTAGTAAGAGGGCATGACAAAATTGAAGATGATGATTTAGAAACTATCAAACGTGTTTCACGTGACACGGGCATTCCTAAAAGACAGAGAGTAGTTGAGGCATTGATTAAGCATAATTGTTCGGCAATAATTTCGTTACTTGCAGGAACAAGTAAGCTGAACTTCAAAACAGTGAAACAGGAAGTAGAGAAAATGGAAAGTTTAGGCATGCTTGTAAGTCACGAAGATACTGAAGACACTTCCTGTTGTTTTACGGACGAATTTATAAAACTCAGTAATGTGGTAAACTCAAAATTGACAGAGGAGAATTTAAGATGAATGATAGATTAGAAGAGTTTTTCTTAATTGCACATGCTAAAGTTGTTTTGAAATGTCCAGTTTGTCACAAATTTGTCAATTATAATGAAGGTCAAATTTACATTACTAAAAACGGCGTTTATCACTCGTCTTGTTACGTAGAGAAATTTCCAGACGAATATGAGAAACGAATGACAGAAGAGATAAAAGCTGACTATGGTCTGGAAAAATAGTTGTTGGAAGGTAACTATTTTCCTTGCATTCGTACGCGTTGATTTTTCAGCCTAGTTGCTTCCCTCTTTTTTCTAGTGTTCTCCTTGAGTATTTTTGTGATAGTTTCAATTTCAGCCTTTTCGTTTTCTTTTATCTTCTTGATTTCTTCCTCGGACTTGAGTGGAGGGTCCACCATTTCCCAGACAGTATAGCTGTTAACTGCACGTTTCAAAGCTGTTAGTCTAGCTTTGAGTTGAGCAACTTTTTCTTCGGGTAAGAGGTTATACATGGGTTAAGAATTAATGCTTTCAGTATTTGTAACTTATTACTGAATAGAAGTGTTCAAAGATTTTAGTAAAAATTATATGCACAACTCAACACACAAGTGTTCTATGAGAAGAAATAGAGTTATGCCTTTGGGACTGCAAAAGTACACATTACTAAAAAAGTTCAATAAGTTGAACCCTGACGCTGACCCCGAATATCTTGATTGGGACTGTATGGATTATGACCAAACTTTCAATGAGAACTACCGTGACATGGCAAACGGAAACCCTGAGTACGTTTGGTTTGAGCAAACCCTTTTTGAAATTGAGGACAGGGCAAAAGAGGTAGAAATTCAAAATTTAATTAATAGTTTAATTGAGAAGGGATATGACGAAGAAACCATTGACAGAATTGTTGAAGAGAAAGAAATGGAAACAGTCAAAGGAGGATGGAAAGTAGGGTGGGTTGCAGGTGAAGAAACTTATACAAAAACTGTAAAAATAAAGCCACACTTGAAAGGGAAGTATAAACGGGGGAGAATTCAAACAACTTGTGACCCAGACTTTATAGGACTTGAAGCCAAAATTACTTTTGTTAAACCTGACAAGTCAAAGAAAGAACCTACTGAGTGGGAGCTTGCTGAATATGAATAGCTAACTTAAGAATTGTAGGAGAAGACCTTTTAACACCCTATTCGACAGGGACGCGCACTGTTTTGACACTGGGATGTTTGGATAATCACTTTTCCGTAGAGAACCCACTATTTTCTGCGGTTTTTCCTTGGAAAGTACGGAAAAACATGGAAAAATTAGATATTATTAATTCTATATATTATGTTTTGGCGTTTCCTCTTATATTGAATGGAAAAATGGATGTTATTCGTATAAGTGTTAATTTATACGACTATACACAAAATACGTCCAAAAAACTTTAAAAATCCGTTGTTTTTACAAAATAAAGGTAATTTGGCGTTTTTTCTTCCATGTGTACAGTCATGAAATCCATTCAAGGAACCGTTGAGAACACTCTTGAAATCGTTGAAATCACGTCTTGATTCAAGTTTCCTCTTGAGTAGCCCTTCTTTTACGCGCTTTGTGACGTTTCTTCAACCCATATTTTTCAGCAAAATAGTAGACATGCCACAGTTTCAGCGGCTTCCACGGTGTGTTCTTTGGATCATCAAACTGCATTTCTTCAAAGATTTCCTTAGCAGGGTGTCCTTCGTTCCAGTGCCACGTGAATTCATCTCGCCAATATTCTTCCCATTCAGGTGGAATTAGTGGTTCTTTTCCAGTCATTTTATCAACCCCCTATCTTTGAATCGTTTTATTCTACGTCTATCCAGCTTCCGTTCAACAACCTTAGGAGCCATGACATACTTTTCAAGCGCAGAAAGAGTCAAGCGTGATTTTGATTTAAGTTCAGCAATTGTTGTCTCCGGATAATTAGCTTCAGTTGTCAGAAAATTGAACCTAAACCAATGGGGATAAGCATTTTCAAAGACGTCCTTGACGTAGTTGCGGGCAGTGTCATGACTTATCGCCCATGGACGCAAATTGAAAGTAACTTCACCTTTTCTGTTTACCTTTTTTTTCTTCCATTCTTCACCTTCAAGCCAATCAACAACTTCATCAACGAGCGGAAATGCACGTGGAATGTCAATGGGTTCATCCTTGTCAGTGGGCTTGTGACGTTTCTTCTTCCTAAGTAGATGTATAGTAATTTTTGTTTTAGTTATCTCAAAGTCTTCTATCGTCCTTTCATAGATTTCACTTGACCTTAATGGCGTGTAAAAAAGAACAATCAAAAAACTTCTGGCACGTTTAGCGTAAAAGGTGTCAATGAGTGGCAGTTTTTCATCTAGCGTTTCAATGAATTCCTCAGGTTCCATGATGCCGAGTTCTTCAGGTGGGTGCTTGTAGCGGCTTTCATCCTTAGCAAAAGGAGGCTTATTACGTCGTGGAAAAAGGTCTGGTTCATCTTCAGCAAATTTCTGTCGGTAGTAGTAAACGTAATGAGGCTTCAGTTTTTCATAGTCTGTGCCTTCAATTCCAAACTGCAATTCTTGAGCAATGTCCTTACCTTTCATGCCCATTAACCAAAGCTGTGAGAGCTCATCTTTGAGTTGCTCTTCAACTTCAGGTTTCAGCAGTGGTTGCCGAATAAAGCTCATTCCATGTCACACACTAAACAATTAACGAAATTCCCATTTAGTTTTTGTGATTAAATTGACCTAAAAAATGGAAAAAATGAGTGAGTTATTCACTCTTAGTTTTCTTTGGTATCGGATTTGACTTAGTTATTTCTTCATCATCTTTTCTGGCTTCTGAATATTCTTGTTTCAATTTAGCTTCCTTAATTTTCTGTATAAGTTCCTGTCCTTCCTTTGTGTCCGCGATTGCACTGAACGTATCCAGTAAAGGTTCAAACGAATAGATTTGTTTGACTGCTTGCTTGAGTTGTTCCTTTAGGTCTGTAACCTCCTTTTTCAGTTTGGTTGTTTCTCTTGCCTGTGTAACGATGTCCTCTCTCATGTCCTTAATCTCCATTCTAGTTTCGTTATTAACACCAGGAAAAACTGTGAGAAATGGTTCGGCTTTGAGGTAGACTTTCTTGAACAGGGGAATATCCTTTTCTACGTAAAGTGTAGTCATGTCAGTGTGTCCCATCATTGCCTTGACGTAGCCATTATCTATCTCAGCAATTGCACAGGCAGTCCTGAACAAGTGTCGGAAACGTTTAGGTCTAAACGGATTTGGTTCACCTTTTTTCTTAGCATAACCCATAGTCTGTGCCGCTGTCCTAAAACTCATTGAAACTGCATTAGTCGTCACACGTTGATTGATTTCAACATGCTTTCCTTTGTGTTCCCCTTTAGAAATTGTGTATTCACGTTCCGTTCCAACAAATAATGGCTCATTATCCTTCGCGTTAGCCCTTTCCTGTTCCACGTATCGTTTTAAATATTTGGTTGCCTCAGCACTAAAGAAAGTTCGGAAAGGCTGGCGTGTTTTTAACCTGTTGCCACTCCAAAAGAAGCGTTTCTTATCACACATTCTTCCTTTTGCATCTTTAACAAAACCAACATTCAAGTTTAGCAAGTCTCGAGTGTCAGCTCCACTTGACAGTAAACACAATGCAATCACTTGGTCTCGGAAAGGTAAGTGTTGAATGAAATGTCTGATTTTGTCATTCTTGAACACAAACTCTTTTGTCTCTTCATCAAAGTCGTAAAATGAAACCTTTGCGTCATGGTTTGTAATTGGTGCTTCAACTTTACTCGGCATTCTAATTTTTTTAGGAAATGTGATGTTGTTGTGCGAATAGAAACCTCTCAAGTAACCAATACAGGTCACTGCTGTGTTATGGGATGTGACTTCACTTTTTGCAGTAAAGTAATCTTCAAGTCGTTTGCCTGTTTTTTCAATGTCTTCCTTAGCCTCCTCTAGCAACTCATCTGGGCTAATTTCACCTTTGTTTGTGAGCTCCCAAAGTCTGCCAAGTCGCATTGATTTGACACTTTTTGAAAGCCCTTTTCTGCCTTGCATTTTAGCATTGCTTTCTAAACTGTCGAACCAGTTTTTTACACTCTCAAACTTTAACAAATCTTTTCGTTTCAAGTGTCTCACAGTGTTTTTTACTATATGAGAACCATTATTTAACTATTATTACAGTAATGTAAATACCTTTTATTAGGAGACTAATAACAGCTGATTGTTGAAAACAGTACTTTACAAGACTAAAAACTAAAGGAGTTATATCTCGTTCATGAGAATGCTAACGTTTATTTAACTTTTCATTTCCCTGAGCAACGCTTTGACAGGAGATCAGCTAAACTTTTCTGTGGATATTACTACAGATTTTGTATGTCAGAAAAATTATTATCTTCTTCTGCCTTGTTAAGAGTATAATATTTGATTATCTCTTGCTTGTCAAAAAGGAATGCATGGTCGGTTCCTTTGTTTATTAGAAGGACATAATGTGGAATGGATTTCATAAGGCTCAACTCGATTAGGTTTTTGGTGATTTTGTCGGTCTTTGGTGAACTTACGATTATAGCAAGTTTTGGTTCAACTTCCCAAGTAGAAATAAGGTCTTTTTTCCACGTAGAAGTAGTTTCCACTTCTACTGCTACTTGAATCCTCCCTTTCCTGTCAAACCACACACAATCTATCCTAACACCTGATTTATTGTATTCTTTTTGAAGAACATAACCAAGTTCTTGACCAATAGAAGAAAGTGCAGAAATTATTCTATCATGTTCCCTTCCTCGTTCTTTTTCGATGTAGTTATTTAGGTTGTTAATTATCTTCTCGCAGATAGTCCCAATATCTCCTTCAGGTTTTCGGTCTTTGTCGTAAAAATATATTCCATCTTGGTTAAAGAAAATAATGTTTGTTCCAAGTTCCAGGTATTGTGGTAGATTTGAATGGGCATCAAAAGAAACAATCAATTCTGGAGCAATATGTTTAACAACATTTCTAAGACGATTTTCTAGATAGAAGTCGGTCACTCGATCTATCAACAGAATTAGTATCGAGTGCTGTCTGAGATAGTAGATCGACCTACTCCGAGAATAATACAAAACTCTATATGTATTTGTCTCTTCTTCCTCTAAATTTTCAAATGATAATCCTTTTTGCACTAATCTTTTTTGTAAAATGATGTCTTCCAAAGGACAGCCAAAATCGAACAAAAACCCATGTTTTTCAACTCTCTCACACATAGTATTTTCGATTCGATTCTTACAGTCATTACAACATAGAAAGAGTTTGTATCCAATTCCCTCTGTAAGTAAACCGGATGGGATTAATCTTATTTTTGCACGAAATTCAACTTTCAATATATTTTCTGGATGCCCTTCAAAATGTGGGCAAGATTCTATTTTTTCATATTTGGAAAGAAAACTCCTCAAGCTCGTATACTTTTTAAATAACATCTTGGACTTTTTAGAAGGCGCACTTAAGTCTAGAATATAAATAAATCCTTTTCCACCCTTTGCTTCTGACTTTATTCCAGCTAACTTGTCTGGTGTCTCAAAGTATACACCGCGCGCACCTAAATCATCCTTTGTTTTTAGCATTATGCTAGAAATTGCCATTATATTAAAATCTTTAACCCATTCTTTGAATTGATTAAGTGATTTAATTTCTTTGGCCTGAAATTCAACCATTGTCCTTTTTCTCTTTTCGTTACAAAACTCGCAAATTACTTTAGGTATATTCCCAGTTGTTTTGATCTGTTCTCTTAGATCTTCAACTTCTTTTAAAAATCCATCAAGAAAATTCTTGACAAGAGCGATTTTAGATTCCATGCGCGCGCACCTGTATTTCATTGAATCAATTGCAGTAATTCTATTAATAATATTTTTTTATTAATATACCGATTTCTTTTCTGGGTCTTCCCCGTTCATCTGAATGATAGAAATATTGCGTTCCATTGCGTTGGAAGTGCCACCACCAAACTTGCGATACCAAGAAACCAATTGCAGAACCACTTACTAAAGTAAGAAAAGCCAAGACAGCTCCAAAAGTTGATCCAAGGCTTGTATTTTCCAAAATCTTCGCCAAAGGAATATAATTAATTCCCATTATAATCAGAATAAATGTATATCCTAGAAATGCAGTCCTCCAATCAAAAAATGATCGTTCAGGCATAACATAAAGTATTTAGATTTATTATTTATGACTTAGCATCTGACGGAATTATTATACTAGTGAAAAAAAGGTGAAATTAGTGAAGAACGTGAACTTTCACGATTTTCATGCGTACAGGTTAGCTTATGGTCTTGTAACTTTTTAGTCTTGAAAACAGTACTTTTTCAGGAAACCAACCGCGCAACTATTTCTTCTTTCTTGAAAGTATCCTATCTAGTGTGGGTTTTAGTTTCTCGTTTTCTGCTTTGATTTTCTCTGGTCCCAAGGCTTCCAGCTGCTCAGTCATCTCCCTCATGATAGCCGCAAACTTGACTCCTTCCGCCGCTGACACATAGTCAACCCTGAAACGTTCCTTGCTGAGCCCCAACTTCTCCAAAATCCTTCCTAGAACTT
>Ga0315549_1003534_pt1 | contig 13865 bp, 12 predicted proteins | sample SalMarSW160200MG_FD_203101 | JGI IMG/M metagenome (GOLD analysis project Ga0315549, IMG submission 203101) | Salt marsh sediment microbial communities from the Plum Island Ecosystem LTER, Massachusetts, United States - Salt Marsh Sediment SW1601-200 ... | reverse complement strand
TAAAGCACGGGCGCTTTGGCGACTGGCTGCAGAATAATGTTGACTGGGCTTTTTCCCGGGAGAGGTACTGGGGGACGCCGCTGCCGGTCTGGCGCTGTGAGTCCTGCGGCAGCTGTGAGTGCGTGGGCGGTGTTAAGGAACTGGAGGCAAAGCCGGGGTTTTCCGGGTTTAAAGAGCCTCTGGACCTGCACCGTCCCTTTGTTGACGAGCTGACCTTTGATTGCCAGAAGTGCGGGGCGAAGATGCGGCGGGTGACCGAGGTAATCGACTGCTGGTTTGATTCCGGAGCCATGCCCATAGCCCAGCACCACTATCCCTATGAAAATAAGAGCTTGCTTGAAGATGGGCGCTTTCCCGCCGATTATATCAGCGAGGCGGTTGACCAGACGCGGGGATGGTTCTACAGCCTGCATGCTATAGCTACCCTGCTGTTTAACCGCCGCTGTTTCAACAACGTAATCTGCCTGGGGCACGTCCTTGATGCTAAAGGGGAGAAGATGAGCAAGGCTAAGGGGAACGTGGTTGAGCCCTGGGCGGTAATCAATAAGTACGGGGCTGACGCCTTGCGCTGGTATTTCTTCACCAGCACGGCGGCAGGCAACGTCTATCGCTTCGATGAGTCTATGGTGGCTGAGTTGAGCCGCCGCTTTTTATCCACCCTGTGGAATGTCTATTCCTTCTTTGTCACCTACGCCAATATCGACCGCTTTACCCCCGGCGGGAAAGAAATTCCAGTAGAACTATCGGAGCTTGACCGGTGGATTATCTCCGAGCTTAACCAGCTTATAGTTGATGTTGATAGCGGGCTGGACGGTTATAATCCCACCGAGGCGGGGAGAAGGATAGAGGGCTTTGTTGCCGACCTGTCCAACTGGTATGTGCGCCGCAGCCGGCGGCGCTTCTGGAAGAGCGAGAGCGATGCCGATAAGCTGGCGGCCTATAGCACGCTGTATGAGTGCCTGGCTACGCTGTGCAAACTGCTGGCGCCTTTTATTCCTTTCCTGGCTGAAGAGATATATCAGAACCTGGTCTGTTCGGTGTTTACTGAGGCTCCGGATAGCGTGCACCTGGCCGATTTCCCGGTTGCCGATGAGACCAGGATTGATAAACAGCTATCTGAAGATATACGGCTGGCCATGAAGGTATCGAGCCTGGGACGGGCGGCCAGGAGCCAGGCCGGTATCAAGGTACGCCAGCCCCTGGCCAAGGCTCTGGTTAAAATCCAGTCAAGTAAAGAGGGGGAGGCCCTGAAGAGGGTGGCGGCTCAGGTGCTGGAAGAGCTTAATGTTAAGGGTGTGGAGCCGGTTGGTGGGGAGGCGGAACTGGCTCAACCGGGCTATGAGGTAGTCTCGGAGGGGGGTTACTCCGTGGCTATCTGCACCGAGATTCCTCCCGAACTCCAGGCCGAAGGGGTGGCACGGGAGATAGTGAGAAGGTTGCAGACCATGCGCCGTTCTGCCGGATTTGATATTACCGACCATATCACCACCTATTATCAGGGTGATGATTATATCAAGCGGGTAATGACAGATAATGATCTTGCCGACTATATCAAGCAGGAGACGCTTTCCCGCGAGCTGGTTGAGGGGGTTCCAGAAGAGGGCGTTTTTGCCGAGAGCCATAAGCTGAGCGGCTATGAGATATCACTGGGGGTTAAGCGGCTTTAGTTAAGACGGCGGTCTTTCCGCCAGGGTGAGGCGGGTGGTGTTCTGGATATTGCCCCGCCAGAAGGTTATTTCTACCTCTTGCCCTACTTGAGCAGAGTAAAGGGCCTTTAGTAGCTCATTAACACCAGCTATATCCTGGTCGTCAAATTTTGTAATAACGTCGCCGGCCTGCATTCCGGCTTGGTCCGCCGGCCCGCCGGCAAGTACTCCTCTAAGCAATGCCCCTTGGTCTACGCTCAGGCTATAAAAGGCAGCTACTGACTGGTCCACGGTTAACAGATTCTGTACTCCTAGGAAGGGGCGGACTACATATCCCTTTTGCACCAGCTGCTGGATAATCGGCCTGGCCGTGTTGCTGCTTATGGCGTAGCCCATCCCCTCCACCCCCACCTGGGCAGTCTTGACGCTGGTGATGCCGATTACCTCTCCGGCCATATTCACCAGCGGCCCGCCGCTGTTACCCGGGTTGATGGCGGCATCGGTCTGAAGCAGGTCGTCCAGGGTCTGTCCCTCGGATACGGAGATAGAAACCCCCTTGGCGCTGACGATGCCCTTGGTGGCGCTTATCCCCATGCCCAGCGAGTTGCCGATAGCCACCACCCAGTCGCCCACCCTTGGTACGTCTGAGTCACCTACCTTGGCAGAGGGCAGATTACCGGCATTAACCTTTACTATAGCCAGGTCGCTAAGCCAGTCGGTGCGCACCGTTTCGGCGGAGAAGGTCCTGCCGTCAACCAGGGTTACGGTGACGCTGTCAGCATTCTCTACCACGTGGTTATTGGTCACGATAAGCCCGTATTCATCTATAATCCACCCCGAGCCGGCCCCCTGCTGGGTAAACGGGCGGTTGAAAATATCATAGCCGGTATACTTGGTATTGATGGCCACTACTGAAGGCCTGACCAGAGCCACCACATCGGCAATTGAGGGTAATATCAGCGCCTGGCCGTCTATTGATGGCGGCGTCCAGCCGGGGTCAATAGGATTAGCGGTAGAGTCTGCTGGTGGGCTGGTGGGTGGGGTGGTGACTATCGACGGCAGCGGGCAGCCGCTGGCAACAAAAAGACATACAATTATGACCAGACAGGCCAGTAGATATTTCAGGTTTAGCTTTTTCATAGGTAAATTTCCTGCTTCGTCTTTCGTAATAATAGTGCCCAAATGTTAAAGTTTTATTAAGAATTTAGAGGAACTTTGAATTTTCCACGACGCGTTCCTGTCTCAACTCTTTCCACTATTTTAGCACGGGGGTAAAAGTTCGGCAAAGGGTTTATGGCGCTATCATTTTGCTTTGCAAAGCTGGCAAAATCTGATACACTACAGGTTAATCCCTCTAGGCCCGTTTTTGACTTTAGAGATAGCGCTGTAGTGTAAGCGATTGAATTATACCGGAGGAAGCTTAAGTAATGAATTTGAAGATGATGTTAGATGAAGCGGTGAAAAGGTATGGAAAGAAGACGATGGTGGCAATGGGCGATAGCCGTTTATCCTATGCCCAGCTGGATGAAGCCTCGAATAAGATAGCCAATGCCTTAATCGGGATGGGGGTGGGCAGGGGTGACCGGGTGACTATGCTGATGTCCAATAGCCCGGAGTTTGCCGCTATCTACTTCGGCGTGGTCAAGATTGGCGGTATTGCGGTTCCTCTGGATACCAAGTATAAGCCTGCCGAATTAGCCTCTTTATTTGATGATTCTCAGCCCAGGGTGCTGGTGGCGGAAAGCCATCTTTTAAAGCCCATAGCGCAGTCACTACCGGATTTTAAGTCCATCGCTCACGTTATAGAGGTGGGTGGTGAGGGTGAGGGGCAGTTTCTCAGCTATGGGCAGATTATGGCTACCGGTTCGGCGAAGACGGTGGTGGTAGAAGTGGCGCCCGGGGATATAGCCCATATTGCTTATACTTCCGGGCCCAGCTTTAACCCCAGAGGGGTAATGATGTCCCACCAGGCTCTGGTCAGTGAGGCAGCCATATCGGGCGACGGCTTCCAGCAGACCGATAAGGATATAGTCGTGCTGTTTGCTCTCCCCATGCATCATGCCTTTGGCTTGGTGGTAATATTGATTACAGCCATTGCCAAGGGTAGCTCCGTGGTAATAGTGCCCGGTCTATCCATCGGCAACCTTATGGAGGTTATTGAGAAGGAGAAGGCGACTATTTTCATGGCTGTGCCCTTTGTCCATACCTTAATAGTTAATGCTATTGAGGCCGAGGGTATAAAGCGTGACCTGAGTTCTATCCGTCTGTGGGGTACGGCGGGGGCGGCTATGCCGGCCAATATTTCGCAAAAAATCGGGCAGTATCTGGGCTTTACCGCGGTTGATTTCTGGGGTATGACCGAATCGGCGGCTCATGTTACCTGTCAGTCCCCTGATGGTAAGGGAAAGCCGGGCTCGGTGGGGAAGCCTTTGTCCGGGTGGGAGCTTAAGATAGTGGGCGATGACAACAGGGAACTGCCAACAAACCAGCCGGGTGAGATAATCGTCAGAGGGCCGATAATGAATGGGTACTATAACAACCCTAAGGCGACTGCTGGAGTAATAAAGCGTGGCTGGCTATATACCGGTGACATCGGGCGGGTTGACGAGGAGGGGTGGCTGTTTCTGTCGGCGGGCAGGAAGAAGGATATGATGATAGCCAAGGGACAGAATATCTATCCCAGCGATATTGAATATGTTCTGGCTGGTCATCCCAAGGTGGCTGAGGTGGGGGTGGTGGGTATACGTGATGAAGTGCGTGGGGAAACGCCCCGGGTTATCATCAGGTTAAAGCCGGGTGAGGTGGCTACCGAACAGGAGATAAAAAAGTTTTGCCTCGGGCGACTGGCTAACTATAAGATACCCAGAGAGATTGTTTTCACCGATTCCCTGCCTTAAGAAATAATAATAGAGCTTTGAGCCGTTTTTAGTTATAGTTCACCTTTGGAGAAATACTTTTGAAGAGAAGGGTAGTAGTAACTGGAATGGGTGCCGTAACTCCTCTTGGGGTGGGGGTAGAGGCAAGCTGGCGGTCTTTATGTCAGGGGAAATCAGGGGTAGGGGCGATTACCAGCTTTGATGCCAGCGGTTTCCGGACCAGGATTGCCGGTGAGGTTAAGGGGTTTAATCCGCTGGATTTCATCGACCGTAAGCTGGTAAGGCGCGGAGACCGTTTCATCCATTTTGCCCTGGCCGCCGCCCGGATGGCGCTTGAGGATTCAGGGTTAGCCATAAATGCCGGTAACAGTGAGCGGGTTGGGGTATCGGTTGGGACGGCCATGGGGGGCATAGAAAGTATAGAGAAGAACCACGAACTGCTGGTTAAGGGCGAGCGCCAGAAGATTTCCCCCTTCTTTGTTCCCAGTTTCCTGTGTAATATGGCCACGGGACAGGTGGCTATTAAGTTCGGGGCCAGGGGGGCTAATATGTGTTCGGTGACCGCCTGTGCCTCGGGGACACATGCCATTGGCGATGCTGCCAGAGTTATCCGGTGGGGAGAGGTTGATGCCATGATTGCCGGCGGGGCTGAAGCGGCCATCAGGCCCCTGGTCTTTGCCGGACTGGAGCCGGTGAAGGTGATGACGGTTAGGAACGATGAGCCGGAGAAGGCGAGCCGCCCCTTTGACAAGGAGCGTGACGGCTTTATTATCGGGGAGGGAGCGGGAATCGTCATCCTGGAGGAGTTGGAGTTTGCCTTAAGTAGAGGGGCCAGGATTTATGGTGAGGTACTGGGCTACGGTCTTAATAGCGATGCCTATCATATAACCGCTCCTGACCCTGGTGGTATGGGGGCGGCCAGTTGCATGAGACTGGCGCTTGATGATGCCGGTATTTCCAGTGATAAAATTGATTATATTAACGCCCATGGCACTTCAACCCTGCTCAATGACCTATCCGAGACGCAGGCGATAAAGAGTGTGTTTGGAGAGCGGAGCTACCAGATACCGATCAGCAGTAATAAATCAATGCTGGGTCATATGTGGGCTGGGGCAGGAGTGACGGAGGCAATATTCAGCCTGATGACTATTACCCAGGGCATAATTCCACCCACCGTCAACTATGAAACCCCCGACCCGGAGTGCGACCTTGATTATGTACCCAATGTGGCCAGAGAGGCCGAGGTAAAGATTGCCCTTTCTAATTCCTTTGGCTTTGGCAGCACTAACGGCACCCTAATCCTCGGCAAGTTTTCCGCCTAAAGGTTTTACCCTCTTACACTCTCTCTACCCCACCCCGTTTTATATCTATTCCCGCCCACCAACCCTTTTAAGGTAAGCCCCTTACGGGGCTTTCCCCCACCCCCGGAGGAGAGGAATTGTTTCCTCTCCTCTTTTAAAGGGAATTTTAAAGGCGTAGCCTTTGAGGGTGGGAGGGTGGGAAGCATAACGCACTCTAAAAGCCGGGCTGGACTTCCCCCCTTTACTCCCTTTTTTAGCCTATTGCCAACGATTTGGGTATATGCTATTGTGCATAGTGATACTAGGTGTTATACAAAGCGAGGTATTGATATGGCAAAAAAGAATGAATTAATCAAAGGCAGTATTGATTCCCTGCTTCTCTGCGTAATAGTCCAGCAGCCTATGTATGGTTACAAGATTATAAAGGAGCTGGATAGCAGGAGCCAGGGCTACTTTAAATTTAAAGAGGGGACCCTTTACCCCGCTCTCCATCGTTTGGAAAAAGCGGGTTTAATCAGGGGGGAGTGGCAGACGCTGCCCAACGGGCGGCAGAGAAGATATTACTACATTACGGAAAAAGGACTGTATACGCTGGCCGCCAAGAGGGGCCAGTGGCTGGATTTCCTGACGGCCATGAATCTAATTATTCAACCGGTGCCGGAATAGTTTGAGGTGGGGGAATGCTGACTGTCCTCGGTCATTATCTGGATAGTATAAGAGATAACTTGAGGCTTGACCGCTCCTCGGAGAAAGAGGTCATCCAGGAGCTGGAGACGCATATCGAGGACGAGGTCCAGGAGCTGCGGGAATCGGGACTATCGGAGGAGGAGGCGGCTGACACCTGTTTGACTCTTCTGGGTTCGGCTAAAATGGTAGCTCGCCAGATATACGAGGCTCATAGCCAGGGTAGCTGGACTCAGGCTTTGCTGGCGGCTACTCCCCATATACTTTTCGGTCTGTTATTTGCGCTTAACTGGTGGCGGGGTATTGGCTGGCTTTTGGGGATGCTGGTACTGATACTGATTATGGCCGTCTACGGCTGGTGGCGGGGCAAACCGGCCTGGCTTTTCCCCTGGCTGGGTTACTCTCTGCTGCCGGTGGTGGCGGCGGCTCTGCTGTTGCTTTATCTGCCTGAGGGCTGGTCCTGGGTGGCCATCCTCGTTTATCTTCCCCTGGCGTTATGGCTGTTATACTCCATCACGGTTCGGACTATAAAGAGGGACTGGTTATACACCTCGCTGATGCTGTTACCGTTGCCCACCATCGTCGGTTGGTTCGTGGCCATTGAGCCGGTGAATCAACTCCCCGAGCACTGGCTCCAGCGCATGCAGGATTTTGCACCCTGGATTGGGTTGACCTTCCTCGCTTTAGGGGTAACTGTGGCTACATTTGTTCGGGTGAGAAGGCGCTGGTTAAGGATTTCGGTGCTGGTAGTATCGGGAATGATAACTTTAACCATGGTCGCCTATTATGCTGATGGTAGGCTCAGTATACCCGCCTTTATGATCCTCATGGTGGTAATGCTGCTGGTCCTGCTCAGCCCGGCCTTGGTAGAAAGAACCCTGAGGCATTCCGGGTGATAGGCAAGGGTTTAGGCTGCTATCCAAACAGGGGGCCATAATTGCCGAAGGTAGCTATCGTTGCCGATAGCATATGTTGCATCCCCAGGGAGATGGTGGAGCAGTATGGGATTACCATTGCCCCCATACTCCTTTCCTTCCAGGGAAAGATATACCGGGACTGGGTGGATATAACCCCTTCCGAGGCTTACGAGCTTTTTCTAAAAGACCCGGAGTCATTTAAGACAGCCGGCGCCTCGCCTGGCATTTTCCTCGAAGCCTACCGCCAGGCGAGTAAGCGAGCCAAAAATATCCTTTGTGTTACTCTCTCGGTTAAGCTTAGCGGGGCATATGATGCGGCTCAGCAGGCTATAGAGGAGGCAAGGAAAGAGCTGCCTCAGCTATCCATAGAAGTAGTCGATTCCAAGACGGTTACCGCCGCTGAAGGGTTTGTTGCCCTGGCCGGCGCGCGGGCGGCGGAGGCGGGCAAAAACCTGGCTGAGGTGGTTAAAGCCGCCGAGGAGATGAGGGATAGGATTATCTTCCTCGCCCTGGTAGATACCATCCGTCATGTTTACCGCACCGGGCGCATACCAAAGATAGCCGCCGTAGCCGGGTCTATGCTTAACATTAAGCCGATACTGGCTGTATCCCCTAAGACCTCGGGGGTGGTTCATTTTATCGGCGCGGTGAGAAGCCGGGCGCATGGCATAGATAAGATGCTTAAGATAATGAGGAATAGGGTGGGGCAGAGTCCGGCTCATGTGGCGGTGATGCACGCCTATGCTCTGGGTGAAGCCGAGAAGCTGAAGGAGAGGGTGTCGTCTGAATTTAACTGTGCTGAGCTCTGGGTTACCGAGTTCAGTCCGGTGATGGGCTATGCCACCGGCACCGGGACTCTGGGGCTGGCTTTTTACAAGGAGGATTAAATGGTTTACGGCATTATCGCTGTGGTTCTGGGCTATCTGCTTGGTTCTATCCCAACGGCCTATATCGTTACCCGCCTGGTTAAGGGTGAGGATGTCCGCCGGCTGGGTGGGGGTAATGTGGGCGGCTTGAATGTCTACCGGGAGGTGGGCTTGCTCCCGGCGGTGGTGGTGGCTATCGTTGACCTGGGTAAGGGAGCCGCCGCCGTGGCCATAGCCTACTGGCTTTTGGACTTGTCTGTGCTCTTTGTCCTGGCGGCGGCGCTGGCGGCTGTGGTCGGGCATAACTGGATGCTTTTCCTCAAATTCAGCGGGGGCAAAGGGATGGGCCCGGCTATAGGCGGTCTGTTTGTCTTGCTGCCCCTCTACGGCTATCCACTGGGGTTAGCCTTCTTCTTCGCGGTAGTCCTTATCCTCTTTATCATCACCCGCAATGTCGCCCTGTCGATGGGGGCGGGGCTGTTATCGCTGCCCTTTATCACCTGGGGGGGAATGCAATCTATACCTGAATATCAAACTGAGTTTATTATCTACAGCGTTGTCCTCGGCTTGATAATACTGGCCAAATTCACCCCCACCGCTATAGCGGCCGTGTCTAGGACGCGGAATGTGAGGGGTTTTATCTTTGACCGCGGGCGTAAAGGTAAAAAACAGTAAGCTGTCTAGTCAAACGGCGGCAAACATTCTATAATGGGGGTTGTGGAGGACAGCAGGCTTCTTTCTGATGTGCAGCGGCTGAGCAGATGCACCGCACTACGCGGTGGATACTTCCAGAGATATTACTCCGGTGCTGGACAAGGTGGTTCGTGCGGCGGGGCACTAATTTTATAAAACGAGACAGGGGGTTATGGAAACATGAATGAAGAGACTAAGAAATTAATGGGTCTATTGGAAAAGTTATCTAATGCTCACGGGATTTCCGGGTACGAGGGAGATGTCAGGGAGATTATAAAGAAAGAGGTTAAGCCGTATGTGGACGAGGTTAAAGTCGATACATTCGGCAATTTAATTGCTATCAAGAAAGGGAAGTCGCCTTCGGTTATGATAGCTGCCCATATGGATGAGATAGGTCTGATGGCCAAATATGTTGATGACGAGGGCTTTATCCGGTTTGCCAAAGTGGGCGGTTGGTTTGACCAGACACTGGTTAACCAGCGGGTGTTGCTGCATACCAAAAAGGGTATAGTTGCCGGGGTTATCGGCTCCAAGCCGGTGCATGTGATGGAGCAAGAAGAGAAAAAGAAGGCGATAGAAGCTAAGGATATGTTCATAGATGTCGGCGCCTCGTCTAAAGACGACGCTATGGCGATGGGCATTGAGCCCGGCGTACCGGTATCCATGGACCGGAAACTGGTAGCACTGGCCAATGATAAGGTCACCGGTAAGGCCTTTGATGACCGCGCCGGTGATGTGGTGCTGATTGCCGCCCTGGAAAGAATCGCCGGGATGAGCTTAAAGCCCACGGTAATGGCCGTTTTCACCGTTCAGGAGGAGGTGGGTTTAAAAGGGGCTAAGACCTCCGCTTTTGGCTTAAATCCTGACGTGGCCGTTGCCATTGATACCTGTATACCGGGGGACCACCCCGGCATAAAGAAGACCGACTCCGCTATTCAGGTTGGCCAGGGGCCGGCGATTACGGTGATGGATGCCGGCGGCAGGGGGGTGATTACCAACCCGAAGGTGTTGGAATGGCTGCGGGGAACGGCCAAGGCCAAGGGTATTCCCTATCAGATGGATGTGACCGAGGGGGGCACCACCGACGCCACTGCTATAAGCATGACCCGTGAAGGTATTCCCTCCGGGGTGATTAGCGTGGCCTCCAGGTATATCCACACGCCGGTGGAGGTGTTGAGCTTGAAAGACCTGGCACAGACCGCTGACCTGGTGGTGGAGGCAATTAAGTCGGTGGGTGGGTACTTTTAGTAGTTGGGGGGCTTAATCATGAAGATTAAATACCTGGGCCATTCCGCCTTTAGTATCACCTCAAATAAGGGAGTTAAGATAATCACCGACCCCTATGCTACCGAGCCCGGCGTTTTGGAATACGGCGAGATAAACGAAACGGCCGATATTGTTACCGTGAGCCACAGCCATCATGACCATAACAATGTGGCCGCGGTAAAGGGTAATCCCGAGGTGGTTAGCCGGGTGGGCCGGTTTGAGGTTAAGGGGATAGAGGTCAGGGGCGTTGCCAGCTCTCACGACGATGCCGGGGGGAGGTTGCGGGGCGATAACGTTATATTCTGCTTTGAGGTAGATGGGGTAAGGGTCTGTCACCTCGGTGACCTGGGTCACCGGCTTGATGATAAGCAGCTAGAAGAGATAGGCAGTGTCGATATATTACTCATCCCGGTGGGTGGTAATTATACCATTGATGCCAGAGTCGCTACCGGGGTCTGTGACCAGTTAAAGCCGAGGGTAATTATGCCCATGCACTATAAGACGGAGAAGGGCCTTCTAAATATCGCTGGGATAGACGAATTTCTGAGCGGCAAAGCCAATGTCAGCCGGCTGGATTCCAGCCAGGCGGAGTTTAAGCCGGGGGAACTACCCGCCACCGGTCAGATTATAGTGCTGAAACCGGCCTTATAGCTACAAAGTTGTTGATTATAGTGGTATAATAATATATGGGGGTGAGGCTAGAGGGGATTGAAAATCATACTTTGGATGTAACTTGTATTGTTCTTGCTGGTGGCAAGGGCTTGCGTTTGGGGCGGGACAAGGTTCAAGAGATTGTTGGCGCCGATAATTTGCTCCAGCGGGTGTTATCCCAACTGGCTCCCTTTAACCGTGATATTATAATAGTTACTGCTGGTGAAAAGTCCCTCCCCCCGTTTAATGGCTATCAGAGGTCAAGAGTAGTAGTTGATATATACCCCGGTAGGGGTGCTCTGGGTGGTATCTATACGGGGTTGGCTGCGTCAAGCTCCCAGTATAACCTTGTTGTTGCCTGTGATATGCCCTTCCTGAACAAAGCCCTGCTGCGTTATATGATGGGACTTTCGGCTGGCTTTGACCTGGTGGTTCCCCGCCTGGGTGATTTGGTGGAGCCACTTCACGCCGTTTACTCCAAAAGCTGCCTGGTTCCCATGGAAAGGATGTTAAAACGAGGCAATCTGGAGATTAGGGGGCTGTTTGAGCTGGTCAGTGTGAGGTATGTGGAGTCTGACGAGATTGACCAGTTAGATCCGCAACACCTGAGCTTTTTTAATGTGAATACTGAGGCTGATCTGGAGAAAGCGCGTCAAATGGTAATGAGGGGTGTTAAGCTGTGATAACTGTTGACCAGGCCTTGGAGAAGGTTCTGGAGCATGTGGCTATTCTTGAGGCGGAAGAAAGCCCGATTTTAAGCTGTCTGGGGCAGGTTCTGGCCGAGGATGTATTTTCTGCCATTAACATCCCTCCGCTGGATAATTCTGCTATGGATGGCTACGCCGTCAGGTCGGCGGATACCCGTGGTGCCAGTCTTAAATCGCCCCGTGTCCTGCGCGTTATTGGTACCGTTGCCGCCGGGGCTATTTCCCGGTTGGAGGTAGAGCCGGGCACGGCTGTCCGGATTATGACCGGGGCGCCGGTTCCTAAGGGTGCCGATGGAGTGGTCAAATTTGAGGATACCGATGAGACAGAGCGCCAGGGGGTTCCAGCCGAGATAGGCGTTCTGATTGAGGTGGCGCCCGGTGCTGAAATCCGGCGGGCTGGAGAAGACATCGCCAACGGGTCACTGGTGCTTAAGCAAGGGACAGTGCTCAGGGCGGCGGAGGTCGGTGTGCTGGCGTCACTGGGTTGCAGAAAAGTAAAGGTTATCCGCCGTCCGGTGGTGGCTGTTTTAGCCACTGGCGATGAGATAGTGGACATCTCTCAACCGTTGCCCGATGGTAAGATATATAATAGTAATAGCTATAGCCTGGCGGCTCTGGTCCAGCGCTACGGCGCTGTTGCCAAGATGTTGGGTATAGCCTTGGATAATGAGGATTCGCTGATGGACAAGCTTGGCTCCGGGCGGGATGCAGACATGGTGATAACCTCCGGCGGCGTCTCGCTGGGCGATTATGACGTTGTCAGGGAGGTTGTGGAGAAAGAGGGTGAGATTGTCTTCTGGCGGGTCCGGGAAAAGCCGGGGAAACCCCTGGTCTTCGGTTTGCTTAAGGGGCGGAGTAAAACGGGCGGGGCTAAAAATATACCCTTCTTTGGACTGGCCGGTAATCCGGTTAGCTCTATGGTTAACTTTGAGCTTTTTACCCGGCCGGCGATTCTTAAGATGATGGGCCGGAAGAATCTGGCCAAACCCACGGTGCGAGCGGTGGTGGAGGATGCTATTGAAAATACCGACGGGCGCCGTGTCTTCACCCGGGTGTTGGTGGGAAAGCGCGGTGACGGATACTTTGCCCGGCTTACCGGTCCCCAGGGTTCCGGGATTTTGACCTCAATGACCCTGGCCAACGGTCTGGCCATTGTCCCTGAGGATGAGCCCGGCGTGGAGCCGGGGGATGTGGTTGATGTAATGATGCTGGACTGGAGCGAAGAGGTCTAGTAATCACTGGAGGAGGCAGTATTGATATATGATGCTTCGGGGTTCGTTTTTGAACCACCGGCGGTGATATCCCGGGCACGGCGGGTTTTGATTAAACCCAGCGCTGCCTACCCGGTACCATATCCGGTGACTACCAGCCAGAGCATGCTTTCTACGATAATAGAGGGTATCAGGCGGATTAGCGATGCTGATATTCTGCTCCTGGCGGGCACACCGGGGGGAGAGCCTATCTTACCCGTATACCAGGCCTTGGGTTACGATTTTCCCCGCGTGCTGACGCTGGATGTGAATGATTGTGTATGGGTGGAGGTGGATAATCCGTTACCTAAGCCGCTGGTTGTGCCTACCTTCTGGGTGCCTAATGTTATCCTGTCCTGCGATTACCTGATAACAGTGGCTCCCTTAAAAGCGATTAAGGGTAAGGTTAGTTTGAGCATAATGAACCTCCTTCCCGTATTACCCACCAGTAAGTACGGGATAGGGGCACCACGGGGCTGGAAGTCTTTATATAGTCTGGGGATTGATAAAGTAATAGCTGACCTCTATTTTACTCTGCCCTTTGACCTTGGGATTATCGAAGCCAGCCAGAAATTCATAGCGCCGGATGACCCTACCAGGGGAGAGGCCGAGGAGTACGGCAAGGTTTTCGTTGGTGAGCCTTATGAAGTAGATAGCGAGGCTTCGAGGGGGTTGGGGCTTAAGTCCGGTTACCTTGACTTGATTAAGGAGGCCAGAGTAGGTCTGGAGGGCTAGTTATAGACTGGCTCTTTAATACCTTATGCTGAACATGGTGTAACTCCCGCTATATTCTGCCCAGTTGGTGACTACCCTTTCCACCCTGGCGGCTGGGGGCCCCGCTTTAAGGCGACTGGTCAGCTTTTCCAGCTGTTTTCTCTCCCCTTCAGCATAGACTTCCACTGCATCCCTACCGGGCAGATTTCTAACGTAGCCGACCAGTTCCAGGTCTTCAGCTTGTTGGGAGACAAAGGCGCGGAAGAAGACACCCTGGACATGACCGTGTACCGT
>Ga0315549_1003533_pt1 | contig 13866 bp, 16 predicted proteins | sample SalMarSW160200MG_FD_203101 | JGI IMG/M metagenome (GOLD analysis project Ga0315549, IMG submission 203101) | Salt marsh sediment microbial communities from the Plum Island Ecosystem LTER, Massachusetts, United States - Salt Marsh Sediment SW1601-200 ... | reverse complement strand
GGTACGTCAGAAACAATCATTTCATTATTTTCTTTGATAAAGTCGTAAACTTTTTTCTCAAATTCCGTAAGTTTCCTAGACAAGATAATCTCCTCTTTAGATATAATTGAATCTTTGAAATAACTATATCCCCTGTAAAAATTAGCGAAGTACGTGCGCATGCTGAGGCATAAAACAATCATAGAATTCAAAGAATCTGCAACTCTTAAGCATGTCTTGTTCTAGCTTGCTGGCTAATAGGTATTTTAATAATAATTAGCCATAGCTTGCTCTGTTTTGTTACACCCAAAATTACCTAGGTAAAATCACTGCCAAGAACCAAATTACCTATGTAAAATTCCAAACCAGCAGGGAATACTATAAAAAAAGTTAAAAGTTAATCCCAAATCCACACCCTTAATATGTGACACCTGTATTATGTTAACCTGTGGAATTCTCTTAGTGAATGTTGGCAAAAAGCCTATTGCATTTTGTCGTTTATTTCGAGTATTCTGTTAGAAAAAATGTGGAAAAAGAAGGAGGGGGCGTTAGGATATGTCTATGTCTGGGATTCAATTTAAGATGCATCAGCGGCTTATTCATAAATTTAGGAAAGCAGGAGCCATTTCTGAGGAGAAAGCTGTAACATTTTATGAGGCTAACCTAGATTTGCAGGAACAGTATTGGTTAGGCTATTTTGCTGGAATTTTTCTCGGCAGAATAAAGAAGACTAGCGACCATCGGTATTACATCTAGAAGGCACCGCGAACGAAGCAAACGCAATAATTTTGGGGAGGATTAAGCTTTTTATCCCCAAAACTTTGATTCTAATTAGGGATCAAGTTTGCTTATTCTAGTATTGGCTGAGGCTGCTCTTGAAACGGTTCCCAAGGATTTGTGGAGTCACCCCGCTGTCAGGCGCCATTCCAAAAGACAGAGAAAACCTCCGGAAAATCTTCTCCTTGACAGGTCACTGCACCATTCAGCCATGAGGCGGCTAGACGATAACGAGAAGAGAGGACGCCCAGACATAACACATTTCGCTCTACTTGAAGCCCTAGGCTCCCCCCTCAACAAGGAAGGATTGCTCCAAGTATACGTTCACACCAACAAAGACTACGCCATCACCGTTAATCCAACAACTCGACTACCCAGAAACTACAACCGCTTCATCGGACTCATGGAACAACTGTATGAACTGGGAAAGGTTCCATCCGAAGGAGAAACCCTGCTTACGCTGGAACACAAAACATTACAACAACTCCTCACCGAAACAAAAACAGACTACATCCTAGCCTTCAGCAGAGAAGGCAAACCCAAAACCCTCCAACACTCAGTTTCCAGCCTTCAATCAAAGCAGAAACCAGCAATAATCGTAGGCGGCTTCCCCCACGGTCACTTCTCAGAAAGTACAGTCCAGTTGGCAGACGAAGTTGTCTGCGTAGACTCGGAGATGCTGGAAGCGTGGACTATGACTTCACGAGCAATCTACGAATACGAACAGGCACTTTCATTACCCAAAAAAAGGATTAGTGAAAGCTGATTTGGAATCTTCATATTAGGTGCCTAATAACAGCGTATTGTTGAAAACAAGCTTTTTCCTGAAAAACTGCACCTTGACACCAAAAACGCCTCTGTGAAAGATGATTTGGTGCGGTCGCCGGGATTTGAACCCGGGATTGCAGGCTTGGAAGGCTTACACCAGATGTCTGTGTCCTACCAGGCTAGACCACAACCGCACATCCAACCAACCGCAATTTAATGCAGTAAACGTCTTTTATGAACTTTATCTCTATTAAATAAACTTTCAAAACTCAGGGTCTCTCAGAGAGAGGTGCGGTCGCCGGGATTTGAACCCGGGTCGTCAGCGTTCCGCCTTTTTGGGTTGGCAGGCTGATGTCCTTCCAAACTAGACTACAACCGCTCAGGACTGTTTCAAGGTAACTTAGAGCATTTATTTCTTTTCTTTGAGATGAAGCTTTCCATATCCTCAGAAGCACCCATCGATCAGGCAAACATTATAGGTTGCAACAGTAATTGAAAAATGATGATCAAAAAAGAGCTGAAAACTATGTCACAGGATCTCATGCTGCTGAAGGGCAAACTGGTTTTTGTTATGGGCGGAGGCAAATTTGGGACAAAGGCTCTCAAGTATCTGAAAGCTAAAAGATGCAAAGTTTTGGTGGCTGACGTAAATCCTGACTGCATGGCAAAGTCAGAAATTACTGTTCAGGCAGCTGATCTGAATGTCACAGATTCTCTGGTGGATGGACAAGCCGCTTTTCTTGTGGGCGACGCCGTAGAGCTCTTGCTGGCTCTTCTGGAAACCAAAGTGCCTGACCTTGTGGTTACAGCCATCCCCGGTAACGCTGCTGCCAAAGTTGTGGCGGGCTGGCTTTCGAAGCGCGGCTACAAGCTTGAACCTTACAGAACGGCTATTCCAAGAGTTTTAGATAACATTCCGAAGAGTTTGGTTTCGTTTGTTGACGAAGATTCTGCAGTCATAGTCGTCAGTTACATGCCCTCCCATATGCGATGCAGAGAGGACTGTATGCCTCCAAAAGATTTCTGTGCGTCAACGGGCAGACCCAAACTGGCTTCCATGGATAAACTCTTGAAATTCAGCGTCTACAACCATACGGACGCCTCAACAATATTTAGGTCAAGGCAGCTGACAGGTGGATTAGGAGCCATAGACGGAAAAGAATTATATTCCCTCCTGAAACGGTTAGACAGTCTTCACAAAACTTTCACGCTAGCCGTCGGAACCGCATGCGACTGCCACGGCATACTTAACCTCACCAAAGTAAAGAAGTAACCAGATTCTGATTCCCGCTCGAAACGTCTTTTTCACATTTTTTCACGGGTTTCCTAAAATAATCATCACTTCATTACTAATGTACATCTCTTGGGAGGGCAAAATCAGGTATTGAACCTCAAAAAAGTGGCGGTAATAGTTCTTCTAACTCTTGTTCTGTCAATGACTTTTACAGTTCTCAACCCAACATTGGCTCTAACAAATGAAGACCAGAAACAAAAGGCTGAAACACTTCTCGGCATTCTCGACAACGACAACAAAAGCATAATCGAGGCTTTCAGTAAACTTGATGACCAAAACATTACGGTGCCAAAAACCGCTGAAACAACATACAATGAAGGCCTAGAGCACGCTGAAGAAGCTTTCACTCTCATGAACGAAGAGAACTTCAGTGAAGCAAGCATCGAAGCTGTTAAAGCAATGCAGAAATTCGAAGACACCTTAAAGATGCTGGAGGCTGCCTCACCGGTAGAACCAACAGAAACAGAAGTAACCGCTGAAGATGCCATCAGTTTAAAGGCTAACATAACTCGAGCCATCGAACACATCGAAAGGTTAGAAAACCTAACCGCAAAAGCTGCAACAGCAGGATACAACACAGTAGCAATCGAGAAGAGGCTTTCAGAGGTTAAGCAACGTTTGGAAAACGCTACAAGAGAACTGACTACCCTGAACCTAGAGGGGGCTGCTGAAGAACTCTGCATAGCCAAAACATTACTTGATGAATTAAAGGAACCCTTTGACCGATTAACCAATCTTGTGAAGGCATCAAACACTGAAAAATATCTGGAAGAAGCTGAAATAAGAGTCTCCGAAACCAAAGCAAACATAACAATATCTGCAGCGTTAACACCAGAAGCTAAAGAAGACGCAATCGCTGCCCTGAACAATTCTGAAGCAAGCCTATCAAACGCAAGAGACTCGATAGAACGCAACAACGTTGATGAAGCAATTGAAGAACTTGAAGAAGCAAAAAAATGGGAAGAAGAATCCAACAACGCCATAGCATCAGTAGCCGCTAGTCAAAATTCAGTTGCGCCCACAGATAAAAGCCTCACGAGGGCAGAAACCACGGTATCCAAGTGAAGGGTACTCCAGCCCTGAATTTATAGTACACAACAGTTTTAGGTATATACTCCACACCTTTTGCAAGAGAAGTGAAAGCCCATTGAATGAAAAACGGGCATCCGCCTATCTGCTATTCACTTTGCTTCTTATGTTAACCCTAACCTCTCCCCCATCCTTTTCAGAAGAGACAACGCCAGAAACCCTTTTTTTAACAGTTTATCCTGACGGTTTCGTATTCATCGACTATACGCTTCTGGTGGACCCGAGATTTCCCACCCAGAACATCACAGTTTTTGGTCAGGTTCTGGAAGACCTTCTGGTCGTGGATAATGACGGTTTGCCCTTAGACTACTCCATAGGCAACTACACAATCAGCGTTTACAGCCTTGGCACAGACAAAATCAAACTCGCATATCTCACTCAAGACCTCACCTCAAAAGAGGGAAGATACTGGACTCTGACGATAGTTACCCCCGTAAACACACGAATAATCCTGCCTGTAGAAACCACAATCATAAGCCTGAACAAAGTGCCAGAAATGATAGAGACCAGCGACAATAGAGTGGAACTTCTCATGAATGCAAGCTTAATCGAGGTAACCTATGTTATAGGCGTCGTTGGAACCGAAGAGCACGCGCAAATAGTGTTAAGTGAAGCTGAAACAACCATCATGGCGATCAAAAACTTAGGCATCAACATCACTGAAGCTGAGGCTAAGCTTCAGGCGGCGAATGTTGCTTTCGACGTCGGAAATTATGTAGAAGCTGAAACATTGGGATATGAAGCGAAAAACTTGGCAATTCAGATCAACCAAACAGCAACCCAAGCCCAGTCCAAAATTGATGAGGCGGAAGATGCAATAGCCAACGCCCAAAATGAAGGAAGAACCTTAGGGTTAAATGAAGCCCAAGACCTTCTCGACCAAGCCAACAGCGCATATAACAACGGAGATTATTCAGAAGCAATAACCTTGGCAACTCAAGCAATAACCAAGGCTGAAGAAGCTGAAATTTTTCTGTCTGAAGAAACTGATCCTTTACTCGTTTACGGAGTTTTCGGAGCAATTCTCATTCCATCCATTGTTATCTTCGGCTTCTTTTTTGTCAGATCAAGAAAGAAAACTGAAATCCGTGAGGTTAAAAAGAAAAAACGGCGAATAGATGCTGAGCGAATATTTCTGGTACACAAAAATTTGATGCCGGAAGAAAAACAGGCGATTCAATTTCTGGTGGAAAAAAATGGTGAAGCTTTTGAGGCGGAACTCTATGATTATATCAAGCTTCCGAGGACAACCACTTGGAGATTGGTTAAACGGCTGGAAGGAATGGGCATCATAAAACGCTCCAAGTTCAGAAGGCAGAATCTAATACGCGTGAAAAACAAATACACCATCAAAGAATAATTTCTTTTCTGGAAACTGTCCAGCTTGATCTGAAATTGCTTTTTCATGCTTTTCCATGGGTTTCTTAAAGTTATTCCATGTTCACAATTACAGAGTTGGTTGTGAAAAATGAGAAAGAAAATCGTTATCTCTATGGTTGTGGCGGCGTTGTTGCTCATCGGAATAATGGCAACTTCAGTGTTAGCATCAAATACAACGTTAGCAAGAAATACAGATGTTTCAAACCAGTTGCGGGCGAATGCGATTTCAGTGGCGCCTCAGAAACTTGATACTGTACAAGAAGTGTCTCCAGCTTCCGTAAATTCTTATGGCCTTCCACCTTCCGTAACTCCTGCTGAAGTTGAAGAACTGCCAGTTGATGCGGTTGATAAACTAGAAGAAATTGACGTTGAGAATCTAGACGAAATGGAAGTTGAGGACCTAAAAGAAATGGTGCCTGGAACTTACGAAGAAGCTGATGCCCAAATATGCCGAAGAGTCAGATTCCTGTTGTATACTCATGATGGCAAACATGTCATGTGGGGCTTTGTTGGAAATGGCTATTTCGTGGGCGAAGATAACTTAGGAAAGCGTTGCTGGGGAATATACGGTAAAGGCATCTTTGCAGGATTCTACGACGGAGGATTCTTCTGGGGCAAGTATCGGTGTGGCAACTGGAAAGCTATGGGTCTCTTTGGGGAAAACTACGCGCACGGAAAATACATACTGTTTCCAACAACAAACATAACACCAGCAATAACAGCAACCCGCCCATAAACCCCATTACCACCCCTCTCTTTTTTTCTAAAACAGAATTCGATTACTACTTTATATGCCAAAAATGAATATGCTTACATTAAACTGGGAAGTGCTGATATCTGCCTTTAATTCCCCTTCATTATCCTGTCGCCTATTTAGTCTACAAGCTTGACAAACGGCTCAGTTTGCCCGGACTGGTTGTAGGCTGCATGTTTCCCGACCTCGAAATACCCGCCATAATGCTGTTGTTTGGAACGCGAATTCCCAACCGAATGATTCTGCACAGCCTTCTGGGTTCAGCTACCCTCGGAACGTTTCTTGCCTTAATAGTCACGGTTCTAGTTTATCCGCCTCTGGTAAGCCGTCTCTTTCATGTTGACAAGAAAAAAGTCGAAAGCAAATGTAAACTCTCCTTTGGCTGTGGTTTTCTCAGTTTTTGTTGGCAACCTCTCACATGTTCTATTAGACGTAACAAACCACCCGTATACCCCGGTTTTCTGGCCTTTCCTCCCTGCAACCGCCACACCCAGCCCCATCTACTTCGCTCTTGGAAACCCCCTTGGGTCCTTGTGGATGCAGATCATCATGGCAGTTCTTCTTGCGGCGTTGATTGTTATTAAACAGAAGAACCTTTTCGAAGAATTGCTTGTCGGCTAGAATCATTTTGATATTCTGCCCGCTTTGGAACTTAAATATCGCCTAACAACAGAGTAGGTTGGGGATTGGAGGTTGTTCAATGAGTGTTGAGCTTCCAGAAGCCAAAATTCTTGCTGAACAAATGAATGAAGAGCTTAGGGGAAAACATGTAAAATCATATCTGCTGAAAGACTATGAACGATTACAACGAATTGGCATGATGGACAAAGATTTAACGTCCTTCAATCAGCTTATTGACGGAAAAATTGAATTCGTAATTTCTAGGGGCAACGTGATACGCATAAAATTCGACAACGGAGCCAACCTGATTCTTGGTCCCGAGTATGGCGGTGAAATCTTCTATCACAAGGATGAGAAAAATGCTCCAAAGTTTCATTTGCGAGTTGATCTCAGCGATGGCACAGTGTTGACGGTGAGGCTCACCAGCATGGGTGTCATCCAAGTGCTGGGGAATGATGAGCTGGAGCGTTCCTATGTCTACAAACGAGACTTCGACTCCACGAAGCTCTCACCCATAGATGAAGAGTTCACTTTTGAGCGTTTTTCGAAACGGATGGCAGACCACAACAAAATGTTAAAGTCAGTGTTGGTTGGAAAAGACGCTATTCTTGTTGGCATAAGTAACAGCACTTTTCAGGACATTCTGTATCGGGCTAGACTTCATCCAAAGAGGAAAGCTTCAGAATTGAATACGGAAGAAAAGCGAAGCCTCTACGATGCAATTAGATTTGTGCTCAAAGAGAGAATCAGACGCGAAGGAAAAGATAAGTTCCACGACCTGCACGGAAAGCAGGGCGGCTACACGCCAGCCATGGGTCCAAACATGAAACAGCAGACTTGCCCCGAATGTGGAACCTCCATAGAAAAGTTGAGTTTGGGGGGAGGACACGTGTACCTGTGCCCAAACTGTCAGATATAACTGGCGTTACTCTTTGTTTTTACTGTACCAAAGTCTTTTACCTTGTAAGAAAGCATCCTTACCTTTCCGTTTGATTGCTCTAAGATTCTTTATGTGGGCATCTCCATGAACTGGAATCAGGAAATCCAATTTTTTGCAGCTTTCGAACATCTCACACAACCAGCAACCTTCAATGCCCTTCTTTTGACAGCATTTCCTGATCTTGCAGAAAGGAGACCCTCCGCCATCTCTGCAGCCTTTTCTGCAGCGAAATTTCACCATTGCGCCAAGAACCTTATAGCACTCCTCATAGTTTCTGAAATCTTTGCCAAACGAAAATGTGGAAATGAATTCAGCAAATTTGTCGTATCTTGTCTTCCTGAGTTCTTTTCTTAAGTCTCTTGCGAGATCCGGGATTTTCCCTGAAAAGCCATGGCAATCTCCACAATAGAGACCACAATACGCAATCAAACTATTATCCTGCGCCATAATTCATGTCACCTTATTGCATTATGATGGATTCTCTGCAAACAAGTAAAACAGTTAAGGCGCAATCGACTTATTAGCCTTCTATGCAGGAAAGAAATTTCACGCCTGAACTCATAGCGCCATGCGGAATGAACTGCGGAGTCTGCAAATCGTATTTAGCATATTCAAGGGGAGTCCCCAAGGAAAAGGGCAAGGTGTCTCATTGTCCGGGCTGCCTTCCTCGAAACAAAAACTGTGTCATTAAGCGTGGGTGCAAAAAACTGCGGAGGAACGAAATCAAATCCTGTCATGAATGCGATGATATGCCCTGTGAAAATCTTGACCGTTTGGATCGACGTTACAGAAGACGTTATGGTATGAGCATGGTTGAGAATCTTAGGGAAATAAAGGAGCAGGGCATGGAAAAGTTTCTTGAAAGCCAAGAAGAGAAATATCGGTGTCCCGAATGTGACGCTGTTGTTTCGGTTCATGATGGCAAATGTTATGTGTGCCTACAATCCTGAATGATTGTTCAGGTTTATGGCTTTTACATATATACAAAAATGAATGTTTCACGTTAATAACGCCGTTTGGTTGAAAAAATTTATAAGACCCCTCCTCCAATGAGGCAAGAGGTTGCCGTATACCGTAATAAGAACATGTTAAAAAAATCGGAGATGAAACAAAATTAATTTGAGAAGACCAAACGCAGATGAGTCAACCGGCACATTCAATCGATCCAAGAGCGTTGTTCCCATGTCCGGGATCTGTTCAAGATGCATCGATGGATGTAGAGGCGGTTGCGAAATTTGGTTATCATCCTTCAGAGGTCGTGAGGTACTCTACCCCGGTCCATTCGGAGAAATAACAGCCGGAGCAGACAAAAACTACCCCGTAGATTACTCTCATCTGAACATTCAAGGCTACGCCCGAGGCGCAAAAGGCCTTCCAGAAGGAGTCAAAGCAGAGCCAGATACTGCCCTTTTCCCTAACGTGGACACCGAAACAGATTACGGGTGGACCAAAAAAGTCAAGATGAGAATACCCCTATTCACGGGTGCCCTAGGCTCTACTGAAATTGCCCGGAAAAACTGGGAACACTTTGCCATAGGAGCCGCAATTTCCGGTATCACGCTTGTCTGTGGCGAAAACGTTTGCGGAATCGATCCTGAGCTTGTGCTAGATAGCAAGGGAAAGATCACTAAATCGCCTGAGATGGATCGGCGAATAGAAATTTACAAGAAATTCTATGAAGGCTACGGTGAGCTTCTTGTCCAAATGAATGTTGAGGACACCCGTTTTGGAGTAGCCGAGTACGTGTCATCAAAGCATGGCTTAGACACAATTGAACTCAAGTGGGGACAAGGCGCCAAGTGTATTGGTGGAGAAATCAAAGTTAAAACATTGAAGCGAGCTGTCGAACTCAAAAAGAGAGGCTACGTTGTTTCGCCTGACCCTAGTCTTAAAGAGAACCAAGCGGCGTTTGAAGAAGGGGCAATCAAAGAATTTGAGCGCCACTCTCGATTGGGTTTTGTAACTAAAGAGGCATTCTTGGAAGAAGTTGATCGCCTCCGAAGCTTAGGATTCAAGCGGGTCACCCTGAAAACGGGAGCTTACTCTGCCTTGGAGTTGGCTATGGCACTACGTTATGGTGCAGAAGCAAAACTGGACTTGCTTACGATTGATGGGGCTCCTGGCGGCACAGGGATGAGTCCTTGGCCGATGATGAACGAGTGGGGAATTCCAACGTTCTATCTGCAGGCTCTCACGTACAAGTTCTGTGAAAAACTTTCAAGAAAAGGAATGAGAGTTCCTGACATTGCGATGGCTGGCGGTTTCTCGTCAGAAGATGGAGTATTCAAGGCGCTTGCCATGGGCAGTCCCTACGTTAAGGCGGTGTGTATGGGCAGAGGCTTGATGATTCCGGGCATGGTTGGAAAGAACATCGCAAAGTGGCTAGAAGAGGACAATTTGCCCAAGTCAGTTTCCAAGTATGGCAGTAACGTTAGCGAAATCTTTGTTGCCTATTCGGAGCTTAAGGAAAAGTTTGGTTCAAAGATGAAGGACATACCTTTGGGTGCTGTTGGCCTCTACACTTACACTCAAAAGTTCAAGGTTGGCTTGCAGCAGTTGATGGCTGGAAGCAGAAACTTCAGACTCTCCACAATATCCCGTAAAGACCTGATGGCATTAACAGAGGAAGCGTCAAAAATCTCTGGAATCCCCTACGTGATGGATGCCTACGGCGAAGAAGCAAACAAAATCCTAGAAGAATAAGAAGGCATCCCCTCTCCTTCTTTTTTGAGTTTACACTAGATAAATCAAACTCTATTCTGCAGGAATTAACTCAATTTCGAAAAGTTTTGACCACATTTTTCCGGTCACGAAGAGCCTATCCCCGTTCTGGTCATATGCGATTCCGTTGAGCACGTTTTCTGCGGTCTTTTCTGAATCGTTGATGCCACTCAAGTCTATCCACCCTGTGACCTTCCCAGTTTCTGGATCTATTATTGCTATCTGGTCTTTTTTCCAGATGTTAGCGTAGACGCTTCCGTTGATGTATTCAAGTTCGTTAAGTGATGTTACAGGCTCTTCATCGTACACTTCAACCTGACCAATAGTCTGGAAGGTTTCTGGGTCCAGAAAATACAAAGTTGCTGTCCCATCACTCATTATTAACGCACTGCCGTTATGTGTGATTCCCCATCCTCGAGTGGGGTACTCGAACTCCTGCAGCAAGTCAAAGGAGCTTTTGTCATAAACGAAACCCGTATGGTTTTTCCAAGTTAATTGGATGATTTTGTCTTCGAAAATTGTGATGCCTTCGCCGAATAAGTAGTCAGGTAAATAGTAAAGCTGAGTTACGTTACCAGTCTCCAATTCTACGCGGCGCAAAGTAGATTGACCGTAGAGTCCTGTGCCCTCATACAGGACGCCGTCCTCAAAAATCAGTCCTTGTGTGAAAGCAGTTTTGTTATGAGGATACACATTCACAACATTGTATGTGTAATGTATTGGTTCAGTGTAAATTGGGCTGTCGCTTACTAAAACAAGTGCTACTGCACCGAAGACGATTACCGCTGTAACCGTCAGTATGCCTGCCAAGTGTTGACTTTTCATGAATGTCTCTAGTATTTGTTGGTATCATTGCACCTTTAATGTTTCGTGCAGCCCATTTCGATTGTGTTGATTATTCCATAGCTTTTTCTGACTGTTTGCTCCTTTAACTCCAGAAATGTCAAGATTCTCGTCAAACCATCCGAACAGCGCTTAGATGAGAAGACTCTTCTCCTTGAGGATATTTCTGGTCTTTCGGTAGGCTTTGACTCTTTTATCGGCAGAGAAGAGATTAGGAAACCAGTCAGAAATCAAACGAAATTTGAGGGAATCAACGGATTAGGAGAAATATCCTTTGACGTAAGCGCGGGTCCGCTGTAGAGCCGGAGTTAGAGTGACCATTAATGTGGTTCCGATTGTTGACAGGACGATGATGTCGCCGAAGACCCATCCGAAAAACACGGTTGGGAATATTTCCATGGGAATGTCGCCGAATGCTGCCAGTGCTCCTACTCCGAAGACTCCTGAAACAACGCTTGCAACCAATACGCCAAAAATTATCCACATAATCCAAGTCCTCTTATCCTCAACAACTGCCTGCAAGATCATTATGGCGATACCGACAAAGAAGGTTGCAATAAAAACTTCTGTTAAAGTCAGGGTTGTTGCTAGAGCCGAGACAACAAAAGTTACTGCAAGCAAAGCAGTTAAGCCATATGTGATTTTGGGTTTTTTCAGGCGGTAGTTTGGTTCAACTTTTAGTGATCTGAATGCCAGTAACGGAATTAAGCCCTCGAAGAGGTCTGCCAGCGACCATACAAGAGCAAATTCTAATGTATAACCGACGTAAAGAGCCATAAAGATGCAGCTTAGATATCCCGCTAATACGCCCCAGACCCCGAACCAAAGCGCCAAAGGAACAAAGACAGCCGCGGCAACATAAAGCCCAGAAACGCCCGGTGCAGGAGGTACAGGCGCTTCGATAACCGCCCATATGGCAAGAACCGTACACAGGATTGTTGAAATTGCACATACAACTGGTTGTCTCCACGTGACCCCAGTTTTCGTTTCAGCTCCAGAGGTTTCCGACAATAAGTAAACCCTCCAGTAGCAATTACAATTTTGAATGTCTATAAAACTTTATGCAGTTCTTTTCTAACGTACATTTTTACGAAGGGCACGCGCCTATCTGCAAGCTCAGTATGTGTGTGTTCATGTTCTCGCCGACATGAACTTTCATTATTGAACTGAAAATAATAGAACAGTGACAAATATGGAAATGGTCTCAGAGAGAGTGGATGGCGTCATGACTGTTTCGCTGGCGGGTAGATTGGATGCTCTCTTTTGTTTGTGTCCCGCAAATGTTAAAAGCAAAACGCTTCTATATAACTAAGAGTTATCTTCAAAAATATAACTTGAACTGTTGTGATACTGTTCGAGAGATGATGAAAATGAACGTGAAAACAATCTTGTTGCTGATTATATGTGGCATAGTTATTTCGTTGTTGTCAGCGGTATATTCTACAGATATGACTGTCGGTTTAGGCGCATCGATAACTGGCTATGGTTTACCCCTGCTTTGGCTGGAAAAGGTAAACATAGTTGTGCCGGGGAACCCTGACACTTATTCGCTGTATGGGTCTGGATTATCCCTGCTAGCTGACATTGTATTCTGGACCATAATTGCGGCAATAATATACCTCATCTATAAACAAGTCAAGAAATAACAGCTTGCTTCGCCGTCCACAGTCTCGCCTAGATAGATGCAACCATAATTCTAACTTTCCGAAATCAGGTCAACAGTCACACCTTTGATTGGCACATATGGATTCATGGAGCGTTGCACAACAAGAGAATAAACTATCAAACCACCTCACCTATCAGGGTGCGGCAAATGTTAATAACGTAAAGTATGAAATTTTGTGATTGGTGTGTTTTATGGCATTGGTGTTGGATCCCATTTATATCGTGAACTTGACGCTTTGCATCATAATACTTCTCTTGGGAGTTTTTGGTTACAGAAAAAAGGGCGCCCCCTTACCGCTTTATATCAGTATAGCTTTCGGTCTATTCGGCGTCTCCCATCTGGCGACAATTCTTGATCTTAAAGATGCCTTGGAAGCTTTCCTGATAGTAATCAGAACAGTTGCTTATTTGCTAGTTATATTTGCTCTTTACACGGTTTTGAAAAGGCGATCCTGATGCATAATCCACGGGAATTAAAGAATGGTCTTTGGATACCAAAACCACTTAGTATACAACTGAAACTCTAAAGGCTAAGGGGTTTGGTCATGAGCGTTTTCGAACTTGTTATGCTTCTCTGTTTCGGTATTGCTTGGCCCTTTTCTATCCAGAAATCTCTTATGTCCCATTCTGTTAAGGGAAAGAGTTTTGCTTTTCTGTTGATTGTCTGGTTCGGTTACCTTTCAGGTGTTTTGCATAAAATCTTCTATCACCCTGACGTTGTCGTTGTTTTCTACGTTATCAACTTGACTATGGTTAGTGTTGATGCTGTGCTTTATTTGAGAAACAGACGAAAAATCATGAACAAGAAAATAGACGATGCGATTGTTTAAATTAACGTTAACAGATCGACGTGAACGGAAATTAAACCGCTCGGAAAAATAATAGAAAAGTGTCACAGGTTCATGGCAAAAATAAAATTGTGGTGCCGAGGGCCGGACTTGAACTGGCGACAACCCGGTCTTCAGCTTCACCCTCAACAATGTCTGTTGTTGAGTCGGGTGCTCTCCCAATCTGAGCTACCTCGGCGCCACTCAA
>Ga0315549_1003527_pt1 | contig 13877 bp, 13 predicted proteins | sample SalMarSW160200MG_FD_203101 | JGI IMG/M metagenome (GOLD analysis project Ga0315549, IMG submission 203101) | Salt marsh sediment microbial communities from the Plum Island Ecosystem LTER, Massachusetts, United States - Salt Marsh Sediment SW1601-200 ... | reverse complement strand
GGATTTTTATTTCTGATCTCTATATTTTTTGCTCCATTGATCGCAGTGGTTGGAGGCGGTGTGGAAATAGCGGAAGGTGTCACCAAATACCCTGTCACGGCTCCGGCTTTGATTGTAGTCGGATTCTTGATGATGTCAGTTATGAGTAAAATCGATTTTAAGGATTATGAGATTGCGATACCGGCCTTTTTGACCATAATAATAATGCCTTTCACTTACAGTATTTCATACGGGATAGGATTCGGTTTTATAAGTTATACTTTAATAAAACTATTTAGAGGAAAATTTAGAGATTTACATCCACTTATGATCATAGTAAGTGCATTGTTTGCACTTGCTTTTGTTGCCGAAGCATTGGCCAAAAAGTTTGCAGGAAGTTAAGATATACTATTTAAGAATCAGATACAGAAATTGGGGAATACTGGCCGGTATTGGGCACCGGCCAGTATTATTAATTTAACAGGAAGTAGAATTTTTTTAATGCTCTTTATGAAATCAGATGAAAAGAATAATTTACCACTCAATATTAATTATTTTAATTTTATTTGTACTTGCTCTTAGTGTTGGTTGTTGTCCCATATTCGAAAATATAAACAATTGGATTTCTAATGATAATAACAACGGGACCGGTAGAACCACAGACTCCGACAACACAGAAGAAACTGCAGAGAAGAGGACAGAAAATATCCAACCCATTGCTGTATTGAAGGTATACCAGCAGAATTCCAACAGTGATTATTTTACTGTGGGCAATCCGGTATATTTCTCTGCTGCGGATTCATCTGATGCCAATGGCGACATTTTGAGGTTCCAATGGGAGATAGGGGATACAGTTATATCGGACGATGAAAAGGCTTCATATATTTTTAACAGCACCGGAAAATATGAAGTAACCCTTACAGTCGATGATGGAACAAGTACAGTTGAAGCCTCAAAACAGATTTATCTGGTAGAGATTCCTGTAAATATTTCAATAAAAAGAGAGTACGAGATAACGGTTAGTATTGAATACGCTATCATAAACGAAGGGCCCGGAAACATTAAAGACATTACCTGTCTATTCGAGATCCCTCAAACATACCAGCCTTTTCAGATTATAAAAAGCATCAAGTACAGTCAGGGTAAAACCGGGGATATTTATAGCGACGACTACAATTTATTAGAGAGATTCGATCTGGGCGATCTTGCTGCCGGAGAATCATCTATAGCATATATAAATTGTGATGCAGTGCTTTATGAATATGAATATGCACAAATATCTGATGGGGAGTATTCTTATGATCCGGAAGACAGCGATCTGTCACTTTATACGGTCAGTGAGTATTATATAAATAGCGATTCACAGCAAATAAAATCTGCGGTCAAATCTGTGACAGGAGAGGAAACGGATCCCGTAAAGATTGCAGAAAAATTCTACGATTTTGTAATTGATAAAATGGTATATGATGAGGAGAAGCTGGCTCTGGGAATATCCGATTATTTATATGCTTCGGAAATTCTGCGTAATGGCAAAGGGGTTTGTACCGACTACTCTATCTTATATACGGCTTTATGCAGAGCTGCAGGAATTCCAGCAAAATTCGTACAGGGACTTCCTATTTTTAGTATAGTCTCAGAAGGAAAAGGCGAGCTTCCATACGGCCATGCCTGGGTTGAAATAAAACTTCCCGGATACGGATGGATCCCTGTAGACATAACCGCAGAAGGTGGTTTTATGGCTTATAATTACTATCTTAACATGGAAACTTATAAGGGGTCCGGAGTATTTTATAAAAGCCTTCTAATCGAGGGAGAAGATTATTATCCCGCAGGATTTTATTATTTTTGGGAAGGAGATATTAAACCGGAAGTAAGGAGGGAGGAAGTCTACAGAGTAAGCGGACTGAATCCGGAAGATCTGAGTGTAATATCGGAAAAGGAATTTTTGGACGAAATCGGATCGGTTCTTTCCGAATATAACGCCGCTTTAATTCATATCAACCAGGCCCATTCCGAAGGCTGGAAATTCAACGATGAGCAGGAAATTGCCATAGAAGAAACTCTCCTGACAAGACTAATAGAGCTTTCACAAAAGTTGAAAAATGCTGCTTATTCGGAAAACAATGCTGTCGATAGAGGTAATCTGATTGCAATATCGGAAGAAATAATTCTTCATAAAGAAGCACAAATACATTGTATGAAAACAAGCAATCATGATTGTTCCCAGAGCGAATACAATATATTTCTCGATTCTCTGAAAAGATTGTTTGATTATTATAATAATATGGTAGAAAATTTCAAACAGAAATATTAAAAGGTATTCAGATAAAAATGTTATATCAGAAAATACTTATCGGAGTTGCTTCGGTTATAGCAGTGGCCGTAATTATTTATTTGTTTCTGGCAATATATAAATTCCTGACTCAGTCAATTGAGGTGTTTCATCCCAAAAAGAAAATTACGCTAACTCCGTTCGACATAAGATTGTATTTCGAAGAAGTCTTTTTCAAATCTTCCGATGGAATTAATATTTCAGGCTGGTTTGTACCTGTAAGAAACAGCAGGGGAGTAATGCTGGTTTTTCATGGTAACGGAGAGAATGTCTCAGATGGATTGACATTGATAGATTATATCAAAAGAAGAATGGGCCTGACTGTTTTTATAATCGATTATCGAGGATATGGTAAAAGTGAAGGCAAGCCTACCGAGAAGGGAACTTATCTTGATGCCAGAGCAGCCTGGGAGTATTTGACTGGCTCCAGAAAAATAAAACCCCAGAACATTATAATCTTTGGCCGGTCACTGGGCGGTCCAATCGCAGCCTGGCTGGCAAAAGAAGTGAAGCCCAGAGCATTGATTCTTGACTCCACTTTTACTTCCATCAAGGATCTGGCGGCTCAGATGTATCCTTATTTGCCTGTAAGAAAATTCTTCAGGTTTAATTATCCTACTATTGAATATTTAAAAGAAATAACAAGTCCGGTTCTTATAATTCACAGCAGCGAAGATTACTACATCCCCTTTTCTCATGCAATAAGGTTATATAATGCTGCAAAAGAGCCCAAACAGTTTTTGAAAATAGAGGGTAAACATAATAATAACTATATAAAATCTGAAAAAATTTACATAGAGGGTATAAAATATTTTATTTCGGGTTATTAAAGATATTAAGAGATCTCTTTTTTCATAAATATCCAGTCCCGGTATCCGGTGTACTTTCCAGCAATCCATGAGGATCTTTTTATTTGCTCGATAAAACCAATTTTTTTATACAGGTCATAAGCATTATTATTAAGACGAGCTACCCAGAGCTTTAAGACGCTTTTTCTGTTTTCTCTGGCAAAGTCTTCCACAAAAGACAGCATTTTTTTAGCAACACCCCGTCTCCTGCTTCGGGCATCAACGGCGACATTATCTATATATATGGTCTTATTATCCAATCGGGGGATTTCCTTTGATGTTAAAACGAATGCTCTAATAGCCCTTTGCAAACCCAGATTTTCAAGGTAATCCCGGAAATTTTTGGTGTGACTTTTAATATTTTCGATAGTCACAACCTCGATGATCCCTGCTATTTTACTATCTATTATTGCATTAAAATATCTTCCCGTATTAATATTCATTGAAATTTCCGACCTGACAATATCCATAGCAGCTTTCTTTCTGTTGCTGTATATGTATTTTAGTTTTTCATAGAATGCATCGAATTCTATTCTGAGGTAATCATCAAGGTCTTCGAGCTTTAAATTGCTCAATTTGATACCGGAAAAATTGTTTTCTGGATTCTTGCCGCTATTCATCCGGTATGTCTTTCTTATCAAGCAGCTCTTGAGCTTTTTTTAAATTTTTTTTATTGGTGATAAGCTTAACCCCTCTTATGCTTTGCAAAGAAGGATAATTCTGGCCGGCATCATCGGAGATTATCTCGGTTTTAATGCCAAAACTTTCCAGATAACCTCTGGCTATTTCTGCTTCTATCCTGGAGTTAAAAATTTTTACTACCGGTAATTTATCCATTTTTTGTCCCTTTGATTTACATTAATTATATAATTATATTCTGAATATAAATTACTTTACATGTTTGGATCATTTCAGGGATAGCAAGGATTATAACACTTTAACTGTATTTTATCATATTGGAAGGAACTTTTATTTGAAGAATTAATGTCTATGATATACACTATTTTAAGATTCTGTTAAAAAAATCCAACTATTGCTGTGGATATATTTAAGCAAACAAATATAAAATTTGGAAAAGCTTTATGATTCAAAAATCACTTCTTTTAAAAATATATGAAGCTGCCAGCATGCAGAGGTGGAATGATCAGATCCGCACCATAGAACTTACGGAACTGGATAAGCAGTCTCACAAGATGGTCGTTGCTTATATTCTCGGTAGATGTGAAGAAGACATAACTCACAGAGAAATCGATTGGATTGAAATAATAGAGAATGGCCTTTTTGAATTTTTGAAAAGGATAATTTTGACCGATTTAAAACCTCCTTTAATCTACAGGATAAAGGAAGATAAGAAACAATACGAAAAGTTAAACTACTGGGTTTTTGAGAGGATAAGATCATTTACCGAACAGGTAAGCGAAGACTTCAATTTGCGTTTTAAAAAATATCTTCTGGAAGAGAAGGAGACCGTTGAAAGAAAAATTGTAAATGCGGCCCATTTCTATGTGACAAAGTGGGAATTCGACATTATCAAGCGGGCAAACCCGAGGGTTTATTTAACCGAAGAGATTGTCGAAAGTATTTACAGGGAGCAGAAAAAGTACAATGATCTTGCGTGTATGCAGTTTTTTTCTAAAAAAAGAAATTTAATGAATTTTGCGGATATATGCGGTCAGCTCCGTTTCCAGCAGAGATGGAGCCATCTTTACCGCATTCCTAAAACCTCCGTACTGGGCCATATGTTGATTGTAGCCATATTTTCATTTTTATTTTCATGCGAAGCAAATCTAAGAAAAATAAACTGTATAAATAATTACTTCACCGGACTTTTCCATGACCTGCCCGAGGTTTTGACCAGAGATGTGATCAATCCGGTAAAAAAATCCGTTGAAGGACTTGATGAGCTTATAAAGGACTACGAAGTCGAAGAAATGGAGAAAAAAATATATAAACTGATTCCCGTAAAGTGGCAAAAAGATATAAGGATGTTTACGGAAGACGAATTTTCCGATAAAAGTAACAGAAACGGTAAGCTGGTTAAAGGAGCGGATGATCTGGCTGCGTTTATTGAAGTCTATCTTGCACTGAAAAACGGAATAAGAAATGAAAGCATGATCTATGCAAGGAAAAAGTTAGCCGGCAAGTATGGATCCATGAAAATAGAGGGAATAGATTTTGGAAAGATTTATGCCGGTTTCGAATAGCCGGTTAATTCTATGGGGAAAATAATAATATCAAAATCAAAATATCTGGCAGGACTTCAGTGCTTAAAGTATTTTTGGTTCCTCATCAATGCCAAAGAAGAAGTCCCGCAGCCGGATTTCGTGAACAGGTTTATTTTTAATCAGGGAACCCTGGTGGGGGAATATGCAAAAAAACTATATCCAGACGGAATTGATCTGGGGAAGATAGGTGATTTAAAGGAGCAGCTGGTAAGGACCTTCGAGTTACTTTCCGAGAGAAGACCTCTGTTCGAAGCAAGCGTAAGCTCTGGAAATGTTTACAGCAGAGCGGATATCCTTGTCCCGGTAAATACCGACAGCTGGGATATTGTAGAAGTTAAAAGCTCCACTCAGCTCAAGGAGGAATATATACCTGACGTTGCTTTTCAGAAGTACTGTTTTGAAAAAGCCGGGATCAATATCCGGAAATGCTATCTGGCATACATTAATAATCAGTATATAAAAAAAGGGGATATCGATTCGTCGAGACTATTTAAAAAAGTGGATATTACAGCGCAAGTGGATGAGACGCTGGGAGAGATAGGGAACAGGGTCCGGGAAATGCTCGAGATCGCTGCTGCAAAGAGTCCACCGGAAATAATTATTGGTAAACAATGCAGTAATCCCTATATATGTCCGCTTAAGGATAGATGCTGGAAATTCTTGCCGGACAACAATATTTTTAATTTATATGGAAATAAAGACAAAGCAATTGAATTGTACAGCGAAGGAATTCTTTCAATAAAAGACATACCTGACCGGTATGATTTAAATTTAAAACAACAAATACAACTCGAGTGTGCAAGAACAGAAAAAACGAAAATAGACAAAGATGAAATATCGAAATTTATAAAAAAGTTTGAATACCCATTATATTTTTTTGATTTTGAGACATTCTCTACAGCTATTCCCCTGTATGATGGCCTCAAACCATATCAGAGAATTCCATTTCAGTATTCCATACATGTTCTGGAGTCTATCGATGGTAAAGCCGAACACCGTGATTTTCTTGCCAGAGGCCTGGAAGATCCGAGGGAAAGATTGCTGTCAGATTTAAAGCAGCACCTGGATGATAAGGGCAGCGTGGTTGTCTATTATGAATTATTTGAAAAAAGTGTCTTGAGAGAGCTGGCCGAAGCTTTTCCCGGATACCGGAAGTGGGTCGATTCTATAACACACAGGATAATTGATCTTTATAAGCCTTTTGGAAATTTTCACTATTATAATTCTTCCCAGAAAGGAAGTGCTTCGGTAAAAAGTGTCCTCCCGGCAATAACCGATTTAAGTTACAATGGAATGGAAATAGGAAACGGCCTCGCTGCAAGTGTATACTTCCTTTATATTTGCGGAAGGTATAATGCAAGGGAGAGCTGTCCCGCAGAGGCAGAGGTAGAAAGGATCCGTAAATTACTAATAAAATACTGCAGGCTGGATACCGGGGGCATGATTCATATACTAAGGGGACTGATAAAAGAAACTGAGAAGTAGATTAAAAAATTAATTATACTACTGCTTTTTCTTAACGGACATACTTAAAATTGCCAGTAAAAGAAATACTACACCGGTAATAATCAAGACAAGGATGTTTATGAATGGAGACACTTCTTTATCACCAAAGAAAAAAGTAACGCCCATCATTCTTTTGAAGTTGGTGACTACCTCTGCCGGTGCATTTGCAAAAGCTCTGGACATCGGAGTCTCCATCATAATTTGCCGGAATAAAGCCGATGCATGGCTTATGGGAAATATTTTTATTACGGTTTGTACGGCAGATGGAAATTGTCCGATCGGGATGTATATTCCGGTTAAAAAACCAATGAGGGTCCCGATTATTGTACTTACGGTAGCAAAAGCATTACTGCTTCTAAAAAATGTCACGATAAGGAAAACCATAGATGTACCTGCAAAAACCGACAACAGCATTGCTCCGAATAATTTTAATAGTGGCATAAGCCCGAGCAAACTTCCACCGTTTGCAACGATATAAATTTCGGCAATAATCAATGATGCAATACTCATGATAATCCCGATTATGAAAGAACTTATCACATATCCAGCCGCAAGTTGAGAACGCTTGAACGGAGCCGATAAAAAATCCTTTGAAATATTCTTTGCCTTATCTTCAACCATAATGCCGAATGCACCCAGAGTTGTGGTTATCGACGTAACCGACAGGATTCCTGCCATAACCCAGCTGTTTACAATGAAGCGTGCATTATCTCCAAGAAGATCCTTAAAATTATTGGTCATCATATTTCCCAGAAACAGTACATATAGTCCGATAATTATAAATACGGCGAGGAATGAGAAGAATACCGAGGCTCTGTCACGAAAGAAAAGTTTCAGGTTTCTTTTGATTAAGTTAATAATAACAGTCATTTAATCAGCATCCTCTCTAATAGCAAATCCTGTTATTTTTACAAAAGCATCGTCCATACTGCCGCTTATAACCTCAAAGCCCGATATCAAATTTTCCACCTTATTTACAAGCGGCAACGCATCGAGGGTGTTTGAGATAAAGACCACAAAAGCTCCGCCGGATATAACGAATTTGATTTTTTGATTATTTAAAAATAAGCTTAATCTGTCGCTATCTTTAGGAATGAGCCGTAAAGTGTCAGTACTGTATTTTGCCCGCAGTTCCGAAGGGGTGCCTTTGGCTGAGATCAGGCCGTTGTCAATAATCGCAACATAATCAGCTTTTGCGGCTTCCTCCATATAATGAGTGGTAAGAAATACCGTCATCCCGGTCCCTTTTTGCAGATTACGGATCGTGTCCCAGACACTTTTTCTTGTCTGAGGGTCAAGGCCTGTGGTAGGTTCATCCAGAAATAGAATTTCTGGTTTATTTACCAGTGATCTTGCTATATCGGCTCTTCGGCGTTGTCCACCGGACAACTTACCGTAGGGACGATTACGGAAGCTTTCAACGTCTGCGGATTTCATGGCACTCTGTACCGCAGTTTTTAACTCTTTATGAGACAATCCATAAAAACTGCCCCGGGTATAAAGATTTTCTCTGACCGTCAGCAGGCTATCCAGAATATTATCCTGAAAGACAATCCCGATATTTTTCCGGATTTTATCGTCCTCTTTGCCAAGCACATAGTCACAAACTGTCACTTTACCGCTATCGGGTTTGAGAAGAGTACAGATGATATCGATAGTAGTGGTTTTTCCTGCACCGTTAGGCCCAAGAAATGCAAACAACTCTCCTTCATTTACATGGAAGTCTATGCCTCTTACCGCTTTAACTTTTCCATAATATTTTGTCAGATTGCTGACTTTTATTATTTGTGACGAAGACATATCAATATTAAAAATTAAATGTATAAGATTATTAAGAGCATTTTTTAACTTTAGCGCTACCGGATTTTATAATGATGTACGGTTTTTATAATATGCTCCTTATTATTAGAGGAAATTATACATTATATTTTGTCTATTACAATAAATAAAAATACTTTAGAAGATTCTGCATATTCATACTATAATATAAGATATGGAAGTTTATAATACTATAATATCAAGAAGGACCATAAGAAAATTCAAACAAAAACCCGTAAAGCTTTCGGTTTTAAAAAGATTGGTCAATGCGGGAAGACTGGCACCATCTGCAGGGAACCTGCAACCGTTGGAATATATCGTTACCGTAGATGATACTATTAGAGAGAAGATTTTCCCCCATGTAAGGTGGGCAAGATATATTGCACCTGAAGGAAATCCCAAAGAAGATGAGAGACCGACGGCATATATAATAATCCTGATAAATAAAGAAAATTTGCTGGTTCCATTTTATAAATATGATGTTGGCGCAAGTGCCGAAAATATTACCCTTGCGGCTCTGGAAGAGGGAATAGGCTGCTGCTGGATAGGATCTTTCGATAGAAAAAAAATCAAAAATATTTTAAAAATAACTGATGACTACGACATCGATCTCATTCTCGCACTCGGGTACCCATTGGAAGATCCCGGCTATTATGATATTGAAAAAGATAAATCCATTAAATATAACAAAGATAATTCAGGCAGACTGCATGTACCAAAAAAGAAATTGGATGATATTATTCATATAGACCATTTATAGGTTATTTAGCAGAGTTCTTCCCTTTGATAATCTCAAAAAATTTTTCTATAAGATATGGATCAAATTGAGTACCCGCACATCTTTCTAATTCCTTTAGTGCCTCTTCTTTGGATATACCCTTACTATAGGGTCTATCACTTATCATGGCATCATAGGCATCGGTAATTGCGAGAATCCTGGATATAATTGGAATTTTGCCGCCTTTCAGACCACCTGGATACCCGGAACCGTCCCACCTTTCATGATGGTATAATATCCCGGGCGCTATTTGTGCCAGATCGGGTGATGATTCGACTATACGGTAACCGATCTCTGAATGTTTTTTCATTACTTCCCATTCTTCGGGGGTCAGTTTACCGGGTTTTAAAACTATATTATCGGGTATGGAAATCTTACCAATATCATGAAGCATTGCCAGTAGCTTTAATTTGTTAAGCTCAATAATATCCAGATTTATTTTTTTACCCAGTAACACACTTAATCTTATCAATCTTTCCGCATGTTCTTTTGTTTCGTAATCTCTTTCTTCCAATACTTTTTTTAGGGATAAAATCAATGTACTTCGCATACTTTTACCTTCGGATAATTTATATTCAAACATTGTATTTTCGGCTTCTTTTACCACATCATTGATGTTTTGATCGCTGCTTTTTTTTAACGAGAACCCAAAAGTTACATTCAGGGGCATGATAGTAGTGCTACTTTTTTTACAATCCCTTAACATTTTACTTATTATCTTTAAAGCATCTGCCTTTTCTGTTTTTTGTAGTATTATTGCAAATTCATCTCCCCCGTAACGACACAAAGCACCCTTATCATGCAGGCTGTGCTTTAAAATTCTGGCTGTTTTTTTTATCAATTCATCTCCTTTTGCCCGTCCAAATGTATCATTTATTATTTTCAGGCCATTTATATCTCCGAGAATAATACAAATTGGAAGCTGTTTCTTTTTGTCTACTCTCATCAATTCTTCTTCAAAGAAATACTGGTTGAAAATATTCGTCAACCGGTCGTGATAAGATTGATAGTATAGTTGTTTTTCTTTTTCTTTTCTGATAGTTATATCATTCATAATCAATAGTTTTCCCATGGTTTTCCTGTAATAATTAAAAACAGTTGATGCTCTGGCATTATAATATCTGACATGCTTATTGATTATTAATTCGATATCACTTTCAAAATTTTTGATTTTAAAGTTTAACAAAGAATCCAAAAGTTTTTTTAATTTCTCTTTTTCAGGCGTTAGATAAGAAAGTTTGCTTACTACGCAATTAATGTCTTTTTTTCTTGTTTTATCATATTTACAACCTTCCTCGATGATGTCATCAGCCAGATTATTCTGCTCAACGACCCGACCATCATTATTGAATAAAAAAATCGCATCACCGATATTACTCATTATTTTCCCTTTTAAAGTCATTATAAAGTTGGAATAAACAAGAAATAAACTGAAAGAAATGAAACCATATAGAAAGATAATGGCCAATTCGCTTAAAGGCATTATTTTTAGTATAGCAAGTTCCATCAGTACCTGTATTATCGAAGTTCCGATAAAATAAACCAGAAGTCCTGTAAACAAGTAATACATTTGCTGATTGGTCTGCCTGATTCTGAATTTACGATACATGTTCTTGCCCGTCAAAAACAAGGTGCCAAGACCGATAGGCGCTATATAAAAAGCACCTATATATTTAAAAAAAGGTGAATATATAATGTATCCATAAAAAACACTTTTAGTACCGATTTGATCATATACCAGAAGAAGTATAAATATTACCACGGCTGTGAGATATGCTGCCACGAGTTGGACATAGACCCTGTATTTTTTGTAGTCTTCGATCTGTGTGAATCTTATTACCAGATGAAGAACAATTGCGGGAATTAAAAGAGTAGTCAGGGTCAATATTCTCGCAGATAAAATTAAAAGGTTTATTGCGGAAAAGCCCCAGAGCAGTATTATATTAAAGATAGAAAAAACAAAAACATTGACTGATAGTATAATAAAAGGAACATTGTTTTTCTTTATGGTTTCTCTGCTGGCAATCATAAATACTGAGATCGGAATAAATACCAAACTTAATGCCGACATAGAAACAGTTAACGCCCAGACTATTTTTTCCATAGTATTTTAATGTTTTATATAATTTTTAATACTTGTATCAATATTTATATATATATTATAAATAAATAATCACTTTTATTCAACTGATGAAAATTTTTGTATATTTTTCTTATACTATCTATTCCTGCGAATCCTGCAGAACCTGAAATTTCACGTAAAAGAAACTGATGTAAAGCATAGTTCTGGTATGGTTTAAAATAAGATATAAGAAATTTAAGAATACCTTGCATTGTATAATACCTTGTGGTATTATGCATTTATTAAATTATAGAAAGGGTGTGATATTATGAATATTCAGTTTAAAAAGGGAGTGCTGGAATTGTGTGCCCTTGCTCTACTTGCCAAAAAAAACAGGTATGGCTATGAGCTGGTAAATGAGATCTCAAAGACCATTTCCATTTCGGAAGGGACAATATATCCGCTTCTGAGACGGCTTAAGAATGACGGATATGTAACCACTTATCTTGAGGAATCAAGTGAAGGAGCTCCGAGGAAGTATTATCAGTTGACCAAATCAGGGAAAGAAATGGAAAAAGAATTGAAAAAAGAATGGTTGACTTTTGTTAAACAAGTAAACAGTTTTATAAAAGGTGGTGTAAAAAATGAATAAAAAGGATTTTATAAATAAGCTATCGTCATACCTGGGAGGAGTTCCTGCGGAAGAAAGACAGGATGTAATAAATGATATTGAAGAGCATTTTAAAGAAGCAATATCGGAAGGAAGGACAGAGGAAGAGATTTCGGATTCTCTTGGAGATCCAAAAGCTCTGGCCAATCAATTTAAAGCAAATATTCTGGTAAACAAGGCGGAAAAAACCACATCTGCAATAAATATAACCAGAGCGGTACTTGCTACACTCGGACTTGGATTTTTTAATTTAATGTTTGTACTGGGTCCGTTTATTGGTATTGTTGCAGTGTTGTTCTCCTTATTTGCTTCGGCAATTGCCATTACAGCTTCGGGAATTGCGGTATTTTTCGCTTCGATTTTTGGACCGCTGGTTCCTCAGTATTTTGCTGTTTTGATCAATCCGGCCGTATCGATATTTGCTTCGATAGGGGTAACACTTTTTGGGATCCTGTTCTTTATCGGTGATATATATGTGGCAAAGTGGATATACAGGTTGTTTGTGAGGTACATAAAGTTTAATTTGAGAATTATAACCGGGAAGGAGTAAAAAATGAAATTCAATATAAAAAGATTTGTCATTTGGATCACTGTTTTTATGTTTGCGGCTTTTATTACCGCAGGTATTATTCTGGCGGTAACGGGAAATATAGCACTGGCTGTTGAGCAAATCGATGAATCCAAGACTTTTGAGGCACAGGGAATAAATAAAATTTATGTGGATCTGGTAAGTACTGATATCAAAGTCATCCCCACTGATGAAGAAGAAATCACTGTGCATCTTTATGGAGAGGTTTCAACAAATAAAGATATGGAGTTGCCGTCTCTTGTGGCGTACCAATCAGGAGACGAATTGCGTATAGAGATAATTCAGAAAAAAATGATTTTTTTTGGAATCAACATTTGGAGAACGAAACTTGATATATATATTCCGGAAGATTCCATAGAAGTTTTTAAAGCCGATACTACGTCGTCTGATATGGATGTAAGCACTCTAAAGGTCAATGAATTTGAATTTAACAGCGTATCCGGAGATTTTAAAGGTGAATCATTGTCCGCAAATGACATCAAACTCAAATCTACTTCAGGAGATATCAGTCTGAATGATTACACCGGAGACGTGGATGTCGATTTGATTTCCGGAGATGCTGTGCTGGAGAATGGTGGTCAGAATGAGAATATTAAGATAGGTACAGTATCAGGAGATATTTATATAGAACAGGAAGATGCCAGTAATATAAATGTCAGAGTGACCTCAGGTGACATAGAGATCAATCTTTCTGAAGATGCCCAATTTTTTTTGAATGTAAAAACTGTATCCGGTCATATTGAGAACACATTTCCAATAAAAATAACTTCTTCGGGCAGGAGAAATCTCGAAGGTGTTGTTGGAAGTGGTGAAAAGCAGATCGATGTCAGTACCACTTCTGGCGATATAAGCTTAAATTACAATTAAATATGTGAAAATTAATAAATATCTAAAAGAGAAAAAAGGAGAATAAATGAACAGTATAAACAAAAAAAACCGGATCAGCAATATAGTAAGAATAGTATTTATACTTGCCCTGATAAGTATGCTGGCTATCTTTGCGGTATCCTGCAAATGGACAGTAGGTTTTGTCAGAGGATCAGGAAATGTTATAGCCGAAGAAAGGGATG
>Ga0315549_1003525_pt1 | contig 13880 bp, 11 predicted proteins | sample SalMarSW160200MG_FD_203101 | JGI IMG/M metagenome (GOLD analysis project Ga0315549, IMG submission 203101) | Salt marsh sediment microbial communities from the Plum Island Ecosystem LTER, Massachusetts, United States - Salt Marsh Sediment SW1601-200 ... | reverse complement strand
GGTCTTTGTCGCTTCGACGCCCGAAATGGCATACGCTGGTACACCAGTTTACGATAATCCGATATTCTATTATTACCACTCTGACCACTTAGGCTCATCCAGCATAATGACCGACGCCGACGGCGATCTGGTCCAGCATTACGGCTATATGCCGTTCGGCAATGAAAGATACCAGGACAATACCGACGCCTTTAGCGTAACCAACCGCTACACCGGCCAGCAGCTCGACGAAGAGACCGGCCTGTACTTCTACGGCTCGCGCTACTACGACCCGCAGCTCGCCCGGTTCATCCAGCCGGACAGCGTCGTTCCTGGCGGTGGTTCTCAATCCCTGAATCGATACACATATTGCGTCAATAATCCGCTTAAATTCACTGACCCAACAGGCCATGTAATCACTCTTGGGCTTTTATTGCTATTTTCAGCCGTTGGTGCTGGTGTTGGTGCTGGTATTGCCGCTGCTCAGGGTGGTAATATTGCTATGGGAGCTTTAGCGGGATCTATTGCAGGTTTTAGCGCTGGAATTGGCTGGGGTGCTTATGCTGTTGTAGGTAATTATGTTGGCCTTGCAGCTTGCGCCGCCGCCGGCGGTGCTTTAGGAGCTCTTGTAACCGGTGGGGACCCGGGTATGGCTGCCGCTACGGCCGCTATTACTGCAACCATTTCGTTCGGCCTGTTCAACGAAGGCGGGATATTCTCTTTTAGTGGTTCAGGCTCAAAACTATACTTCAAACAATTAGCGGCCTCAACCGGCGTCGGTGCGCTCGTAGGTGGTATAACCGCCGAAATCTTCGGCGGCTCCTTCGGCCAAGGCGCCCTCTGGGGAGCAGCTTCAGCAGCAGCTAGCTTCATTATAACCAACGCTTTAGACAGTTTCTTTACAGAATTATATGCAGGTGTTTCCAAAAAAGCTCATGTTACATATAAAACAGTTGATTCTGAAGGTAAAAAACATACTTATAAGGAAGTATGGTGGATGGATAAAGCTAGTGATTATAATCCATATGAAGCTATGTTAGACAAAGTTATATTGAACAATGAGAAAATAACATTCTTTGAATACGTTGGCCATGGCCTAGAAGGAGACCTTTTTTATGGCAATGGTATGTTACAATCGTACGATATAATTGACGGCAAACCTCCGGGGCAATATTATGAAAAAACTATAAAAGCATTTTCCGAAGATGCTCGCATAGAGCTTGAAGCTTGCCAATCTGTTTATGGTGAAAGATCAATAACTTACAGATTTAAGACTAGTTTACCAAAAGCAAGAGTATATGGTTATACTGGAAAGGCGTATGGGTACTGGCTTCCAGGGTGTGGCTGGGAAAGCATCGAAGGCTTCAATAGCACTTGGAAGGAAGTCACATCTAATGACCTTAAACCATGGTGGAAAAATTGAACAAATGCGGGAGTGATACACATGAAGTGGTGGAAAATGAGATTTAAAATAGTTATTTGCGTTTTTTTGCTGATCTGCATAGCTTTTTTCCTTTGGATTGAAGAAGTCCGGTACTATCCCAAAAAAATCTTCTCCACAGAGTTTAGCTTACAACTTGCAAGAAAAGATGTTGAAAGATTCAAGGAAATTAATAACAGGCTTCCTATGTCTCTTTCTGAAATCAATACCTATGCAATAGAAAATCCCAATTCGCATTTACGAGAGATCCCATTTGGGGAATACATAACAGATATAGATGGGAACAGGGAGGAATACGGAGAATTAAATGGTAAAGGCGGATTGTTTTACAATCCTAATACTGGTGAGGTCAAAGTTAATTTGACCAAGTCAGTCGGTCATTATCTTCGGTTATATTTTGGCAAACAAAGAAACGAAATTCCTGCAGAATGGTAAAGAATTCAAAAATTGGATTTTCTAAATAGTAAACTGGCACATACGACGATCCGATATTCTATTACTACCACTCTGACCACTTAGGCTCATCCAGCATAATGACCGACGCCGACGGTGATTTGGTGGAGCATTACGGATATTATCCATTCGGCAACGAGCGTTTCAACGACCCAAAACCTGCCTTTAGCGTAACCAACCGCTACACCGGCCAGCAGCTCGACGAGGAGACCGGCCTGTACTTCTACGGCTCGCGCTACTACGACCCCGAACTCGCCCGATTCATCCAGCCTGACAGCGTTGTACCAGGCGGTGGTTCGCAATCCCTGAACAGATACACATATTGTGTCAACAATCCTCTTAAATTTACTGACCCAACAGGTCACTTCATATTTGCAGTTTTCGCGGCCATAGCCGCCTTTGCTGCTGCAAATGCCGCAACCATTGCATATATTGCGGGTACTGCATTTCTTTCCGGAGCTATTACCGCTGCCCAAGGCGGCAACTTCTGGAGAGGAGTAGTTAGCGGCGCCGCATCAGCAGGATTTTCACTTATCGTAGGCCCGATAGCCGGCGGTGTTCTGGGTGCGTTGGTTACAGGAGGAGACCCCGGTATGGCGGCAGCTACAGCAGGTATTAACGCCGGAGTTTCAATTGCCTGCGGAATTAATCCCATGCCCGGTTTTGGAGGTGCTTCTGCTGGTGAATTCTTCAAAGGATTAGTGCTCTCAACAGGTGTCGGTGCCCTTGCAGGAGGAATCTCCGCCGAAATAACAGGCGGCTCCTTCGGCGAAGGTGCTATGTGGGGAGCAGCTTCTGCGGCTGCAAGTTTTGCACTTGGTCGAGTTATTGGAGATTACTTAGATAGCCTTGAAAGCCAGGGGCAAAACCAGGAACTAGTCTTACTAATGTGTAACATTGATTTAGAAATAGATGCTTACTATATAGAAGTACCCATAGAAGATTTAGCGAAAATAGGAGAAATATGGATCAATGAAGAATTTGGTGGTTTTATAACACCCGATGATTTTGATGAATTTATGCAAGTTGTTCTTAATAAAGCAGAAACAACATCAAGTTTTGATACTTATTATAAAGGGACGACTCCCATGTGGCAAAATTATAAATGGTATTATGATATTAAAAATAAGATGCTTGCACAAGGAAACGATATTAATTACGTTGGTGTCGGCGCAGGATTAGCCTGGACACCTAGACCGATTCAGTGGGGATTAGGCCATAGTTGGAAAATGTATAATATAATTTATGAAAAAATTAATGGCGTTCAATATGAGGGGCGACCATATAAGATGATGAATAGCAGAGAAAAATTCTATTATAAATATGGTCGAAAGGCATTATTATATAAGTGGGGTTACGAATAGATAAGAAGTCTATTTTATGGAGATATTCAAAATGGACGCTTTAGGATTTGTATCGAAGGTTCTTTTTGTCATATTAGGCGTTTTATTGATTACTATTGTCATATTTGTTTTTTTTGCCAGCTGTATTAATAACAGAACATCAAAACGTACTATGGAAATCAGTGAAACACCTAACCATGATCTGGAACAAGACAACCGGCCTCCGAAATTGTTCGGTGGTATAAATACCTTGAGGACCAAACGTGCTATAGAACTCGGCGGACTTTCTTCGATTATGAAAATTAGTAAAGCATTTAGCCGGTATTACGAACAAAACGACCAGCTCCCACAACGCTACGAATGGTGTGATAGTATAATATGGTATTTTGAGGAAGAAAACCTGGTCAGGAGATATTATTTTAACATACCCCAACTGGGGACTACTGAATATCATTTTGCCTTTAATAAAAATTTAAGTCTTTTACCAAAAAAAGGTTTGCCTGGCAATCTTGTGTTAGTGTTTGAAGCTGATGGTGAGTTTAATTTGTCGGGAGGCCCGGAGTTGTTAAAAAAGGAGCATGCCAAAGATAAATATTTTTCTGCCGAAAGCAGGTATGTTTATATTTTGTTTTTAGATGGCACTGTCGCCAAATATAGAATGCACGATGAAGCCATCTCTCTTGCCAAGAAGATGGTGTATGAAATGTTTGATTATAGTGATTTTGGCTATACGTATGAAGAAGAAAAAGCTTTTTCAGAATATCATAAAAAAGGCGAAACTCCTTATAGTCCATTAAAATGGAAACCATAGGGACAGTCCCAGCGGAAAAACAGGATTTAGCTACCGAGCTTGTCCTAAGCAATCCGTGGTGAGCAAAGCCAAACCTAAGCCGAAGGAATCCCGAACTCGCCCGCTTCATCCAGCCCGACAGCATCGTCCCGGATGCCAGTTCGCAGTCACTGAACAGATATACTTATTGCGTTAATAATCCACTTAAATTCACTGACCCCACGGGGCACTTTATAACTTTAACTATCACACTAGCCGTTACTGTTCAAGCAGCTCAGACAGCCGCTATTATGCAGCTTGTGACTTATGCCGCAATTGGTGCAGCTATTGGAGCTGGAATCGCTGCCGCACAGGGTGGTAATGCTTGGAAAGGGGCCGCTATTGGAGCTATGGGTGGAGTCGGTAGTTGCTATGGTCTTATAGGTGCCGCTGCGGGAGGTGCATTAGGAGCGCTTGTTACTGGTAGTGATCCCGGAATGGCGGCAGCTACAGCCGCAATTATCCACTTAGGGGTTGAAGCTGTCTCGAATTTAAGCCCTCAACCAGGCACTTCTGGTGTAGACAGCCATGCCCAAGAACACCTTCAACAAATTAGTGCTAGTCAAGGTAATTCAGGCGTTTCATCTATACTTAGTTATGCTATTAAAATGACTGACCCCTCTACTGATGGCACAACTATAATTACTCTACCGCTTCCTGTTCCTCCATTTATATTCCCAGTAGCTATTAACAATCAAAATGTTTCGCTTTTATCAAACTTGAAGGATCATATTTTAAGAGGTGTAAATTCACTTTTAACTAGTGTTGATAATGCAAAAATATATTTCGAATCACAGGGGATAAAGTATCTTAATTACAAAGAATTCTATAGTGGTATGAGTGATTTAAGAGGTAGAATAGTAAAGAAAACGTCAACCAGGTGGGGAAGGATGAATCCTTTCACTTATATTAAAAATGATAGTCTATATTGGCATAAACCACTAAACGACAAACTTTATTTATTTGATGGTAGAGTAATGACTGGTGCAGAACTTAACTATCATGGAATCGGTATGGTATTTCGTGCAGCAGGAGCAGATGTTGATACTGCCATAGGTTTTGGCAAGTCTTGGAAAGGTGCTGGAATTGCTTCGGATTTTGTACGAAAGTGGGGCAGCCTTACTCTTTTTGCACCGAGTCCTGAAGATGCATATCACTCCCTTACACAGAATGAAATACATATGATAAAAAAAGGGCATAGGGAGTTTCCTGAAGAAAGCCTTTTTAAGTAAAAAATAAGTTGCTCTGATTGTCAAAGATGATAATATTAATGAATTGATTTTACAAGTGCTTATAGGTTATAATTATGTATAAATCCAAAGAAAAACAAATCAAGAGTAGTCAAAAAAAACATTTAGTAACTTACCTTGGCCTTTCAACTATATGCTGCGGTTGTATTGCAACATTTATGACATGCACCTTTTTATTGACATTTTATTCAAGTGTATATAATGAAGACAGCTTTTTTGCAACAGCCTTTTCTTGGATAGCAACATTCTTTTTTTTGGCGGCATTGATACAGGGAATTTTGGCCTTTTTTATAATTGTAATACAGAGATTATTTGCATTTAAATACCTCTTTATTGTCATAGCAATAACTTTTTCGGCATTTATTATTATTTCATTTTGCTTCATCACTTTTAATATTGCTAAAGAACAAAGGGGTAAAGTATTTACAGGAGTGTACCAGATAGAAAAATTGGCTAAAGCAATTAACTATTATGTTGTAAACAATAAAGGACATCTCCCCCTATCAGAAAATTGGTGCGATTCTTTATTATCGGGGGATAACGATCTTTTTGAAAGAGATTTTCGACTCCCCAGATGGTATGCTGCCGAATGTAATTTTGCTTTTAATGAAACCTTATCAGGAATGAATATTTCTAATGTAAATAGTGAAACGGTTCTTATTATTAGAGTTGATGGGGATTGGAATCAACATGGGACTGGAGATACATTAGAAAAAAAATTGGCCAAAGTTGAAAATCCTGTTGTTCTTTTGAGAGATGGGAGAATCGTTTATTATGATCCAAATAATGCGTTGGCTTATACTCAGAATAAAATTGAGACATTACGCTGGAGACCTTAAAAATAAACAAAAGAAACTTCAGAAACAACCAAGGAAAGCCACGCATTTATCTTGACAGGTTAATATAAAACAGTATATAGCTTATAGCACTTATCAATCTTACTGATAATAGTTTATGCCGGTACGCCTATTTACGACAACCCGGTCTTCTATGCGCAGCATGGCCAAGCCATTACTACCACTCCGACCATTTAGGCTCATCCAGCATAATGACCGACGCCGACGGCGACCTGGTCCAGCAATACGGCTATATGCCGTTCGGCAATGAAAGATACCAGAACAATACCGAGGCCTTTAGCGTAACCAACCGCTACACCGGCCAGCAGCTCGACGAGGAGACCGGCCTGTACTTCTACGGCTCTCGCTACTACGACCCGCAACTCGCCCGCTTCATCCAGCCGGATAGCGTCGTACCGGGCGGTGGTTCCCAGTCGCTGAATCGTTACACTTATTGTAATAACAATCCTCTGCTGTTTACCGATCCGACCGCTCTGGGAAGGGCTAATATCACCGTAACTGGTATAGATACTAATGCTATTCAGCACGAAGGCTATGGTTATTTCTATGCGGTAGATATACTGCCCGATGCCTTTCTAAATCCCTGCGATATCAGTATCAGCAATCTTAATCCGGAACTTGGTGAAACTATATCTATTGGAGCTACCGTACACACCAGCTCGGACAATTTGGGCCCAATGGACAGCATTCCGGTTACTTTTCACGCACAGCACGGCAGCGGCAGCCGATATAAAATCGGCCACACGCAATATATTGATGAAATTCAACCCGGAGACAGTAATTCTGTTTCTGTCACCTGGACCAACGCCGCTGAAGACGTGTATTTTATTGAAGCTGCTCTTGAACCGGATTTCTCTGATAAATACAGCAGCAATAACTCCGCTACACAAAGTTTGGTAGTTGGCGACCTGCCTTTCGACGCCAACTTTATCGTTGTAGAAAAAAGGCGAATTGGAAGGACATTGTTCGACTACGATTGTAAGGTTGAACTGCAGAACCTTTCGCCTTTAACTGTAAAAGTTATTCAGTTTGAGATACTGAGCGAACCTAATAATATGATAGTAATCGACCGCTACGTATATGACTTCCCTGATATTACTGGCAACGATGGAGAAACAAGCGTGGACTTGTGTACCCTGAGAGTAGATAGGTCAGAGGAAATTAATCCGGCAGAGTTAATCTGGAAAGTAACATACGAAGTTGTAGATACGGGCCAGGCTGCTGGGCAAACATCATCGACGGTAGTGCAATTTGATGAACCAGCCTCACTGGGCGATATAACCGGAGAGGGCGATGTGGATATATTGGACTTGGCAATTCTGGCCGAGGACTGGTTGCAAAGCGACTCATTAGCAGATATTTACCCACCTCCACCTGATGGAGATGACATCGTCAATTTCCTTGATTTTGCCGAACTCGCGGAGTACTATATGAAATAGCACCCGGAGCGTAGAACGCAATAAAAAACCAGTATCAAGCTTCAAGTATCCGGCATCCGGTATCGAGCATCACCTGCCCTGCGTAGCCTTGTGCGAAGCAGGGAGCATCAAGCATCCAGTATCAGGTATCGAGCACTTGCCTGATTTAACTGCCAAAATGGCACAGAACCACCCGATAACCACTCGTTGCAATCTCATCATAAACCCATAACTATCCAATAATCATAGAGTTATGATAACTAACCTCGCCGGAGAGGTTTTTTGGCACGCCCTTTGCAACAACATTAACACGGATAAATAACAATCTCATTCAGGCGAAAGGAAGCATACGATGGCTAAGATAATAGGTATAGATTTAGGAACCACAAATTCAGTGGTCGCGGTGATGGAGGGCTCTGCCCCGAAGGTGCTCATCAACTCCAGCGGCTCACGACTGACTCCAAGTGTAGTCGGCTTTACGGACAAAGGTGAAAGGCTTGTCGGGCAGATTGCGAAACACCAGCAGGTCACCAATCCGCAGAATACGGTCTTTTCAATAAAGCGGTTTATGGGCCGAAGGCATAACGAGGTGGCCTCCGAAGAGAAAATTGTACCGTATAAAATCACCGGCGATGCCCAGGAGCTGGTGAAGGTCAACGTCCGCGGCAAGGAATATACCCCGCCGGAAATCTCAGCGATGATTCTCCAGGACCTGAAAAAGACGGCTGAGGATTATCTCGGCGAAAAAATCACCAATGCCGTTATCACCGTCCCGGCATACTTCAACGACTCGCAACGACAGGCCACAAAAGACGCCGGCAAAATCGCGGGACTCGAGGTCGAAAGAATTATAAATGAACCTACCGCCGCTGCGCTCGCTTACGGACTCGAAAGAAAGGCCAACGAAAAAATAGCGGTCTTCGACTTCGGCGGAGGAACCTTCGATATCTCAACACTCGATATCGGCGATAACGTCTTCGAAGTTTTGAGTACCAACGGTGATACCCATCTCGGCGGTGACGACCTCGATGAAGTGCTCATCAACTTCCTCGCCGATGAATTCAAAAAGACCGAGGGTATCGACCTTAGGAAAGACCCGATGGCCCATCAGCGGCTCAAAGAGGCTGCCGAAAAGGCAAAGTGCGAGCTGAGTATCCAGCTCGAATCGACGGTCAACCTGCCGTTTATAACCGCAGACGCATCAGGCCCGAAACACCTGCAGATTACGATTACCCGCAGTAAGTTCGAGCAGCTTGCCGAGCCGGTTTTCAACAGGCTAAAAGGCCCGTGCGAAAAGGCATTGGCCGACGCAAAACTGTCGCCTAACGATATCGCTGAAGTACTGCTGGTAGGCGGCTCGACAAGGATTCCGAAGGTCCAGCAGATTGTAAAAGAGCACTTCGGCAAAGAGCCGAACAAGAGTCTCAACCCGGATGAGGTCGTCGCACTCGGAGCGGCTATCCAGGGCGCGGTGCTGGCAGGGGACGCAGGGGTAAAAGATATCCTGCTGCTCGACGTTACTCCGCTGTCACTCGGTGTCGAAACGTTAGGCGGAGTTATGACAAAACTCATCGACCACAACACAACCATTCCGACCAGTAAGAAGGAGATATTCTCTACGGCAGCAGATAACCAGACAAGCGTCGATATCCATGTACTGCAGGGCGAACGCGAGTTCGCAAATAATAACCGTACCTTAGGCAGGTTCCAGCTTACCGGCCTACCTCCGGCGCCGAGAGGCCTGCCGCAGATTGAAGTGGCCTTCGATATAGACGCAAACGGCATCCTCAACGTCTCGGCGAAGGACCTGGCAACCGGAAAACAGCAGTCTATCGAAATAAAGTCCAGCTCCGGCCTGAGCGATGCTGAAATACAAAATATGACCAAAGACGCGGAATCGCACGCGGAAGAGGATAAGAAACGACGTGAAGTCGTTGATCTTAAGAACCAGGCTGACCAGCTTGTTTACGCTACGGAAAAGACCCTCAAAGAGCATGGCGATAAGGTCTCCGGCAGTACACGCGGCAATATCGAAAGCGCAGTCAATAACCTCAAAGAAGCTGCCAAAGGCGAAGACGCAGACGCTATAAAAAAGGCTGTCGATAACCTAAATACAGCAGGCCAGGAACTTGGTAAGGTGCTCTACGAAGAGGCTGCCAAGAAAAAGGCCGCACAGCCGGGCGCAGCCCAGCCAGGCCCGGCCGACCAGCAGGCCCCGCCGGCCGAAGGCGAGGTAAAACGCAAAAAAGATGATGATGTTATCGATGCAGAATTCGAAGCAAAGGACGAATAGCCGCGAAGCGGCTATTCGTCAGTTAATTGGTTAGTGGTTAATTGGTTAATTTTTATCCGCGGATTAAAAGGATTAACGCGGATTTTTTGCCACAGAGAAAAAGGATTTATATAGCCACAGAGGACACAGAGACCACAGAGATTTATTATTTACTATTTTCTATTTGTTATTGATTAACGGCTAAAGACTAACGACTAATTTATCCGCGGATTACACGGATTTGCACGGATTAAAAAATTAAATATAAAAGTAGCCACAAAAAGGCACAAAAATTTAGACACGGACCTGTCCTGAGCGACCTGTGGTGAGTAACATTGAACTAAGTCGAAGGATTAACACTGTCCCGATTTATCGGGATTTAGACGGGATAACAGGATAGACAGGATTATTTATTAACGACTAATTTATCCGCGGATTAAAAGGATTAACGCGGATTTTTTGCCACAGAGAAAAAGTATTTATGTAGCCACAGAGGAATTGAATGTCGAATTTCGAATCCTTCGACTCCGCTCAGGACAGGTGTAGGATTTCGAAGTAATTAAAAATTAACTAAACGCTGAACGCTAAACGCTGATTTTAAAGGTGGTTATGAACGCTTATGCAAAAGAACAGGTGTTTATGGAAGCGGCAATCGCCGAAGCGAAAAAAGGCCTGGGTGAGGGCGGGATTCCTATAGGTTCGGTTTTAGTTAAAGACGGCAAAATCATCGGGGCCGGTCATAATAAACGCATTCAGGATAACGACCCGGTTATACATGCCGAGATTGACTGCCTTCGCAACGCGGGCAGAATAGGCAGCTATAAAGGTACGGTTCTATATTCGACATTAATGCCGTGCTATCTTTGTGCAGGGGCCGTGGTGCAGTTCGGGATTAAAAAGGTCGTCGCCGGAGAATCACAAACCTTCGAAGGGGCTGCTGATTTTATGAAGTCTATGGGAGTTGAGGTCGTTGACCTGGACCTCGACGAATGTAAACGGCTGATGAGTGATTTTATCGATGCAAATCCTCAGTTATGGAAGGAAGACATCGGGCAATGTTAGCGGACAGAAAAACGAATTTTGAATTTTGAGTGCTTAATTTTGAGTTGCGGAGTCGCTTCGCGACGATAATTATATTTTTTTAGACGCTGATTACGCTGATTTCACTGATTAGAAATATTATGTTAACGACTAGTTTAACCACGGATTGATGTGGATTTTTTCGCTTAAGGGAAAAGTAATAAATCAATTGACTGTTCTAACAAGCTGTTGATTATGCAGTTTATGTGAAGCTTGTATTTTATGGAAATAAAAACGCATAAGAAGTTACAAGAAATTCGAGACCTCCCATTTTGTTATTTTTGTGGCTGTAACTTCAATAATGATGATAACGTAACTCGCGATCATGTACCGCCAAAAGCGGTTTTTCTTCCTTCTGACCGCAAGAATCCTTTAATATTGCCTGCTCATTATAATTGCAATCAGAATGAATCTTGGGCAGATGAAATTATCGGGCAGCTTATTTATTCTTTGCATGGTATATATCCCGAAAAGGAAAAAACCAGAGTAAAAATAGGTGTCTATGAAGATCCCAGAAGTAAACAACCTATAACTGCCTTAGAAAATTTGAATCTTCGTGGCTTTATAGGTCGATGTGTAAAAGCTTTCTACGCTGCCCTTTATGGAGAGTACTTGCCTCGAGATACCCCAAACTGGTTTGACCCACCTCCTCTTTCAGCTATAAAAAAAGATAATAAAATAGAGTTGGAAAAAAGCTCGATACACTTTCCGCTACTTGTAGAGACTATAAAGAAAAATCGTAAAGCAGGAAGAATTGATAGAATTGAATGTTTTAATGGTAAATGTATATACGAGTGCGTTTGGGAACAAATGGATAATGGAGATTGGGCCTGTATGTTCGCTTTAAATATTTATGATTGGAAGCAACTGGGCGATCCCTTGCTCCAAAAGCAACGTGGTTGTGTCGGGTATTATATGCCGAAAAATGGATTACCACCAAAAGCTACTAAAGGAATTGTAAGAATTCTTGAAATACCAATAAGCAACTTACACCGTTTAGACCCCTTTGGTAATTAATAAAATCAAAGACCTGTCGAAAGGTCTCTCAGTTTATCGTTTTTTTTCTGCCAATTTTACTTGTCCGGCGTAGTCTTGACGAAGACGGATTTCATAAACCACAGTTAATAATCCACCCGCCGCATCCGTCTCCGTCCCGATAGAAAACATCGGGACTACGCCGAGATAAAAGCGACAGGGCTAAACAATTCCCCCGTCGCGAGCAACGGGGCTAAACAAATTCCCCCGCCGCAAGCAGCGGGGCTAAACAATTCCCCCGTCACGAGCAACAGGGCTAAACAATTCCCCCGCCGCAAGCAGCGGGGCTAAACGCCCCTATCGCAAGCAACGGGGTTAACCAGAAAATGTTTTTGGATATATTTTACTTTGACCGCCAATTCCTCCGGCGTGAAACAATATGTCTTATAAAATCCGGACGTCCATATTTTGCCGGTTCGGCCTTCGCGGCGTAACGCGCGGGTCGCAACACTTTTGTACATACTGACAATGGTTTCGATTGACCTATTGCATCGTCTTGCCGCGATGTGCACGTGATTCGGATTTACTGCGATTGCTTCAATGATATGCCCAATGCGTTTGGCCTCATTTAAAATCATAATTTCAACGAGTTTTCTTTCGTAATTTTCCAAAAGAAATGTTGAGCCGGTTTGTTGTTTTTTGCACAATTCGAGTAATGATTCGTCACCGTCAAGGATTTTTCCATTCTTGACGTACCCTCTTTTATCTCCCTGTAACCAGGAGCCGTAAGTTGTCCATGTAAGATGATATCCGAATAATCTCGCCATAATCGTCAGGATAATACAAATATTGCATTCTTGCAATAAAATTGGTTAGTCGTTTCGGTTAGCCTCGTCGCTTGCGACGTGGGCGAATTTACTCCAATTTCCGGTTATCGTTGCATAGCAAATAGCATACCAAACACCCTAAAATTGGCATTATTTTTTGCGTAGCAAGATAATGCAATAAAAGCGCGCAGGGGGGTACGAGGGTAAAAAATTTATTTATAAAAAAATTTCGCCCTTTACTGGTAAGGACTTACGTCAAATTTTTTCAAAAAATTTCTGAAAATTTCGTAAAAACGCGCAAGTTCGTCCAATAGTAGAAAGACGTTGTTAAATCCGAATATCGAAATTCGAAATCCGAAACAAATTCAAAACACAAAAATTCGAATGTTCAAATCAATGACCCGCGACCATTCCGCGGGTTAAATGGCTTGAAAAGTGGAGAAGAAAATGCGCATTACAAAAATTGACATCTCATTTTCAATGTATGTTCCGACAAGATTATACAACATTTCCATTTGGCTGATTCTTCTGTATCGGAAACTATACTACGGGTACGCTTTCAGGCGGGTGCCGCTGACGAGAGGGAAGTATGCAATAGTTGACCCGGAAGATTACGAGTGGCTGATGAAATTCAAGTGGCATACAAACAGCGGCAGGGGAAAATTTTACGCGGTGAACAGCAGAATGCAGAAGATGCACAGAATGATAATGTCTGACAAAATACAAGAAGACAAGAGACCCGTCTTCACTTCGTTACGCCGTGGCAAGCAGGAGACAGGAGACAGAAAACGGCGTTCTCAGTTGTTTGTTGACCATATAAACGGGGACGGACTAGATAATCGCAAGGCGAACCTTCGGCTTGCGACGCCTACACAGAATGTCTGGAACAGTAAATGCGGGATGGGCAGAGGGAAATCACAATATAAGGGCGTGAAGTGGCATAAGCACGTCAAGAAGTGGGCGGCGGTGATATCTGTTAACGGGCGAAGGAGGCATCTTGGTTATTTTATCGATGAGAAAGAGGCGGCCAGGGCATACGATAAGGCAGCGAAGGAGGGTCGCGGGGAATATGCAGTGTTTAATTTTCCTGAATCATGAAAATTACGTTCCGCGTACAGCGTAAAGATTTATTTGATTATTACTGAACCTCGAATAT
>Ga0315549_1003522_pt1 | contig 13882 bp, 11 predicted proteins | sample SalMarSW160200MG_FD_203101 | JGI IMG/M metagenome (GOLD analysis project Ga0315549, IMG submission 203101) | Salt marsh sediment microbial communities from the Plum Island Ecosystem LTER, Massachusetts, United States - Salt Marsh Sediment SW1601-200 ... | reverse complement strand
AACCATAGCTAAGCGCCAATTGACAGCAGCTGAGCGCCAGGTTACAGCGGCTGAGCGCCAGTTGGCAGCAGTCGAGTACCAGCTAGAAATAAAAAAGCGTAACGTAACGGCGAAGGAAAAAGACGTAATTCAGGCAGAAATAAATCTTAAGCAAGCCCACCTTAATGTGTACAATCTGACACCTAACGTGTGGGACTGGGAAGCTGCGCAGAAGGCAGAAATAGAGGGTATGCAAATTGAACTGGCTGAAGCTCGGCTGGAGGAGGCGCAGCAAGGAATAGAAGATGCCCAGCACGATGTAGAGGATGCCCAGTACGATGTAGAGGATGCCCAGTTAGCAATAGAAGATGCCCAGTTAGCAGTAGAAGATGCCCAGCACGATGTAGAGGATGCCCAGGAAGCGCTGGACGAAGCTATGAATATCAGCCCGGAGGTTATCGCCCCCTTTGATGGTTTTATTACCAAGGTAAACGTTGAGGGTGGCGACGAGGTGATGAAGGGCACCGTAGCGGTAACTCTCGCTGACCCCGCCAAGTTTGAAGCTGAACTCTTGGTCAGTGAGATGGACATCTTCCAGGTAAGACTGGAGGGAGAAGCCTGGGTGCAGGTGGATGCCATGGGGGGAATAAGCCTTCCGGCTAAGGTCACTCACATCTCACCGACAGCCACCATTCAGTCTGGCGTGGTGAACTACACGGTGAAAGTGGAAATACAATCGATGGAAGAGCTAGCGCAGCAAAGGCAGCAGGCAATGCAGGAACGGCAGCAGGCAATGCAGGATATCACTCCCGGGGAACTTCCCGAGCGTCTTCAACAAGCAATTGAAGAAGGACGAATCACTCAGGAACAGGCTGAAGAAATGATAAAGCAGATGCAATCGGCACAGGGGGCACAGCAAGGACAGATGCCCACGGCAATACCTGAGGACTTTCAACTCCGGGAAGGCCTGACCGTCACCGTAAGCATACTGATAGATGAGAGAACAGATGTACTGCTGGTGCCCAACGGGGCGATTACCAGCCGAGGAGGGCAAGCCTATGTCCAGGTGGTGTTGCTGGACGACACCACTGAAGAGCAAACCATTGAAGAGCACGCAATACAGACCGGCATTAGCGACTGGCAGTACACCGAGGTAACCAGCGGGCTCAGTGAAGGTGAGCAGGTAATTGTTCCGCAGGGGACTACCACCTCACCTACGACTCAGCAAGGCCCACCGGGTGGCATAATGATACCGGGAATGGGAAGGCCGCCAAGATGATTCAGTTACAGGATATAACCAAAGTCTATCCCATGGGCAAGAGAGAGCTGGAGGTGCTGAGAGGGATAAGCCTGACTATAGAGAAGGGCGAGCTAGTAGCGATTATGGGTCCCTCGGGCTCGGGTAAGTCGACATTGCTTAACCTTATTGGCTGCCTGGATAAGCCGACATCGGGTAGCTACTATTTAGAGGGGAGAGAAGTTAGCCATCTCAGCAGCGGTGAACTGGCTCAGATCAGGGGGCAGAAGGTTGGCTTTGTCTTCCAGACCTTCAATCTGCTGCCCCGGCTTTCAGCACTGGCTAATGTGGAACTTGGCTTGAGGTATTCCGGCAGAACTGATTCTCACCGGGCTATGGAGGCACTGGTCGGAGTTGGGCTCTCCGACCGAGCCAATCACCGTCCTACCGAGCTTTCAGGAGGAGAGCAGCAGAGAGTCGCCATTGCCCGGGCTCTGGTGAAAAACCCGCCCCTGATTCTGGCGGATGAGCCTACCGGAAACCTCGACAGCCGCTCCGGCGAGGAGATAATCTCCATACTCACCTCCTTACATGCCGAGCAGGGCATTACCCTGCTCATGGTAACCCACGACGCCAACATTGCTCACCACTGCCAGCGAATCGTACACCTTAAGGATGGAGAGGTAGTAGCGAAGGAAAAGGTATGAAGAAATGGTTTGAACCTTTAGCCAATGCCTGGGCTGGTGTAGCCACTCACAAGCTCCGTAGCTTTTTAACCATCTTGGGAATTGTGATTGGCGTAGCTGCTGTAATAACCCTGATGTCTGTCGGCAGAGGTGCTCAAGCAGAAATACTCTCTAATATCGAAAGCATGGGATCAGACCTTGTTACGATCAGATCTGGAGGAAGTGTGGGTTTTGGTGGAGTCAGGGGTGCTGCCGGCAGTGTACAAACACTGACAATGGAAGATGCGGAGGCAATAGCCGAGCAGGTTCCCTACATATCTTCAGTAGCTCCTTCTTACTCCAGCAACCTCCAGCTGGTTGTCGGCGGTGAAAATATGAATGCCTCAGTCACCGGGGTCACCCCGGAGTACATGCCGGTAAATAATCTGGAGATTGCCAGTGGTTCTTTCCTCTCCGAATATGATTATCAGCGTAGCATGAAGGTTGTTGTGCTCGGCTCAAACGTAAAAGAGACCTTGTTTGAAGGCACTGACCCAATAGGACAACAGATGCGGATGGGCGGGATTATTGTGCGCGTTATTGGCGTATTGGAGAGCAAGGAGGCGATGATGGGCTCGCCTGATGATGCCATCTTTATTCCGTTGACTGCACTGCAGCAAGCGGTTGCCCAACCACGAACTGCCCAGGGTGAGCGCATCGTATCATCAATATCCCTGACAGTAAGCGATGAGGAGCAGGCAGATTACGTTGTAGAGGAAATAACCAGCCTGCTTCGTACACGCCACCGACTTGGCCCCAATGTAGATGATGACTTTAATATTATGTCCATGGAAGAGATAGCGGAAACCGTGTCTGAAGTCATAGGTACGATGACTCTTCTTTTAGGTGCCATCGCTGCCATTTCACTTCTGGTAGGGGGCATCGGCGTGATGAATATTATGCTGGTGTCGGTGCTGGAGAGAACCAGAGAGATAGGCATCCGTAAGGCGCTGGGAGCCAGGGAAAGGGATATATGGGGTCAATTCCTCATCGAGGCGATATTCCTGACTTTTGCTGGCGGTATCATCGGGGTTATCGTGGGCTGGGCAGTTTCTTATCTCGTCTCCAGCATGGGTCTAATGACGACTGTGGTTACCGCCGATATAGTTATCCTCGCCGTTTCGGTATCCGTCGGTATCGGTCTATTCTTTGGCTTTTATCCTGCCTGGAACGCCTCCCGCCTTAATCCTATTGAAGCACTTAGGGCTGAATAGAAGCTAAGTAGGACCCTTACTAGGCAAATATCAATAGAGAAGTGCTACACATTCTGGCATGTGGTGCTAGACTGCACAAACCGTCAAAAGTAGACAGGCCAAACCTCAAGAGCGTTGACTCTCTCCAGGCTTGGTATGCTTACTACTGCCAGCCTTGAGTAGGACAGTAGGAAGTCCATTGACTGGGTGGGAATAGACACAGCCCTCAGTTCCGTAGACCTCCTTGATATTCTGAGGGTTGATAACCTCGATTGGTGTCCCCTGGGCATGAACCCGTCCGCTATTTATCAGGATTAATCGGTCACAGTATTGTGAGGCAAGGTTTAGGTCGTGAAGGGCAACCACAACCGTCAAATTATTTTCCAGGCAAAGGTTCTTAATCAGGTCAAGAATCTCAACTTGATGGCTGATGTCCAGATTGGCTGTTGGCTCATCTAAAAGGATTGACTCTGGCTCTTGAGCCAGCACACGGGCAATGACTATGCGCTGTATCTCACCACCTGAAAGCTCACCTACTCTTCGTTCGGCTAGAGAGTGGGTTGCTGTCCTCTCCATAGCTCGCCAAGTGATAGCCACATCTCTCGCCCCTTCATACTGAAGAAGGCGAAGGTGGGGATTCCTACCCATGAGCACTATCTCAAAGGCGGTAAAGGTGCTGGGAAGGAGCGGCATCTGAGGCACTACGCCAAGTAAGCGGGCTAAATCTTCCCTCCGAATTTTAGCTATGTCCTTCCCATTCAGGAGTATCTTCCCCGAGTATGGGTCGATAACACGGCTCAGAGCCTTGATAATGGTTGACTTACCGGAGCCGTTTGGTCCGATAAGCCCCACCATCTCGCCTGGCATCACCCGGAAGGTCAGGTCTCTCACCACCACGTCACGACCGTATGCCAGACCGAGTCTTTGTACCTCCAGTTTAATCATTTTGGTTATCCTCAGAAGAAAACTGCTCTTCTCTTGCGCCGCAATAAGTAAAGGAAGAAGGGCACTCCACAGATGGCAGTGATTACTCCTACCGGTATCTCCATAGGTGCTAGAGCAGTGCGTGCTACGAGGTCGGCGAGGATTAGGAAAACACCACCGGTGAGAACGGACAGGGGCAATAAGAAGCGATGGTCCGGTCCCCAAATCAAACGCACAGCATGAGGAATAATGATGCCGACAAACCCGATGGTGCCTACGAAGGAGACAGCGGCAGCAGTAATCATGGTTGCGGCGGCAAGAAGAATGAGCTTGACCTTTTCTACATTTATGCCCAGCTGTTGAGCCTGTTCCTCATCAAGCTGCATTATATTAAGCGAGCGAGCGTAGAGCAAAATGATGGCTACCCCCACCACCACATAGGGAAGGACAACCCTTACCTCCGACCACTCGCTTAAAGAGAAACTACCCATAAGCCAAAATATAATTCCGTGTATCTTCTCTCCACTGGTGATAATTAGATAAGAAACTATTGACCCCCAGAGGGCTCCCAAAGCCACACCGGCTAGGATGAGTGTAGTCACGGGCAGGGTCTTGCCTACCCGTGCCAGACTATAGACGATAGCAACGCTAAGTACCGCCCCAGCGAAAGCAAGGATAGGGATAATCCCGAACCCTATCCCGTGCCAGTCAAACGGGAGCAAGAAGCCAATGACTGCTCCTAGCGACGCACCTTGAGCAACGCCGATAAGGTAAGGGTCAGCCAATGGGTTGCGGAAGAGCCCCTGATAAGTGGCTCCGGCTATGGCTAGTGCAGCCCCGACAAGACCCGCCAGAATGACCCTGGGCAAGCGTATTTCCAGAATTATGGTCTCTATCGTGCTCGGCCAGTTAGGAGTTATGTCAACCAAGGGTAATTGCGAAAGCAGAACGCGCCATGTAGTGAAGAAAGGGATTTGAACGCTACCAATAGTGGTGGCAAACGCCACTACTGCTACAAATGCAATCAATAGCCCCAAAATGGCATATGTTCGGCTGCGCCAGCGAAGCGGATACGGGTGAGTTACCTGGTTGGTAGCAGATAGTTTAACCGAGCCCATAACTTTCCTTTATGGATTTGGAAGCCTTTACTTCAAAGAAGTTCACTAATCCGTGACATCGACACGAGGTTCCAATAGCTAAGGAATATGGAGGAGTGAGCTTATCTATATATTCCAGGGCATCTCTTACCTCCGAGCCGGCTATGCCTCCGATGCCCCCAAGCTGTTTCGTCACAAAGATTTTATAATGCTCCACTACTTCACGTAGGGAAAATTCAAGAAGCTCGTACATTGGGCTTACTTTCCACCGTCCGGTTACAGGGCATTTTCTGGGAGCAGAGCAATCAGGTTTGCACTTAATCCCCTCCGGCATGTAACTTGATACAATCGTCCCCGACCTTCGGTCAGCAGCAAAGACCAGCTTTGGGGGCAACCCCCATAAGGCGCTACTGACCAGCTTACCACTTCTAATTACTTCAAAGGGCTTTCTTGCCAACCATCTCTCCGTCAGTTGCCCACCGAAACCTCCCCGGACAGCGGGAATAATCCAAGCCGGCGTCCTGAATTTCAAAATCTCCAGTAATGCCTTTACTGCGTCACCCGCATAGAATGCCACCCCTTTGATATCGAGTTTACAGAGATTCTGCTCGGCTATCACAAAGTCTGCGACCTCCCTAGCTTCGCAGTCTGGGTCTTTATCTATAATTATGGCACTGGCCCCGTTATTCTTAGCAATCATTGCCCCCTTGGCTCCCCACTGTCCTCCTCCGAGGCACACCACCAGCTCCCTCTCTTTAAGGGCAGACTTCCTTCTACTCATTGTCAACTCCAAATAGCTCCGGATACAAACATTTAGCCACTAGCTCTAAGGCGACTCCCACTCTCGGTCCCGGACAATCAACGGTATCGGCATCAAGGGGATAAACCCGGTTATTCTTGAGTGCATTTACTTGTCGCAGTCGTAACTCACTCAGTGCCCAGTCAACTGTAGGCACATAGCCAACGACACCGAGTATCACGTCTGGGTTTCTTTCGATTATGACTTCTAGGGTAATTGGCTTGCTTCCTTCGAGGTCGGTAGCGATGTTGATGCCTCCTGCCTTTTGAATATAACTATTGGCAAGCGTTCTAGAGCCAGCTACCCATTCCGGCTCATAGAGATAAAGAACCTTTGGCTTTTCGGCTTCCGTCAAATTAGCTGTCTTAGCCACTATTGTTTCGATTGTGGCTTCTATACTTTGAACTAGAGAAGCAGTTTCCTCTTCCTGGCCAATTACCTTTCCTACTAAGGCTATATTACTTAATATCTGTTCAATATTCTTATGGTTTAAAACAATGACAGCTAAGCCGAGTTTTTCCAGCCTCTCCACAGCTAATTCTTGATAGGGGTCGGCAAAAAGCAGGTCTGGCTCCAAGGCAGTAATCTTTTCTACGTCAAGACTAGCATAACTGCCAATTTTGGTTATTTTTTGTGCCTCTTCAGGGTACTTTGTATATTCCGATACAGCAACGACCTTGCTCCCCGCCCCCACAGCAAACACTATCTCGGCACTAGAAGGAGTTAAACAAACTATCCTTTCTGGTCTATCTGGTATAGAAATAGTCCTTCCTAGCCCGTCTACGATTGTCATCGGATAAGCGTACTTTATTTCCTTAACACAACCGCTAAACACTAAAGTGGATACTAAGGTTAACACGCACAATACCAGTAAGGTGAATTTTTGTATTTTCATATCTTCGTCCTTTCCCAGATTTTCGCTATTTGAACTTTCCCTGCGGACTTGGTCAAAAAATCCTTACTACCTTGTGCTTTAACTCTTCATTACCGGTCAGGCAGGAGACCTGGGTTAAGTACCCTTTTGCCACCTCCACCGCTGCCTCCATTTCCTCAGTTGTTGGTCGTCGCCAAGGGCTGTCACCAATCGGAACATAGGCATCTATCCGGTAAGGTATAGCTGTGTTTACCCCGGCAATAAATCTGGCAATGTTTCCGATTTCTAAATGGTCGATATATTCGGGAATAAAGATACTCTCCGCCCTCAAACTTATGCCCGACTGATTGAGCCTGACAAAGTTGTTTATGGCTTCCTTATTGGATTTCCCGGTGTAATCACGGTGCAAACTATCGGTAACAGCCTTAATACTGAACACCACCTCATCTATGTGCTCCAGGTCGATGAGTCTGAAGCCATTGGTGAGGAGAGTATTATAGCTTTTGAATTCCCTATGAAGGGCCTCAGCTAATTGAGGCAATGTGGGGTCAATGGCAGGCTCAGCCCCCATGAGGATAACTGTCTTTACCTCCAGCCCCTTCAAAATTTCCATGACTTCTTCGAGACCCAAGAACCTCTCTGGCGTTTCAGCGATTTCCCTTTCTTTGCCGAAGATACGGTTCTTAGTCTCTTCCAAGTGGCAATCGTATATCTCTTTTAGAAGCAGGCAGGCTCGGCAGCTCAGGTTACAGCCCCAGAAGTGCAGGTGGGCAGTTTTAACCGTTGGCGCATAGGTTATATGGTAAATATTCATCTAGCTCCCCTTAAATAGTTCCGGATGTATGAATTCAGCGAACTTCTCCAGCGCGTCGGTTATCCTGGGTCCAGGGCGACCACACAGGTCAACATCTATGCTATACATCCTGTTGTTAATACGAGCGTCCACATTCCTCAATCTCGGTTCAGTCTTCACATACTCAAAAGGTAAGTCCTCGCCTGACCCCATGCCGATGCCAGCGATTATCACCTCAGGATTGGCTTCAATGATTGCCTCTAAAGTAATCGATGCGTAACCAGTGAGGTCTTGGGCAACGTTAGTTCCACCCGCCATTCGAATTAGCTCGTGATGGCGGGTTCCTGAACCGGGTGTCATTAAAGGGTCATGCCAGGTCAAATAAAATACCTTTGGTTTTTCAGTCTCCGGCAGATTTTCTGTCTTGTCAGTTACCGCCTTAATCCTGTTCTGCATTCCAGTTACTAACTGAGAGGCCGCCTCCTTTTTCCCTGTCACTTTTCCAATCAGGGTAATAGATTCCAACACCTCGTCAACGGTTTTTGGGTCCAAAGCAAAAAGAGTCAGCCCCCTTTCCTCAAGCGCTGGAATGATTCTCTCCTGGTGGAGCGAAGCCGCTAATACCAGGTCTGGAGAGAGGGCAACCACCTCCTCCATGTTCGGTGTGCTAAAGCCGCCTATCCTAGGCTTTGTTAGGGCTTCCGGCGGGTAATCGCAATAATCGGTGACCGCTACTACCCTGTCTCCTAAACCCAAAGCAAATAATATCTCGGTATTGCTTGGGGCAAGAGAAATGATTCTCTGTGGGATTCCGTCCAGACTAACGGCTCTACCCAATTGGTCTGTAACTTCAATCAGTGATGGTGCTGTCTGTTCCGCTGGTACAGTGCATGCCGCAAAAAGGCTTAATATTACGACTGAGACAAGGCAAAACACCAATATTCCGCATAGTTTACTTTTCATCCTTCACCCCAATTAGAAAGATTTTGCAAATAAAAAATCCCCTCCTACAGCCGAGGGGAAATAAAAACTTAACAAAAACTCCTACCTCTCCCCGCGAAGACCTGTAGGATAATTGGGGGGCTGGCGTTCTGGCTTTTGATGGTTTATCCATCAATCACAGCGGCGCGGCCGCGTCGGATTTTCACCGACTTGCTCTCCAGTTAGGCCCTCGCTTGCGCTTGGGCACCCCGGTTACCTATTCTTTTGATGGACTATACAATAATTTAGTGAAAAATGCAAGCGGTTGAGATTTAGAAGTAATACATAGTGGAGACAGTTTTTTTGAATGAACTGAGCCGAGGCTAAGAAGGCTCGTGTTAAAGTCCAGCTACCGCCAGGATATCTGGGACTACTTCCTCCCTGCCTATAGCCATAATATGAACCCCGTCACAAACGGCTTCTTTTTTCAGAGTGGCAATCATGCGACCAGCGATTTCTATACCTTTACTCAAGGCTTCGCCCTTAGGTGCACTCGCTAGTTCATCAATCAAGTATTGCGGGACAAAAATGCCAGGCACATTCTCGGTCATATATTTTGCCATCCTGGCTGAGGACAGCAGGACAATTCCGGCTAATATCTTAACCGGAAACTGACGGGCATATTGCATGAACTTGGCAAAGTTGTCCAGGTCGTAGATTGCCTGAGTCTGGAAGAATTCGGCTCCGGCCTTAACCTTCTTTTCAAACTTGATTAGCTGAGGCTCAATTGGTCTTGCTTCGGGAGTGACTATAGCCCCGGTACAAAACTCGACCGCCCCGTCAAGGTCATTTCCACCCAGGTCTTTGCCTGATTCCATTTGCCGAATTGTACTGAGCAGTTGCACCGAATCAAGGTCAAAGACACCTTTAGCTTCTTTATGGTCGCCAACCGGCACGGCATCGCCCGTCAGACAGAGGACATTGGTTATACCTCTGGTATATGCCAAGAGAAGCTCAGCTTGAAGGGCAAGCCGATTGCGGTCACGACAGGTCATCTGCAATATAGGTTCGCCACCTCTCTCTTGGATGGTCAGGCATCCGCCAATGGAAGGAAAACGCATCACCGAACTCTGGTGGTCGGTAACATTCAACGCATCCACCTTATCTTTGAGAAGGTCAACATGATGGAGCATACTCTCAATGTTTGTTCCTTTCGGCGGAGCGACCTCGCTGGTTACTACAAACTTGTCGGAGTCAAGCCCCTGCTTGAACTTTGACACCATGGCCCTTACTCCTTATCTATAACTAATTTAGTAATCTTTGGTCTAGGTGTTACCTGGTAATTCTTGGGGGGATGATACTTACGCATTAAATCAAGCCTGCCTTGTTCTTCCAACCGCTGATAGATGAGTGTCCAGGCGCAATCCTTTTCCTTGTCCACTTCACACTTGCCATTATCGGTGCCACCACAGGGACCGTTTAGCAAACCTTTGTGGCATGCGGTGAGGGGGCAAATGCCAGCTGTTTCCCCCAGGACACACTGACCACACTGGGCACAAACCTCGTGAAAATTACCCGGGCTCTCCTCTATGCCTATGAACAAGGTATCCAATGCTGGAATGACCGGCTTGCTGATATATAAGCTCACCCTATGCACTCCTAAAGCACACGCCATAACCAGGATGCAATTGGCGTTATGAATAGCTCCATCATTCTCACCAATAGCCACCTCGGTCATTTCATCACAAGCGGTAGGGATAACCGTCCAGCCAGTTATTAGCTTGCCTAGCTCTTGCAGATGCTCCTTCATATCCAGGACCTCTTCTCTTCCCCCCGTTCTAGTCATTGTGGCACAGGTGCCACAACCGACAATATATATCCGCTCAAGTTTGTCTAACTGCTGCTTTACTTCGTCAAAAGGTTTCTGTTTAGTAATGGATTTCATGCTCAACCTCCGCTCATCTTTCTAGGTCACACCTCAAGCATCGCTTGGCTTCTTGCCTGGCTTTCTCATCTGAGAACCCCAATTCTGTCTCCTTAAAACTGCGCTTTCTTTCCTCAGCAGGAAGGTAGGGTATTTCCGGCCTGAATTGGGGCTCCCAGGTCTCCTCTTCTCTACCTGTTACCTCCTCAATAACGGCGGGCTTCAGGTCATATATCTCAACTCGTGAGGTATCGCCCTTTAGGTATTTATCTATAGCTATAGCACTTCTTCTACCAGCAGCAATAGCCTCTATGACCATGCCCGGTCCGAAGACAAAGTCCCCTCCGGCAAAGACACCGGGAACACTGGTAGCTAACCTATTATCATCAACAGCCAGTCTCTCCCAACGGGTGCGTTCCAAGGCACTATCCGGTGGTAAAAATGATAGGTCTGGAGCCTGACCTACAGCAGCAATTACAGTATCTGCCTCAGCAAAGAACTCAGAGTCAGAGATAGGCACAGGGCGACGGCGTCCGCTAGCATCGGGCGCACCCAGCCTCATACGAATACATTGTAGACCCTCTACCTTCCAGTCGTTACTTACTATTCGGGTGGGGCTGACCAGAAAATTAATTTGGACGCCCTCGGCTAAGGTCTCTTTATATTCCACCTCGGTAACCGGCATCTCTTCCTGTGACCGCCGGTAGAAGATGCCAACCTCGTCAGCACCAAGCCGAAGAGCAGTGCGAGAGGCATCCAGAGCTACATTGCCACCTCCAATGACAGCTACGCGGCGTCCAATTCCAACCTGCTTACCAACCTTCACATCTCTTAGAAATCTCAAACCGTAATAGAAGCCTTCAAGGTCTTCCAATTCACCAGGTATACCTATGCGCTGGCTTCTTTGCGCCCCGGCAGCAATGAAGACAGCCTCAAAGCCACTTTTTTTAAGGTCTTCTATGGTAAAATTTACATTGATTGGTGTATTGTATTTTATCTCTACCCCACGCTTGGCAATATAGTCTATCTCCTCTTCAATGACCTCTCGTGGCAAGCGAAAGTCAGGTATGGCTACTGAAAGCATGCCCCCGCCTATAGGAAGGGCCTCGAATACCGTAACCGGATAGCCCATTTGGGCTAAAAAGTAGGCGCAAGACAGTCCGCAGGGTCCGGCTCCTACCACGGCCACCCTCTGGCTATGGGTTTGTGGGAAGGGCTCTGGCTCAGGCAACTCGCTAACATGGTCGAAATACCAGTCGGCAACGAAGCGCTTTAGTGACCTAATAGCTACTGGCTCATCAAGCTCCCCACGGCGACACCTGCCTTCGCAGGGATGATGACAGATGCGACCACAAATAGCAGGGAAAGGATTACGCTCCCTGATGGTCTCGACAGCCTCTAGATATTCACCTGCGGCGATGTGAGCTACATATTTGGGAATGTTAATCCCTACCGGGCAGGTATGCTGGCAAGGTGATATCATCAGAGCATCACAGACAGCTGCCGGGCATTTCTTTTCTTTTATGTGAGCTTCATATTCATGTCTAAAGTAATTTAGGGTAGTAAGCACCGGGTTGGGGCAGGTTTGCCCCAGACCACAGAGCGAGCATTCCTTCACTGTCTTGGCTATGGTGAGCAAGGTATCAATATCGCTCTCACGCCCTTTACCCTGAGTAATTCTGGTCAGGATTTCCAACATTTGCTTGGTGCCTAGACAGCAAGGAACACATTTACCACAGGACTCAGTCTGAGTGAAGCTCAGGAAATACCTGGCTATTTCTACCATGCAGGTAGTCTCATCCATTACCACCATGCCGCCAGAGCCCATAATCGAGCCTAGCTGGGCCAGGGTTTCATATTCCACTGGGGCATCAAGAAACTGGGCCGGGATGCAGCCGCCTGAAGGTCCGCCCGTTTGGACTGCCTTAAACCGCTTGTCACGGGGAATACCACCCCCGATATCAAAGATAATGGTGGATAGTGGAGTACCCATCGGCACCTCTACCAGGCCGCTGTTGGCAATCTTCCCGGTAAGGGCGAAGACAGCCGTACCCTTGCTCTTTTCAGTGCCGATACTGGCAAACCAATCAGCCCCCCGGTCAATGATAACAGGGACAGAAGCCAGGCTCTTTACGTTGTTGATAATGGTGGGCTTTCCATTTAGACCCGATTGGGCAGGGAAGGGGGGACGGGGACGAGGCATACCCCGTCGGCTCTCAATAGAAGCCATTAAAGCTGTTTCCTCACCACAAACAAAGGCTCCGGCACCTTCTCTAATATGGACTATAAAATCAAAGCCTGAGCCAAGAATATCCTTTCCCAAAAAGCCTCTTTCTTGGGCTTGCTCCAAGCCAAGGCGAACTCGCCTTACTGCCAGGGGATATTCGGCACGGACATAGATGTAGCCTTCATTGGCACCTATAGCATATCCAGCAATGGTCAGTCCTTCAATAACAGCATGCGGGTCAGCCTCCAGTATGGAGCGGTCCATAAAAGCACCGGGGTCCCCTTCATCCGCATTACAGATGATATACTTCTCCTCCCCACGTGCATTACGGCAGAATTCCCACTTACGGCTGGTAGGAAAGCCAGCGCCACCACGCCCGCGAAGACCAGACTGTTTAACCTCCTCAATAACCTGTTCAGGTTTCATCTCTAAAAGAGCCTTCTTGAGCGCCTGATAGCCTCCCTGAGCAACATAGTGCTCAATTTTCTCTGGATTGATATGCCCACAGTTACGCAGGATGACACGCTGCTGTTTCTGGTAAAAGTCTATCTCTGAGTAATATGGCATAGCTTTACCAGTTACCGGGTCACGGTAGAAAAGCCGCTCTACTGGCTTGCCATCCCGGAGGTGGGAGCTGACAATCTCCGGTGCATCCTCAACCTGGACATGGGTATAGAAAATACCCTCGGGCTCAACCACTACATTGGGGCCCTGCTCACAGAAACCGTGACAGCCAGTAAAATCTATCTCAACATCTTGTATCCCTAGCCCTGCTATCTCAGTCCTGAGTGCCTCATAGACAGCGCCAGACCCTGCAGAGAGACATCCCGTACCTTGACAGACAAAAATAGTGCGCTCGTTTTGCATACTACTCTCCACTCGTCTTAAACAATTGCTCTACCTTTTTGGGATTCATGTGACCATAGACCCGTTCGCCAACGACTATATTGGGCGCTAGAGCACAAACGCCGATGCAGGCAACTGTCTCCAGTGTATATTCCAAGTCAGGCGTAGTTTGACCTTCTTCTAGGCCCAGGTGCTGCTTCACCAATTTCAATACTGTCTTGGCACCGCGCACATGGCAGGCTGTTCCCCGACACACCCTGACCACTTTTTTACCCCGCGGCTCGGTATAGAGTTGCTCATAGAAAGAAATAACACCTTGCACCTGGCTGGGGAAAAGCCCCAC
>Ga0315549_1003521_pt1 | contig 13882 bp, 11 predicted proteins | sample SalMarSW160200MG_FD_203101 | JGI IMG/M metagenome (GOLD analysis project Ga0315549, IMG submission 203101) | Salt marsh sediment microbial communities from the Plum Island Ecosystem LTER, Massachusetts, United States - Salt Marsh Sediment SW1601-200 ... | reverse complement strand
TTTAAGGATTTCCAACGTATACTCATAAAATTCATATTAAAATATAAATCATCTTCACGAGAAATTAAATCTAGGTGTAGTTATGAAAAATTGTTTAATGCGTTATAAATAAATCCATATTTTAATCAAGACGATTGATAATATTTATTAAGTCATACAATTTTTTTGGATATGTGAATGAAAAAAAAAGGAAAACTGTTCCTATAACTGTTATTTATGATATTTTGTTTTCATTGCTCTTTATTTTATTAATCTTATTAATGGTTATTTTTCCCATTGATTATTCTGGATGGTTTATAATTAATCTAATTGGGATTATTTCAATATTACCTCTGTATTTTTGGTCTTTAGAGCATGAGAGATTTGAGAAAAAGTATGGAAAAAAAAAAGGAGAAAAAATTACTCAAACCTTAGGATTAATTTCAAGTGAATTATTCTTTTTATTTTGGATAGGAATATGGATTTCTCCACAACCAAAATTTACCATAAAAATTCTGGATGAATATTATTTTATAGTTCCCTTAATCAATTTAAAAATTTATATGATTCATTTATCAATCGCTTTACCATTTATAGTGGTAGGAGCATGGATCCCACTAAAAGCAATAAGTATAATGTCAATTGAAGTTGCAGAAACACACAAAGCTAAAAAAGTGATCACCTCTGGAATGTATTCATATATTAGACATCCTCAATATTTTGGAGGATTCTTAGCTCATATTGGTATTTCTCTTCTAATATCCGCATTTTTTTCACTTATAGTGACACCTATTATATTTCTGGTGATCTATGTTATGATAAAAAAAGAAGAAAAAGAATTAATAAAAGAATTTAGAGAGACATATAGAACATATAAAAATAAAGTTCCTATGTTTATGCCATTTAGACCATCAAAATGAATAAAATGATACTCATTTTATTTCAAATGATAATATCATAAAGATTATGATACTTTATCTGTGGCATCAGTCCGAATGCCTCTATCCCATCCACCAAAATGGCATTTGGGATTCCTTTTCCATATATATTCATTAAATTGCTTCTTTCAATACAAAGATCATTATTAACCTCCCTAACTATGATAATCCATTGGAATAACATTGAGCGGAAGTAGGGGTGGTGTTTCACCACATCTTATATATCTCATCAAAGCTTATGAGTATATTGTTAACAGAAAATTAGTTTCTTTTTCTATAAAAGAATATAGTATAAAAATTTATTAAATTAGTAAAAATAAAGATTATTACTGATTGATATTATCAAATGATATAATTTTTATTCTATACTATTAAAAGAAATATAATATTCAATTAAGTATATAAAAGGAAAGGGTATTATATGAAGTCTTTAATTGGTTTACCTTCTTCAAAGATAAGTTTCACATCTTCTAATTCAGTGGGAATGTCAATTAATTGAGGACACTTCTCAAGACATTCCCCGCATTTTATACAAAGATTTGCTTTTCCTTTACCATGCCAATCTGTATCTATACTATCATCATCTAATTCATCATACGAATTTTGAACCCAATCCTCAACTATGCCCTCCCATGCGGCACTATTTATAAGATTAAAATTCTCAGGTATATTTACTCCTTGTGGATATGGTATACAATACTTACAATTAGTACATGTTACTTTGATTCTTGACTTATAATAATTTCTCAATTTCTCAATGAATCCTAATTCTTCTTCAGTTAACGAATTTGACTTAGAATTTTCAGCACTTACAATATTTTCTTTTACTTGCTGTAAATTACTCATACCACTTAAGACAACAGAAACTCCCGGATGATTCCAGGTAAATTGGAGCCCCCAATCTGCTAATATTCTCTTATTTGGAGCTGTTTTTAGTAATTCTTCTACTGTCAAATTACTTTCCACTAATTTACCACCACGTAAGGGTTCCATGATAACAACAGCAATTTTCTTAGAATAAGCATAATCTAATCCTTTAATAGTTGCTTGATAATCAACATCAAGATAATTATATTGGATCTGAGCTATTTCCCAAGGATAAGAATCTATAATTTCTTTGAAGGTTTCATAAGAACCATGAAATGAAAATCCTATATGTTTGATTTTACCTTTAGCTTTTAATTCCTCCATCTTTTTAAAAGATCTAAATTTTTAATTTTCTTCAATTTATCTTGATTCAATCCATGTAATAAATAGATATCCAAATAACTTGTTTGTAATTTACTCAATTGGAGATCTAAATATTTTTCAAGATCATCTTGAGTTAGTACTAACCAAATAGGGCTTTTAGATACTAATTCTACTTTTTCTCGATAACCATCTTTCAATACCTCTCCTAAGAATACTTCTGATTTTTCAACATGATAAGGCCAAGCAGTATCTACATAGTTAACTCCGTGATCAATAGCATATCTTACCATTTTTATTCCCTTTTCATAATCTATATCATCCCATGATTGTTTTATTGGAAGTCTCATTGCACCAAATCCCAATATAGATACATCCCAGTCTAATGATCCCATTTTTCGATATTTCATAAAAAAGGAAAATAAAATACTAAATTAAAGTCTTTTATTTATAAAATAAAAAGTTCATAAACAACCTAAATTTAAATACAAGTTTTTAATTATAATCTTCAATTATAAAATTCAAATAAAATTAAATGATATTTAATTATGACTGAATCCGATAATCTAGAGGATTTAAAAAATAAAATTGAACAGGAAGCATATTACCTCTCTGAAAAGAAATTATCTTATGATGAATTATGTTGGATCTTTGCTGAAGAATCAATTCAAAGTGAAAGAGAGATTCCTGGAAGGATTTCCAAATTTAAAATAGAAGAAAAAGCTAAAGAAATTTCTGAGCTATCATATGGTAACGATGAGCTTTGCTGGAAGATTGCAGAATTACGAGTAAAAATGAAAAAATAGAATTTTTCTTTTTTTTTTAAATATATATTATAATTCTGAATTTATATATAATAAAATAAAAAGATTCTTTGTTTAATTAGGATAGTAGGTAGTTATATAAAAATTAATAATTAAATATCGGTAATCACTTCTATTAGGTTAAAAAGATATATTTCAACTAATCTTAGAATAAAAAAGTAAAGATTTTTCTATTATTTATAAAATCAGAATGAAATGAAATAAATACTTCTTAAATAAATTATCAAATCTTTATAGGTGAAAAGTTTTTTTTTTGAAATTATTTAAGTTTTCTAAATTTTTATATTTTAATTCAGTTATTAATAATATGTAAAATTAGCAAATAGTTTCATAAGAGATGTAGCAAGATAACAGAAATTAACTTAAATAAAATAAAAGAAGATATTAAATCTGGTAATTATGAAAAAGCATTAAATAACTTAGTATCATTAATCAATGAAGAAGATATTTTACCTTTATCAGATATTTTAGAAGGTATTCAACAGATACAAAAAAAGGGGAACTATTTATCACAACATCACTTCCAAGAAATTAAAAAATTAATAGATTCCTATGATGAGAATATACAGGAAATGTCAATTAATTTATATACAAATACATTAATTAATGATCTTAATCTAATTGATGATGAGATTGATTTTATAATCTCCAAATTAAGTCATTTTGAACCTATTGTAAGACGTAAATTTATCGATTTTTTAATTAAAATTTTTAATGAATGTCCAAAATTTGAGAATAAAATTATTATTAGTTTAATTAAATGTTTAAAAGATGATTTTTGGAACATAAGAATGCAGATAATAGGATTCTTAAATGATATAATTTTAGAAAGAGCTGAATTCATTAAGGAATTTAATAATGAATTAGATGTATTGTATGATGAAGAAGATAAAGATGTTAAATGGGAAATTTTAGACTTTTTATTTAATTTAATTATTAAAACTTATTCTATTAAAGATTTTAAAAGCTTAGTAAATTCAATTCTTAATAGGAATTGGATAGCTCAAGAAAAGATAATTTTTCTGATAGGAAAATTAGGCATAAAAAAGAAAGATTTAATCCAACCCCTCACTAGAGAAATAGTATTATTCCTAGATCATGATGATTTTTTAGTAAACAAAGCAGTTTCTAAAGCTATCAAAGAAATAATGGAATATCATGTTAAATTATTTGATGATGCATTTTTCTCATATTTAAATGATGATACCTTTGATAATATTGAAGCAATTGAAAATCTTTTAAAATTTTCAATAAAAAAACATGGTTTTTTAAGATTTTATTATTTATTTATACATACAACCTTAATAGATATTCAATTCAATATCACTCTTACAAATATTCTTAAAAAATTATATATTAGGGATCCAAAATTTGTAGATTCATTATTTTCACAATTAATCATTGAGATGGTAAAAAAATTTGATTTGGCAAATTATACAAAATTAAGGATGTTATTAAAAGCGGTTCCACAATATGATATCTATTTAAACATATATCATCAATTAAATGAAGCAGGAAAACTAGAAGATTTTGAAGCGGAAACCTTAAGAAAAGAATTAATTGCATTTTTAAGTGAAGTAATGCCTGAACTTTCCTATTTAGATTTAAGCGAGTGGTTATCATTGGAGATAAAAAAAAGAGCAGTAAATCTTGATGAAATATGTTTTAAATATAATATCCATAAGTCAAAAATTACGGATGTTATATCAATACTCTTGAAAAAGAATTTGATAAGTGCCAAAATTACTGAAAATGTTTTAGAATCCATTATACCAAAATCTGATATTAATAATGATCTTTTATTTTTAAAACAATGGAAGTTAATTCGTAAACCTCAAGATTTTAATTCAGTAATAAAATTATTTATACAAATTAAGAATTTATCTTCAGAAATAATAACTGATTTATATATAATTATAGATTATCCTAAAGATATCTTTAAAAAAAAAAAAAAAAAAGAACTAAAAAATCATATCCCTAAAATCTTAGGACCAAACGAGGCATTTCTTTTAAAATGGAATTTTAAAAAACATTATGATAAAGAGGATAATTTAAAATCACGTAAATTAAGTATTATCGCATTATATAAAAAAAAGAACAAACTTCATACAATAAAGAAAGATTTAGATATTTTAGTGATTTAAAAAATTCAAATTTTTTTAAAATTCCTTTTTATCCATCAAACCCATCCATTAGATTAATCCTTCCATTGTCATCTTCCTCGGATTCTTTATTAAGAAATGCAATATAAACCCATTTTATCATTTCTTGAAGTGTATAATGGCCATCCCATGGCATCCCAATAGATTGAATGTTATGTTCGCCTATTCTTGGAAATCTATTTGCTCCTAATAATGATAATTCTTCAGATACTTCTTTAACAAAATTATCTGAACCATAGATTGATACTGTTTGAAGATACTGCTGTAAATGTTCTTTTCTTATAGAATATATTAAATCTTGTATATTTGAAATTCTTGTAACTATAACAAATCGGTCTTGGCACATATCTACTTCAAGCATGGAAGGCAAATCTCGCAAAAAAACAACAGTCCAATCTAATTTATCTTTGGAAGGATAATAAAGGATAGCACGTTTTTTAAAAGCATAATTCATCATAAAATATTCTCTCTTTTTATTCATCTGTATACCATCTGCTTGTGTTAGGTGAGAACGGGGAAGCATTATATTTGCCTCTTTTAATCCTTGAGCTAATAATTTTGCAAAAGCTTTTGTTGATAATTCCGAAATTTCATCCTTAAGTAACTTCATTGAGCGTTGCATTTGAGAAATAATACTATTTGAATTTAAAGTATAAGAAGATTCCGTGATACTATCAGAAAGAACTTCTTCAATTGAAGAAAATATTTTATTATTATCATTCTCTTCTGATGTTCCATTACTAAATTTTTTAAAAAAATCAACTTTTTGGGGTTTTTCCACAATATATATTATTCTTGGGCTTAAACATGCTTTTTGGTTCCAGTATACTAAATCTAAGGCAATTTTCCTCGCGGATTCTCTCATTACTTCAATATTTTTAAATATATCATCTGATATAACACTAAAAGATAGTTTTGGTCCATGATCTATTATTTTTATACCATAACGATATGCTCTTCTTCTTATTTCTTCGATTGATTGAATTCCCCCCCAAGCTAAAACACAATCAACATATCCAGAATTAAACAATTCATCATAAATGTCACCACTACTCCCTTTCCAATAAATTGCAGCAATTTCTTTCGCTATTTTTTTATCAATATCATAAATAGATTCGCAAATTCTTATTAAAAAGTATGGTTCTCCATGGGATAATTTGATTAAATTAACATTTTTAGTTATTAGACCAAAAAAGAGTGTTAATAATCCTAAGTTAAATGCATTACCTGCAAGATTATGAAAAACGAGACCTCGAGGTTGAGCATGAATTCTTGTATTACCTCTTGGAATCCAATCTTCTAAATATTGTTTGCCTCCAATCTCACCAATTAATTGAGCCTCTGCAATCTTTCTTTCGCACATTATTAGGGTTGCCATGAGTTCAATTTCAATTAATTTTTTAGATTGTCCTGTTATCATTGGAAGGATTTCTAATGCTTCTTTACGAAGATCATAATATGGATCCCGCCATAATGCACCTAATTGATCAATAACATCTAAAATATCATCTATATGTCTATCATGAGCTCTTCTCTTTTTTAGAGCAAGGAGTTCAGCTGTTTTTAAAACTTGATTCTTATTAAAAACAGGAAATTCAATCTCTAAAATATCCTCCTGACGTTTAATTTCCTCTTTTGTAGTACTTTCAGAATAAATAGGTTTAAAAATAAATCCAGGAATATTAATTCTTTTTTTCATAACAATAAAATAAAAAAAATAAAATATAATTATTTTTAAAAATAAAAATAAGATAATGTTTTTTAAAGTATAATTCAATTATTCTTATATTTTTATATATTGGTTTCTTCTGTCATTTGAGCCCCACATCCCTTAGCTTCTGCACCTTCTGCTCTACCTAAAACCTCAATAACTTTACCTTTTCTTCCGCAAGGACAATCATCTTCCATAACAACCCGAACAATATCATCTTGTAGAATTGATACACCAGCGAAACTATAAGCAATAGGATTAATTACATTATTAAGACCTTTTTCACCCATTTCCACAGGTTCTAAAGTTTCAACATCCCTTACTACAATATCTTGCCAAGGTAGAAGATGTTTATTATGATATTCACATTCAGCATGAACACAATCTGTCTCAGTAAAACTATATACATCTAAGATTTGTTCTTTTGGGATTCCTAAGATTTTTGTCATATCTTCCCGAAATTTAACGGGTGAAACAGCCTCTCCTGAAAAAGATTTCCATCCCCCTCCAGATACAAATATAGTATCTTTCCCAACATTAAATCCTTGACCTGTTTTTTCATAATATCCTTTTAAAGATCCATACATTAAAGGAACAGCACCTCCAATCCAACCAATCCCCTTTTCTACTGGATTTGAATTAAAGAATCCAAATGCTGTTTCAGCATCAAATTCAAAAATTTTACCTTTTTTCCTTGATTCTTCATCTGCTAATTTTAGAGCATAATATCGTTTTTCCATAGGAAGTTTATTTGCAACATTGAATATGTAACCCATATGGTTTAGAGGTTGAGGGACCTTATCTTTATTCGTTAATCTCTGTCTGGGTTTTGGTTGAAAAAAGAAAGACCAATCATAATGTGTCAAATTACATAATTCTTCTAGAACAAAATCAAACATTATGAAATATCGTTCTAAATGCTTTAAATCTCTTCCAATTAAAGAAGGGTCTCCTGAAGTGCCACTTGACATAGTCCAGACAAGAATATCACTCTCGGGAACACATAATAATTCCTTCGGTCTTCCTGATCTTTTTTTAAAGTTTGCTGTAGTTAAATAAGGTATTTTAGCAATATCATCAATTGATTTCAAGTTGGTAGGATTAAAATTCTTTTGTCGACAAAATTGACGATAGAAACCACATTTTTCAAATTGATGCTTTACCGTTTCTAATATTGCTTTAAAACGTTCATTTTTAACTTTTTCTTGATTGTCTTCACGAAAATTTTGTTTACCCTTAGTTAATAACTCATCTATTATCATTTTTATCAATTAATAAATGTTTGTCCATTTGGTGATAATAATTATTTTAATATTTATCGAATAAGATAAAATTTAATTATAAAGATTATCCTTTATTTAAGTTAAAAAAAAAATTAAATAATACTTTTATTTTCCAATTTCATATAGATGAACTAATCTCCTCCTGCCAAGGTTACATACGTCATATTGTTAAAATACCAATCTACATCTTTGGTTCCATATATTTCACCACCAGAACCAATGATCATTCTAGGAATATCTTTACCAATAATATCATCAATTGTTTTTATAATCTTTGGGAAATTATCACCATACGCGATAAATCGTATTGCACAATCTATTCCTAAAAGAAATTTAGGATTTGAAATATTAGCTAAAGCTTGACTTATCGATCTTTCTGCTGTTTTATGGAGTATATTCATATTACTCTGAAAGATTTCAATTTCGTCAGGAACTCGATCAAATGGAAATCCTGTATTAATAAGACTTTCAAGCTCAGGATTAGTGATTGTCGCTGTTAGATGTATATATTCTTTATCCTTTATCATTTCTTTAGTACCTAATATTAAATAATAATTCAGATAATCTGAAGATCTTAACTCATGTAATGATTCTATATTTATTCCCACAGCTGAACACAAACCTAATAAAGCAGGTTTTCCATCAATCTTTAAAATAAAATTTCCTATATTTTTCGTAGGTTTGCATTTTTTTCCCATAGATTCTGCTCCTGCAGCAAATCCAAAACCAAATTTAGTTGAACTGTTTCCAGATAAAATAGCTCCAACAACCTTGTCTGTCCCAACTTCATCATTATAAAATTCTTCAGAATCGTAATCGCGTATATTAGTTGAAATATTTCCAATTACTGGAAGATTATATCCTTTTGCATAAAGGGCTTCAAGTAATTCTTGAACCGTAGGCATTCCCATTCCTTGTTCTTTCATATCTTCTAGTTGTCTTTTAAAAAATCTGTTTACTAAACCAGATAATAAGGAAACTACTCGACTATTTAATGAATTCTGTTTAGCTAAGATTTCGGGGGGAAATTTCATTCCATCTTGAAACATTATCATAATTCGATTATCTTTAGGTTCTAAAGCACTTGCTTTTTGGTATATTTTTTCTGCAATACTTTTATATTCTATCCTCGATTTATTGTAATTATAAGATGAATCGACAGATATATCACCACCTAATAACATTAAACCTATACTTCTTAGTGCGAAACGATCTTTTACCAATATTCCATTAACAGTACTACCAATTAGTGTTACATCTGGACCAAGTTCATCTCTTACTCCCCTTAGGACTTCTTTATTATTAAAATGTCTTCGAGTAAGTGAATCTATAGCTAATATTGCTAATTTAGGTTTTGAACTCATCCCTCCTAAGGTCTCTTTAGCAACTTTTTTTCCTGCCAAATAACTATCTTTTTCTGTTGTTATTCCTACACTTGCGTCTAACATAAAATATTCAACCTCTCTACTAAAAATATTAATAAAATTAATTTAATTTCTGATTAAACTCCTTATTTTACAAATCTGACAAAAACTTGTTGATTTTTTCTCTCATTTTTCCAAGATCTAGTGATAATTCTTTTAAGAAACCAGTCATTTTTTGAATGGATATCATATCTCCACTCTCCTTTGGTATTAATAATGGTTCAGAATGAACTTCTTCTATGAATATATCCTCAGCTTTGGATACTTCTTCTACAATATCTTCAGACATAAAGGATGGTTCTTCTTCAGTTGGTTTCATAATCCTATCTTTTGTGAGTTTCGGAAATTGTTTAGGTTCATTTCCACTCTCAACAACTTCTATGCTAGCTCCATAAAGTTTCTCTTTTGATTTAATTCTGGTTGCAGATACTCCAGCGAAATATCTGTCTAATATATTTGAGTCAGGACCACTCCATATCCATATTTTTGATCTTTTTTTTCTGTGTTTATCTATTATAATATAAATCTTATTACTCTCGAATGTCGCTTCTTCTACTGGAAGTATTTCTCTACCTTCTACTTCATATAAAATCAGACTTATTTTTATCACCTCTATAATTTTATAATTCGACTTGACCAATTGTCTATTTTGTTTTTAAGTTTATTTATTTCATCTGGTTGTAATGATTCATAATTTTTACTTAAATCTTTAGAACTTCTTGAGAGATCAAAAAGAGCAAGCGAAGTTCCTATATTATTTAATATAGAATCCTTTAGAAGATCGAGAATTTTTGAAATCTTTACGCCAGTAAGTGTTTTTATATCATTTTTTAATTTATCGAATATTTTCTTAAGAACCATATATTTATCTGTGAGTTCTTTACTATTTATAGAATCAATCATGGTTTCAATATTCATTTCCTCTGCTTCTGAAACTTTAGCAATAGAGACTAATGGAGTAGGTTCAGCAGCAACTGGAATAGGTTCAACTACTTCAATAGGTTCAGCAGGCTCAGTAGCAATAGGAGTAGGTTCAACAACTCTAATAGGTTTAGCAGGTTCAGCAACAACAGGAATAGGCTTAACAACCTTAATAGGTTTAGCAGGTTCTGTAGCAACTGGGATTGGTTTGGTAGGCTTAATAGCAATTTGAGCACGTCTAGCCGGTTCTATATCAACAAATTCCTTAACTGGTATTGCTAAAACATCATCACCTAATTCCTTTATTCGTACTTTAACTCTTTTTAAAATATCAATCATAGCTAATTTTAAATAAGAGATATTTGTTTCATATGATGCCATAGCTAATAAAACCAAGTGAGGGGGAATACTGAAAAGAAAAATATATCCTTTATCACCTTCTAACATCAGTTCTGAAAGGTCTCCATGTTTAATCTCATCTGAGAATTGCTGAAAAGTATCTTTCAATACGCATATTTCCCATAAAATCTCTTTACGAATATTAAATGGGATAGTTGATTCTATTAAACTATTATCTTCTGCATTAATAAAAAAACAACCATTAATATCCGTTATAAATTCAATTTCCTGTAATATTTCTAATAAATCTGTTTTTTCTGTCATTTTTAGATCTCACCTGTAAATTCATAATCTTTCATTATCTTTTCAATATCTAAAGCCAAATTAGTTACCCCAAATGCTATTCTTAACATATCTGCTTCTCCATCAATTAAAGTAGTTAAAATAGCATTTTCACCAGCATTTTGGATGATTGCTCTTCCATATTCACTATTCATTAATAATCTTTTAAGATTTCCCTTGTTTAAATGTACACATAAATTCTGAAAAGTTAATTTAACAGCTGCAGATAGTGCTCCAACTAAAATTGGATTAATTGTTCCTTCCCAACTATTAGCTATTGGGACACCCGAAGGAAAAGCAATGACAATTTGACCTTGAACATCACTCTGAGAATTTGTGAATTCCTGAATTAAACTATTTAGATTTTCAATAATTTCTTTTTTAGACAATTTAAATCATATTTTTCATTTATCTTTACACTTTAATTAATAGAATTTATTTTTAAATATTTACAAATGTTATAAAAAAAACAATCTTTTATGTCTAAAATTTTAATTGTATAACATTTGTCTTTAATTTTATAATTTGAAAGCATTGTCAGTATTAAATTTCTTAAATCTAAACTTTAATTCAATGAAAAAAACAGAATTTAACACAATTAATAGATAATAAATCTTAAATTTACTTAAATGATTTAAAATCTAAGATACTATTTTTTAATCATTTATTGAACCATTTAATAATAAAACTATAGAATTCATATATTATTTTTCTCTATTTCTTAAAATTAAACCTTTTATTTTCTAATTTTTATATTATAGTTATAAAATGGAAAACCGTCTAAAAACACTATTGTTCAACTATATGGAGAATGTTAAGGGAATTATAGGTGTTATAATTACAGATAGGATAGATAGCTCTAATATTATGATTAAAATAGGGGAAATGTCTGCCATTGGACTAATCCTAGAATTCCTTGAAAAAAAAACTGATAAAATATATGATAAATATGGAATTGACAAATCCTTTTTAGAAATCTTTATAGTAGAGGATAAAAAATACGTTATTTGCTCATTTGGATATACAATGATTACCACAATTGCAGAAATCTCAACCACAGATATTGAATTAAAAGTATATTCTGTACATCTTGCTGATAAAATTGAATCGATAAAAATGGGAAATCAAGAAATATCTTCTGAAATACCCGGAATATTAAAACTTTTCTCAAAATCTGAGGGTGGAATCATTCCCAAAGGTCATTTCTCCTTAAAGATTGTATTTATAGGAGATAATAAATCAGGAAAATCTTCAATAATAAAGAAATTCGTTGAAGATATATTTTTTGAAGATTTGAAACCAACCATAGGATTTGAGGTTCATAAAAAAGATATAGAAATATCGGAAAATACAAAAATTAACTACCTTATTTGGGATACAGGTGGTTTTATTTGTCAAATCAACCCAACAAAAGAAAAAATCTATAATTTTGCGGATGCTGTTATTATTGTTATTGATATTACTCAAAATAATTATTATAAAAGTATAAAAAGATGGTATGATGAAATAAATGAATCAGTTCTATATGAAATTCCAATTTTGATAATTGGATCTAAAATAGATTTAATAGATAAACCTTTTATCAAAGAAAAAGAATTAAAAAAAAATGCTGAAAAATTTGGTATCCCATATATATTGTCATCTGCAAAAACTGGATATAATATTAGGGAGATTTTCATAGAAATTGCTGATAATATTATCGGTTTATTGGAGGAAAATAAAAAAAACCAAGAAATTCATATCACAAATGAAAAATACAATAATTGTATCTTCAATGTTGAAGAAATTAAAGCCTTAGAAGATCTAGAACATATAATTTTAAACAAATTAAAAACTTCTGTTCTTGTAAGATTCACACATGATATAGATAAATTTAAAAAAAGAGGTTTTCCTCAAATATTTAATATATCTGAAACCTCTTTTGGAATAAAGGTCTCAAATGGACGGGTTACAGGTATTGGATTATTTAATTGTGGACTTACAAAACTTCCAAAATCATTTGAAAAATTAAAATCACTGAAAAAACTTAGTCTTAGATGCAATCCATTATCTGCATTTCCAGATGAGATATCAAAATTGGAAAATCTTGAAGATTTAGATTTAGCTTTAACCAGATTGATGATGATTCCAGCATCTATAGGAAATCTAAAATCATTAAAAACACTTCATATTGAGAATAATATATTAAATACCCTTCCCGAGGATTTTGGGAAATTAAAATTATTAGAAGTATTGTATTTAGATAATAATCCATTAAAAAAACTTCCATATTTTTTCAGTGTTTTAGAGAATCTTAAAGAATTACATATGGAAGCTCCGAAATATTTTTATAAAGCAACGTTAAGTGAACTTCCAGAATATTTTGGTAATTTAAAATCTTTGACAATACTTGATTTTGATTCTCATGAATTAAAAATTCTTCCAGAATCTTTTGGAAACCTTAAATCTTTAAGAAAATTAAATTTATATGGTAATAAAATAAAAATTCTTCCAGAATCTTTTGGAAATCTTCAGAATTTAGAAATTCTAAATTTAGAGAATAATAACCTAAAATACCTACCAGATTCTTTGGGTAATTTAGTTAATTTAAAGAAGGTTAATTTAACTCATAACTTCTTATCTAAAGAGGGATCCAAAAAATTCAAAGCTTTAGCATTTAAAACATCTGGAAAAGAGTATGATAGGTTAATGAATTTATCAGAAATGTGTAAATTGGAAGAAGAAATAAAATATAGAGATGTTAAAAGAACTAGAAAAAGGAATAAAAAAAA
>Ga0315549_1003513_pt1 | contig 13899 bp, 13 predicted proteins | sample SalMarSW160200MG_FD_203101 | JGI IMG/M metagenome (GOLD analysis project Ga0315549, IMG submission 203101) | Salt marsh sediment microbial communities from the Plum Island Ecosystem LTER, Massachusetts, United States - Salt Marsh Sediment SW1601-200 ... | reverse complement strand
GGGAGGTCGCGCCCGTCGCACTTCAGGGCGGCGATCTCGTCCACCACCTCCATGCCCTTCGTCACCTGCCCGAAGAGGGTGTACTGCTTGGGCAGACGCCCGGAGAGGTCCTCCAGGCAGATGAAGAACTGGCTGCCGTTGGTGTTCGGGCCGGCGTTGGCCATGGCCACGGCGCCCCGAACGTAGTCGCCGCTGAACGGCTCATCTTCGTACTTGTAGCCGGGGCCGCCGGTGCCAACGCGCGAACGGTCGAGCTTGTCGATCTGGCCGTACTGCCCGTCGCCGCCCTGGATGACGAAGCCGGGCACGATGCGGTGGAAGATCACGCCGTCGTAGAAGCCCTTGTTCGCCAGCTCCACGAAGTTGGCGGCCGCCCTGGGCGCACCCTTGTCGTGGATCTCGATCTCGATGGTTCCCTTATCGGTCTCGATCGTCGCCGTTGGCATGACTGCCTCCGTCTACGGAACGGTGTAGGTGGTGGTGAGGATCACGGCTGGCTGGAGCGCCATGTCGTCGTTGTCGCCGCCGGTGGGGATCTGGGCGATGCGGTCGACGACATCCATGCCGGACATGACGTAGCCGATCTGGGCGTAGTTGTTGGTGTTCTCACTGCCCAGGCTGGCCTGGGCCTCATCGTCCAGGATGATGAAGAACTGGGAGCTGCCCGAGTTGGGAGCCGAGGTGCGAGCCAGGGCGACCATGCCCCGGGTGTAAGCCCTCGTCACGGTGTCGTCATCGACATTCCAGTCGGGGCCCCCCAGGCCCATCTTCGCCGGCGTCAGGTTGGGCAGCCGGGCGTACTCGCCGTCCCCCGCCTGGATCACGAACCCGGGCACGATGCGGTGGAACAGGACGTTGTTGTAGTAGCCGCAGCGGGTCAGGGCAGCGAATGCGCCCGCCGCGTTGGGCCCCAGCGTCGCATCCATCTGGATCACGATCACGCCATAGTTGGTGGTCATGGTGATGGTGGCGGTGGCGCCCCTGGGGAGCGGGAAGGGCGTGTGAGCCGGGCAGTTCGAGGGGCTGGGGGCCAGGCTGTAGGGCGGGGCGCTGGGCGGGACCGTGGGCGCCGGCGTGGCCGAGGGCGTGGGCTCGTTCGTGGGCACGGCGCAGGCCGCGACGAGGAGGGCCACGGCGGCTGCGCTCGCCAGACGGCGCGACGGCGAGGAGATCGAGGCGAGGATCATCAAGCGGTCTCCAGGGTTGAATCTCTGTCGTCTGCGCTTCATGGCGACGCGCAGACTCCGAATGGTAGCCGAGATACGTTCGGCGTCGCGGCTAGGACCGGGCAGCCAGCAGCCGGCGCTGGAAGCTGATCGGCAGGCTGCCGTTGTCGAGCAGGGCGTCGTGGAAGCCCTTGAGGCTGAACCCGTCGCCCAGACGCTGCTGCTCGTCGGCCCGAAGCTGGAGCAGAAGCACCTTGCCCAGCAGGTAGCTGAGCTGGTAGGTAGGCGTGTACGTGTAGCGGAAGACCTCGGCCTGGGCGTTGGCCCGCTCGAAGGCGGTGTGCTCGACCAGGAAGTCGGTCGCCTCGTCCACCGTCAGCTCGCCCCGGTGCATCCGGATGTCCAGCAGGATCCGGCAGGCTCGCCAGATGGCGTCGGTGTGCATCGCCAGCAGGAACTCCGGCCCGGCGTCGAAGCCCTGCTCGCGCATCATCTGCTCGCTGTACATGCCCCAGCCCTCGACGAACTCCGGGGCGTCGGTCAGCAGGCGAACCAGCGATGGGTGGCGCATGGCCACCGAGAGCTGAAGGTGGTGGCCCGGATAGGCCTCGTGGACGCTGGTATTGCTGATCGAGGCGTAGTTGTGCTCCCTCATGGCATTGGGGTCGCCACGCACCGAGGGGGTGACGATGTAGATGCCCAGAGGCTTGACGTCGAACTTCGCCGGCTCGAAGTAGGCGGCGAAGGGGATGACGGTCCGCAGGTACTCGGGGGTCGGGATGACCGAGATCGTCTCGTCGGCGGGGATGGAGGCGAGGTCGCGATCGATGATGTGAGCTCGGGCCCGCATCATCGCGTCCTTGTAGGCCGCCAGCGCCGCCTCGAAGTCGGCCGGGTGGTTGGACTTGACTCGATCGACGACCTCCCGCTCGGAGGCCGAGGAGTCGATCTGACGGGCGTCCTCCACTCGGGCGGCCTTGTTCTGGGTCAGCTGCTGCTGCCCGATCTCCAGGATCTGGTCGGCGTCCAGGCCGTCGAAGGCGCGCAGGCCGATGAGCTGGTCGAGCATGTCCGAGCCGATGGCCCACGGCTCCACCGCCTTGTCCATGCCGGCCTCGAGCCACTTGACGTGAGCCGTCACCGCGGCCGCGGCCTTCTTGGCAGCCTTGTCGAGGCGGGCCTGCTGCTTCTCGTCCAGGACGCCGCGGCCCGCGGCCTGGACCTCCCCGAAGAAGGCCGGCAGGTCTCCGCCGGACTCGATCTCGAGCTCCTGCCACAGCCGGACCTGGGGCGCCGTAGCCCGGGTCTTGTGCTGCTTCAGGAATGCGGGCACGCGCTCCAGGCGGCCGGTCAGGGAGACGAGGCGCTCGGCGAGCGGCGCGAAGTCCCGAGCGAAGACGGCGAACAGCGAATCGCCCACGCCGTCGATGGCCGTAGATCGACGCTCCCAGACGCGATGGGCCTCCAGGTCGAACAACTCGCGCCGGACGTTGTGCAGGGCCAGTTCGCGCTCGACCTGGACCTGCCACGAAAGGCCCCTGGCCTCGACGGCCTGCAGGTCGCGCTCGAGGCGATGGGCGTCGGCGATATCCTGCTCGACCCGGTCCCGGCTGGCGTCGTCCAGCTTGTCGTCGTTGTGGTGCAGGCCCAGGTACGAGGCCATGATCGGGCTGCGGTCGATGCGCCGCCGGAAATCGGCCTCGACGATATCCCAGAACCGGGCATCCGCTGGCCCGGGCTCCGCGGTGACGGGCCGCGGGAGTTCGTACTGTGCCATCTAGCGCTCCATCGTTGAGGCGGGCATCGGGGTTTCTCGGAGGGTTGCCGTGCAAGCCGCCAGGACGCGCTCGATGTCCGATTCGGTGACGCCGTAGTGGGTCACGGCGCGGATCGTTCCGTGAGGGTACTCCACCATGAGGATGCCGCGAGCGCGCAGGGCTTCCAGGAAGGCTGCCCGCGCGGGAGGCCCGCCGACCACGCGGAAGACGACGAAGTTGGTCAGGACGCGAGCCGGGTCGAGAGGACCGGGCTCGGGCTGGGCCAGGCCGCCGGCGGACTCGACTCCCGGCAGCTGAGCCAGGCCCTCGGCCAGGCGGCGGGCGTTGGCATGGTCCTCGGCCAGGCGCTCGATCGTGCCCTCGGGGCCGTCGGCGAGGGCCACCAGTCCCGCCGCCGCGATCACGCCCACCTGGCGCATCCCGCCGCCGACGAGCTTGCGGCCGCGGCGGGCCCGGGCGACGAAGTCGCGACTGCCGACCACCACCGAGCCGATCGGGCAAGCCAGGCCCTTCGACAGGCAGACGGTGACCGAGTCGGCCGGCTCGGCCAGATCTCTCGGCTGCAGCCCCAGGACCGTGGTGGCGTTGAAGAGGCGGGCCCCGTCGACGTGCAGCGGAACGCCGTGGTCGTGGGCGACGGCCGCCACTGCCGCCGAGTACTCCAGGCTGAGCGGCCGGCCCATGGTGTGGGCGTGGGTGTTCTCCAGCGCCACCAGGCCGGTGATCGGCTCGTGCATGTCGTCGGGGTCGCGGAAGGCTTCCTTCAGCGCCTCGAGATCCCAGGTCCCGTCCGGGCGCTCCGGCATCTGGCGGACCGAGGTACCGGCGACGACGGCATGGCCTGCCTGCTCGTCAGCGACGATGTGGGTGCTGGCTCCGGCAATCGTCTCCTGGCCCCGGCCGAGGTGGCCGAGCTGGGCCACCAGGTTGCCCATCGTGCCCGAGGCGACGAACAGGCCGGCCTCCTTGCCCAGCAGCTCGGCGGTGCGCTCCTCCAGGCGGTTGACCGTCGGGTCGTCGCCGAAGACGTCGTCGCCCAGCTCGGCTTCGGCCATGGCCTTGCGCATGGCCGGCGTGGGGTGTGTGACAGTGTCGCTGCGGAGATCGACGAGGCCGCCGCCACGGCCGTCGCTGCTCATCTATGGAGTATAGGTCCGCGAGCCAGCGGAGCCGCCGAGAGCCGGCGCGGGCGCGGGCATTTCCGGCGTCCACCTGCTATCCTTCGCCGTCGGCACGGGCTCGTGGTGTAGCGGCCTAACATGCCAGCCTGTCACGCTGGAGATCGCCGGTTCGAATCCGGTCGAGCCCGCCACTTCCCTTCGGTATGAGATCGTCCGGCGCCTTCGCGCCGGCGTTGCCCGTCCGGCCGTGCCACTGAGTCGCGCTTGCCGCACAATCAGCAGGGAAAAGGCGCGGCGCAGGACGTCGCCGCTCCGAAGCGATCGGAGGCACGAAGATGAGCGGCCGCGTGATCGTGGTCGGCTCGGTAAACATCGACCTCGTGGCCCGCGTGCCGGCCCTGCCGCATCCCGGCGAGACCGTCACCGGCGGCAGCTACGAGCGTCATCACGGCGGCAAGGGGGGCAATCAAGCCGTGGCTGCCGCCCGGCTGCGCCGCCCCACGCTGTTCATCGGGGCACTGGGAGACGACTCATTCGAGGGTGAGGCCCGGCGGGCGCTGGCCTCCGAACGGGTGGACGTCTCCATGGTGGCCTCGCTCCCCGGCCAGCCCACCGGCATGGCCCTGATCCTGGTGGACGCCGCGGGCGAGAACGAGATCGCTGTCGTGCCCGGGGCCAACGGGGCGATCGAGGAGGGCTACGCCCGCGATTGCCTGGGCCGGCTGGGCCGCCTGGCCGGCGACGTCGTCCTGGTCTGCAACGAGGTGCCGCTCCACGTCGTCCGCGAGGCATTGGTCTGCGCTCACGCCGCGGGCGCGACGACCATCCTCAATCCCGCCCCGGCCATAGGGATAGATCGGGCGCTCCTCTCTCTGGCGGACATCATCACGCCCAATCGCAACGAGCTGGCGACGCTGCTCTCCACCCAGAGCCATCGGGCGGGCAGCCGAACCGACGACGCCCGGGAAGTGGCGGGCCGTGCCCGACCACTGATCGAGGACGGCGCCGGCGGCCCGGGAGTGCGCAAGGCCGTCATCGTCACCCTGGGCGCGTCAGGAGTAGTTGTTCTGGAGCGCGAGGGGTCCGGGCTCGACGGAGCGGCAGCCACGGAGGCCGCGGAGGCCGCGGCCGAGGCTGCTGCCGGTGCCGCGCAGCCGCCCGCTGCCGCGCAGCCGCCCGCCAGCCCGACACCGGCTGCCCCGGCACTGGCTTCGCCAGCCCCTGCTGCGCCGACGCCCGCCGGCCCAGCGGCGATCCGCGTCTGGGAGGCCCCGGCCGAGATGGTGGCCACGATCGACAGCACGGGCGCCGGCGACGCCTTCAACGGGGCACTGGCGGCGGCCATCGCCGAGGGCCGCTCTCTGGCGGAGGCGGTGGACCGGGCACTCGTCGCCGGGGCCCTGGCCACTACCCGCGCGGGGGCTCGCGAAGGCATGGCCACCGCTCAGGAGCTGGAGGAGCATCTCGCCAGCCGGTGATGACCGGCCGCACCGGCGAGCGACACCGGCTATTCGAGTACCATACCGGCGTCCACGGGCTTGGGCCCGTGTCTTCACGTCCGAGGGCAGGAGATGACCGACACGACAATGCAGCCAACCCTGGGACCGGGCAGCGTCTGGCGTAGCCTGCGGGGCATTCACCCCGGCCTGGTCCTGGCCTTCCTGGACCTCGTCGGCCTGGCCATTGCCTCCTATCTGGCGATCACCGAGCTGGCCGGCGGCACCCCCGTCTGCACCGTAGGCGAGGTGGGTGTCCATGGCTGCGAGACGGTCGCCAGCAGCGAGTACTCGCGGCCGTTCTTCGGTGTCCCCGTTGCCGTGTACGGCGTCTTCCTTTCGATCACCCTCTTCTGCCTGGCGATCTGGTGGTGGCGCACCAACACCTACAACGTCCTGCTGGCCCACTACGGCCTGTCACTGGTCGGCGTCATCTTCGAGGGCTGGTTCCAGTACGCACAGATCTTCCTGGTCAAGGCGGTCTGCGTCTGGTGCGAGGCCTACGGAATCTCGCTCGTCCTGCGCTTCATGATCGCCTTCTGGGTCTACCTGAGAACGCCCAAACCAGGGGCGGAACTGGTCGAAGACGCTCTGGAAGCAGACTGACACCAACCCCAACCAGCCGACCGAGAGAGAGTCACAGATGTCGAACAAGTCCAAGCGCCTCCCGGCCTCCAGCCGTCGCTCGGCCCGCCAGCAGCGGCTGGCCAACCGAGAGGCGAACCGTCAATTCGCCCGAGCCGGCACGCGCGGCGGCAGCGTCGGCGGCGATCTGGGCGGCCTCCTGCTGTGGACGATCGCCGCGGTCGTAGTCGGGGTCGTGGTCATCGGGGGCGCCTGGATGCTGACGCAGCAGCCATCGGCCGACAAGCTGGCCAGCCCGATAGCTCCCCGCATCCTGACGCCCTCGGACATCCCCTCCAGCGGCTCGACTCTCGGCAACCCGGACGCGCCCATAACGCTCGACCTCTATTCCGACTTCCAGTGCCCCAACTGCCAGCGCTTCGCCCTGGAGATCGAGCCCAAGCTCGTGGACGAGTACGTCAGGACGGGCAAGGCCAAGATCGTCTTCCACGACTTCATCGTCGTCGACCACTACACCGGGGGCACCACCGAGAGCCTCGACGCCTCGAACGCGGCCCGTTGCGCTGCCGACCAGGGCAAGTGGTGGCGGTTCCACGACTGGCTGTATGCCAATCAGTTCGGCGAGAACGTGGGCTCGTTCACCGAGGGCCGCCTCAAGGCGATGGGCGCTCAGGCGGGCCTGGACACCGCCACGTTCGACCAGTGCGTCGACAGCGGGCAGCACGACAGCGAGATCCAGGCGGCCCAGGACCAGATCCCGGAGGGCGTAACCGGCACGCCGATGATCATCGTGAACGGCAAGATCGCGGCCTCGTACTCGCTGTCGGACGTGGAGGCCTTGATCGAGGAAGTGCTCAACCCGAGCCCCAGCCCGTCGGCGTCGGCGAGCGCCAGTTCCTCGCCGTCGGCCTCGGCCTGAGTCTTGGCCGGGTCGGGCCGGTCCATCGCGGAAGCGTTGAGCGGCGGCGCCCGAAAGGGCGCCGCCGCCTCTATCTGGCGGGGGTCGCGGCCGCTCAGCCGGCGGCCAGGCGCTTGCGCAGCTCCGCGGCGGCGGCCCAGTCGGCGGCGGCCGTTGCCTGGAGGCGCTGGGCCTCGCGCCCGCTCCACACGGCCAGCCAGCGATTGGCCTCGCGCAGGCCGCGGGCGCCTCGCAGGCGCTCGTTGACCATCTGGACGAAGGTGCTGTACAGGGCCATGGGCGTGGCCGCGGCGATCCATGCCTCGGCGCCCGGCACGAAATCGATCGGGATCTTGATGCGGCCGAAGAAGGCTCCCGCTTCCGCGGCCAGCGGGTCGATGCCCTGGCTGTGGCCGCTGATCCGCAGGATCGGGGCCGTCGAGTCGAAGGAGGCATAGACCGTGCCGTCGGATGCCATCCTCGCCCGTGCCTTACCGCCGAAGCTGACGAAGCCGTTGCCTACGCCCAGCCTGTCGAGGACGGTGATGCGGCCCCAGGCGTAGTCCGACTCGAACGGGAAGCGCGTCTTGCGGTCGAGCGATGCCGGCCGGCCCCGGCCGCCTTCTGTCACCCAGTAGGTGACCTCCTCCGGGTCGAAGTGCCGCAGCGTTGGCCGGGCGCGCAGGGCCACGTACAGGCAGCACGCTCCTTCGCCGCGCCGCTCCGGCTCCTGCAGCTCGAAGCCAAGGCCGGCCAGCTGGCTGGCCGCATCCTCGACCCAGCCGGCGTCGGGGGCGGGCGGGCGATCATCTGTCGTCATCGCGGTCACCATACCGTGCCGCGCCTGCGACGTCATCCTGGCCGTCTCCTTCGGGGCTGCGGGCTGCGGGCTGCGGGCGTCAGCCTGGATCTCCGGCGGGCGGCCGCCCTGGCTGTGCCGCGCGGCGCGTCCAGCCCAGCCGGACCAGCGCCGCGGCGCCGCCCAGCGAGCTGACGGTCAGGGTCAGGAAGTGGATCAGCACAGCCAGGGCCAGGCCCTCCGCAACCCCCAGGCCGAAGGCGAGGGCGATGGTCTGGCCGGCGTACTCGAAGGTGCCCAGGTACCCCGGCCCGGACGGCACGGCAGTGGCCAGGTTCGTGCCGGCGGCGAGGAGCGATCCCTCGCCCACCGTGAGCTCGATGCCCAGGGCCTGGCCCGCGGCCAGAAAGGCCAGCACGGTGCAGCTCCAGGCGGCCACGCTCAAGATCGCCGCCATGGCCATCGTCCGCGGCCGGGCAGCCACGCGCAGGCCGCCGCGGAGCCGGCTGACGATGCCGCGGATTCGGGGCCACCGGCCCAGGAAGGCTGCCGCCCTATCCCATCCGGGGAGGCGGTGGGCGGCCAGGGCCGCAGCCAGGGCAACGACCAGCAGCCCGGCCAGGGCCAGGCCCACAAGGATGGCGCTTGCGACGACACCCCGAATGTTGAGGACCAGGATCGCCAGGGCGCCGATGCCCACCAGCACCACCGTGTCCACCACACGTTCCACGACCACCGTGCCCAGCGTGGCGCTGCGGCTGATCCCCTCGCGGTCGCCCAGGTAGTGGCTCCGCACCAGCTCGCCGAGCCGGGCCGGCAGGACGTTGTTGGCCAGGTAGCCGACCAGCATGTAGCCGGTCAGGCGGCGCAGCGGCACGTTCTTGATAGGCGCGACCAGGATCTGCCAGCGCAGGGCCCGGAAGAGCAGGTCGGCCATGATGCCGGCCACGGCCAGGGCCAGCCAGGCCGGGCGGGCCCCACCCAGCAGCTCGGCCGTGCGCGACAGGTCGACGCCCCGCAGGACCAGCAAGAGACAGGCCGCGCTGACCAGGATCCCGATACCGCCCCGGACGAGCCCGGCGCCAAGGCGGCTCACCTGATCGTCTGGCGTTTGGCAAGCTTCCGGCTGCGACGCAACCGAAGCCGGTGCAGCATGAAGCGCAGCACGACTCGCAGCGTCGAGAGACCGTAGACCACGCTGCGGCGGAAGTTGACCGAGCTGGCCTCCTTGAAGTAGCGCGTCGGGACGGCGATCTCGCCGATCTGCATCCGGCAGGCGACCGCCTGGGCGACCAGCTCCTGGTCGAAGACGAAATCGTCGCTGTTGAGCCGGTAGGGGATCGCCTCCAGCAGGTTGCGGCTGTAGGCCCGGAATCCCGTGTGGTACTCGCTCAGATGGAGGCCGAAAGCCAGGTTCTCGACGATGGTCAGGAAACGATTGCTGAGGTACTTCCAGCGCGGCATCCCGCCCGCCAGCGGGTCACCCAGGAAGCGGCTGCCGAGCATCAGGTCCTTCTGGCCCTCCAGGATCGGCTGCACCAGGGCCGGGATCCGCGTGGCGTCGTACTGGTAGTCGGGGTGCAGCATCACCACTACGTCCGCGCCGGCGGCCAGGGCGGCGTCGTAGCAGGTCTTCTGGTTGCCGCCGTAGCCCAGGTTCTGGCGGTGGATGATCACGTCCAATCCCAGATGGTGGGCGATGGCGACCGTGTCGTCCTTGGAGACGTCGTCGACCAGGATGATCCTGTCCACGAGCGTGTGCGGGATGTCGTCGTAGGTGTGCTCCAGGGTCTTGGCCGCGTTGTAGGCCGGCATGACGACCACGACCCGCTTCTTGCGCCCCTTCAGCACTCGCAGGGCGGGCCGCGTCCGGGCCGGCGAGGCGTCGCTCGCGGCCACGTCGCTGTGTTCGGTGGCCGGCTTGGGCCCCTTCCTCGTCACCGGCTAAGCCTACCGCAAGAGCCGATCGATCGGGGCCGGGCGGCCCGCCGCTACAGCTCCCGGCGGCGAAGCAGCCAGGCCCCGATGGCCAGCGTTCCCGCCACCCAGACCAGGCACCAGGCCAGCCATCCGGGGCTGAGCTGGGACCCCGAGAAGGGGCTGAACTGATACAGAGCCGGATTCGCGACGGTGCTCTCCAGGACGTCCGGGCTCGGTGTCAGCGCCCACGCGACCCCGCGCCACAGGACGTCGCTTGGCAGGATCAGCCGGGCGATGGTCCCGGCCCATCGCAGCATGTCGTTGTTGAGCGCCTCGCCGGCACCGCCGAGAATGCCGGCCATCCAGACCAGGCCGTAGCCGACGACCGCGATCGCGCCACCGGCGACCGACACGATTCGGGTGCTCAGGGTCAAGGCCAGGGTCAGCAGCATCAGGGATTCGGCGGCCAGGTACGGTGGCGCCCAGAGAGGGTCGCTGGGCAGGTAGCCGGTGGCCAGCCAGACGGCGCCCAGCTCCAGGTAGCCGGCGACGAGGGCGTACGCGACCAGGATCACCGCCAGCCCGAGCCAGCGCCCGAGCAGCACCTCGCCCCGCCGGATCGGACGGGCCAGCACCGCCAGCAGCAGCCCGCTCTCGATCTCGGGCCCGATGGCCGGCGACGCGGCGAAGACGGCGGTCATGGCCAGCACGAAGCTGAACATGAACGCCAGCATCACCAGGATCTGCGAGACGGCCAGCATTTCCATCGGGCCGGTGATGGGGCTGGCTTCGGTGATCCGCGAGAAGCCCCACCAGGTCAGGGCGACAATGAGCAGAGTCAGGCCGACGAGGGCCCACAGCAGGCGCCTTCGGACGGCTTCGGCCAGGGTCAGGCGAGCGATGATCCCGACCGATCGGGCGGAGATCATCGGTCCACCGCCGACGAGCTGCCCGGGTCGGCGCCGAGCAGCGACAGGAAGCGGTCCTCCAGCGAATCGCGCCTGGGGACGACCGCATGGACGGCCCCGCCGGCTTCTACCAGCTCAGCCACGAGCGCGGGCACACGCGCATCCTCGACCGCGTCCACGGCCAGCCACTCCCCGTCGAGGCGGGCCCGGCCGAACCGGCCGGCGATGCGCACCGGCGCGGCCAGGCCGGAGACTCGGATCCGAACGCCGTTCTCGCGCAGCAGCTCGGCCACGCTCAACTCTGTCAGGACGCGCCCCCGATCGATGATCGCCACCCGGTCGCAGACTCGCTCGACTTCGGTCAGCAGGTGCGAGTTCAGGAAGACTGTAGAACCCCGGGCCCGAAGCGAACCGATGATCTCGCGGACTTCCTGGCGGCCGACGGGATCCAGGGCCGAGGTCGGCTCGTCGAGCACGACGAGCTCCGGCTCGCCCAGCAGCGCCACGCCCAGCCCGAGCCGCTGCTGCATCCCCTTCGAGAACCCCTGCACCTTCGTGTCGGCCCGCTCCACGAGGCCCACCAGGGCCAGCGCCTCATCGATCTCCTTGGCCCAGCTCGAGCGCGGCAGGCCGGCCAGCTCGCAGTGGAGGGCCAGAACCTCGCGGGCGGTCATCCAGCCCTGATACCGGAACAGCTCGGGCAGGTAGCCGATCCGGGTCCTGGCCCGCACGTCGCCCAGGGACGCCCCCAGCACAGTCCCGCCGCCGGCCGTGGGCTTGGCCAGCCCCAGCAGCAGCTTGACGGCCGTCGTCTTGCCGGCTCCGTTCGGGCCCAGGAAGCCGAAGACCTCGCCGCGGCGGACGGTCATCGTCAGGTCCGCCAGGGCGACCACACGCCCGAACTGCTTGCGCAGCTCGCGCGTCTCGATGGCGACGGCGGGCTCGATGGAGCGCTCGGCCGGGTCCGGGCCGGCTGGGGCCGCCTCAGGCGCTGTGCTGGTCCGCTTCCTGCCTGCCACGACCGCTACCCGTCGATCCGTTCCACGATCGTGGCGATGCCCTGCCCCACGCCGACGCACATCGCCGCCAGGCCGTAGCGGCCGCCGTCGCGGCGCAGACCGTGGACCAGGGTGGCGACGAGCCGCCCGCCGCTGGCGCCCAGCGGATGGCCGATGGCGATCGCGCCGCCGTCGAGGTTCACCGTGTCGGGGTCCAGATGCAGCTCGCGGATGCAGGCCACGGCCTGGCTGGCGAACGCCTCATTGAGTTCCACCCGGTCCAGGTCGGCTACTTCCAGCCCGGCCCGGGCCAGGACCTTGCGCACCGCCGGCACGGGGCCCATGCCCATCACTGCCGGATCCACTCCGGCCACGGCCGTGGCCACGATCCGGACCATCGGCCGCAGGCCCAGCGAACGCGCCCGCTCTGCCTCGACTACCAGCGCCGCCGCGGCCCCGTCGTTGACGCCGCTGGAGTTGCCGGCCGTAACCGTCCCGCCCTCGCGGAAGACCGGTCGCAGCCCGGCCAGACCCTCGGGCGTGGAGTCCGGCCTCAGGTGCTCGTCGCGGTCCACAACCACCGGCTCGCCCTTCTTCTGCGGCACTGTGACGGGCACGATCTCGGCCGCGTAGCGACCTTCGTCCCAGGCCGCGGCCGCCTTCCGCTGGCTCGCCAGGGCGAAGGCGTCCTGGTCTTCGCGGCTCACGCCCAGCCGTTCGGCAACGTTCTCGCCGGTCTCGCCCATCGAGCAGGGGGGATGCATGGCCGCCAGAGCCGGGTTGACGAACCGCCAGCCGAGGGTGGTGTCGGCCAGCTCGCGCGCCCCCCGCGGGAAGGCCTGGTCGGGCTTCAGCATGACCAGCGGCGCCCGGCTCATGGACTCCACTCCCCCGGCGACAAAGACTTCGCCGTCCCCCGCGGCGATGGCATGGCCCGCCGAGTTGACGGCCTGAAGCCCGCTGCCGCACAGCCTGTTCACCGTCTGCCCAGCGACGTCCACCGGCAGGCCGGCCAGCAGCAGGGCCATCCGGGCGACATTGCGGTTGTCCTCCCCGGCCTGGTTGGAGCAGCCCATGATCACGTCGTCGATGGCAGCCGGGTCGATGCCCGCCCTCGCCATCAGGGCCCGGATGATGGTCGCAGCCAGGTCGTCCGGCCGCACCGCGGCCAGGGCTCCGCCATACCGCCCGAAGGGGGTCCGGCAAGCGTCGACGATCCAGGCCTCGCGAACCGGGCGGTTGGGCTGTCGGCACATCTCGCTCTCCTCGCGCCTATTCCGGCAGCTTGATAAGGCACTCCACCAGGAGCGACACGTCGTCGGTGACGACGATGAACATCACGTCGCCCGTGGCCAGGACATAGCCCGTGGCCAGCCTGCCGGCGGCCTCCGCAGCCGGATCGGTTATCTCGAGCACGATGCGGCCCACCACCGTGCGCCCGGTGACCGGCCAGCCTGCCTGGCGGGCTTGACGGGCGAACTCACCCGTCAGATCGGCCGGCTTCGCGTCCGGCACCTGGATGGCCTGGACGAAGAAGTCGATCTGCTCCGTCAGGTCCGTGGCCACCGCCAGATCGATCTCGTCCGCGGTCTTGCCGAAGTGGATGACCCAGGGGCCCAGAAGGTCCTTGTCGCCGCCCGTGGACGAGGCGATGTAGGACGAGAGCGGCACGCTGAACCTCTGCAGCGGGATCCCGCCGACCATGTTCGGCAGGAGGTCCTCCAGGGCGGCGTCGACGTGGGGCAGGCCGAGGCCCTGGGTGGGGCTCGGGCTGGGGGCAGTCGAGGCCTCGGGCGACGACGAGGTCGAGGCTCCAGCCGAGGCCGAAGGCGCTGCTGTCGTGGCCGTCGGTTCGGCCGTCGGTTCGGCCGTCGGCGGCTCCGAGCTGCCACAGGCGGTGCTCACGGCCACCACGAATGCCAGCCAGACCCCTCGCAGGAGGCCAATCCGTCCGATTCGCCGAGCGGTCATCGACTACCCTCTGCTGCGGTGGTCGGCCGGAATGCCAGGCCGTCTCGGCACATTCTGGCGCGTTTCGTGTAATCCCGGCCGATCTCCTGCGTTCTGTTGACGAGCGGCGTGTACCCGCCGCGCGGACTCATTCAACTCAATTGAGTGGAGAGTGAAGAGCATGGAGCAGCAGAGACCAGAGGGCGGCAGAGTCGAAGACGACTTCATGCAGCCGCTCACACCGATGAAGACCCGCTCGCCTCGCCGGCTGGCGGCGTCC
>Ga0315549_1003510_pt1 | contig 13905 bp, 12 predicted proteins | sample SalMarSW160200MG_FD_203101 | JGI IMG/M metagenome (GOLD analysis project Ga0315549, IMG submission 203101) | Salt marsh sediment microbial communities from the Plum Island Ecosystem LTER, Massachusetts, United States - Salt Marsh Sediment SW1601-200 ... | reverse complement strand
CCAGTAGCTGCCGCAGGTCTTGCACTTCTTCAGCTTGAATTCCATCTTGTTGTTGGGCCATTTTATGTACCTTGTATCGCCGACGTCCTTGAAATCTATGGCACCTACAGGACAGACGTAAGCGCAGGAGCCGCAGCCGATGCAAACATCAGAAGGCTCGTAATACGGGGTGCCCATCTGCCGGTCGACCCCCCGATTGACCAGGCTGATTGCCGAGACGCCGACCACCTCCTGGCACACCCTGACGCAGAGGGCGCAGAGGATGCACTGATTGTCGTCCTTCTGGAAGCTCGTCTCCTCAACACCCAGCTTACGGGCTAAATCCTGTATCTCCTTGTTGTTGGGACACCGGGCCAGCAGCAGCTCCATGAGCATCTTGCGGTTGCCGACCACCCTGTCCGAGCCGGTCTTTACCTCAAGCCCGTCCTCCACTTCATAAATGCAGGAAGTTACCAGCTTTTGCCTTCCCCGGCGGGTGATTTCTACCAGACAGAGACGGCAGGCGCCGTAGGGCTTAACCGCTTCGTTGTGGCACAGGGTGGGGATATAGATGTTATTGTCCTGGGCCACCTCAAGGATGGTCTGGCCCTCTTCGGCTTGAAACTTGCGACCGTCAATTGTCAGCGTAACCATATCTACTGCCTTTACTTCCTGATTACCGCGCCCAGCTTGCAGACATCGTAGCAGGCGCCGCACTTGATGCACTTTTCTTTGTCTAAAATTACCGGCTTCTTCTTGCCCATATCGGTTATCGCCTCCACCGGGCAGGCCTTAACACAGAGCCCGCAGCCGGGGCACTTTTCTTCGTCAATGGAATATGCCACCAGCGCCTTGCAGACACCGGCCGGGCATTTTTTATCCTTAATATGGGCTTCATATTCGTCACGGAAATAGCGTAGCGTGGTAAGAACGGGGTTGGGGGCGGTTGAGCCAAGTGCGCACAGCGAGCAATCGACCAGTGTAGCCGAGAGCCTCTCCAGTAATTCAATATCGCCGTCTTTGCCATTACCCTCGGTGATATCGGCCAGTATCTGGCTCATCCTCTTTAAGCCCTCACGGCAGGGAAGGCACTTGCCGCAGGATTCGCCCTCCAGGAAGTTGATGAAATACCTGGCGATATCCACCATGCAGCTGTCTTCGTCCATGATAATCATGCCGCCGGAACCCATCATCGAGCCCGCCTTATCGAGTTGGTCGAAGTCCACCGGCAGGTCGAGCAGGCTTTCCGGGATACAGCCGCCGGAGGGGCCGCCGGTCTGCACCGCCTTGAACTTCTTGCCGCCGGGGATGCCGCCGCCGATGCCGTAGATAATCTCCCTTAAAGTAATGCCCATGGGGACTTCTATTAAGCCGGTGTTGTTAATCTTGCCCACCAGCGAGAAAATCTTGGTTCCATTGCTGCCGTCGCTGCCTATGCCGGCGTACCAGTCGGCGCCGTTGCCGATTATCAGGGGGACATTGGCCCAGGTCTCTACGTTATTAAGATTGGTGGGCTGCTCCCACAGGCCCCTCTCCGAGGTATGGACATATTTGGCCCTCGGCTCGCCGACCTTGCCTTCCAGCGAGGCCATCAGCGCCGTGGACTCGCCGCAGACGAAGGCGCCGCCGCCCCGGCTTATTTTGACCGAAAAGTCAAAGCCGGAACCCAGAATATTCTTGCCCAGCAGACCGTGCTCTTCGGCCTGTTTAATAGCTGTTTCGGCGTTCTTTACCGCCAGCGGGTACTCGTTGCGGACGTAGATATAGCCTTCGTGGCTGCCGATAGCGTAAGCCCCGATAATCATCCCCTCCAGAACGCTGTGGGGGTTGCCCTCCATTAAGCTTCTATCCATGAAGGCGCCGGGGTCGCCCTCGTCACAGTTACAGATAACATAGCGTTTTTCGCCCTCGGCGTCACGGCAGCTCTGCCACTTATCACCGGTGGGGAAGCCACCGCCGCCCCGCCCCCTTAAGCCCGCCTTCTTAACCTCAGAGATAACGCCCTCCGGGGTCATGCCGGAGAACACTTTGCCCAGAGCGGCGTAGCCGCCGACGGCGATATAATCGTCAATGCGGGTGGGGTCAATCAGGCCGTTGTTGCCGAAGACCAGCCGCTTCTGTTTCTGGTAGAAGGGTACATCCGATTCGTGGGTTACCTTTTTGCCGGTATTGGGGTCGGTGTAGAGCAACCTATCAATGATATTACCGTTGGCCACAGTCTCGGCGACTATTTCGGGGACATCAGCTTCCTTTACCTTCTGGTAGAAAATATCTTTTGGCTTGATGACCACCAGCGGGCCTTTTTCGCAGAAGCCGTGGCAGCCGGTGACCTTAACCTCTACCTTGGCATCCAGTTTATTCTTTTTAATCTCGGCTTTAAAGGCTTCGCTGACCCCTTCGCTGCCGAAGGAGTGGCAGCCGGTGCCGCCGCATACCGTTATGCAGGGACGGGCCGTGTCTCTGGAGGCGACCATGGCTTTACGGAGGGCTTCCAGAGCCGCAACCGAATTAAGCCTCTTTGAAGTCTCTTTTGCCATTACTTATAGCTTTCCAGTAGCGGTTTTACCTTGCTGCCAGTCATCTGCCCCGAATAATTGCCGTCTACTACGACTATCGGCCCCAGTGCGCAAGCACCGACGCAGTTGACCGTCTCCAGGGTGTACCTTAAATCTTCCGTCGTTTCGCCGGACTTGATGCCCAACCTCCGCTCAACCTCGTCCAGAACCCTGGCCGCTCCCCGGACATGGCAGGCGGTGCCCAGGCAGACGTTAATCAGGTGCCGTCCCCTCGGCTTGAGGCTGAAGGTCTTGAAGAAGGAGGCCACGCTGTAGACCTGGCTAAAGGGGACATCCAGGCCCTTACCGACCTGCACTAAAGCCTCTTTGGGCAGGTAGTTGTACTCCGCCTGGACATCCTGCAAAATCGGCACCAGCATACCGGCATCGTCATCATAGCGGGCCAGTATCGATTTTACCTTCTGTTTATCCGGCTTAGCTTCAGCCTTCAACGGCCCTCTCCTTGAGTTCGGCGTAGTCAGCGGTCACCCGCTGCTGTATCTTTTCTATGATATCCTCGGACAGGTGCCTGAACCTTCCCTGCAGCTTCATGTAGGCAGTCACCGGCTTGAGTTCGGTGAAATCAAAGTTTAATTTATATTTGCCGTCTTCCACCTCATAGAGGGGGAATGTCCCCGTCTCTACCGCCAGGCGGCCCAGCTTGACCGATAAATCGGTGGGGCACCTCCAGCCGGTGGGGCAGATCGACAGTATATGAACATAGGCCGGGCCCGGCGTGGCGGCCGCCTTTGCCACCTTGTCCATCAGGTCAAAGGGGTAGCTGGGACAGGCTGTGGCCACGTATGGGATATTGTGGGCGGCGGCGATAGCCGGCATATTCTTCTTCCAGCTGACCTGGCCGATGCTCACCTTGCCCGCCGGCGAGGTGGTAGTGGAAGCGCCGTAGGGGGTGGACGAAGAGCGCTGTATGCCGGTATTCATATAGGCTTCGTTGTCGAAGCATAAATAGACGAAGTTATGTCCCCTCTCCAGAGCGCCCGACAGCGCCTGGAGACCGATATCACTGGTGCCGCCGTCGCCGGCTATGGCCACCACATTTATATCCTGCCGGGCGATGCGGCCCTTCTTCATCATTATCTTTAAGCCCGACTCTATGCCGGAAGCCACCGCGGCGGTGTTTTCGAACAGGGTGTGAATCCAGGGCACCTTCCAGGAGGTAGTGGGCAGCGGCGAGGAGACTATCTCCATGCAGCCGGTGGCGTTGGCGATGATGGTATTCGGCCCCAGCGCCTTGGCGGCCAGCCTCACCGCCAGGGCTTCGCCGCAGCCGATACAGGCCCGGTGGCCGGGGGCAAAGGTTTCCTTTTTAGTTACCAGCCTGGGGACATATACGCCGTAGTTCTGCATTATTCCCTCACCCCGAACATCTCATACTCGTTGGGGGAGCCTTTTGCTGAGATTGTTATGCCCTTATTGACTATCTTCTCAAAGTCATCTACGCTGATATCCCGTCCGCCGATGCCGGCGACAAAGCTGACGACCCTGGGCTTTTTAGCTTCACCGTACAGCGCCGCCTTGACCTCTGAGCAGACGGGGCCGCCGGGGCCGCCGAAAGAGAGCGCCCTGTCGACGACGATGAGTGTCTCGGCACCAGCTACCGCCCGGCGGAACTCCTCGAAGGGGAAGGGACGCCAGAGGCGGAGCCTGACCAGCCCCACGTCTTTGCCCTCTGCCCGCATCTTGTCTGTGGCCGTCATGGCCGTTTCGCTGAAGCTGCCCATGGTTAAGAGCAAAACCTTAGCCTTTTCAGCGTGGTAGCTTTCCACCGGATTATATTTATGCCCGAAAATATCGGCGAACTCCTGCCAGCACTTGAGAATGGTATCTTTGGACTCCCTTAAATTAACCTCCTGCGCCCACTTCGCCTCCGGGTAAATGATGGGCGGGGCGAAATCGCCCATGGTGACCGGCCTGTCGGGGTGGAGGGGCAGGGGATATTTATTGGGGGGCAGAAACTTATCAACCTTGCTCTGTTCGGGGAAGGTTATCGGCTCAATGACGTGCGAGAGGTGGAAGCCGTCCAGGTGAATCATCACCGGCAGCAGGACTTTATTATCTTCGGCGATGCGGAAGGCGCAGAAAACGTGGTCAACCACCTCCTGCCCGTTTTCGGTAAATATCTGAATCCAGCCGGTATCGCGGACGGCCATGACATCGGAGTGGTCGCCCCAGACGCTCAAAGGCGATGACAGCGCCCGGTTGGCCACCGCCATGACCACGGGAAGGCGCATGGATGAGGCAACATAGAGCACCTCGTGCATCAGCTCCAGCCCCTGACCGGCGGTAGCGGTGAAGGTCCTGGCGCCAACAGCAGCCGAGCCGAGACAGGCGCTCATCGCCGAGTGCTCCGATTCTACCGGAATGTAGGCGGCGTCCAGTTCGCCGTTGGCCACCAGCTCGGCGAGGTGCTCCACGATGTGGGTCTGGGGGGTGATGGGGTAAGCGGCGACAACATCGACATTGGCCTGCCTGACCGCATCGCCGAGGGCCACCGAGACCTCAATGCCCACTCTGCCGGCCATTATTCCTCCTCCTCGACCATGGTTATTACCCCGGTGGGGCACTCTCTAGCGCAGATGCCGCACCCCTTGCAATAGTACATATCGGCCTCAAAATAGCCGTCATCGTTCTGGATAATACAGCCCTCCGGGCAGAATATCTGGCACAGGGCGCACTTAATACAATTCTTAAATTCATAGGTGGGACGCTGCGACCGCCAGTCGCCGGTCTTGTACTGGCTGGCGTTGCCCGGCTCGGTAACGATGGCACCGATTTCCAGGTCTTTCCAGGTCATTTCGCCTTCCGACTTGGGCTTGCGCTTAGGCATAATACCCTACAGCTCCTTAACCTCGGTTTCTTCATAGGCCCTTTTCATAGCGTTGATATTCCTCTCCGCTATGCGGCCGAAGCGTTTGTTTAAAGGCTCGACCACCGATTCAACATCTACCACGCCGGTTGCCTTGAGCAGTGCGCCGACCATAGTGGTATTGGTGATGGGCACCCCCAGAACCTCCCTGGCGATAACAGTGGCGTTAACCTTGGCCATCCTGCATTTTGTCTTGAAATTGGCGGCGATTTCTTCAAACGACTTCCTGGTATTGATTATCAGCAGCCCGTTTTCTTTAAGGCCGGAGATAACATTGACAATACTGAGCAGTCCGGGGTCAAGCACCACCACCACGTCGGGGCGGGTTATCTCCGCCCTTATCCTGATGGGCTGCTGGCTGTCTATCCTGACGAAAGCCAGCACCGGGGCGCCTCTTCTCTCCGGGCCGAAGCTGGGGAAAGCCTGGGCATACTTGCCTTCGCTTATGGCCGCCTGGGCCACAAGCTCCGCCGAGGTGACCGCACCCTGTCCTCCCCGACCGTGCCATCTGATTTCAATAAGTCCGTTTTTGCCTGCCAATTTAGCCTCTTAAAGCTAATATTTAAAACCGCCCCTGGAGCGACTCGAACGCTCGCAACCAGCTCCGGAGGCTGGTGCTCTATCCAACTGAGCTACAGGGGCAAAGGTTACAGAGTATATAAAACCAGCAAAATTAACTCAATATGATAAGGTAACCTGTCATGATTAAAGTGACTTAATATGATAACCTATAATCTAATTATAATGCAAACTTTCTAGACCTTTTCCCCCAGAGCCTTGACCAACAGCACCGGCGCCTTGCTGCCCTGAACCACCTTATTGGCAATACTGCCAAAGACCCATTTCTCGATGCCTGAGTGCCCGTGGCTGGAGATGGCAATCAAATTGACCATTTCTTTTTCGGCAAACTTAATAATTTCCTGGCCTACATCATCTGCCCCTGCCTTGATGGTAACCTTTACCGTGCCCTTGCGCCTCTTCAGGCGGCGGTAAACCCCGTCCAGGTATTCCTGGGCCTCTTTCTTAAATATTTCCATTTGCTCCGGGGGGTAGTGAATATAGTCCAGGCCACCCACCGAGCGGATATGCTGCCCCGACGAAACCGCCCCGAAGAGGATGACCTCCGACTCCAGCCGGCTCATCAGCTCCCCGATATAGGCCACCGCCGCCTCGCCAGCCTCGGAGCCGTCCAGGGGGAGCAGAATCCGGTTGAGCAGAACCGGCCGCTGTACCTTACGCCTGGTCTTGACCGCCCTGACCAGCAGCATGGGCACGGAGGTAGCCTGCAGTAGCTTGCTGGCGATGCTGCCAGTCGCCCACGACATCATGCCGGAGCGACCGTGGGAGGTGATAATGATGAGACCAACATCATTTTTCTCGGCATAGCTGATGATTTCGTCAGCCGATTTGCCGGAGACAACCACCGGGCTGACCTTTCTGATGCGTTCTTTTATCCTGTCCGCCATCTCTTTCACGTAGAGCTCGTGCATATGCCGATGATGGGCATCGGCAGGATCACTGACGTTCAACAGGATAATCTCGGACTTGAAGGCGTTTGCCAGCTCTTCGGCATAGGGTAAAGCCAGCTCAGCCAGGTTGGAACCGTCCAGCGGGACCAGAATCTTCTTCCACATTTTTCCCACCTCCCTTAAGTATACCTAAGTATACCTTATTAATAAATACAGCCAGCAAAGGCCGACGACCATAAGCATGGCCGGAATGGCGTATTTGCAGAACCTGCCCCAGCTGATGGGATGTCCCTCTTTTTCGGCGATGGCGGTACCTACCACATTTGCCGAGGCGCCGATTGGGGTGGCGTTGCCGCCGATATCCGTCCCCAGGGCCAGCGTCCAGGCCAGGGTAGGCAGTGGAATACCGGCCGTCCTGGAGAGATTGACGATTACCGGCACCATGGTGGCGGCAAAGGGTATATTATCCACTATGGCCGAGGCAAAGGCCGATATCCACAGGATGAGGGGTATCACCAGCACGATATTGCCCCCGGAGGCCCGGCCGATATACAGGGCCAGCATCTCCAGCACGCCGGTTTCCTCCAAGCCGCCGACGCAGACAAACAGCCCGATAAAGAAGAGCAGGGTGCGCCAGTCCACCCTGCTAATAACGTGCACGGCCTTGCGGCTGGCAGCCAGCATGGTAATAAGGGCGGCAATAACCCCTATCAATGCCATGGATATGCCGGTTTGGGCGTGAGTGACTATTAAAATTACTATCGCCAGGAAGATGCCGGCATTGATACGGAAGTGGAGCGGGTCAACGATGGCTTCGCTGGGCTGGGGATAGCGGGCGGTTGGAGTGGCGCTTTCACCGTGGGGGGCGCTAAGAAGCTTGCGGAAGGCGAAGTAAAAAAAGGCCAGGGTTAAAAGCATCCCTATCCAGGCGATAGGACCGGTGTTAGCGAAAAAATCGGTGAAGGTGTAGCCGAGGCCGGTGCCGATAATTATGTTGGGCGGGTCCCCGGACATGGTGGCCGCCCCGCCGGTGTTAGCGGCAAAGATTTCCGCGATTATTACCGGAACGGGGTCGAACTTGAGCAGGCGGGAAAGCTCAATAGTTACCATCGCCAGAAACAGGAGTACGGTGATGCTATCTATGAACATGGAGAGGAAGCCGGAGAGAAGCATGAAGACAACCAGTATGGGAACGACTTTGTAATTGACCATCTTGGCCAGGAGCAGGCATATCCAGCGGAAGAAGCCCACCTCGCCAAGGCCTTCTACCATGACCATCATGCCGCCGATAAAGATAACGGTCTGCCAGTTTACGCCGTAGGACTCTATATGCTCCTGCCCCGGCACCCAGAAGTTTAACTGGCCCAGCTGTTCCAGGTTTAAGACACTGGTTACCGATTCCGGGCTTTTCATCACCAGCAGGAAGACGACCCCCAGAGTGAGGGCGGCTCCAATGAGGGCGGGGACATAGCGGTGTACCTTGCCGTATATTATGGCGGCAAACATGAGCACAAAAATAGTGATGGCCAGAATCTGGCTCAGCGTAAACATTTATTCCGCAGTCTCTTTTTCAGCACGGAAAATGGATTAAAACTATGCTATTATAGCAGAAGTTGGCCAGCAACAAAAAGAGCCAATATTGACATTTAAAGCACCACGCCCCTAAAGTGTTTCGGGGTTAAGTTAAAAAGGAGCAAGCCTTGGTCTGGTTGGTCTGGTTAAAGTTTGCCTTTTGCGTCCTGGTTATCTTTTTCTCGGGGAGGGCGGTAGCCAAATACGGCGATATCATCGCCATCAGAACCGGACTGGGGAGGGTCTGGATAGGGGTTATCCTCCTCGCCCTGGTCACCTCGCTGCCCGAACTCTTTACCGGCATAAGCGCCGTTACACTGGTCAAAGCCCCCGATTTAACCATCGGCAATCTCTTCGGCGCTAACGCCTTTAACCTTTTTAACCTGGCCCTGTTAGATATCGCCTACCGCTACGGCTCCCTGTTTAGTATGGCCAGCCCGGTGCAGCGGCTGACGGGATGGTTCAGCATGGCGCTGGCAGCTATAGCCGGTGTCTCCATCTTTATCAGCAGCTACTTTTTCGATATGGGCATAGGCTGGATAGGCTGGTACACCCCGGTTATTATCCTGCTCTACCTTTTCTTTATGTGGCAGATTTTCCGCTCCCAGCAGCACCAGCCGGTCCGCCCGCTGATTGAGCAGCCGGACTACGAGGGAATACCGATGAGGCGGGTCTACCTCTATTTTGCCATAGCCGCGATGTTTATCATCGGCGCCGGCACCTGGCTGGCGGTTATCGGCGAGGAGATTGCCACCGTTACCGGCCTGGGGGAGAGCTTCGTCGGCACCCTGCTCATCGGCTTTTCCACCACCCTGCCCGAAATAACCGTCTCCTTTGCCGCCCTGAGGCTGGGGGCGGTGGATATGGCGGTGGCTAACATGATAGGCTCCAACCTGTTTAACATGGCCGTCATCCCCATAGACGACCTGCTCTACGCGCCGGGGCCGGTGCTGAACGCGGTATCGACCAGCCACCTGTTTACCGCCGGCATCGTGATATTGATGACGGGAGTTTTCATCGCCGGGCTTCACTTCCGGCCAAAAAGATATTTCAGGGTGAGCTGGTGCAGCCTGTTGCTGATAGCGCTGTTTTTAATACAGGCCTATTTGAGCTATACCATGGCCTGATATAGATGTTATAATTGCCGAGTAAACGCGGAGAGGTGTCCGAGTGGTTTATGGTGCCGCTCTCGAAAAGCGGTCTCCGGTTATACCGGAGCGTGGGTTCGAATCCCACCCTCTCCGCCATATATAAACTGGAGAGGTGCTGGAGTGGCCTAACAGGCGCGCCTGGAAAGCGCGTGTAGCCGCAAGGCTACCGTGGGTTCGAATCCCACCCTCTCCGCCATAATATATTCGGAGATAGCTATTTCTTTTCTTTATACTCGTGCTTGATACGTTTGCTGATTTCATCCGCCTTGGCAATCATATAAATCATAGAACCCAGTAAGAAAAGGAAAATACCAAGTCCGATAGGGCTCGCCCAGCCCAGTACCATAAAAAGGTCTTCCACTTTTATCTCTCCTTTCGTTACCAGTAAAAGTTTGTTGCTATATTGTAGATACGGACTTACCTTTAGTCAAGGGGTTTCTTGACGAGCGCTAACCTTTCTTTCTTTGGTGAGGGGATAAGGGGAGGTAATTTCACAGGAAGTTTAAGAGGGGCTAACGCCCCTCTTTTTTAATTTCTTCCCCCTCTCCAAGAGTGGAGAGGGGGATACAGGGGGTGAGGCTGATAAAATCCTAATTGCTACCAATTGGCCTCTATGCTAGAATTACCTTGAGAATGACCGCTAAAGACATCAAATACTGGGTTGGCTTCAGCATGATACCCCGCATCGGGCGGGTGAAACTATCCCTGCTGGAAAGCTATTTCGGTGACTTAAAGCAGGCCTGGCAGGCTCCTCCCGTCGAGCTTAAAAAAGCGGGGCTGGACAGGGGTTCGGTTAACGCCATCAGGGACTGGCGGGCAAAGATTTCCCTGGACACCGAGATGGAAAAGCTGGGCAAATACGGGGTAAAAGTGCTCACCTTTCGCGACCCGGACTACCCGTCCCGTCTCAAAGAGATATACGATTACCCGCCGGTGCTCTATATCCGGGGAACACTATTGCCCCAGGACGAGTGGTGCCTGGCGGTGGTGGGGACGCGCCGTTCTACGGTCTACGGCCGGCAGACCGCTGAGGAGATAACCGCCGACCTGGCCCGGAACAAAATTACTATAGTCAGCGGTCTGGCCAAGGGGATTGACTCCGTAGCCCACCAGAGCGCACTGGGGGCGGGAGGCAGAACCATCGCCGTGTTTGGCTGCGGGCTGGATATCGTTTACCCGGCTGAGAACGCCGCACTGGCCCGTAAAATCATCGAACAGGGGGCGCTGATAAGCGAATTTCCGCTGGGCACCCGTCCCAAGCCGGAGAACTTCCCCCGCCGCAATAGAATCCTGAGCGGGCTGAGCCTGGGGGTGCTGGTGGTCGAGGCCGATGAGACCAGCGGGGCCATGATTACCGCCCACCTGGCGCTGGAGCAGAACAGAGAGGTCTTCGCCGTGCCGGGGAGTATTCTATCGCCGTCCAGCCGGGGGGTCAACCGCCTCATCCAGGAGGGGGCCAAGCTGGTGCGGGACTACACCGATATTTTAGAGGAGTTAAACCTGACCGCCGTCGCCCAGCAGATGGAGCTTACCGAGCTTCTGCCCACCACCGAGACCGAGACCCTGCTATTAAAGCAGCTCAGCGCCGAGCCTATCCACATTGACGAGGTCTGCCGCTCAAGCGGCCTGCCGGTAGCCACCGTCAGCGGCACCCTGGCCATGATGGAGCTTAAGGGGCTGGTGAAACAGACCGGAACCATGAATTATATACTCTCCCGGGAGACCAGAGCGGCCTACCGGGTAAGATTGGATTAGGATTATTATGTCAACCAAGAAAAAGAGCCTGGTTATCGTTGAGTCCCCGGCCAAAGCCCGAACGCTGGGCAAGCTCCTGGGGAGCAGCTACAATCTTAAAGCCTCTATGGGGCACGTCAGGGACCTGCCCAAAAGCCAGCTGGGGGTGGATATCGAGCAGGGCTTTGCCCCCAAATACGTCGTGCCCAGGGCCAAGACCAAGATTGTCAACGAGCTTAAAAAGGCGGCCAAGGACGCTTCTACCATTTACCTGGCCACCGACCCCGACCGCGAGGGTGAAGCCATCTCCTGGCACCTGGAGCAGGTGACCAGGACCAACCGCAAGACCTACCGCCGCGTCGTCTTCCACGAGATAACCGAGGAAGCCATCAAGCTCGCCTTCGCCCACCCCCAGTCCATCAATATGCAGCTGGTCGACGCCCAGCAGGCAAGGCGGGTGCTGGACAGGCTGGTCGGCTATAAAATCAGTCCCCTGCTCTGGCGGAACGTGAGACGGGGGCTGTCGGCGGGGCGTGTGCAGTCGGTGGCGCTCAAGATTATCGTCGACCGCGAGCGGGAAATAGAAAAATTTAAGCCGGTGGAGTACTGGATAATCGAGGCCGAGCTGGCCAAGGCGAATGCGGCCACCACCTTTAGAGCTGCTTTAATTGGACTGGCCGGCGGTGGAAAGCTGGAAATCCACAACGAAACCGAAGCCAGTGAAATCGGGCAGGAGCTAAAGCAGGCTAGCTACAAAGTCAGCAAGGTAGCCGCCAAGAAAGCCGCCCGCCAGCCGGCGCCGCCCTTCATCACCAGCACCCTGCAGCAGGAAGCCTGGCGCAAGCTCCACTTCCCGGCCAAGCTTACGATGAGGGTCGCCCAGGAGCTCTACGAGGGGCTGCCCATCGGCAAGGAGGGCAGCGTCGGCCTCATCACCTACATGCGCACCGATTCCATCAGAGTTGCCCGCTCCGCCATCGCCGAAGCCAGGGATTATATCGCCGAAAAGTATGGAGAGAAATACCTGCCCGACCACGCCCGCACCTTCACCACCCGGGTCAAGGGGGCGCAGGAAGCCCACGAAGCCATCCGCCCCACCAAAATCCGGCGGGAGCCGTCAATGCTTAAAGCCTACTTAAGTGACGCCCAGTTTAAGCTCTACCAGCTAATCTGGAAGCGTATGGTCGCCAGCCAGATGTCCGCCGCCACCTTCAACAACACCACCGTCGACATCGAAGCCAGACGCCCCAGAGCCAGGACCGTCTACCTGCTGCGGACTTCCAGTTCCATCAACACCTTTGACGGCTTTATGGCGGTCTACATCGAGGGCAGGGATGAAGCCGAGGAAAAAGCCGGGGGCAAACTGCCTCCGCTCAAAAAAGACGACAAGCTCAAGCTGATAGACCTTAACGCCGAGCAGCGCTTCACCCAGCCCCCGCCCAGATTTACCGAAGCCACCCTCATCAAGACGCTGGAGCAGTGGGGCATCGGGCGCCCCAGCACCTACGCCCCGATTCTGTCCACCATCCAGGACAGGGACTACGTGGAGAAAGACAGCGGCAAATTCCAGCCCACCAAGCTGGGCTTCGTCGTCAACGACCTGCTGGCCAAGCACTTCCCCACCATCGTCGACATCGAGTTCACCGCCCAGATGGAGGAGGAGCTTGACCAGGTTGCCAGCGAAAACAAGGACTGGGTGAGCGTCGTCCAGGACTTCTATAAGCCATTCGAGAAGAGCCTGGAGAGCGCCGCCGAGCTGATGGAAAGGGTCAAGGTTGAGGAAGCCACCGACGAGGTCTGCCCCAACTGCGGCAAGCCCATGGTGGTCAAGTTCGGGCGCTTCGGCAAATTCATCGCCTGCAGCGGCTACCCCGACTGCAAGACCACCAGGCCCTTCCTGGTTAAAGTGGGGGTAAAGTGCCCGGAGTGCGGCGGGGAGCTGGTGGTAAAGAAGAGCAAGAAAAAGCGCACCTTCTACGGGTGCAGCAACTACCCCGAATGTAATTTTATTTTAAACACCAGGCCCCTCCCCCAGCCCTGCCCACAGTGCGGCGGCCTGCTCATCGCCGCCGGGCGCAGTATGGCTAAATGCACCAAGTGCGAGTTTAAGGGCAAGATAGGGGAGGCCGGGAATACGGAAACAGAGCCTGAGAAGTCCAAAACCCCTGCCAGGCGGGCGGGCAGGAAGAAAAAGAAGATTTAATAGCCAAGGGCGGAATCCCCCTTAGTCCCCCTTTACAAAAGGGGGAGGGGTAAAAAGGGCTAAAGCCCTTTTTACATTAAAGGGCGGCGGGCGGGATAAGATATAATTGGGGGAGGGGTTAAAGAGTCTAAAGAGGTGAAACCTTTTTGGGCGGGTGGTGCGGGAAAAAAGACAATGGGGAGGGGCTAAAGAGGGGCTGTTAATTTTATGCAAAAAATCTTCGACAGATATATCCAATATCTAGAGGCGGAAAGAAACGCCTCGCCCTACACCGTCCGCAACTACCGCGCCGACCTGGCCGACTTCTTCAAGTTCCTAAAAGCAAAAGAGCTTACCCTGCTCAACGAAGTAGACC
>Ga0315549_1003505_pt1 | contig 13923 bp, 10 predicted proteins | sample SalMarSW160200MG_FD_203101 | JGI IMG/M metagenome (GOLD analysis project Ga0315549, IMG submission 203101) | Salt marsh sediment microbial communities from the Plum Island Ecosystem LTER, Massachusetts, United States - Salt Marsh Sediment SW1601-200 ... | reverse complement strand
AAAAAAGCTGGAGAATATAAAGGGAGAATAAGGGGAAGTCTGCCCCGTTTTTAGAGTGCGTTTTACTTCCCACCCTCCCGCCCTGCAGAAGTGATACTTCTACCAATTTCTTCTTAGGGGAGTGGGTGATAAGGAATTTTTAAAAGGGAAGCCCAACCTGCTTTTAGAGGGCGTTTATCTACCCACCCTCCCGCCCTATAGAGGTCAGACCTCTATCAACTTCTTTATGGGGGGATAAGGAGAAATAACCCCCCTCCTCTGGGGGGTGGGGTAAAAGGGCTTTAGCCCTACCATAAGGGCGGCGGGCGGGAAAAGATATATAATGGGGTGGGGTTGATAAACTCCTTGACCATATTGAACTATATTGCTACACTTCAAATTGAAACTATTAGAGGGGGGAGAGCCATGACTTATAAGAACATACTGGTTGAGAAGAAGGAAGGGGTGACCAAGATTATCATTAACCGGCCGCCGCTAAATATCCTGGATATTGATACACTGGAGGAGATGAGCCAGGCGCTGGCCGATTTGAAAACAGATGACGAGGTTAAAGTAGTAGCCGTTACCGGCGCCGGTGATAAAGCCTTTTCCGCCGGCGTGGCCGTCGGCGACCACCTGGGCGGTAAGCTGCCCCGGATGGTCGAGGTGTTCCACCGGGTGTTTATCTCGTTAATCGATGTGGATAAGCCCACCATCGCTATCGTCAACGGGGTGGCCCTGGGTGGCGGCTGCGAGATAGTAGCCGGCTGTGACATGGCGGTGGCTTCGGAGAAGACGCAGCTGGGGCAGCCGGAGATTAAGCTGGGGGTATATCCGCCCCCGGCTACGGTGCTCTTCCCCCGGATTCTGGGACGGCGGAAGGCGTTTGAGCTTATTCTTTCCGGCCATAGCATCGACGCTAAAGAGGCGGAGAGAATCGGGCTGATAAATAAAGCCGTGCCCGCCGGGGAGCTGGAGGAGGCGGCTGACGAGTTTATCAGCAGATTCACGGCTAACAGCGGGCTGGCCCTGACCCAGGCGCGGCAGGCCCTTTACCGTAACTTTGACCTTGAGTTCAGGCAGGCCCTGGAGGTTACCGGGGTCGACGCTACCCGGGTGATGGCCGGGGAAAACAGTGTGGAGGGACTGACCGCTTTCCTGGAGAAGAGAAAGCCGGTCTGGATAAGATAACCGGGGGGTTATGATTTGAAGATTCTGACGGTGAGCCAGACACGCCAGCTGGAGGAAAGCTGTGCCGGGATTGGGCTGCCCGGCGAGAAGCTCATGGAGAACGCGGGCAGGGTGGTGGCCGAGGAGGTGAAGCGCATCCTGGGCGGTACCGACCGGCGGCATGTACTGTTTCTTATTGGGCCGGGTAACAACGGCGGCGATGGGCTGGTGGCCGCCCGCCACCTGCATGACTGGGGGGCCGGGGTTACCGTCTACCTGCTGGGGCGCAAAGGGGACGATGACCCCAACCTGAAGCTGGTCCGGGAGCGGGACATCAGCTGTGTGGAGGCGGCTAAAGACGAAGGCTTTAGCCAGTTTAACGAGGCCTTGGCTTCAGCCGACGCCGTTATCGACGCACTGTTCGGCACCGGCACCACCCGGCCTTTTAGCGGTAATGTTCTATCGGTACTGGACAGGGTGAATAAGGCTAAGAAGAAACGTCCGAAATGGCGTGTTATCGCGCTGGATTTGCCCTCGGGGCTTAACGCCGACAGCGGGGCGGTTGACCCGGCGACACTCTATGCCGATTACACCGTAACCCTGGGCACTCCCAAGCCGGGCCTGTTCAATTTCCCCGGGGCGGAAAGGGTAGGTAATCTAACCGTGGCTGATATTGGTATGCCCGAAAATATGGCCGGGGGAGCAACCTCGGAATATCTCACCGGCGAGCAAGTCCGCTCGATCCTGCCCGAGCGTCCCCCGCAGGCTAATAAAGGCAGCTTTGGCAAAGTATTGGTGGTGGCCGGCTCGGTGAGGTATATCGGCGCCGCCTACCTGGCCTGCAGCGGCGCCATGCGGGTGGGGGCGGGGCTGGTAACGCTGGCGACAACGCCTACTCTACAGTCAATCCTGGCGGCCAAGCTGACCGAGGTGACCTATCTTCCCTTGCCCGAATCCCGTCCCGGCGTTGTTTCCCCGGAGGCGGCCAGGTTGATATCCCAGCAGCTGGAGGGTTATAATGTCCTGCTCCTTGGCTGCGGGCTGGGGCAGAGCCAGGCGGCGATAAAGCTGGTAAGGTCTATACTGCTGCCCAAAGAGCCGAGGGAGCTGCCGGCAATGGTGCTGGATGCCGATGCCCTGAACACGCTGGCTATTGTCCCGGACTGGTGGCGGCACCTTACCGACGACGCCATACTTACCCCCCACCCCGGAGAAATGAGCCGACTGACCGGTATGCCCATAGCCGAGATACAGGCCGACCGTCTGGAGGTGGCTAAAAAGTGGGCGGCGGAGTGGAATAAGACCGTAGTCCTGAAAGGGGCCTATACCGTTATTGCCTCTCCGGATGGCAGGGCGGTAATCAGCCCGGTGGCCAATCCCGGGCTGGCTTCGGCGGGTAGCGGGGATGTTCTGACCGGGGCTATCGCCGGGCTGGCGGCGCAGGGGCTGCCCCTTTTTGAGGCGGCTGCCGCCGGGGTATACCTCCACGGGGAGGCCGGTGAGCTGGTCAGCAATAGACTGGGCGATGCCGGCATGATTGCCAGCGACCTTTTGCTGGAGTTGCCGGTGGTTATTAAAAATTTAAAAATATAAAGGGAACCTGAAACGATATGTTATTAGCGGTTGATATAGGTAATACCAGCACTACCCTGGGCGTCTTTGACGGCGAGGAGCTGCGCTCTACCTGGCATATGGCTACCGGCGTTCACCGCATGTCGGATGAATACGCCGCACTGCTGTTTAACCTGCTGCGCCAGCAGGGTCTGGAGACCACCGATATTAAGGCGGTGGCCATGTGCAGCGTGGTCCCGCCATTGATTTCTACTTTTGAGGAGCTTTTTAAGCGCTATTTCAATATTGAGCCAATGGTGGTGGGGGCGGGGGTTAAGACCGGGGTGAGTATCCGGATGGATAACCCCAGGGAGGTGGGCGCCGACCGCATCGCCGATGCCGCCGCCGTCCACCACCTCTACGGCGGCCCGGTAATCGTCATTGACCTGGGTACCGCTACCACCTTCGGCATTATCTCCAAAGAGGGGGACTACATCGGCGGCATTATCGCTACCGGCATCGCCACCGCCGCCGAGGCGCTGTTCACCCGGACGGCGCAGCTGCCCCGTGTGGACCTGGCTCCCCCCAAGCACGTCATCGGCAGCAACACGGTGATGGCCATGCAGTCGGGGATTATCTACGGCTACGCCTCACTGGTGGAGGGGATGCTGGAGCGTATCCACAAGGAGCTGGGGGTAAAGTCTAAAGTGGTGGCTACCGGCGGCTACGCCGGGCTCATCGCTAAGGAAACGGGAGTCATTGATGTGGTCAATCCCGACCTGACCCTGATAGGCTTAAGGCTTATCTACGAGATGAATAAGGGATAACGAGGGGGAGAGAAAAACGGAAGGGAGTTTAAGAGGGACGGAGTCCCTTTTAAAGAAAAAATCTTCCCCTCCTCTGGGGGGTGGGGCAAAAAGGGCTTTAGCCCTTCCATAAGGGCGGCGGGTGGGAAAAGATATAAAGCGGGGTGGGGAAAGGACAAAAATAAATGTTAGCCAATAAAAATATTGTTTTGGGCGTAACCGGAAGCATAGCCGCCTATAAAGCGGCTGATATCGCCAGCAAGCTGACCCAGGCCGGGGCCAAGGTTGACGTGGTTATGACCGGGTCGGCGACCAAATTTATCAAGCCGCTTACTTTCCGCAGTATAACCGGCAGGCCGGTGTTGACCGACGCCTTTAAAGCTGTCTCCGAGCGCGGCATAGGGCATGTGGCCCTGGGGGGGGTGGCTGACCTGGTGGTTATCGCTCCGGCGAGCGCGGCTATCATAGCTAAGCTGGCCGCCGGCATCTGCGACGATATGCCTACCCTGGTGGTGGCGGCGACTAAAGCCCCCGTTATTGTAGCTCCGGCTATGAATGTTAATATGTACGAGAATGCGGCCAATCAGGAGAACCTGGCCAGGCTTAAAGCCAGGGGTTTTATTGTCGTTGACCCCGGTTACGGCCGTCTGGCTTCCGGGGCGAAGGGTAAAGGGCGCCTGGCTGAGATGGATAAAATTATGGCTGCCATAGAGGGGGCGCTGGGTGGCAGCGCCGACCTGGCCGATAAGCGCCTGGTGGTTACCGCCGGCGGCACCCGGGAGCGCATTGACCCGGTGCGCTATATCGGCAACCCATCTTCGGGGAAGATGGGCTACGCCCTGGCCGAGGCGGCGCGGGACAGGGGGGCTAAGGTTACGTTGATTACCGCTTCCTCGCTGCCTGAGCCGGAGGGAATAACGGTTGTACCGGTTGAGACCGCTGTCCAGATGAAGCGGGCGGTGGACAAGGCGGTAGTTAAGGCCGACGCCCTGCTAATGGCGGCGGCGGTGGCCGACTACCAGCCCAGGACCGCGGCCAAATCCAAGATTAAGAAAGATAGCCCGAACTTAACCCTGGAGCTGGTGAGGACGCCGGATATACTGGGGGAGGTGAAGGGCAAATTTTTGAAGGTTGGCTTTGCCGCCGAGAGCGATGATTTAGTCGCCAATGCTAAAAAGAAGCTGGCTGGGAAAAAGCTTGACCTCATCGTGGCCAACGATATTACCGATAAGAAAAGCGGCTTCGGCGTCGATACCAATAAAGTGACCCTGATAGATAAAAAGGGCAAAGCCGAAAGCCTGCCCCTGATGAGTAAGAGAGAGGTGGCCGATAAGATTCTGGACAGGGTGGTGGGGATGCTGGGGAAGAAGAAGTAATAGGGTTATTTGGTAATCTATCCTCACCCCGCGAGGAGGGGGAGTTTGAGGGGGCGAAGCCCCCTCTTTTAAAAAACCTCCTCCCCCTCTCCTAACAAGGAGAGGGGGACACAGGGGGAGAGGTTCTAGAAAGAATTCGGGTTCCCTGGAAAATCGCAGATTTTTTAGGGTGAAAAGTGGGAGAGGTTCTAGAAAGAAAGTTATGGCCGAAACACCAAAAGATGAAATGCCCAAAGCCTACGAAGCGGGCAAGGTTGAGCAGAAATGGTACAAGTTCTGGCTGGATAAAGGTTATTTTACCCCCAGGATAGACCCCGAAAAGAAACCCTTTGTCATCATTATGCCCCTCCCTAATGTTACCGGCGGGCTTCATATGGGGCACGTCTGTTTTCTCACCCCTGAAGATATCATGGCCCGCTGGCACCGGATGAAAGGCGACCCCACACTGTGGCTGCCGGGAATCGACCACGCCGGCATCGCCGCCCAGGTGGTGGTGGAGAAGATGCTGGCTAAAGAGGGAACCAGCCGCCATAAGATGGGCCGGGAGAAATTCCTGGAGAGAATGTACAGCTGGGCGGAAGAGTGCCGTAAAACGATTACCGTGCAGGAGCAGAGGGTGGGGTCATCCTGCGACTGGAGCCGGGAACGTTTTACCCTGGAGGAGGGGCCTAGCCGTGCGGTGCGCACAGCCTTCGTCCGCCTCTATGAGAAGGGTCTAATCTACCGGGGGGAGCGGATTATCAACTGGTGCCCGCGCTGCGCCACTGCCCTATCCGACCTGGAGACAGACCACAAGGATATCCAGGGTAACCTGTACTATGTACGCTATCCACTGGAGGGGAGTAAAGAGTTCATCACCGTGGCTACCACCCGCCCCGAAACGATACTGGGTGATACCGCCGTCGCCGTTAACCCTGGGGACAAGCGGTTCAAGGGGATGGTTGGCAAAAAGGCTATTCTGCCCGCGGTGAAGCGGGCGGTGCCCATTATCGCCGATGAAGCCGTCGACCTTGAGTTCGGTACCGGGGCGGTAAAGATTACACCCGCCCACGACCCGGTGGACTTTGAGGTGGCACAGCGCCATAACCTGCCCCTGGTCAATATACTGAACCCGGATGTGACCATGAACGAGAACGCCGGAAAATACGTTGGGCTTGACCGTTTTGAGTGCCGCAAGGCGATACTGGCTGACCTGGAAAAGGACGGGCAGCTGGTCAAGATTGAGCCCTATGGTCACTCGGTAGGACACTGCATGCGCTGCCAGACGGTTATCGAGCCCATCGCCAGCCAGCAGTGGTTTATCAATACAAAGCCTTTAGCCGGACCGGCCATCGAGGCGGTGCAGGCTGAGCGCATTAATATTATCCCGGAACGGTTTACCAAGGTATATCTTAACTGGATGGAGAACATCCGTGACTGGTGCATCAGCCGCCAGCTGTGGTGGGGGCATAGAATACCGGTGTGGTACTGCCGTGACTGCGGCGAAGTCACCGTAGCCGTTGATGAGCCCAAAACCTGTGTCAAGTGTGGCTCGGCTAATATAGAGCAGGACCCCGATGTCCTGGATACCTGGTTCAGCTCGGCGCTGTGGCCTCACTCCACCATGGGCTGGCCCGGTGATACCGAGGACCTCGGCTATTTCTACCCAACCACCGTGATGGAGACCGGCTACGACATCATCTTCTTCTGGGTGGCCAGGATGATTATGATGGGTCTGGAGGATACCGGCGATATACCTTTTAGCACCGTTTACCTCCACGGGCTGCTGCGGGACGAGAAGGGGGAGAAGATGAGCAAGGTCAGGGGTAACGTACTCGACCCCCTTGATACCATGGATAAATACGGCACCGATGCCCTGCGCTTTGCCCTGACCACCGACATATCGCCGGGAAGCGATATTAATCTAACCGCATCAAGGTTGGAAGCCGGCCGTAACTTTGCCAACAAGCTGTGGAACGCTACCCGATTCGTGGTCAGGAGCCTTGAACCGGGCGCCGACATTGAATTTAAGCGGGACAGGCTTACCCTGGAAGACCGCTGGATACTGAGCCGCCTGAGCGGCACCACAGCCAGCGTGACCAGGTTGATGGATAATTTCCAGTTCGGCGAAGCCCTGAGGCAGCTCCACGATTTCCTCTGGGGTGAGTTCTGCGACTGGTATATAGAGTTTGCCAAGATTCGCTTGGGTTCTGGGGAAAAGCCGTCCCCACTGCCCGTCCTGGTCCACGTGCTGGAGACCTCTCTGCGGCTTTTGCACCCCTTTATGCCCTTCGTAACCGAGGAGCTGTGGCAGAACCTGAAACAACGCCTGCCCGCCGATTGGGCCAAGACCGGGTCCATAATGATTGCCGCCTACCCAGAGGCCGATAAAAAGGCTGTTGACCCGCAGGCGGAGCGGGTGATGGAGGCCATAATCGAGATAATACACGCTATCCGCAACGCCCGTGCCGAGCATAAGGTGGAGAGCGGGCGGTGGGTTGAAGCGCAGGTCTGTGCCGGTGAGCTTACCCCGGATATCAAGGTTTATTCCCCGGCCATTGAGACGCTGGCTAAGGCCAGGCCGGTCAGCTTTTTTGAGCGCCGGGAGGAGGCGCCGCCGGCCGAGAATGTCCTGGCGCTGGTGCTGAAAAGTTCCGAGGTCATCATACCTATGGAGAGCATGGTCGACCCGGAAGCGGAGCGGCGGCGGCTGGAGCAGGAGATAGCCCAGACCGGGGCCGAGGTGGCCCGGCTTGAAGCCAGGTTAAAGGATAAAGCCTTTCTGACCAAGGCGCCGCCGGCGGTGGTGGCTAAAGAGCGGGATAACCTCAACGTGAGAAAGGACAGGCTGGAGAGGCTGCAGCAAAGGCTCGATGGGCTTGGCTAAATTTCCAGTTCAATAACTGCCGGTCCCCGGTTAGACCCGTTAGTGCCCAATTGCTCCAGCGCCTTTTTGGTATCGCTGGCAATCCTTGCCTTATCACAGTTTTTAAGCCGGTATTTGAACAGCCAGTAGGTGAACTCCTTTAATTCGGTAAGGCTGATGTTCTTAAGCCGGGGGTAACCCTTCTCCCGCCGGAAGCGCGTGAGCAGCTCCGGTCTGGCTGCACCATATATCCGCCGGTAGACCTCGTCGGTGAGATTGGGCTCTTTATTATAGCCCAGGGTACGTTTTTCCTTGCGTATTTCTTCCTGCACCGCCAGAACCAGGGCTTCCTCCACGGTGACGCCGTAAAAATAGTTGAGGTACTGGCGGTATTTGGTACTGCCGATGAGCGCCTTGAATTTACTATCGCTTAAGCGAAGCGGCGGCCGGGCGTGGAAGAGGAGGGCCATTTTTTCATCCTCGGGTATCAATTCGCCCACTGATTCACAAAGCCGCTCCGCCAGCAGCAGCCAGTCAAAGGCTTCACCGTCAATGAGGTACCGGTAGTGGCGGCCGTTAAGGGTTTCATCGCCGTCAGCCCATAAGCCGATGGCTTCCAGCAGGGCGATATACCAGTGCTTGCCGCCGATAATGGCCTGCTCCAGGTGTTTTATGGCTGCGCTATTGTTGCTTGAGGTTGCTTCAGCCGGTAATGATTGATTGGGCGCTTTGGGGTTGTTCATGGGGGTTGGCTCCGTCCGTCAGCTACGGGGGTAAAAAGACATTTACCCCTTTTCCGCCCTTGGCATAGACCTGCCAGGTTATTTTCTCCTGGGCGCCTACCTTGGCGATGTTCTGTACCAGGCGGATATCAGCCTCACCCAGGCCGAATTTCCGCTTGAGCTCTTCTATTCTAGCCCTGGCCTGCCGTTCGTTGCCAAAGGCGCTTTCCAGCCCGAAGCCGTCTTTCTGGTAGCGCTGCCGGAGGGCAACCTCCTGGGCAAGGCCAAAAGTTACGTCTTCAACAAGCCTTCGTTTCCACATTGCTCACCTTCCACAGCAGTGTTTGTATTTTTTACCTGAGCCGCAGGGGCAGGGGTCGTTTCTGCCTATCTTCTTGCCGCCGACCTTCATTCTCTGCTTCTGGCCGTTGCCCCCGGCCTGGACCGGCGAGGGGGGTTTGGGTGGGGCTTCCCGCCGGGAAATGCCGACGTGGTATATGCTGTGAACCACGTCGTGCTGGATGGTAGAAAGCAGAGTCTGGAACAGGCCGTGTCCCTCCCTCTTATAGGCGACCAGCGGGTCTCTCTGCCCGACCGCCTGCAGCCCTATTCCCTGGCGCATGTGCTCCATCATCGTCAGGTGCTCTACCCAGAGCATGTCTATGATGCGCAGCATCACCAGCCTCTCCACCGCCCTCATGTTCTCCGGGCCGATCTCCTTCTCTTTTTCCTCGTAGAGGATACCTGACAGCTCAATTAGCTTTTCCTCAATTTGCTTTGGCTTCATCCGGGAGACGGCTTCGGCGTTAAATGTGGGGGGGACGGGCAGGATGGCCGATGCCTTTTTGAGTAGAGCGTCCGCGTCCCAGCCCTCGCCGTGCTCGTCGGCGGTGTGAACGGCTACTATATTCTTAATCTCATCTCCGACCAGAGACAGGATATTTGATTTGAGGTCGGCGCCGGATATTATCTTTCGGCGCTCACCGTAGATGAGCTCCCGGTGCCGGTTGATTACATCGTCGTACTCCACCAGGTGCTTGCGGATATCAAAGTTATAGCCTTCTACCCTGACCTGGGCGCCTTCTATGGATTTGTTGACCAGCGTATTCTCAACGGGGGTGTCCTCGTCCATGCCCGCCCACTCCAGAAAGCCCTTAATCCGGTCGCCGCCGAAGCGGCGGACGATGTCGTCTTCTAAAGAAACATAGAAGCGGGAGCTGCCCGGGTCACCCTGCCGGCCCGCCCGCCCCCGGAGCTGGTTATCAATCCGCCTGGAGTCGTGGCGGTCGGTGCCGATAATATGGAGCCCGCCGAGCTGAACCACCTTTTCGTGCTCTTTTTGCCAGTTCTTGGCCTCTCCGTCCCCGGGGTTTCCCCCCAGTATGATGTCAACGCCGCGACCGGCCATGTTGGTGGCCACGGTTACCGCTCCCGGCTTGCCGGCCTGGGCGACGATATAGGCCTCCTTTTCGTGCTGCTTGGCGTTTAGTATCTCGTGGGGAATGCCCCTTTTCTTGAGCAGGTCGTTTAAATACTCCGAGTTCTCGATAGATACCGTGCCCACCAGCACCGGCTGCCCCTCTTTATGGAGCTGCTCAATCTCGCGCACCACCGCCTTGAACTTAGATTTTACGTCCTTATAAATCTGGTCGGGGAAGTCCTGGCGGACCATTGGCTGGTGGGTGGGGATGACCACCACCTCCAGCTTATATATCTTATGAAATTCCTCGGCTTCAGTTAGGGCGGTACCGGTCATGCCCGCCAGCTTAGCGTACATGCGGAAGTAGTTCTGGATGGTAACGGTGGCGTAGGTGCGGCTTTCCTGCTGGACCCTGACCCGTTCCTTGGCCTCTATTGCCTGGTGCAGGCCTTCTGAGTAGCGCCGTCCGTGCATCAGCCGGCCGGTGAACTCGTCGACGATGATGACCTGCCCGTCCTTGACCACATATTCCCGGTCCCGGCGGTATATCTCCCTGGCGGTCAGCGCGTTTTGCAGGTAGCGGTGCAGGTCGGCGTTGGCCGGGTCATAGAGGTCGGGCGCCTTTAGCTGTCCTTCCCGCTGCAGCATCCGTTCCATATTTGTCATGCCTGCGTCAGACAGGCTGACGGTACGACTCTTCTCATCAACGGCGTAGTCTATTTCTTTCTTAAGGCTGGGAATAAGGCGGGCGAATAGCTGGTACCTCTGCCCCGCCTCCACATCGGGGGCGCTGATAATGAGCGGGGTGCGGGCTTCGTCAATGAGCAGGTAGTCCACTTCATCGGCGATGGCATAATTTACGGGGCGCTGGACGCACTGGGACAGTTCGGTGACCATGTTGTCCCGCAGGTAGTCAAAGCCGAACTCGGCGCTGGTGCCGTAGGTGATATCAGCCTGGTAGGCCTCTTTGCGGGGGATAGGGCGGAAGTGGGGCCAGCGGCTGTCTCCGGAGTCAAATTCGGGGTCGTAGATGAGGGCGGGGGTATGCTCATCGGGGGACTGCATGGGGTAGATGCAGGCCACGCTTAAGCCCAGGGTATGATAGATAGGCCCCATCCAGTAGGGGTCCCGCCTGGCCAGGTAGTCGTTGACGGTGACCAGGTGAACGCCTTGGCCGGTAAGGGCGTTTAGATAAAGGGGCAGGGTGGCTACCAGGGTCTTGCCCTCGCCGGTTTTCATCTCGGCTATTTTGCCCTGGTGAAGGACGATGCCGCCTATGAGCTGGACATCAAAGTGGCGCAGGCCTATAGTACGTTGAGCCGCCTCGCGGACGGCGGCAAAAGCTTCGGGCAGGAGTTCATCCGGGGAACTGCCGCTTTCCAGCCTTGCCTTAAAATCGCCGGTCTTGGCGGCGAGCTCTTCGTCGCTGAGCTTTTTAAATTCAGGCTCAAGCTGGTTTATGGTATCTACCAGAGGTTGTAGCCGCTTGAGCTCCTTTTCGTTGGAGTCAGCCAATCCGCCAAGCCACTTAAACATCGCTCATCCCTGTTCGAACATGGCCCCAATAGATAGTCCGGTGTGGATGCGGTGGATGGCCTCACCCAGCAGGGGGGCTATGGGTAAAACGGTAATCTTATCCAGTTTCTTGTTACCGGCCACCGGAACGGTATCGGTAACCACTACCTCCTTGACCGGGCAGGAGCCTATTCTCTGGATAGACTTACCGGAGAGTATCGGGTGGGTGCAGCAGGCGAATATCTCCTTGACCCCCCGCTTCTCCAGGGCCGAGACCACACCCACCAGAGAGCCGGCGGTGTCTATCTCGTCGTCTACGGTAAGCGCTATCTTGCTATCCACCTCACCGATAATATTCAGCATCTCCGTCTTGTCATCATTGCCCACCCGTCTCTTTTCCACAATAACCAGGGGGGCATTTAGCTTGGCGGCTACATCCCGCGCCCGCTTGGTAATACCGATATCGGTAGCAACCACCACCAGCTCTTTAAAATCCTTTTCTTTAAAATAGTCACTGAGCAGGTAGAGAGCCGTCAGTTCATCAACCGGTATGTTAAAGAAACCCTGAATCTGGGCGGCGTGTAAGTCAACCGTCAGCAACCGGCCGGCGCCGGCCACACTGAGCAGGTCGGCAATCAGGCGGGCGGTTATCGGTACCCGCGGCTGGTCTTTCTTATCGGTGCGCCCGTAACCGTAATAGGGGATAACGGCGGTGATACGTCCCGCCGAAGCTCTTTTCAGGGCATCAATCATAATCAGCAACTCGACCAGGTTCCTGTTCACCGGTGAGCACAGGGGCTGGATAACAAAGGTGTCCCTCTGGCGCACGTTCTCCAGGATGCGGACAAAGATATTCTCGTTGCTGAATTCAAAGACCTCGCACTTGCCCAGCGGCATGCCCAGGTATTCGGCTACCTCCTGGGCCAGGGTGGGGTGGGCGTTACCGGTGAATACCTTCAGCTCATCCATAGGCTGTTACCTCTCTTTGCGTAATATTAGTAAGCTATAAGGGCTTCCAGCAGTGAGACCTTCTTGTATTGCGTTGCCGGTCTTTCCTGCCATACCTGAGTCTGTCCAGCGGCATCTCTATACGCGGTTACCTCCCGGTACTTGGTGACTGGCCCGTATACTACCTCATTTCTATACTTGACTACTGTTCGGTATTTGGTCACCGGTCTCCATTCTATTACCGGGTCGCAGGGAGGTACCGAAGGGTTACAACCGGGGGGATTGTAAGTTATGAATTTCTGCATAACTGTGTAGGCTTCCTCTTCAGTATACGATACTTGGACGGGATGCGACTCGTTAACTACGTACGGTATCCGTTCGGTATACGGTTCCGAGGTGTAGTAGGTTTCCGAGGCTTGATAGTTTTCCGTAGCCTGGTAGGATACCTCCTTGAGGGGCAAGACACAGAAAATGATGACCAGCACCAGTACTGCTGCTCCTATTCCTATTGCCAGAGTCTTCCCCATGTTAATCACCTCCCTTGAGGATAGATTGGACTTGTTATTAATTATAACACTATTATCGCCTGATATCAGTCGTCAATGCCGGGTACCGGGAAGCGAGAGCATATCTGACCGACTTCTTCTCTCACCTCCTTTTGAATCTTGGGATTATCAATATGGGTAAGAATTTTTATAATCATGGCGGTGATTTGCTTTATTTCTGCCTTGCCGAAGCCCCGTGTGGTCACCGCCGGGGTGCCCAGCCTGATACCGCCGGTGATTCTGGGCGGCTGCTTATCAAAGGGAATGGTATTGCGGTTGACCACGATGCCGGCGGTCCCTAAAGCCTCCTCAGCTTGCCGGCCGGTGATACCGGTTGAGGTGAGGTCTACCAGGACGAGGTGGTTATCGGTGCCGCCTGAGATTAAGCGCAGGCCGTTTTGCTGCATTCCGGCGGCCAGAACCCGGGCGTTGGCCAGCACCGCCTGCTGGTAGTCGGTGAAGGCGGGTTGCATCGCCTCCTGAAAGCAGACCGCTTTTCCGGCAACAACGTGCATCAGCGGGCCTCCCTGCATTCTGGGGAAGACGGCGTCATCTATAGCCGGGGCCAGCCCTTTTCGGCAGAGAATAAAGCCGCTGCGGGGGCCGCGAAGCGTCTTGTGGGTGGTTGAGGTGACTACCTCGGCGTAGGGGATGGGGGTGGGGTGCAGGCCCACCGCTACCATACCGGCGATGTGGGCCATATCAACCATTAGTTTGGCCCCGACCAGGTCGGCGATTTTGCGAAAGCGTTCAAAATCGATAATACGGGGGTAGGCGCTGGCGCCGGCCACAATCAGCCTGGGCCTGTGCTTTTTGGCCAGCTTTTCTACCTCCGGGTAGTCTATTCTTTCCGTCTCCCGGTTAACCCCGTAGTGTATGAAGTTATAGGATTTGCCGGAGAAGCTTACCTTATCCCCGTGGGTGAGGTGGCCGCCGTGAGCCAGGCTCATGCCCATGACCGTGTCCCCGTATTCCAGCAGGGCGTAGTATGACGCCATGTTAGCCTGGGCTCCGCTGTGGGGCTGGACATTGGCGTGCTGGGCATG
>Ga0315549_1003501_pt1 | contig 13946 bp, 10 predicted proteins | sample SalMarSW160200MG_FD_203101 | JGI IMG/M metagenome (GOLD analysis project Ga0315549, IMG submission 203101) | Salt marsh sediment microbial communities from the Plum Island Ecosystem LTER, Massachusetts, United States - Salt Marsh Sediment SW1601-200 ... | reverse complement strand
TCAAACATTGTAAAAGAAATGATACCGAAAATTAAATTAAAACAAAGGGAACAAGAAGATTTACGGCAAAGAGAAAGAGAGATTCAAATTCAAAAACAATTAGAAGAGGAGGGATTTCAAAGGGAAATTGCTTATCATATAAAGCTTGAGAAAGAAAAAATGAGGTCAAAAAAGACTACACTTGAAGCACAAGAAATAATTAAAGATTATCGCGAACAAAGAAGAGAAGAAGCATTTAGAGTGCTAGAAGAGGCAGAACAATTAACCAACTCCGGAAAATATGAATTGGCAATTGGTACTTATAGAAATGCCATGTTAATTCTTAGCGAGATTCAATATCCTACCGATTCAATTAATGAGATGATTAAAAAAGTTCAGAATAAAAAATTAGAGCAAGAACATCTTAAACATATAGAAATGGAAGCAGTGCTCCAAAGAGAGCAAGAAGAAAAGTACCTTGAAGAGGAGATTGCCCAAAAAGTTCAGTTAGAACAAGGAAGAATGATGGAGAAGTTAAAAGCTATTGTATCACGTGAAAAAATACAAGTACGTTTTGAACAACGAAGAGAAGAAGCATTCAAGGTATTAGAAGAAGCAGAACAATTAATTAAAACTGATAAATTTGATGAAGCAATTGAAACATACCGAAAAGCTTCATTAATTCTAAGTGAAATTCAATATCCCTTAGAGTCAATTAATGAGATGATCAGAAAATTACAAATGAGAAAATCCGAACAAGCACAGATTATTCAACAAGAAAAAGAAGCACGACTCCAGAGAGAAAGTGAAGAAGCCGAACTTAGAAGAATTATTGAAGAGCGTCAGCGTCAAGAAGAGGAGATGAAAAGAGCAAAATATTTGGCTCTAAAGCAAAGGGAGGAATTAATTAAAAAAGTAGAAAGTCGTAGAGAAGTTGCATTTTCCCTATTGGAGAATGCTGATAAATTTTTAAAGCAATTCCCTCCTGATTTTGATAAATCAATTGAGTTGTATTTAGAAGCAAGAAATGTTCTTTTAGAGATAAATTGGGAGCCAGAAATTGCGAATTTAGACGCTATGATCAGAAGTTTAAGAGAAGAAAAACAAAAATTTATCATTCAACAAAAACAAGAAGAAGAGGCTCGAATTCGTGCTGCTGAAGAATATGAGAAATTTAACCAAGAAATTCTAAGAAAAAAGTTAGAAGTTCAAAGAGTTCAAGAAGTACAACGGATGAAACTTGAAGCATTTAAATTTGAACAAGAACAACGAGAAAAACTTCAACAAGAGGGTTTTAATCTTCTTGATGATGCGAAAAAATCAGTTTTAATGCATCAGTTTAATTTTGCTTACGAGCAATTTGATCAGGCTATTGAAAAATTTAAGAGGATTGGTTGGTTTGAACAGATAAAATATATTGAAAAGGAAATAGAGACCACTAAGAAATTAGAAGAAAATGCAATAAAAGCACAAGAAGAAGTTAAAAGAGCTCAAGAGGCACTCTTAAAACAAAAAGGATTGGAAGACCAGCGGCGAATAGAAGAAGAGACAATAAAAATACATTCAGTCAAGGAAATTACAGCAATTTCAGATGACATTATCAAATCGTTAAGACAACAACGATTAGAACAAGAAAGTACTCAAGTTGTTTCTAAAGAACAAATTAAATCAGATGCTGCAAGTTTTGCAAAAGAGTTAACAAAAATGATTAAAATCAAACAAGATTTGATGGCTGAAATTGCAAAAGCTGAAGAAGACGAGAAAGAAAAAACAACAGAGAAAGAAAAACAAAAAACTAAGGAAGAACTTAAAGAACTACATAAGTGGATAAAAGATGCTGCCAAAAAATCAAAGAAAAAATAATTCCTAATTTTAATTTATAAAGGTTTAAATTTTTTTTATTTCAATAACAGATTTATTAAGATCTCTGTGTAGATAGATTATTCCAATTATCATTAGAGCCGAAATTGCTACTATAATTAATAATCGATAATCAAAAATTATTGATAATAAAAAATTTCCTGAACCACTGCCAAATATCAATTTTACAACTAAGAAATAATCATGATTGCTTGGTACAAAAATTCCACATCTTCTATAAAAATCAAATTGGTTAATAGTTGAAGCAGTTATTATAGGTTCTCCATAATAATTAGGTGTGGTATCAAAAATATAAAGCTCTGCTTCTGCATCATTTAATAAGGCTAAATCAAAAAAATAATGCATTCCACCTTGTAAGTTAATTTTTCTGCACCACACTTTTTTTTGATTAGAATTATCTCCTAAGGAAAAACAAACACTATTATTATTTTCAAAACTTACATATTGGTCCAATGCATCTAGAGCAGCATAACCTTGAACCATTCCCCATCCTTGATAATTATCTTTTATAACTCTTGGATAAATAGTCTTTAAGGAAGTTAAAGAAATAATACTTTTTACTTCAAGGGGTGTTAAAGAAAAGTCTTTTTCAAGCATTAATGATGCTAAGCCGCTAACCATAGGAGCTGCTGCAGATGTCCCAGAAGCGTACATATAGGTATTATTTCTCCCAAGATGGTCCTTTGTAGCTCCATATATACCAACAGCGGGTGCGCATAAATCTGGTTTGATAATATTTTCACTAGAAGGACCTTTACTGCTTTTTGAATACATCATACCGTTGTTTTTCACACCACCGACACCAATAACCGATTTTGCATCAGCAGGAGAATTAATTGTTTGAAAACCTGTTCCCTCTCCCCCATCATTTCCTACAGCAGCAACCACAACAATTCCAGCTTCCACCAAGGATTCTGTGATTGAATTTAAGAGTATAATTGAATCACTATCTGAGGAAGCTTCTACTCCAAAGCTCATACTCACTATTTTTATATTATATTTATTTTTATTTTCAAGAACCCAATTAATCCCATTTTCGATGGTTTGAATAGAAGATATTAATTCATCTTCCTCTTCAGAGTATTCAAATACTTTTATAGACACCAACTTTGCATCAGGGGCTACTCCAAGGTATTGTGGTGAATTCCCTACTGCAATTGATGATACATATGTTCCATGAGAATCAATATCTTCTGGACTTTTTTCTATTTGAGTAAAAGCATCATAAAACGCTATAATTTTTTCATTCCAAGATTGGGTTCCATTATTTGTGAAAACTTCATGATACGGATAAATTCCCGTGTCGATTATTGCGATAGTTGAATTTTCTCCGCTTAAATCTTGATCAATAAAAGATCTATTTACGCTAATCAAATCACTCACTTGAAATTGAGAAATATCTGCTACCTTAAAGGGTGCTTGATTGGTTTGAAGATTTAAATTATAATTTGGATTTAATGAAAAAGTTATTTGATTTAAATGAATCATTAGAAAAAGATGGGGAGAATTAAGCCAGATTACTATTAACCAGAAGAAAATCAATTTTTTATTTAAAAATGGTTTGCACCTATTTGAATAGTGAAACATGAATTGCACTTATCCATAAAAAATTGATTTAATATTTGAATAAAAATAAAAGTTAATAATTATATGAATTACGTAATTTTATTTTTAATCCAATAAGTTGTAGTTATTATGGAACCAAGGGAAAAAAGGGAATTTTCCTTAGAAGAAAGGAAGATGTATGCTCGTCAGCAGCTCGTTGAAGGCTGGGATCAAGAGACTATAAAGAATAGTTGTGCTTTGATTATTGGAGTGGGAGCTCTCGGGTGCGAGATTGCTAAGGATTTAGCTTTAATGGGTATAGGAAAATTAATTTTAGTTGATATGGATAAAATTGAAACCTCAAATCTCTCAAGACAAATGTTATTTCATGCAGGAGATGAGGGGAGAACAAAAGTTGAGGTTGCTGCAGAGCGTTTAAAATTGATGGCTCCGTTTCTCGAAGTTGAGTATTATTTTGATAAATTACAAAATCTTCCAATGAAGGTGTATGAAGAATCGGATGTTATTATTGCTGCATTAGATAACGTTAGGGCAAGAATGGATTTAAACAAGATTGCTTTAAGATTAAAAAAACCAATGGTGGAGTCTGGTACGGTAGGATTTGAAGGTCATGTTCAAAACATTATCCCAAAAGGCTCAAATATAAAATTTCATAAGAGAGAAAAAGTTATAGATGAAATAGTGCAAGAAAAATTATGGAATTTATCAGAAGAAGAATATACTGAATATTTTGCTGCTCAAGAAAGTATAGAAAAGCTTGAGGAGCGAATAGTTCTATTAAAATCTCAATTTATGGAGCCTGTTGTTGAAAAAGTACGAAAACAAGTTGAAAATGAGTTTGATGAAAAATATTCTGAAGATTATCTTGATCAAACAGCTTGTTATAGGTGCCTAGTTCCTATTCCACCACCTGATGATAAATTAATTGCAGCATGCACATTAAAGGGTATTCCGAGAAATAGAAATCATTGTGTTTTAAAAGCAGAGTTAAATTTTGAAAAGAAACATGGACGGATGCCAGATTTGGATAATGATGAGGATATATACAAATTAATGGAATTATCTCAAGAGGAATTAAAATTATTACGAGAACGAGTTTTTAAGGAAAACGTCTCTGATGAGCAGTTATCAACATTATCAGAAGAAGAAATTCGAGAGTGGAAAATCAATATTCAAGATACATTCGGTCAAGATTATGTATTTGAAGATATGGAAAATATTTTAGGAAATAAAATCGCTGCCGTTCAGACAGTTAGTTCAATTATCGCAAGTATTCAGTCCCAAGAGGCATTAAAATTAATATTTAGAGCAAAGGGAAGAGATATTGGGCCCCCCATGGATCCTCCGTATGTTAATTATAGCGGAATTTATGGAATATTCGAACAAGTCCCAGTGTTTAAGAGAAAAGATTGCATTGATTGTGGGGATATTGAAGGAGAGGAAAATGTTAGTATTGTGGTTCCATTTAATTCAAAGGTTAAAGATATTTTTAATGCACTAGATGTTTCTGGTTATAAATTCGATACCGAAAAGTGGATGATCACAAATTCAATGAATAAGGAGATTCTTTGGCACCCCTCAATTCCCACATTTAAAGATCCTGAAGCTCTATTACAAAGCTTAAAAATAACGAGTAATGACGTTGTAACACTCACACCTTTAAGTAAAGATGTAAGTAAATTAGAAATAAAGAAATATAACGTAATCGTTTCCTATTTATAAAACTTTCATTTATACTTCATTTTTTACTCCTTGCTTTCCTAATATTTGCAATGAATTTATCAATCAAGTAAGTTTTTATTTTAGCATTTTTTCCTGCTTCCATATCAAACTCAGAATCTCCTACATAAATAGCTTGTTTGCTAGAAATATTAAAGTGTTTCAGAATTTTATAAAGACCTTCAGGATTAGGTTTCCATTCAACAACATCTTCTCTTCCTACAATATATTGGAATTTTCCCAAGAGATTTTGTTTAGTTAAAATAGAAAAAATTGTTGAGCGAAAGTTCAAAGAAAAAATTGCAAATTTTATATCTGAATTCAATCCCAACTCTTCTAAATTCTCGATAAAAAAAACTATTTCTTCAAAGAATGAATATTCTTTTATATTTTCTCTTTCAAATTTTTCAATAGTTCGAATATAAGATTCAATTAAATCGGGATCTCCTCTCGCTACAACTTTTTGTAAACCCAAAGTAATTCTGTTAAATGCTTGATCTTCTCCAAAATCATCCATATATTTATCACTAAGTAATTTACGCAAAGCATCCCAATCTACATGTAGTTTTACAAGAGTTCCATCAAAATCAAAGACCACTACTCGCAAATCTTTTGGAAAATCCAATAATTCACTTAGCAACATTTAATATTTTAATTATTATTTTTTTATTCATTTATTATTTTGTAGGATTAATTTTTAAAAGGAAAAAAAAGAAAAAGGAAGTCATTAAAGATATTTCTATAAAAAATTCCTAATCCATTGCGTATTTTTTCGTCCAGTTCTCTGCTTTCTTATCAAATTTCGATTTTTGTTTAAAATATTGCTCTCCTGCTTCATGATTTAAAGGATCGCCGGGATTAAAAAATGGTGGTTCCACATGCATCATTCCCTTCAATGCTTCGACAATATTTGTTAATGTTTTAGAAGGAGTCCACCCCGAAGCCCCAGTAGAGGCATCAACCTTACCGACTAGATCGGGATTAATAAGATCAAGACAAATATTCAATTTTCCTGGTGGAATTGAAGAGTCGATATTAGGATGCCACATTAAAGTATGAGCATATACATATGGAGGTGCAAAAGGATAGTTCTCGGGCATTTTTATCTCGAATAAAAATTTACCTCCTGAATACGGAATTCCTGGCTTTCCTATTATTGAAAGCCTAAGGTGGTCTATTGATCTTCCCCAAGGTTCGATAATAACGAATTGATTATCTTTAAATGCCTCAAGCGCCTCTGCATAATCAGTTTCTTCTCTAATTTTTTACACCTAATAAGTTTAATTGTAATCTCAATTTAAAATTAAATTAAAAATAATTATGTTAAGTAATTTTATAATATTAGAATATAGTTAAAAATGTATTTAATATATAAACATGCTAATTTTTTTGCAAAATTTTCTAAATTCGGACCCTTACGCGAGTTAAATTGTCATTATTCTTTATAGAATAATAATTGTGAATCTAACTCAAAAAATTCGAATATTTCCCTCAAAGAATCAAAAACTGATTCTGTGGGATTTGTCGGAAAAATGTCGATTAATATATAATTTTGCGTTAGCTGAAAGAATAGAAAATTGGAATAAAAACAAATATAAGCCAAAAGACGACAAAAAATATATATCTTATTTAGAGCAACAAAATAAATTAACTTTACTTAAAAAGAAATATCCTGAATATAAATGGGTTTATTCTAAAGTTTTACAAATGATATTGAAAAGACTCAACTCTGATTATAAATCGTTTTTTACGAAATGGATAAATGGAGATAAACAAGCTCGACCACCTAAATTTAAATCAAAAAAAAGATTTACAACAATCTGTTATAATCAGAGTGGTTTCAAATTAGAAAAGAAAGTGATACAATTTTCGCATAAACACCCTTCAAAAATTCCATTAATATTTTCTCTTAAATATCCTTATTGTGCTGTTGAAATTGTTAAACAGGTGGAAATTTTTAAAGATTTCCAAAATCGATGGTTTATTTCTATTACATATGAAGTTCAAGCACTAAAATACAAAGATAACGGGCTATATCAAGCAATTGATTTAGGAGTTTCAAATATTGTATCTGCGGTGAATTTGCACTCTAAATTTATTCAAATTAAAAATAAAAGAGCAGATCTCTATTGGAAAAAGAAAATAGAAAGCATTCAATCAAGGCGAGACCACTGTAAAAAATATAGTAAAAAGTGGAGAAAATATCATTACAAATTCAGGAAGATGCATCAAAAGTGTGCTTATCAAATGCGTGATTTTCAACATAAAATTTCAAAACATATTGTGACACATACCAAAGCAAATACAATAATTGTCGGAGACCTAAATGTGAAAGAGATGGCTAAAAAGAAAAAATCTATGGGAAATGCTCAAAAAAATAAAGCTAACAAAACTTTAAACTATTCTGTTAACAATACGGGATCGTTGGGTCGTTTTGTCGAATTCTTAATTTACAAGGCGAGACTTGTAGGGAAAAGAGTTATAAGAATTGACGAATCGTATACTACTCAACGATGTTCAATTTGTGGAAAGCTTAAAAAAAGAAATCTTTCCGAAAGAATTATTCAATGCGATTGTGGAAATTATCTTGATCGTGATCTTAATTCTGTGATCAACATTATGATTAAATTTTTGAAACATAAGCATTGTTACGTATTCCTATCGCATCAACCCTCCTTGAACGAGGAATCCTTTCTACAAAAAAAGGATTTGCTACGATACACAGCCCCATCCGTAGTAAAAGTGATGGCGGACTCGTAGTGATACTAAAAAATTAGAAATATTTACTAATTTTTCAGTAAGTTCAATAATACATCTCGATTTTTATTAATAAATCTTTTTAATAAATTTTTAGTTTAGTTAATTTCCTTACCATTTAATTTAATGGACCAATGAAATATTTTTAAGAATATATTTAATAAATAGCTTAGTATTATTACCAATTGGTTAATATGGGAAAAGAATTACCTAAGGAACATTTAAAGGAAAGAATTTTAAAATTTTTGAATAAGAGGAAGGTTTTAGTCTTATGCACATGCAATAACAATATTCCTCGCGCAACTCCGCTTGATTTCTACAATGATGGATTAGACATATATATGACACCTGCAGGTGGAGCGAAAGTTAAAAATCTAAAAGTGAACCCTATAGCAAGTATAGGAATATATACACCACTGTCCGAAGGTGAGATTCAAGGATTGCAAATAACATCAACTAAAATAAGATTTATTTATCCTGAGGATGATGATTATGAACATGCGAGAAAGATTGTTAAAAGGAAAGCTAAAATGTTTTTGAAGATAATTCCTGAAAAAATCGATTATTTAGATTATTCTTTAAGTAAAGAGGGATATTCAAGGTTTCAAGTTTTAGAACTGAAGGTAGATTAGAAGAAGTAAATCTTGGATTATTATCTATAAATATTTTTTAAGCTAAGTTTTATAAAAGACTTATAAACTGACAAAAATTAAGTATTTTATAATTTTTTAAAAAAAATGGTTTATTAAAAATTGGTTACAAAAATTGTAGTCATTGGAATGGGATATGTTGGAATTCCTATGGCAGTACTTTTAGCGGATATTGAAGATTTTCAAGTCTTAGGAATACAACGTCGCTCAGAAAGGTCTGGTTGGAAAATTGATTACCTTAATGCTGGAAAGAATCCATTCGAGGGTGAAGAACCTGGGCTCGATAAATTAATTGCCAGAGTAGTAAAAAATAAAAAATTTCGGGTTATTGATGATTATTCAGTTTGTAAGAATGCAGATTATATTTTAATTGATGTTCAAACTCCCGTAGATGCAAAAAAGATACCTCGTTATGAATCCTTAAAAAAAGTTTCAGAAAATATATCGAAAAATTTATCCAAAGGGACTACTATAATAATTGAATCAACTGTAGCTCCTGGAACAACCGATTATTTTGTAAAACCAATTTTGGAAGAGGGAAGTGGTTTAGAAAGGGGTAAAGACTTCTATCTGGTATTTTCATTTGAAAGACTAATGCCTGGAGCGTTAATTGATTATATTGTGAATATGCCAAGAGTAATTGGTGGAGGCTGTGAAGAAGCAAATAAGCGAGCATTAGCATTATATAGTCGCGTGATAAAATCTGAACTTCATTTTACAGATACATTGACCGCAGAATTAACTAAAGTTATAGAAAACACATATAGAGATATTAATATCGCATTTTCAAACGAAATGGCATTATTATGCGAAGATTTTAATCGAAATATTTTTGAAATTATCAATCTTATCAATATGAGAAAAGATAGAATGATGCATATACCTGGTTCAGGCGTTGGAGGTCATTGTTTGACGAAAGATCCATGGTTATTAGTTCATGGACATGATAAATACACAGAAAAGAAGTATTGTACAAAAATGGTGCCACTCTCAAGAAAAGTTAATGAATTTATGCCAGTTCATACAAGTGAGTTGCTTAATGAAGCTTTTATGGAAGCAGGAATAAAAGAAAACCCTTTTAAAATTGCAATTTTAGGAGTTGCATATAAAGCAGATTGTGATGATACCAGAAATACTCCCGTAGTATCGATTGTTGAAAAGGTTAGACGTCTATTTTCATATAATAAAATCGAAATCATTGCTCATGATCCATATGTTAAAACGAAGGACTATAATAATTCGGAATTGACAAGAGATCTTGATAAAGCAGTAACGGATGCTGATGGAATAATTATCGCTACAAATCATAGTATGTATAAACATTTAGATTTAGATGACATCAGAAAGAAAATGAGGCATCCCGTAATTATTGATGGTCGCAATATTCTTACAAAAAAAGAATGCCAAGACCATGGTTTTATCTATAGAAAAGTCGGAGAAGGACCAAATTAATCCTAACTTCTCTTTTTAGAAAAACTAAAAAATAAATATTAATTTACACATATTAATTGATATTTGTTGGAAAAAATTATAACAACCCCTGGTAGCTCAGTGGTAGTAGCGCACGGCTGTAGATTTTTATCGCGTATTGAGAAAAAGATCAATGAAAATACGTCAGCTAAAGCGAATAGATACCGTGTGGTCGCTGGTTCAAATCCGGCCCAGGGGACTTTCTATTTTTTTTTATTTTTAGAAAACTTAGAAAATTTAAAGCTTTTCAGTTGATTTCTCCCATTTTTTAAATTCTGAGTCAAGTGTTGCGATAAAATCATCTGTTTTATCTACATCGAACTCTATTATATCTTTATCAATTTTAAAATTAAATTCCTCAGCCCAATCAAAAATAAAGTCCCATAGATCGCTTTCTTTCATCTTAAGAACCTCAGCCATCCGAGATACCTCCAATCGCCGTGATACTCTAACTATTGTCGCCAACTTTGCTAGCCTTTGTTGTTGTAGCTGCTCTTGTTGTTGTTCTTCCGTGATGGGTTGTAATTTTTCTGGAACTGCTTTTATTTCTTTTTCCATTGGTGTGATGGGTTGTAATTTTTCTGGAACTGCTTTTATTTCTTTTTTAGTCGGTCTAAATTTATATAAGCTTATCGTAACAACAATATATCCGCACCAAGTGATTTGTATTGGAAACATATAGTAAAACCTTAAAATACCTGTTGTGATTATTAATAATATGCATCCAAGTATCCCAAATACAATAGAACTATTTACTTTTAACAATTGTGCAAATAAAATTGAGAGAAAAATGAAAAGGGGGCTACTCCATAAAAGAATGAGATAGAAAAAAGAATAGGGGGCTACTCCATAAAACACTGTTAGTATAAAAATTATAAGAAAGATTAAATGAATTAATCCTATCCTGCGAAATATTCGTTTGTATTTTTCCTGAATAACCGAATATGTTAATGTATCCTTTAATTCCATCAATTTATATAAATATAAGTTAATTGTAACCAAATAAAAACCAACAAATAAAGGTAATAATACTACATCAGCAGAACCAAAAAAAGCATCACCAATAATCAGGTTAATTCCAATTCCAATACATCCAAGTGCCCCTGATACTATAGCTTTATTTACTCTTGTAAAAAAAGCAAATATAATTGAAAGAAAAATAAAAAAAAGACCTTGCCAGCCACCATAAACGAAAAGCATATATCCCCCTCCAGGTGGGATTGGTAAAAACGCGACTATTATAAAAAATATAATAACGATTAAATGTTTTAATCCAATGTTGCGAAACTTCTGTTTATTTTTCTCATTATCCAATAAATTTCTCACCGAATAATTTAAATTATTAATTAATCCTTTCTGATCAATTATAATATTTGATTATATCAAATTTAATTTATTCCAAATCTGTATAAATATTTTTTAAAAATTTATGTAGCAAACCATATAGCGAATTAAGTGGAATTGATATTATTTACTCAGTTATTAATAATTAATATTTCCATAGGGAGCAAGGATGCCCTAATATTTCTAACAATTTTTATATTGATATTGCCCAATTCTTAGAAGTTAATGGAATTCTTATTTAATTTTAAGGATTAAACTTTTTATGAGTTAAATTTCTGCGCAAATTTTATTTTCTTTAATAATAATACTTTATAATAATCTAAATTTGCTAATCTTAAAAAAAAAAATTAGGAGCAAACTTGCTAAAAAACAATGATAAGATTGATATAAACGATTTAGAAATCAATCCTTTATTACAACAACTTAGGGAAAACCCTATTGCAGGGAATGGAGAAAATCATTATTTCACAAGTTTTGATGGGGCAAAAATTTTTTATCGAGTTTGGAGACCGATTATTAAGATAAATAAGATTTTAATTGTAAGTCATGGGATGGGGGGACATGGAGAGTTTTTTGTGCTCTTGGCGGATAAAGTATTTAATGAAGGAATTATGGTTATCGCTCCAGATTACAGGAATCATGGTCATTCGGATGGAAAAAAAGGAGATTTAAAGAGATTTAATTATATTTTACAAGATCTTCATGAATTCATAAATTATATTTCTGAGCAATATCCAGATACGCCAATTTATTTGTTGGGAGAAAGCATGGGCGGTGCAGTCAATATAAATTATGTAGCAGAATACCCTGAAAATTTAACTGGAATGATTTTATTTTCTCCAGCTGTGAAAATAGAATTTTCACTAAAGAGAAGAATATTATTGATACTTATTGCACTACCTTTACTAATTTTAAGAATTTTTGCACCAAGTTCAAGTATAATTGGCGCAAGAGGAAGTGAGGATGAGGGAATTAGGAACCCCATTCATCAACAATATGATAAAACAGATCCAAATCATTTAAAAAAGATATCAGCACGATATTTAATTCAACTTTTAAAATATATTCGCAAATCAGTCTCAAAGGCTTCAAAAATAAATATTCCTACTGTAATTTTTCAAGGAACATCAGATGTGGAAGTTTCACAAGAGGGGGTTTCTAAATTTTTTGAAAGACTAAATTCAGATATGAAAGAGTTGTATTTAATTGAGGGAGGTTATCATTGTCTTTTGACAGATCCAGATTTTCAAGATAAATGGCATATTTTAATTGAATGGTTAAAAAAGCATTAGTAAAGGATTATTTATTATTTGTTATTTGACTATCTAAGACTAGATGTTAAAAAAAAATTGATTTTCGAAATGAAAGATAAAAGAACTGCGGTTGTTGGAGCGGGATGGTTTGGTCGAGCGCATATAAGGAATTATAATCAACTTTCCAAATTAGTTGCTGTTTGTGATGCAAATAAAGAGAATTTAGAGCTTGTGAAAACACTTTATGATAATATTAACGTTTATACTAATGTAGATGATATGATTAAAAGTGAAGATATTGATGCAGCTAGTGTAGTTACACCACCATCAAATATTCCAGCAATATCTAGGAAATTTGCTGAGAAAGGTATAGATGTATTGATGGAGAAGCCAATGGCATTAAGATTATCTGATTTAGAACAATTTAAAGAATTTACAAATTGCCGTATCATGCCTGGTTTTATTGAATTATATAACCCCGTTTTTGATAAACTATTAGAGAATCTTCCAGAGATTGGTGAGATCATTACTGTTGCCTCAAAAAGGATAGGTCTTTATCCCAAAAGAGATTGGAATATGGGAGTTATTTTGGATTTATCAATTCATGATATTTATTTGCAAGAGAGAATTCTAGGTGAAGTAAAAAATGCTATTGGAATGGTAAATCGGTTTGTTGATAACAAACATGAGGATGCGGCATTTATTTTATTAGATTTTGGAAAAGCAAAAGGTTCAATTGAATCTAATTGGTATACTCCAACAAAATTTCGAAGAATGTATGTTCATGGAGCTAATGGAACTATTGAGATAAATTTTATATCTCAAACATTTAATTTTCAAAAAGGTTTGAATTTATTGGGAGACAACCCAGCGACTAAGGATGAGACATATTCTCCATTAAAACTGGAAGAACCATTAAAAAGGGAAATCTTAAATTTCCTATATGATAAGGATAAAGATATTAAGGTAACTCTAGATGATGGAATACGAGCTCTAAAGATTGCATTGGAAGTTATTGAGAAAGCAAATTAAAAATGGAAAGATTAATTATTAATAAATTATTGGATTAAATTAAGTCTTGATAAACTTTTAGAAGAACTGGTGAATTAGAAATTGCCTGAAGATGAAAAAGAGGAACATGAATTGGAGAAAATTCGAATGAATAAATTAAAAATGATGTTGGAAAGACAAAAGATACACGAAATTCAAAATGTACAAGAAAAACAGATTTATGATAAAATTGATGTGATATTTCGTGCAATTCTCAGCCCCGATGCTTATAATCATTTAATTAATTTAAAAAATTCAGATCCAAAAGTTTATTGGG
>Ga0315549_1003500_pt1 | contig 13953 bp, 9 predicted proteins | sample SalMarSW160200MG_FD_203101 | JGI IMG/M metagenome (GOLD analysis project Ga0315549, IMG submission 203101) | Salt marsh sediment microbial communities from the Plum Island Ecosystem LTER, Massachusetts, United States - Salt Marsh Sediment SW1601-200 ... | reverse complement strand
CGGCTGCAAATTATGACTGACGCGAATGACTGTTTTTAGTGTTTCGACTAAAAAGGCTGTTAAGCTCCTGCGCTTAACAGTCAGAGACTTACAAAATTGGGCACGGTATAAGGTCAACAACCGCAAAGAGGGAACCACGAAATTATCACCTGACTAAGCGGAGAAAACCTCATCTGCCAAGTCTTCGCCTACTTGACTAACATAGTATTGCTCGACGACTTTTTGGCCTTTGGTTTGGAACTTATCCATAGAGGAGAAAATACCGATTTTCATAAGAAGTAATATTGCGATACAGGCTGCTACATTTGCGACGGAATGCGTATACTTGCTGCACCTCTCGAACAGCTTAGGTTCGGGCCGCATCGCCCTAAGTTTCTGGGCTTTCGGTGCCCCGCGGAGACTGTGTTTCAGTACGCCAATGGCTTGAGTATTTGCACGCATTAATAAATCAAGCTCGTGCGGTTGAGATTTCATAACCGACAATGCAAGATTGACTTTACCAACACTTACAAGTCGCCGATGACATCTTGGACAATTCACAATATGGTTCTGTACCCAGTCTGCATCGAGACCAAGGCGGCTGCTTGTAATGTTATGCAGCCAAGCCCTGATTTGTCTGCACTTGTTAGAACTCCCATTCTGCGATTTACGAAATGGTGTTCCCTTGTTTTTGTTTATACTTATCATTCTCTTTCTTCTCTTTCTTTGTCCATCCATACGGCCAATAATTGGATTGCTTTGCACCTGTAAACCCTCGCAGTTGCCGCTGATATGCCCAATATCCCACCTACCTGGGCGTAAGATAATTCTGCCAGATCGCGTAACATTATGACGTCCCTTAGATGTCCAGGCAGTTGGGCTATATGGTATCTTAAAGTTTCCTGCAAGTATTTGGAATCAAGCTCATTTGCAGTCGAGATAGCGGCCTTTCTGCCAACAATGGCCGTGGACAATCTCTTTTTTTCAGCAGATCTATGTCTTAACATTGACACTGCTGCGTTACCTGCCACACGGAAGATATACGCTTTTATATGTTCGGGCTTTTGTCTGCTTTTGTAATGGGCAAGCTGTAAAAACGTATTCTGGTAGACATCACAAACATCTTGTTCATTCCCTAATATTCGCCAGAGCATTGTGACTAATTCCTGCCCGTAGCTTTGCATTGCAGACAATATCCACCGCTGGCGTTCATCCACTGCCCCGGAGACAGAAAAGTCCCAAATCAGCTCGTAATTAACGGCCTTGCCAAACATAAATACCCATTTCGACTGTTCTATTTGTTAAGAGAGAGCACCTACCAATATGTTAACAAAAAAATTGGCAATAATAGCAAAAAATCTTGCTTTTTAAGATAACGTTTTAGGGTGCTTTTACCTCTTACTTTTGAAGGGAATTATATGAAATGCCGAATTTGACAAAATCAAGCCGCTATAATATGAGTGTAAGCAATTGCGAGAGCAGCTCTTACGGCGCCAAAATGGATGCCCGGGATGTGGTATCTTTGGTGGACGATTTGCTCAAGAAAGCCGTAGAATCCGATGCAAGCGACGTCCATTTCGAACCTACGGGCTCCGAATTAGTCGTAAAATTTCGTCTCGATGGTGTCTTAAACACCGTTGAAAAACTACCCAAATCCTTATCTGACAATGTAATTGCACGGCTGAAGGTACTAGGGGGGCTTCTAACCTATCGTAACGATATACCCCAGGAAGGCCGAATTGAAGTCAGCAAGACCCAAGATGACAGAGTTATGGACAAGCGGCTCGCAGTTTTTCCAACAATACACGGTCAACGAGCGGTAGTGCGACTATTCTACAAGAATAGAGAGCTCTTGGAATTGGAGCAGTTGGGCTTTTCGAATGATATACACACAGCGTTAAAAAAAATTGCGGCCAAAAACCAGGGCGTTTTACTGCTTACCGGCCCGGCGGGCAGTGGGAAAAGTACCACGCTTGCCGCTCTTCTGCGGCACATTCTAAAGGCCTTTTCCGGCAAAAGCATTGTGACTCTCGAAGATCCCGTGGAAATTAGAATCGAAGGCATTACACAAACCCAGATTACACCACATGGCCAGATGACATTTCCTACCGCCTTAAGGTCGCTGCTTAGACAGGATCCACAGGTTCTGATGATTGGAGAGATCCGGGATGCCGAGACCGCTAAGATTGCTATCGAAGCAGGACTGACGGGACATCTGCTAATGAGTACAATGCACAGCGGCACGCCTGCGGGCGCATTCTTGCGGCTGCTGGAAATGGGAATCGAGCCTTACCAGGTAACATCAAGTGTCTCCGCAGTTCTAAACCAACGCCTTGTCAGGAAACTTTGCAAGAAATGTAAGAGAAAGATTGGGAAAACAGGATTATTTGAAGCGTTTGGATGTGATGTCTGCTTCAATACCGGATACAAAGGACGGGCCTTGATAGCGGAAATAGTGCAGTTGGACGGAGAACTGCGAAAGGCTATCCTGGCAAAAGCCGACCTGGAGCAGCTTGAAGATATCCTCGAAAGGAAAGGCCACACGAATATGCTTGAGGACGGAAAGCGCTTGGTGAGTAAGGGCATCACAACACAGGAGGAGCTGAATAAAGTCTGTGGAATCAGTACGAGCTAAAACTAATAGAATAGAACGCGAAATATCCCTGGGTCCTCAGTAGTTAATGAGAGAGACATAAAATGGCGACATTTAAATACAATGCATTGACGTCGGCAGGCCGGCTGATGAAAGGCACGATTGAAGCCGGGTCCCGTGAAGAGGCGGGCGAACTACTCCAACAAATGGAGCTTGCTGTAAATTCTATTGAAAAGGCCAAACCTAAAAAGCCCAAGACAGCCATTGGCAGAAATGAGTTTATGCTTTTCAATCAGCAGCTTGCTTCCATAACGAAAGCCGGAATCCCTCTGGAAAGGGGCCTGCGAGAGCTTGCCAGTGATATCAGCTCAAAGTCTATGCGCAAACTCATTGACGCTATTGCCGGCGAACTTGAAGCAGGCGTAAGTATTGAGGAGGCGTTTGAAAAAAGACAGAAGCGTTTTCCACCTCTCTATGGCAGGATATTAAAAGCAGGTGTTGAAACAGGAAGATTAAGCGAGATGCTGACAAGTCTTAACAGACACCTGGAGTTGGCCAATCAAACCAGGAGGATAATCTTTGAATCGCTGAGTTATCCTGCGGTTATCCTGGCTCTGGCTGCGGTTATTTTAACAACCGTATTCCTGTTCATAATCCCACAATTCGGCCTTATACTGACAGAAATGACAGAGGGCGCAATGCTGCCGAAACTAACGCGGTTATTCTTAAGTATGGCGGAAAACGTCGTGCCTTTTTGGATAAGCGTAGGACTTCTTGCCGCAGCGATACTCTTTATAGTTAGGATACTCTCGTCCTTTCCGGCTGGGCGAAGATTTAAGGAATCGCTGTTTTTAAGAGCACTCGTTATCGGCAGAGTGTACCATAGTAGTGTGCTCAGCAGAATGGCCGAATCTATGGCAATGTTGGTTGCAGCCGGTTCCGATATGCCGGCGTGCCTGAGATTAGGCTCTGGTTCAACGGGAAGTGAAAAGCTTGTCTTGGAAAGCGAAATGCTTGCCAGCCAAATCGAACAGGGAGCTAATATCTTAGGGGCCGGGCAGTTTTGCAAGATGATACCAAGGTTGTTTTTGTATTCGATTCAGCTTGGCACTCAACGTAATGAACTGCAGGACAATCTTTACAGTCTGGGCCAGATGTACTCCGAGCAGGCACGATGCGGACAGGCAAGGCTGCAGGCGATTTTTTTGCCTGTTATGCTGATTGTGGTGGGAGGAATTTTGGCAATAGCCGTCCTTTCGATGTTTTTGCCTATGATAACAATTATTACGAAATTGAATGTATGATGATTTGGTAGAGTATGTTTGAAATTATAGCAATATTAGTTTTGCTTCTCTGTGTAATCCTGGGTTTTAAGAAGCCGGGTATTGCTTTGGTTACATTGCCGGTCGTATGTTTTTTGTTGGGTTATGCTGCCGTTTTGAGAGAGTCGTTTGAGAATATACTATTTGTACCCGTTATTTTCATCGTTACATTGCTGGCTGTGCTAATGGCAAGACGTGAACCCGATTCCGAGAAATGGCCTCAGAAATGTGCAAAATGGATACTCATAACTTTTGCATCTCTTTTCTTATTAGTAACTGCAGGCTTTGTGTTTAGCCCTTTGTCGATAATCGGCTTCATGTTTTTTATTTTGTTCGTAGGTTCAATCATAGCCTACGGTTTAACATCCCGGCATGCGACTGCTGCATACGTCGTCTCGACAATCGGTTCGAGTATGCGTCAGAACCTGCCATTACCTATGGCCCTTGAATCAGCTGCCGGCGGGCGAACAGACCGACGGTCAAGAATCCTGCGAAGAATTCAAAAATGGCTGGTTCAGGGCTACTCATTGAGCGAATCGATTAAAAGAGGCTACCCTAAATGTCCCGGTTACGTAGTGGCAATGATAGCTGCTGCCGAGCAGATCGAGCAGCTTCCGCTTGCCATGAAGAGCATTGAAGCTGATATGGTCACCAAGGCCGATGAAAGCAGGAAAATCAGGCCGGTTCACCCAGCCTATCCGATAATACTAATAATCCTTATGTTTTTCATCGTATCGGGGCTAATGTGGACAGTCTTTCCGCTATTTCACAGTGTGCTAACAGAAATGACAGAGGGCGCACAGCTTCCAGCTTCCACTCGATTTTTAATCCGGGCCACAAGTTTTATTACCTATGATTATGGGTGGTTAATCACCTTGGTATTTGCACTTATAGTTCTTGTGGTTGTTCCGGCTTCGATTCGGATTAAGTTTCGGCCCCGTCGACCGGACAAGCCTTATTTAATTTCGCGAATTGCTGACTTTATAAAATGGCACTTGCCTGTTCTGCACTGGTTTGAGAAGAATTATTCGATGGTGCAGGTTGTTGAGCTTCTGCGGCTGTCACTTAACGCCGGTTGCATGGTTAATGATGCGATTACCAATATACTTTATCTCGATGTGAACCATTGTTTCAGAAAACGACTAAAAAAATGGCTGGAAAAAGTAGAGCGAGGTGACAATATAGCAATTGCGGCCAGACAAACCGGATTAGGCTCTCCCCTTGCCTGGGCGTTTGATGAGCAGGTCAATCAGGGCAATACTTTGACTGTATTAGAGACACTTGAGTCGCTCTATCGCTCGAACTACAGCTACCGCGCCAACCTCGTCAGGTTCATAATGTGGCCTTGTGTATCACTTGTTATGGGAGTAATGGTGGGTTTTGTTGTTTATGCCATATTCTCTCCACTCATTGTAATTGTTAATCATACAGCGGACCTTGCGTTCCCGTAGTACCTTAAATGGAGTAAAGTTATGTCTGGTAAGAAGAAAAAAAACAGGGGGTTTTCAATAACCGAAATAGTGGTTGCTCTTGCGGTCTTGGGAATGGTTTTGGCTGGGTTGGCATTGTCACTGCACGTGTTCGCAAAATTAAATCGCTACCAGTGGATGAGGCAACACTGTATAGCAGCCGCCCAGGCGGAACTTGACAGCATAGCTTTAACGGGTGAAGCTATCCGTGACGAAGATTTCGTGCGGCTTTGGCCAAATCTCAATGTTTCTATCAAAGAGTCGGCGGGGGCCGGTCAATGGGAGGGGATGAAATTGGTTGAGGTGAAAGCAGGCGGCATGAGCTTCAGTAAGGAAGTCAAAGTTCAATTGTGTAGATATGTTTTGGCAGAACCGGAGCAATAGAAATGCGCAGAGGTTATTCATTGACAGAGTTGTTAGTGGTGATGGTCATTGGCTCATCTGTATCGATTGTTTTGGTGGGATTGCTCACCACCATTATTAGCGATATCCCGCGTTTATGTGGCGTTGTACAGGAGAACACAAGTGTGCTCAATATGTTAGGGCAAATGCACGAGGATGTTGACGCTGCGAAGGGACTGCCGGAATCATTCGGGGAATATACAACAAATAAAAACCTGCTTTTGATTGAATTGCCACAAGGTATTGTCTGCTATCAATTGAAAGATGGCAAGGTACTCAGACGCAGGTTGTCGGCTGCTCAAGAACAATACGAAGAAAAGACGAAAGTATGGTCGGTGCCGAACGCCAAAGTAGAATGGCAAGTCCGGAGAAACGACAGGGACGGTTGTGCCGTGGAGGTTAAGACCTGCATAGAGCATCATGTTCGGGGCTGTTCGGAAGAGAAGATGGCCAATTCCTATCTGTTTTTTGTAGGTGCTTTTCGAAAGGTCTTGTAGTAGAGATGAAACATCCGCAACAAAATGGTTTTGTGTTGATACTTTTAGTAGTGGCAATAGCTTTAATCGGGGCCGAGATGATCGTTTTAACCGGCAGTGCGAATAAGATCCTGTTCCAATCAGATACTGCTTACCTTCAGGCATGCGAGAGGAACCTGGCAACAAGTGGTTTGGCCTGGGCCAAGCGGAATATCAAAAATGAAGGCAAAGAAACCTTTGATAGACCTATAGAGTTGGATGTCTCCTCCATGAGCATTCACGGCGCGACTTTAAGTGTGAATATAGTCACTGCGAAAGATGAAGAGGCGGAAGTTCAAATAAACACATCGTGCAGTCACGACAGGCGGGCCCTAAGGCACAATGATAAATATCGCATTAGACTCAAATACTAATATTCATATAAAGCAGTTTGAGGTTTCCTGTTAGATTTTAGTCGACTTTCTCTCACCAAATACATCGAAACATCTACTCTATATGTACCATAGTTCCTCTGTTTAGGCATACTTTGTATTCACTGTTTCTCAGCTTTTTTGGCTTGACGCACCCGCACAATCCCTTATCTGCCAATTCTGCGAAAATGGCCATTCCATAAGCCATTTAGCATCAGGGATTTATAAAAAAGTGAACATTTAGCAACGTTTTCAATGTCCGTGCTCAAAAAGTGCACCCGCCAAAAATTCAATGATAACCTGTCTTAATATACACCTTGACAACCAATCCCTTCAAAGATGAAAATTTTCGGGAAATATCCATGGCTTATCGTGGTTTTGATATGATTAGATGGGGGGAGATTAGCGTTCGAAGAAGCATCAATTCTTCTGTAAAACGTCCCCTGACGAGATAGTCTGAATTGGTGTGGACGTAACTATAGAAAGATAGGCTGTTATGGCTGTAGAACGATATCGAAGTGACCAAGTATCGGAATCCTCATTGTTGCTTGCGATAGGTCAGAATCGCCACGCCCGGCTTGGCCGAAATGGTCACCGGCAGTCCATCGTCCAGCAACTCGCGACCACTGTGACTCTCTCGTACCCCCGTGTCGAGGTTGGACATCAGATAGTTTGCTTCCGGATCCAGGCCGAACATATTGAAACGTGCGGACTCATAGAAGCTGTTATGCCTTCGGAAGACCTGGACCATGCCCTCGCCCGGCTCCGGCCGGTCGAATTGCCAGGCCATCCAAACCGTGTCGTCACGAGTCCAGGGCGTTAGCGGATAGAAATCGCCGTAGTAGTTCGCAGCAATTTGGCGCCATTGACCGATGAGGCGGCGTATCGCGGCGTAGTCGAGGTCCTTCAAGCGTACGTCGATGCCAAAGCCGGTGCTTTGACCGGCGTTGCTCCAGAAAGCATAAGGCTCGACGGGTGTGCGGCCGCTGCCGTAGTAGGATGCGTTGCGAGTAAAAACCGTGCCGGTGCCGTGAAAAGGAAGCCACAACGACAGACCATACATCATGCATTGGTGGCCGATGGCTTCGAATGCATAGTCACTCCGCCACAATGGCACTGCGCGACGCATCGTCTCAAGGTCGTTACGGCGCCCGCCGCTCGCGCATGAGTCGATGAGCATGTTTGGATGTCGGCGGCGTAATTCGTCCCAGTAGGCGAGATAGCCCGTGACGTGTTTGATTTCGCTGATGCCCCGGCGGTCCGGCGCATCGGCACCACGCCAGTAGGCCAGAGGGTCCATGTTGAAATCCTGACGGTAGAGGTCGATGCCCTGTTCGTTCAGCAGCCGGTCCACATGCTCGGTCAACCACTTCCGCACAGTATCATTGCCCAGATTGAGCAGACCGCCCTTGGCGCCGCCCAGCACCCACTCCGGATGGTTCTTCGTCAGCCACGTGTCGGCGGCCACCCGCTCCGGCTCAAACCAAACCAGTATCTTTATATCCTTGCTGTGTGCGTAGTCTGAGATTGCCCGCAGTCCACGTGGGAAACGACTGGCATCCACTTCCCACGTACCCACACGCGGCCAGCCGCCGCCATGATGCACATACCAGCCGGCATCCATCCACCAGTAATCCAGTTTGATGTTCTCGGCCAGGTAGCGGTTAATGAACATGATTTGGTTGTTCTCGTTTGCATCTATCATCTCGTTGTATTGGCGCGAGCTGGAGGCAAGCAACTGTGGTTGGGGAAGCCTGCCGCCTGGTTTTGGCATGGAGTGGGCCATCATCCAGCGGCGCCAGACGTTCTGCGCTGCAATCCAACTGCCCTTCCAGAACTGTAACACGATTAGCGGGCCGCGGACTTCCTCGCCGGGCAGCAGCTTGAATCGCGTCAATTCCTGTCCCGCGCGGAGGTGCAAACCGCGTGCGTTGTCTCGCACAAACTCCGCCGCCCACTGTCCCGGCCAGCCAACGGCGACAATAATCCCTTCGCCGGACCATTCCAGGTTAAAGTAAGAGAAGTCTGTGTTCGTCGGACGCCCTCCCGTACCGGCAATCCGCTTGGTAGCACCAGGCCCCAGTAGTGTTTCCAGCGGGCCGTAGTCGTTACCGTTGGCGGGTGAACCGATGTTATGGTGTAACAGAAACTGTTCATCGCTGCTTCGGCTCAGCTCGACATCAAGTGCCTGAATCTTTTCAATAATCGGTGTGTTGGTGGAGCCGGTATTCTTTAAGTACAGCGTCCATTCCACCGTGGGAAAATCGTGATATTCAATGAGAACACAACGAATCTGCAAGCCACTTTCGGAGTCACTGTAAACCAGTGTATGCTCAGTGCGCTGTGCATCGAGTTTCTGCGTGTCGCGTTTGACTTGCCAGCGCTTGAGTAGTCCCGTTGAAGGTTTACCGTCGTAGAAGAACGAGAACGGTGGCTCGGTGAGCGATAGTCTTCTGCCGCCGGTACTTTCCAGAGGCAAATCTTGTAGTCTCACGCTGGTGCCGTCCTGAAGCTTCACTACCGCGTCGGCCCAGAGTGCCTGGTCCCAGCTGCGACCGTCGCCGCCGTCCTTAACGCGGATTTCGAACTGACCGGCGCCTTTCAGCGGTATGTTGGCGGCGTGTGCCCCATCCTTTAACCGGAGCACCGGCGTGGCGAAGACCTCCTTACCATCGACGAGTACATGGAACGTCACGGAGCCGTGCCCCATCGCCGCACCGCGCCGCGTATCGTCGTTGTTCTCCAATCCCACATCCGCAACGAATCGTTCCGCCGGCTGCCCCAGGACTACCAGCAGATGCTTGGTGGAATTGAATCCAAGGCCGTGAGAATAGGTTTTGTCACCCAGCTGATACGGTGTGCCGCGCCAGGAGCGTTTGCGCGAAATCCCTTCTGCCGCGTCTTCGTAAAGCAGTTTCAGATGGGGACGAGAGACCTGCTCCGTCGTGGCGAATAGTGGGCCCATCCACTGGTTGCGTAAGTGAAACTCCTCCGCCTGCGGTCTCACCGCCCACGCCGTCGCGGGACAGAAGATATGGAACATCAGCAAAACAAACCAAACTGACATAATTGACCTTAATACAGTGTACCTTCTCATGGCTGCCAATCCTCGTATCTGGTTATATCAGCCTATTCTAACACACCCTCCGCCCGAATACCAGTACAATCCCCCCTTCACTTCGACATTCGACATTCCTTGTTCGATATTGGATATTCACATCCTGATTACCTGATAAACTTTTTTCTCTCTGTGCCCTCTGCTTGCCCCGTGAGTTTACCCTGTGGGATAGCGAAGCGTTATCTCATTGGGGTGGCAATTCTATTGATTAAATTGTTGACAAACAGACTCTTCGTTAATACTCACGGCCCTGTGCTGTGTTTGACAAGTTATATGGTTACAATTCCGGCTTGGTGCCTGCAAGCCGGTTATTGCAGAGTATCGCCAGGTCTTTGAAGTCCACCACGCCGTCACAGTTGATGTCACCGGGGATTCGGCAAAGCTGAAACTCGTAGGCGCCCATGTCGACCGTCACGCCGAAGAGGCTAATCCCGGTGTCGGGGCTTTCCGGGTCATCTAAAACTTGTGAATTTCCACGGCGAAAATTCGTGTTTTTGGGCGATGGCGGCTATGCCTCGCATGAATTGGCCAGGTTTTGCCATCGTCATCAACGTCATGCCACACTTGTTAGCCGCTACCATGGAGACGCCAATCTTTACGCACCACCGACCAAGCCAATACAACTTTAGACCGGCAAATTACCACTACCAGCGGAAGAACCGGTAAGGGTCGTCCCACTCTTGCGGCGTATCCATGTAGAGACCTTCCAGCCACCGCTTCTCGGCCTTGGATGCGTCCACTGGACTGCTGAAGCGCTCCAGAACCGGCGTCGACCCGGCCGCTCCCATGTTGGCCAACAGTCGCGTGAGGAGGTAGCTGGTACGGCGGAACGTTCTCTTTAGATTGTAGAGTTTCTTGTAGTCGAATTGCCAGGGCGCGAATTGGCAGAAGACGACGTTCAAGTGCTCCGCTCCGGCCAGGACGCCATCGCCGATTACCGTGGCTCCCGCCGAAACGAGGGGCAGTTTCCGCGGCTCACGACTGTGTACATCCGCCGGTCCGACTCCCACGAGAAGGGAATTAAAGGCCAACGGCTCAAAATAGGCCGCGATGTGTTCGGCCTCCTTCATGCGGAGCTTCAGCGGTAGAAATGCATTCACTTCCTGCTCGTCGAGCCCGACCGCCAGCAGGTTGCCGCCTGCTTTCAGCCAGTCAGCGAGGGCTGCGGCGTCGGCCGCAAGCTTCCGCCCACCACCGGGACCGACAACGAGGACCTGGTCGGCGGACAGGCTCCCCCCGTCGTAGGAAGCCAGAGATACACCTGCGGATTCTAAGTGCTGCCTCCCGGCAGGCTCGCCGACGTAGATGAGCGTCCGCCTCGGAGCCGGCTGCCAGGACGATACGTACTGGAGAATGTTTCGGGCAAGCGTCTGAGCCGCAGGGTCAGCTTCTGTGCGCCCGGTAATGTCCATCTGGCAGAAGAGGACCATACCCCTGCCTTGGCGGTACTCCATCAGCGGGCTGTACTGGAGGCTGTAGCCGCCGTCGAAGATAGGCAGGAAATCGCCTCGTGCGGGCTTCTCGATGAGGACAGAAGCAACATTGCCACGATTGCCGCACCGCCAGAGGCGAGTGACAGGTATCCCACACCAACTGACACTCGGCGCACCGTTGAAGCGGGGATTCAACTCGTACTTTAGGCGCGGGGGCAGGATTGTCGCCTCGCCTCGCCAGTCGCGCAAGTGCTCCAAATCGATCCCGGCCAGAAGCGGATGGTCGGGCACTCGCTTGAAGACCCGCCGTAAGCCATACTCCGCCACGCGAAATCCGAACCGCTTCTCCAGCACATCCGATGTCTGCTCGAACATTAACACCTTCAAGCCATCGCGTACGCGTGTGATATCCGGTGCTTGACCGTCCACCGTCAGGGCGGACTTGCCAACGATGAGGATATCGTATGCCGAGATGTCAGTGTTCGCATCTACAAGCTTGTACAGAATCCCCATCTTCTTCAGCAGCTTACCGGTCTGGCCTTTATGGTCGAAGAGCGCAATCTTCCCGCCCATCCGGGGAGCTTGTAGGCGAGGCATAACATCGACCGAGAAGGAGTCCGTCTGGGTCTGCCCGTTGCTGAACCTGAAGGTCGCACTGAGTTCATACTTGCCGGAGGCCAGAGCGGCAGGCAATTCGAAGCGCAACGGAATACGTTCCTGTTCCCCAGTCGGTACGGTGATTTCCTTTTTGCCGGCGACTGTCCGGGGCAGGCCGAAAGACCACTCGCAATTCGCTCTCACAGCTTCGCGGGAGTTGTTGATGACGATAAGCTGTTTTTCGACCGTCTCGCCCGGCAGGAAATTGTGGTCTTTGCTTGTGAATGCTGCCGGCTTGCCGCCGATGTAAGCAAGCAGGGGCTGGTTGTTGCGAATCAGGGCCTGCGCCGCGACCGTGGGAATCCAGTCCGAATGCTCAAAGGCCAGGTCCACCCGTTCGTACCGCTGCTCGATGTAGTCCGGGCTGAAACCCGGGCACTGCAGATTCTCCCAGTCAACATGGAACTCCTTACGGCTATTATCGACACCGTCGCGCAGCGTCCAATAATGCCCGTGGTCCCACGGGGAGTTCGCCGACATTCCCCACGTGCGAAAAGCGCGCCAGTTGTCGGTGAAATACATTGCATATACAGGCTGCCGTTCGGCGAAGATGCTCGAACCTACCGGGGAAGGATAGTCCCATCGGTGCCAGAGATTGCCGGCCCGGAACTGCTTGGCCTCCCAGCGCAGGTTCGTTTTCTCCATCTCGCTGATATTGAACGCCCGGTCCCCAAAGAACTGCGAGTTCCACTCAGCGAGGCAGAACTCCCACGGCACTTTTGCGCTGCCGAAGGACCGCTTGCCCTGGTACCACCCGCGGTACATCGTCCAATCCCAGGGAAAAGGGACACTATACTCGCATGTGAAAATCGGTTTCACGCCCATGGTCGCCCAGTGTTCGAACCAGTCGGACATCTCCTGGATGGGGACGAAGTTCGCGTAGAAGTTGCTCGTATGCATGGGGCCCAGGTTCCCCGATGAGTGGTGATAAACGATGCGGCCGGAGTCGAGGCCCTTCACAATTGCTGCGGCGCGCGAAGCTCGCTTAGAGTTCCTCAAAGACCACGTGTCGCGGGGATTCTGTATTCCATCTATCATGTCCGGGTTCATGTCCTCGTTGTACCCGGTCGCGTTATGGCTCATGGAGTAGAACACAACCGACGGATGGTTCTGCGCCGCACGTACGTAAAACTCCGCGTGGCGAGCGTAGCCGTTGGTCTCATCGGCGTCTGTCGCTTCCCATTCGTATTGGCCAAAGTGCGGCTGAGAAAAGGCCACGAGCATCCCTACGTCGTCCGCAGCGTTCAGGACCTCTGTGAAGCTCAGATGTGTGCCCGGCTCGCAGCCGTAGTTGTGCGTATAGACGAAGTTGATACCGAAGCTCTTGAGCCGTTTCAAGCTCTGGCGGGCTGCCGCATAGTTCGCCGTCGCCGCCCCGATATGGGCATTGTCCAGAGGGACAGCGGACAGGAAAATGCGGGTGTTATTCAGGAAGAAATCGCGGCCGTCAATCCAGAACTCGCGGAATCCGAAGCGTACGGGGCCGCCGGCGTCCAGCACCTTGCCGTCGGCCTCCAGGAGCGAGAGATTGAGGTGGTATGTGTTTTGAGGTGTATGAACGTCCCAGAGTCTCTCGGGCTTGAATTTCTCGGTAAATGCCACGCGGCCATCCTTGAGGTCGCTTTTCTTGAAGGGCTTGCTCGTGAACTCCCCGACGCTGCGGCCATTGTCCGTGATCCGGGCACGAAGAGCATACTGTGATTCTGCGGCGAGGTCTTCCAGTGCGGCATCGAACGTAATTTCCCACTTGCGCACCGACGTGTCCACCTTAACGTCGGCGATGCGCGCGCCCATAGGCGTGCCGACGAGGTACACGTCGCCGCACAGGCCGCGGCGTGCCACAGAGCCTTTCACCTGCCTGGCTGCGTTGGTGTCGTTGTACGAGAGCATGACGCCCTTGAGCGGCATTGCCTCTACGAACATGCTGAGAACGTGCGTTGCGCCCGGACGGCAGGCGGCCGTGATGTCAAGCTCGCCGCCCGGGAAAACGATGGCCCCCATATCCCGACCATCCAAGTAGACAGTCGCGTAGGAGTTCAGGTACTCGGCTCGGATGGTGACACGCCGACCAACCCATTCGGCGGGAACGATGAT
>Ga0315549_1003498_pt1 | contig 13954 bp, 7 predicted proteins | sample SalMarSW160200MG_FD_203101 | JGI IMG/M metagenome (GOLD analysis project Ga0315549, IMG submission 203101) | Salt marsh sediment microbial communities from the Plum Island Ecosystem LTER, Massachusetts, United States - Salt Marsh Sediment SW1601-200 ... | reverse complement strand
CGAAACTGTAAACGGCATCGTTGACATCGTCCCGGTCTGTGCCCATGTAAATATCGTGTTTATTGACTTTGACACCTGGCAGCCAGGTAAGCAGCACATTCGTATTTACAAGTACTGCCCCGTCACCCGGGTCGGGGTCAAAGGCCCTGAAGCCCTGAATGGTAAATTGCCAGATATCGCCGGAGAACTTACGCCCGAAGGCATCACTGCCATCGACACACCAGTAGTACGTGGTTTCCCGAACAAGGGATTCCGTATACGGGGGAGCCAAAGGGTGGCCGGCATAATACGTATAAGGCGTACTAGGCTCAGGCGGTGAGCCGAGGCTCACGCTCGATTCGCGGTTGACCACATCTTTGCGATTGTCGCTGAAGAAGCACTCGTAACTTACCGTGGTCGGTCCCTTTGCGAAGTTCATCCAGGTGAATATGTTGTCGTCAAATAGCTGGCCGGGTATCACTTCGCCATCGGCAGGGAACACAACGGAGGTCTTGCCGGGTATAGTAGTAAAGCTCCACAAAACGCCTGGCCACCTGCCGGGGGCTGGGCCGGCATCATTGACCTCATTAATCCACCAGTAGTAAGTCGTGCTCGGAATAAGATTCGAGTCGCCCGGGTCATAGCTTTCCTGTCCTACCGGCTGCGTGGCAACAAGAGGCAAAGTATACGGGTCAATGCCGAAGTGCACCTCGTGCAAAGCGGCCACATCTGAAGGCGTCCAGTTCAAATCAGCGTCTATACCGATGCCTGTAGCGCCATCGGCTGGATTGGGCTCACTCGCCTGCCCCGTACTTAACAGCCAGTTCTCGGAAAAAACACCCACGTCCTTATAATCTATTATACCGTCGCCAAAAAGTGGTGGAAAAATGTCCGTTGCCGGCCAATATTCCGACCACGAAAATGCCAGGTAAGTAAAATCCTTGAAGTCCACCTTCCCATCCTTGTTAAAGTCCGGCAGCTTGTGTACGACAGTGACTTCTACCTGCCAGGCATCCCAATCACCTAATCCGCCAACCCGACGGGAAGCGAAGTATAGGATAGAACCATCAGCCGATATCGCTGACCAACCGTCCCATGCAGAACTATTTACTGTCGGCCCGAGATTCACAGGTGTTCCCCAGGGTTCAGCAATCGTTGGCCGTATAGCAATCCATAGATCATAGTACCCAAAACCCCCTTCTCTATTTGAAGTGAAGAACAATAATAACCCGTTGGCTGAGATACTGGGCGCTCCATCACTGGCCACACTATTGATAGACGGTCCGAGATTCATCGGCACACCCCACGCGTCGAAAACTGTGGACCGTGTCGTTACCCATATATCCACATCACCATATCCGCCTGGACGTAAGGACTCGAAAAAAATCGACAGTCCATCAGACGAAACACTGGGAACCGCATCCCAATACGAACTGTTGACTGTTGAGCCCAGATTGACCGGCGCCGACCAAGGGTCCGATATTGTTGGCCGCGTTATTACCCAAATATCGACTGAACCCCATCCGCCGGGACGCTCAGAACTAAAGAAAATCTTAAGCCCATCAGCCGAGATACTTGGGTTACTGTCGAAATAAGATGTGTTGATGGTTGGCCCCAGATTCACGAAGCTGGACCAATCATCGCCGGTCGTTGCTCTTGTAGCCACCCACAAATCATAGTGGCCATATGTCCCGGTTCTATCGGACCCTATGAACCTCTCCAGACTGTCCGCCCTCTCCCTTGGAGACCCGTCATTATAGGGAGTATTGAAAGCCGGCCCAAGATTAGTGGGAGTGCCGAAGATGAAGGGCGGGGCCGAATAGGCGTCGGTCAGGGTTATGCAGGCCAGCGCCATCAGAACAAGCACAGCCGCGACCGAGCGTTTGCGTGAGGTTTTTTTGAATTTTGCAATCATTTTAATCCTCCTTTCAAGTTTAGATGAATCTTCCAATATGCCCGCTATTGAGGGCACGTAACTTACCTGTGAAAATCTTTCGAAAAGATTAAGAATCGTCCGGCCATATCTGGGCGGCTCATCCGTCTGCATCCTCGAAACCGCCAGTCCGTCGCAGGCTAATTCACGGTCCACCCGCATCCGATGGAAGGCAAACCACATCAGCGGATTAAACCAGTGAATAATCTGCAGCAGCGCCATCAGCCAGCCAAGATATATATCGCGCTGTTTGAAATGGGCCAGTTCGTGGATAAAAATGTATCGCAGCTCTTCAAGACCGTATGTTTCGAGAATGCCCTGTGGCAGCAGCAGCCGGGGCCGAACAAAACCGAAAAGGACCGGGCTTTTGACTCTATCGCTGACAACCACGCCCACGATTGTCCGGACATTCATCTCCATCTTGCAGTCTTCCAGCAAATCGAGAATCTCCTGGTCTGTAATAGGCCTCTCGCGTCTGACGGTCCTCCAGAGAGTAAAGTTTCGTGCGCCAACGATACCGGCCATAACCAGGGCACCGAGAAGCCAGAGAATGGGCAATATGTCCACTCGTCCCGGTTGTAGCGACTCCGGGACAAGGTTGAAGATGCTGAACCTGCTCTGCGGCAGCCGGGGAGCTGCCAGGCGTATAAGTAGAAGCAGCCAGAAAAAGTAGTGCCAGCGAATCGGCAGCCTGCCTCGCAGGATTACTTTGACCAACAGGATTAAACCAATCAGCACGCTGCCTTGAATGGTGGTCTTTACGAGCCATTCAAATACCGGCAACAACCGTACGCTAAAGGCTTCCATTTTTTGCGCCTCCACAATAGCGACGAATCTATTTATTTTTTATCTTTGTCACCGGCTTCGGCCTCATCGAGTATCCGCCTAAGCCGTTTAATCTTTTCAGGCGAAAGCTGTTCTTCTTCGACAAAAGATGTCAACATCGGTTCAATCGAGCCGCCGTGGACCCGCTTGAGAAACGACTTGGTTTCCTCCCTGATACATTCTGCCTCGGTCACCAGTGGGAAGTAGTGGTACTGCCTGCCCTTTTTTTCAAAACCGACCGCCTTTTTCTGCACCAGCCGATTAATAAGTGTCCTTATGGTCTCTCTCTTCCATGAGGTCTTTTTAGACAAAGCCCTGACTACTTCGTTAGCGGTTTTCGGTGACTTGCTCCACAGCACTTTCATAACCTCCCACTCCGCTTCTGAGATTCGAGGTGTCTTCTTCATATTGGTCTCCGTATTGTTACGAATGTAACATATACAATTGTTACATCTGTAACATATCTGTCAAGCCAAATTTTGAAATTTTTTTCGCCCAAAATCCAATTTCTTGAATTTTGCGCAAAAAACGCACTTTTCCTGCTAATTTTTTTACAATTATTTCTTTAGTGATGCACTTTTGATTGAGGGGAAAACCGTTTTCACCCAATAATCAATTCAATTGGAGCAGCTTTGTGAGGATTGGGTTGGAGGCCCGAAAAATCGTTCCGTGGCGGGTCCCTTTGGGAAAATGGATGCTGTCGGAAATATCCTCCCAATTCTTCAGGTCTTTGGATACTACCGCGCCATATCGGCCTTTTCTGTACTTATCAAAATAGACAAACCACCTGTCACCGATTTTGATTGCCGAGGGCCCCTCGGCCCAATAGTCGCCGGTAATAGGCTTCGATGCCGGCCCATAAGGGCCTTCGGCACCTGTACTAACAGCAAACCGAATGTTCTTTTTCGGCGGATGTCGCGTCTCGTCTTTTATGAACATTATGCAACGCCCGCCGTCCCTGACAATAGTTGCGTCAATTGTGTTAAAGCCCGGGTCGTAAAACAATTTAGTGGGCGCAAACGTTTCAAAATCCCGCGTCGTCGTATAATAAATTCTATGGTTAAGCCCGTTATCTCCGCTTTTTTCCGTCTCAGTAAACCGGCCGGGAATAGTCGTCGACCAGAATATCAAAAACTGCTTTCCCGCTTCATCATAAAACACTTCCGGCGCCCAGCAATTCCTGGCCTTGGGTTCGTGCTCCATTACAGGAATATACTTTTGTTGCGACCAGTGAACAAGATCGCGGGAGTGTGCGTATCCAATGGCCTTTTGATTCCACGATGTTGTCCATACCATATGAAAGATTTCATCCGGGCCCTGAATTATACACGGGTCGCGCATCAGTTTGCCGCCAACTTTGGGCGTAAGAAAAGACTTGCCATTATTGAGCGGCTTGAAGTTCAAGCCGTCAAAACTGTAAGTTAGATGCAGGCCGTCCTCGCCATTTCCTATAAAGTAAGAAAACAAATAAAAATCCCCCGTAAACAGGAATTTTCGAATCAGTTCGATTTCTTTCGCATCGTATGGCCTGCCGTTGGGATGTAAGATGTCATGCTGCCAAACTTTCGGTATGGGGTCGCCTTTTTTCGAGCCCCACGGCATATATGTCTGTGTGCGTCCCGTAACCAGGCCCCAGTTGTACCATCCGACATTATGCTCGGCAAAAAGCGGAAGAATAGCGGCAAAAGTATTGCCAACGCCCCGTCGTAAGCACTCTGTGCAGATGACAGGCCTGCCATATTTTTCGCATATCATCAGCTTGTTTTTGATACCTTCTACGCCGTCATAACCATGAAACGAAACGATATCGGACAGCTCCATAAGGCGTTTTGACATATTGCTGTTAAAGTCGGCCCAGGCCCCGGTGGTCAAGGGCTGTGAGGGATTTGTCGCCCGTGCCCACGCGAAAGCGGCCTCGGCCAGAGGCAGGCTCTTTTCACCCATACTCGAATTGCCCGGCTCATTGTACAGGTCCCAAATCAAAATCCGTTCATCTTTTCCGAAGCTGCCGACGATATCTTTGACATATCTTTCAAGGTCGGGCCAAACAGCTTTGTCGGTCACGCGCTTCAGACCGGGACTGGGCACCCAGCCGCTGTTATGAACGCCGGGGACCGGCTCATCCTGTTTGCCCAGGTACGGCTCTTTGCCGGCGAAGGAACAATCGCAAAACAAAATCACCATAGAGCTGATGCCGTGCTTATCGGCGATGGTCAGGAACTTATCGAGCCGTTTCTTAAGTCCATCCGGGTCGTCCTTCCATACAAGATACTGCAGAAAAATACGAACGCTGTTGTAGCCGGCTTTTTCAGCCCAGCCTAATTCCTCATCGATGGTGTCGGTGTCAAATGTATCGGCCTGCCACATCTCCGTCATATTGACCGCCGTTCGCGGAAGGTAGTTGCATCCGCGCAGCGGCGAGACCTTCCAATACCACTGCCACGCCTTCTCTTTACTCCAGAGATTTTTAGCTGGTTCTTCAGTATAAGCATCTGTTATAAAGATGACTAAGCTCAACGCAAAAATAATGAACCTTTTCATATTTGCCTTATCCTCGTATCAGTAATTATTTCCGTACAGCATCTACTTTAAACTTGTTAGTTTAAACTTATAATCTCGAAATTGTTCTCCGGTTCTAAGAATCGGCCGCTCTATCTCGTATCTGCCATCATCAACGATGATTTTTGAGTCGGTCACCTCAATTTTGCCAATGGTCCCTTTTAGCGACTCAAATCTTTTGAGATAATAGTCTTCAAGGTCCACCGCCACCAGAACTCCACCCCAGGTACCAATCATCAACCAGGAATCGGCCTTCGCGAAGACACTGGGTGAAAACCACCCGCTGTCCGGATAAAATATTAAAAAATACTCATCGGCCTGGCGGTCGTACGCCACAACTCCCGAACGGCAGCTCGTGTATATCATTGGGCCTTCTTCCAGGCGGGGTTTGGCGTTTGAAAAACCTTTTGGCTGTCCCTTATATTTTCGGATGTTGATCCTGCCTTCCTGAATCCTGCCGTTGTCTTTACCCCAAAAATGAATCGCAAAATTCGGGTCATCGGGGCGGGCTAAAATATCGGCTTCGGATATGTACCCATACGCGTACTTTATCTTTTCCAGGAACTGACGTTCCTCAGCATAATCGGGGTCGTCGGCATTTGCCGACCATTGCGCCCCCGGGGGATAGTACATGCACAGGCTGTCCCAGAACAGATACAGCTTGACCGGTTCCGGCTTGTCCGGCGAATTCAGTGTAAGAAACTTCTCACTCTGTCTGGTTCCCCAATAGCCCACAGCCTTAAAACGACTCATTTGCCCGTCACCGTTCAAATCGACCCGGCCAAACATCAGATGGTGCCTGTCAGGCCAGGGTTTGTCGTCAAGCACAATCCTCGCTTTAGCTTTCTCTGCGGCCTGTAAGGACCTTTCATAAGAGGAATTTCCATCCTCCGAAGCTTCTGTCGATGTTAGCTGTGACAGATCCTGAACTTCGCCTGTGGATTTGACCTTACATCCAGCCGGAAGAAAGAACGAGACCAAAACCAATCCCAGACAAAGCAAAAGGACACAAACAAATACGCTTCGGCTAAGTTCCGATTCCACTTTTTATCACTGCCTCTTCAGTTTTATCCGCCATGCTTATTGGCGGATTAAGTTCCAGAGACGAAAATATAATTCCCTGAACCAACCTCGTAAACCGCCTTTTCGGCTTCCATTCGCAGGAACCGAACGCCCTCAGACATTCCTGCAGGTTGCCCGCTTTCGGTAACACTCTCGGCATCTTTTGCCGGTACGTACACCGTTGCGGTTGTGTTAGCCGGGATAGTGACATTCAATGTGAATAGACGCCCTTCTATTTTCCAGTCGCTGACAATCTTGCCGTGAATGGAGTCATAGCCTGCCTTTGCATAGCTGAATCCCCCGCCGGGCTGCGGACGAATAATGATTTGCTTATAGCCTGGCCCATCGGTGTCGATACCCGCAACAACTCCGAACATCCAGCGTCCCACGGAACCGAAAGCGTAGTGATTAAACGAATTCATGCCCGGGTCCTGGAAGCCCTTGTCCTCGGTCCAGCCGTCCCAACGCTCCCAGATGGTGGTCGCGCCGTTTTTGATACTGTAACCCCAGCTTGGAAAGGTATCGTTATTCAGCAGGCGGTAAGCGACATCGAGATTGCCCGTCTGCGTAAGTGCCGGCAGCAAATAGCTCAGGCCCACAAAACCGGTCGAGAGATGCCAGTTCTTTCTCCTGACTGCTTCCATTAGGTACTTAGCGGCAAGTCCGCGAATATCGGCCGATAGTAAATCAAAGTAAATCCCCATCGCATAGCAGGTCTGCGTATCGCCCTTGATGCGTCCGTCGTCGGAAACGTATGCCTTATTGAAGGCATCCCGGATTTGTTGGAACAACACCTCGTATTTTTTCGCATCTTCATTTTTACCGAGAACGGCTGCCGTTTTCGCCACCAGCCTTGTGCTGTAGGCAAAATACGCCGTCGCAATTACGTCTTTCGGTGTGTCGGAGCCGACCGCCACCCAGTCACCGTAACCATAGGCCGGGCGAAGCAGGTCTTTGCTGTTCTTATGCAGGTACTCAATCCACTTCTTCATCGATTCGTAGTGCCTCTCGACAACGCGCTTATCGTCATAAACCTCGTAAATTGTCCACGGGCAGATAACGCCGGCATCACCCCACGCTGGCACACCGCTGCCCATAGCCACCTTGTGCGGCGCGACATCGGGAAACGCGCCTTCTTTGGTCTGGGCATCTTCGAGGTCGACCAGCCACTTTGTAAAGAACGCACCAACATCCATATTATACGTCGCCGTGCGGATAAAAATTTGCGCATCGCCGGTCCAGCCCAGCCGCTCATCACGCTGCGGACAGTCGGTCGGTATCTCAATAAAGTTGCCCCGCTGGCCCCAGACGATGTTGCGCTGGAGCTGATTAACCATAGGATTAGAGCACTCGAATGTCCCCACCGGCGGCGTATCGGAATGCACGACCACACCGGTAATCGTATCAGGCGAAGGCTTGCCGGGGAAACCGGTTATCTCCACGTACCGAAAACCGTGAAATGTAAAGCCAGGCTGCCAAATCTCTTCACCTTTACCCGATAAGATATATGTATCTGTGCAGCGTGCCTCGCGAAGATTTGTTGTATAAATGGTACCATCCGGTTTGAGCATCTCTGCAAATCGCAGAACAAGCTTTGTCCCCGCCTTTCCCTCGACTTTCAGTCTAACCCAGCCTGCAAAATTCTGACCCATATCAAAAACATAGGCGTCTTTCTGCGGCTCGGTGATTTTAACGGGCTTGATTTGCTGCGTTTGGCGAACCGTCACCCCGGGATAGCTCTGAACCATCGGCTTCAATTTTGCGCCGACGGCTGCCGGCTTCCACGCCACATCAATGAAGCCGGGATTGTTCCAGCCGGCCATCTCTCGGCGAGCGTCATAGATTTCACCCATCAAAAAATCTGCCTCAAGATGTGGGCCGTAGTTGGCCTTCCACGATTTGTCCGTAACGACCGTCTGCCTTGTGCCGTCGCTATATTCGACCTCAAGCTGGGCGAACAGACGCGGCTCGCTGCCATAATGTTCCCTCTTTTTACCGAAACCGAGATAGCCGGCGTACCAGCCGTCCGCAAGAATTGCGCCGATGGCGTTGTCACCCGATTTCAGCAAATTCGTAACGTCATAAGTCTGATAGTACACCCGCTTGGTATAATCGGTCCAGCCCGGCGTGAAGTAATCCCGGCCTACACGCCGGCCGTTGATATGCAATTCATATAGACCAAGGGCAGAAGCATAAACAGTCGCACGCTCAATCGGTTTGTCAACAGTAAAAGTCCTGCGCAGATAAGGCGGCGGAGGTAAAACCAGGTCCTGTTTCTCCACCTTTCCCCAGGGAGCAGCCCCCACTTCGACCATCTCCTTTGCATCGGCCCAGGCCGAGTCATTAAAATCAGCTCTCTGCCATCCCTGTTCCTCCGTATCAGATACCTTCCAGAAGTGGTCAATCAAAACGGCCACGGCATCACCGCTTTCGAACTCTATGAGCAGCTTGCCCGCAAGACCGGCGGGATTCGGCTTATCGCCTTGATTTGCACCCGATATAGATAAGCAATTTGTACCCGCTTTCAGTTTCTCGGTTACATCGAGCGTGTAAGGCGGCTTCCATCCTAAAAACTTTTGCACTTCCCGGCCGTTTACAAAAAGTGTCCCTTCATTATCCATCGCAAGCTTGAAACGCGCCAGTTTGATTTTATCTGATGGGATATTGATATTACGTCTGAAAAACCGCGTACCAATCGGTGCACTCTGATGGGGCTCGCCCTCCGGAAACCAAACCCATCTGCATCCTTCGAAAGTAAGCAGGTCGGTTTCCTGCTTTTCTCTATAGGACGGCGGCGGCGCATCGTAACCTATCCATTTGGCCCGCCAGTCTTCGGACTCCAACAAACCCATAGTCCAGAAGGCCGGCTCGCTCCACGCCGACACTTTGCCATCCTTGTCCCACGCCCGCACTTTCCAATAGCAGTGCATACGTGACGTCAACTCCGCGCCTTTGTATGGAACGTGAATGCTCCGGTCCGACTCGATCTTGCCGCTGTTCCAGAGGTCACCTTTATTGCTGCTGAGCTTTTGTTCGCTGCCGGCCACGAGAATCTGGTAAGCCGTTTGTTTCTGGTCCCGCTGACTCGATTCCAGAACCCAGCTCAGCCGCGGCTCGACCACATCAATCCCCAGAGGATTGAGGCGGTATTCACAGCGTAATTTTTTCACCGCGACACCACTGCCCGTTGACACCGCACAGCCGTTTAAAACCAACATTACTGTCACCGATAGAATTGTAACTAACCGTCTCATTCTTATTTACCTCCACATTCCAAAAACGACCACAAGTGACTAAATTAAAACGTTTTTCAAAATTGCTTCACGAAACTAATACCAACTGCCGAGCCTTCGGCCCCACCCATATAGGGCAGCAGCTTAAAGCCCGCGATTTCAAGCTCTTTATGTTTGCCCGCTACCGTGTGGCCGACAATCCAGCCGAGTGTTGCACCAAAAACAACGTCACTGGCCCAATGGTCGCCGGTGTCCATCATTCTATAGGCCACAACAGATGCCAATCCGTAGGCGGGGATACCTACCTTCGGGCCGTAAAACTCATCCAATACGGAAGCGACCGTAAAGGAGCTCGAAGTATGACCGCTCGGCCAGGCCCGGCTCTTGTCGTTGGGTGTATCATTGTCCCTGACGGCTTTCAGTCCCATAGTAGTCATCCACGTAACCGAAAGGGCCGTCATCATCGTCCACGCCCGCTCTTTATTAAGCTGGTTCCCGTTTTCGGCGCTGAGCGCGTACCAAAGACCCGTTGCCGCAAAATGTGTACCCGGATGGCCTATGAAGTTAAAGCTCTCATCGGCAAAACCGTGAAAAGCTGAATGTTTCTCGAAGTGCTCAGCTATGTTCTTGTCGGCGCCGCTGTTGTGCATTGCAATGCTTGCACCGCCGGCCAGCAGCAGAGCAAAAAGATTATCTTTTTTCAAATACACATCATTTGAATCTTCGATGATTCTCCTCGGCCAATTCGCTAAATCGGCCTTTGCAGATTCGAGGAAAATACTTTTCTTCGACGGATTTTCTGTTCGTCCTGCCTCGTCGGAAAGCTCCTCCGAATTTAGGGGTGGCGCTTCCGGTGTCCGGCTTCTAACCGGCCCCCCGCAGCCGGAAGCAAAAAACAAAACTGCACAGACACTGAAAACCAACACTACTGTCGCTAATAGAATTTTAACCAAGCGTCTCATCCTAATTTACATCTACATTCTCAATAAAAGCATACAATCACATTAACAGATTCTTTAAAATTGTTTCACGAAACTAACACCTACTGCCGAGCCGTCGGCCCCACCCATGTAAGGCAGCAGCTTAAAGCCCGCGATTTCAAGCTCTTTATGTTTGCCCGCTACCGTGTGGCCTACAACCCAGCCCAGAGCTGCACCAAAAACAACATCGCTGGCCCAATGGTCGCCGGTGTCGGCCATTCTATAGCCTACAAGAGACGCCAATACATACGCAGGTATACCTACCTTCGGCCCGTAATACTCATCCAATACGGAAGCGACCGTAAAGGAGCTCGAAGTATGACCGCTCGGCCAGGCCCAGCTATTGCCGTTGGGAGTCTCATTATCTCTGATACCTTTCAGCCCCACCGTAACCAGCCCCGTCACCGACAGGGCCGTCATCATCGTCCAGGCCCGTTCTCTATTAAACTGGTCCCCGCTTTCGGCGCTGAGCGCGTACCAAAGACCCGTTGCCGCAAAATGTGTACCCGGATGGCCAATTGCGTTAAAGCTCCCATCCGCAAAGCCGTGAAAAACCGGATGCCTCTCATAGTATTTTGCTATGTTCTTATCGGCGTTACTGTGGTGCATTGCAATGCTTATACCGCCGGCCATCAACAGGGCGGTAAGATTATGTTCCTGCAAAACCGTATCTTCGGAATCCTCGATAATTCTTCTCGGCCAATTGAGAAAATCCCTCTTTGCTGATTCAAGGAAAAGACTTTTCTTCGATGGATTTTCTGTTTGAATTGCCTCGTTAGAAACCTCCTCTGAATTTATAGCAGGCGCCTCCAGTGTTTGGCTTCTAACAGGTCCCCCGCAACCTCCAACAAAGAACGAAACTGCACAAACAGCTCCCAGCCAGAATCCATTCCAGCAAAATTTATTCATTTCAGCACTCCATTTTAACGTAATACGCTTCACAATATATACAATGAAAAAAAACTATTCCCATTCGATTGTTGCCGGGGGTTTGCTCGATATATCATACACAACCCGATTGACACCTCGCACCTCATTGATAATTCTGCTCGATATGGTCCCCAGCACTTCGTAGGGAATCCGTGAAAAGTCAGCGGTCATAAAATCTGGCGTCTCAACGGCCCTGACAGCGATAACATTTTCGTAGCTTCTTTCGTCACCCATTACACCTACGGTTCCGACCGGCACAAGCACGGCCAGGGCCTGGGATACTTTTCTATACAGCCCCGCCGATTTTATTTCATCTATTACAATCTCATCGGCGGCCCGCAGGATTTCAAGTTTTTCCGGCGTAACTTCGCCGATTATTCTCACCGCCAGTCCGGGCCCGGGGAACGGGTGCCGCCATACGATATCCTCAGGCAGCCCCAGGTATTCGCCGACAACGCGGACCTCATCCTTGAACAAATCCCGCAGCGGCTCAATCAGCTCAAAATCCAGCTCAGCGGGCAGCCCGCCGACGTTGTGATGAATCTTTATATTGGCCGCGGGATTGCCGTCTTTGGCGCCGGACTCGATAACATCCGGATAAAGCGTTCCCTGAGCAAGAAACTTCGCATCGGCGATTTTCGAAGCCTCCGACTTAAAAGCCTCGATAAACTCGGCACCGATTATCCTGCGCTTTTGCTGCGGGTCCGTCACCCCCGCAAGTGCACCCAGAAACTGCTCAGACCAATCGACAACCCGCAGGTCGATATGAAAATGGTCCCGGAAAGTCGAGACGACATTTTCGGGCTCGTTCCTTCGCAGCAGCCCGTTATCAACGAAGATACAGACAAGCTGCTCACCGATTGCCTTATGAATAAGCGAAGCAACCACCGACGAGTCGACGCCGCCGCTCAAACCGCATATTACCGTAGCGCCGCCGGCCTGCTTGCGTACCGTCTCCACCGTCTCGCTGACAAAGTCGCTCATCTTCCAGTCGCCGCTGCACCCGCAAATATCATAGAGAAAATTCCTGAAAACAACCGGGCCCTTCGGCGTATGCGCAACCTCGGGATGGAACTGAACACCGAAAAATTTCTTTTCTTTATGTTTTACCGCGGCAAACGGGCACGTTTCCGTAGTCGCTAATTTGACAAAATCGTCCCCTAACTGGCCTACCTGGTCACCGTGACTTGCCCAGACGGTGGTCGAATCCGGCATGTTTGCAAACAAATCGCTCTTGTCGATTATCTCCAGTTTTGTCCTGCCGTACTCGCGTCTTTCAGCGGCAATAATTTCCGCCCCCAAAATCTGACAGCCGAGCTGCATCCCATAGCAAATACCCAGAATCGGCACACCCAGCTCAAAGATTTTCTCATCACACGTTGGTGCCCCTTCATCTCTGACACTCGCAGGCCCGCCGGAAAGTATCACGCCTTTGACCGACAGCTTCGATAGTTCCTCCGCTGTTATATCTGCCGGACAAATCCGCGAATACACATTATGCTCGCGGACACGCCTGGTTATTAACTGGCCGTACTGGCTGCCAAAATCCAGGATGGCTATCATCTCACGCGGCATAACAAGCCCTCAAAAAGAAATACACAGAGGTCGAATGCAAACCACTTATCCACCCCTTAACGCATCGACTCATTGTCAGTTCTCAAAGGGTACTGCAGCCGAATAGTTCGGTGCCTCTTTGGTAATCTGGATGTCGTGCGGATGCGACTCGGCCACTGACGCTGAGCTTATACGGACAAAACGTGCGTTATTCCTCAACTCTTCGATATTTCGTGCTCCGCAATAGCCCATACCTGCTCGCAGCCCACCGACGAGCTGATACACAAAAGCATCAAGCATCCCGCGGTACGGCACGCGTCCCTCTACGCCTTCCGGTACGAGCTTTTGTTTCTCCGTCAAGCTTTTCTGTCCGTATCTTTCCGCCGACCCTTTCACCATCGCTCCCAAAGAGCCCATCCCTCGATACTCTTTGAACTGCCTGCCCTTATAGATAACCAGTTGGCCGGGACTTTCCTTCAGGCCCGCAAACAATGACCCTACCATCACACTCGAAGCCCCGGCGGCAATCGCCTTGGTAATATCGCCCGACTGCCTGACACCACCGTCGGCAATAACCGGAATACTCTGCGGCTCAGCCACCTTGGCACAGTTCATTATCGCCGACACCTGCGGTACCCCAACACCGGAGATGACCCTCGTAGTACAAATCGCACCGGGCCCGATGCCGACCTTTATCGCATTTGCGCCGGCTTTAATCAAATCTGTCGCTGCCTCAGCGGTCGCAATATTTCCCGCAATCACGTCAATATCATAGTCCGCTTTGATTTTCTTTACGGTATCGATGACATTCTGCGAATGGCCGTGAGCGGTATCCACTACGATAATATCAACGTCCGCTCTTATCAGGGCCTCGATTCGCTCATAGTCGTGAACGCTCA
>Ga0315549_1003494_pt1 | contig 13957 bp, 27 predicted proteins | sample SalMarSW160200MG_FD_203101 | JGI IMG/M metagenome (GOLD analysis project Ga0315549, IMG submission 203101) | Salt marsh sediment microbial communities from the Plum Island Ecosystem LTER, Massachusetts, United States - Salt Marsh Sediment SW1601-200 ... | reverse complement strand
GAGCCGATACTCGCCGGCATGACAGCTTTGGGGCCCTTGATGATAGGATTATCCACCAGCGCCGGGACTGCCGCGGTCAAGTGGGGACTACACACGGCCGCCCTGGTTGCGCACAAGGTAGCCCTTCTGGCCTCGGCCGTAGCTATTAAGGCGGTCACGGCCGCTCAGTGGCTATGGAATGCGGCCATGTCAGCCAACCCGATAGGTCTAATTATCATGGGGATAACAGCCCTGATAGCAGCTGGAGTCTTGCTCTGGAAGAACTGGGATAAGGTTGTCGATTTCTTCAAGATGGCTTGGTCGAATATAAAGATATTCTTCCTGGAGGGCGTGGAGAAAGTCCTGGGGACGTTGGATAAATTCTTAGGCTTCCTCCCGGGGCTGGGCGATAAAATCAGAGAAGCTCATGATACCATTGCCGGCATGATAGAGGCAGAGAAGATTGACCGGGACATCCTCCAAGTCGATAGAGCTCTGAAGAGAAACGAGGAGGCATTAGCTGAAAATCAAGTTGCGATAGAAAATGTAACTGAAGCTACTGACCCCGATTATGTCGATGCTTTAAATGCCTCGACAGTGGCCTTAAAGGATAATCAAACAGCACTCGAGGACCAGAAAGAGGCCTATGAGAATCTGCTGGAAAAGGCCCAGGAAGCCGTAAAGCAATTCGAGTATGAGCGAAGCGAAGCCGGCTTACTAGGGATAACCACAAAGGACGTAACGACGGCGCTGGTCGACCAGGGCTGGACCGCTGATAGACTTGCTGACCTGTGGGCCCAGCTGGGCGATGATGTTAATTATGCTGACCGGTATCTCGCGGCCGCCGGGCTCACTTCGTCCGAAATTGACGCTATACTCAAAAAACTCGGGGGCACTGTAAGCGGAGTAGCGGATAATTACGACGAACTCACCGAAAGCGTCCAAGGCTATAGCGCGGCGGTCACGGCCGCAAGCGCAAAGGAATACGAAGAGCTGCTGAAACTTCATGAGAAGGGCGAAGAGACCGGCTATGCTGATTACCTCTGGGAAACAGAAGCAGGGCGGGCAGCGATAGCCGCTGATATTGCTGCAGCACAAGCGAGTGCAGCGAGAAGTTATGAAGCGATGGCTTCTATTGAAACCGCATTAGCAGCATTTTTAGAGGGCAAACTTTCTTGGGTTCAGTATATATACGCATTGGGAAGGGAAGCAGGGGGTGGTGGCGGGGATGGTGGCGGAGGAGGCGGCGGTGGAGGTGGCGGTGGAACTCCGCCTCCCGGCCCCCCAGCGCCTTGGGTTCCCCCCTTTCCAATGCCGGGCTATCAATACGGTGGTCTTATACCGGGGCGACTTGGTGAGGCTGTTCCTATTATTGCACATGCTGGGGAGGAGGTTGTCCCCGTTAATAAAGTAGGCCGGTCTATAAATATCTATGTCCAACTTGACGGGAAAACGATAGCCAAGGCCATCGGTCAACCATTTGTAGACGAAATCCGAGTTAGGACAGGGCTGAAGAGCTAATGAGCACGATAAAGATTGACGGTATTGAAGTTGTTACCGCCAAGGATTCGCTTGTTGTTGAATGCCGCATTGAGGAACGTAGCACGGCCGATTTCGATGTCATAGACCTGGTCGGTGCTGCCAGCTATACCCGGGGCCAGCCGGTCGAAATCCGCGACCCGGACGATAACCTGGTGTTTGGCGGCTTCATCGACACGCCGAGCTCCCAGCGTGCATACCCGGGCGGCGGCCTTATCCATCATATCTCCTGCATGGACAATCACTACCTGGCCGACAAACGCCTTGTGGTTAATTCCTATGTATCTCAAACAGCAGGGTATATCGTAGAGGATATATTCGACCATTATCTCTCCCTTGAAGGCGTTACTATCGGGGAGATACAGGCCGGGCCAACGGTGGCCCAGGCCATATTCAGCTATGTCAAGGTTTCCGATGCCTTTGATGCACTGAAAGAATTGTCGGGGGCTTTTACCTGGTTTATAGACAATGAAAAGAAACTCTATTTTATTGATAGGGCTACTATCTCAGCCCCCTGGCAATTAGACTGGGCCACCCATAAAGCGGAAAGAGACAGCGTTAGTCTGATGACCGGGAATCCCTTATACCGGAATTTTCAGTATATCTGGGGCGGGACTGATATAACCAGCGTGCAAACAGCAACTTTCACCGGAGATGGGGTTATTAAGACATTTACCCTGGGGTATCCCCTGGCGGCGGAACCTGTAATTACCGAAGATGCCGCCCCGATGGATGTGGGCATCAAGGGGATAGAATCGGGGAAAGATTATTACTGGTCGAAGGGTGACAGCGCGATCTATGCAGAAGTAGCCCCCGGCATCGGGGTTGTTGTCGCAGTTGATTACTACGGGCAGTATCCTCTCATTGCAATGTCCCTTGATAGTGCCTCTATCGCGGCGAGGAAAGTTATTGAGGGAGGGACCGGGATAACTGAAGACATCGAAAGGGAAGCGTGGCACGAATCCAAGGAATCAGCCAGAGAATCCGCACAGGGGAAACTAACTCAATATTGCCAGGATGCCGAGAAGTTTAATTATCAGACACTCGAAAGTGGTCTTTTACCTGGCCAGCTTCAGGAAATCACCTATGCACCTTTCGGCTTTACCGCTCATCAGATGTTGATAGAGTCGGTATCTGTTAGCTCCCAAGGCGGGATAATTATCTACAATATAACCTGCATTACCGGGCCCATTCTCGGTTCCTGGAGCAAATTCTTTAATAATCTATTCATACGGCAAGACCAGTCAATTCGTGTGGGTGGCGAGATGCTGTTGAAGCTGATAGCCCAGCCCGAGAGTTTAGATTTGGTTGAGGATACCGACATTGATACGGATGACTTCTCGGGAGGTCTGGTCAATAGATGGCTCAATTCAGCCCCGATAGATGCCGGCTCCCTGGGGAATGTCCAGCATGAAGCTCTGGCTCTGGCCGAAGCTGTAGACGACGGTGAGCATACCACCGAGGATTACGAGTGGGATGACGGTTGTCTGTGGGATATGGCTACTTGGGCGTAGGAGAATGATATGAAAACAAAAGATAGAGATTCCTTAAGATTATACGGAAGGTGGCAGCTTGAAGCCCGCCATATCAAGACGGGCGAGATTATCGTCAAAGAAGGCAAGAACTTAATCTGCGCAGTGGGTAAGGGGCTGGTCGGCGACCTTATGATTGACACGGCTGGCTTCGACGTGGGGTTGACCTTCTGCGCTATAGGTTCAGACAATACCGCCCCAAATGTCGCTGATACCACTTTAACGGTGGAGGAATTCCGAAAGGCGGTAACTTCTAGGTCAAGAACCGTGAATGAGATAACGATTACCACATTTTTCACCGCCGGAGAGTCAACCTATGCGATAGAGGAAGCGGGGATATTCGGGCACTCAACGGCCAGCGCAACACCAGACAGCGGGATTATTTTCAGTCATTGGCTGGTTTCCTTTGACAACTCGGGTGGCGTCTACGATATAACGATTTCTTATATTCTGACAATAGGGTGAGGTGAGATATGCCAATAGCAACAGGACAACAGATATTGGCGGCGGATGTATTCCCGATAGCCGCAGGAGTTGGTGATATCCCAGAATGTTTTAATGATACAGAAAATGGCTCTAATGCCACTAGCTACGAGAAAGTGAAAGAGACCAGCCTGGCCAGAAGTGGAACTCTCAGAATCAAGTTTGATGTCAGGGGCCATCTCTCTGGCACCGGTTACGGCAAAATTTATAGGAACGGAGCCGCAGTCGGGACTGAGCGGAGCAACAACACTGATACATGGGTGACCTTTTCTGAGGATATTGCGGGATGGTCGGCTGCTGATTTGTGCCAACTATACACAAAGCATTCTGCCGGGGGAGGTGCATACAGTAAAGTACGGAATTTCCGTATTTATGTAAATGTTCCTGTCAATAATGTTGCGACAGTAGACTAGGAGTATCATATGGAAAAGCAATTACCTTATATTCCAGAGAACAGAGATCAGATTATAGCAGAGCAAGAGGCTCTAGGCTTCAGACTATATGAAGAGCAGATGCATCATTCTGGATGGTGGCTTTTGTTTACCGACCAGCCTTATGTGGAATCTAAACCCGAGAGAGACCCCATCAAGGAAATAGATGAACTTAAGGCACGGCTAACAGGAATAGAAGCGAGGGTAGTACCGAAATGAAATTGGAATCAGGGGATATAGGCGAAGTCAAGGGCGTGGGAACTCTACCCAAACTGAACGCCAAATTAACAGAGCCTCATACTGACCGCTTTCACTTCTTCTTAATCTGGAGGAAGGTCGGGGATGACTGGATAATACTGGAGTCTATAGGTAAAGGAATAGCCGTTGGGAGGTTGTCCTTCTATGCTGGCCAGGATGTCAAGTTCTACCGTGTGAACTGCCCCGCATATTACCGGCATCGAGCCCCGCTCGAGCTCACGAAATGGGGCAGGAGCAAGTACGATTACTCCCTGATTTTATCCATTATCATTCAAGGTCTATGGACAATATTCAAGAATTTCATAAAAGGTGAGGGGGTCCACCCGATAAAGGCTGGCGATATATCCTGGAAGCACAACTCCGCCCTTGTCTGCACTGAAGCCGTTGACATAGCCTATCTGTCTGTCGGAGTGAGTCTGACCGGTGGGACTGTCCCACTTCCGAGCGCTTTCAAGCAGGCAGAATTAGACGGTCTTATGGAGGAGATATGAGAGACACTCTGGCAATTTTATTTCTGCTCCTATTTTTACCCGCCTGGTTCGCCTTTATGTTCTGGATTGTTGCGAATTATCCTTTGAATGTGGCCGAGGCTCTTGGGATAGGTACGATAAACGGCGTCTTCCTTGCCGCATTTAAGGATATGTGGCAGTTTTACTTTAGAAAAGCTCCATTTCAACTTCCGGGGAAGAAATGATACTCTGGGCGGAGCTCTTTATCGGCTTCTTGATACTCTTTACGGTGACAATGACGGTGCTGGTGGGTTTCTGCCTGGTGCTACAGTTTCTCTCATCGCTGCAAGAAATATTTTTTGAGAAATAACCTCTTCCATACATACCCCGGTCTTAGAAGGCCCGCCCCTTTTTACGGGGGCGGGCTGTTTTTTTATTTCTTGAAGAGGTTATCTACCGGGCTGGCCAGCTGGTGGGCCTTAATCAGGTCCTCCTCTCCCAGGGTGGAGACATACCTCCGCGTCATCGATAAGGTACTGTGCCCCAGCATTATCTGCAGGGTGAACTCCGAGCCGCCATTTCTCAGGTAGTTGATAGCCGCGGTATGCCGGAAGGTGTGGGGACCGCGCTTGGCGCCAGTGATGCCAGCCCGGGCACAGAGTCGCTTGATAGCCATCTGGATACCCGCTAACGTATCCCCCTCATGTATCTCCGGCTCTAAACAAAGTCCCTTCACCCGGAAAGCCCGTATTGTTTCTGCGGCGGGTTTTAAGCGGGTATAGGCTACGAAGTCTATCGGCTCCATGCCTTCCCCGGCTGAAACCTCACCATAGACCGGCACGAAAGACCTGAGCGACAGCTCTATCTCGGGGAGGGCGGCCTCGGGTGGGCGGGGCTGAGCTATTACCTGGTCAGATATAAACCAAGCTAACGGTTTGCCAAGAATAACGGCAAATCGTTCTATATCGGCAACACCGAGTTTGACATCCCCCTTTTCTATTCTTGAAATATGAGCATCGGAACAGCCATACATAGCCCCTAGTTCTTCTTGGCTCATGTTAAGCGATTCCCTTGCCTGCTTAATTCTAGCCGCTATGAGTAATTGCCTATTCAATTTTATGCTCCTTAATGGAGACAGCGTAGGGATTTTCCTACATTTTCCGTAAAAAGTCAATAAAACTACTTGACTTTTCTTTACCAATATGGTAGGATATTAGTTGCAGGTTAGGGGAATGGATGGAAAGCCATATATTTTTTAGCTTCGGGGATACCAAATAGGTGAGGGTATGGTTACCAATAAAGTAATTAAGAAAACAAAACGGATGCTCAAAGAGGAGGCTAGGCTAGGCCAGCCATTAGAGGAGATTATCCCCAAGACCTACGAGAAATTAGGGAGTCTGGAGGCAGCGGGAGAGGCTTTGGGGATAAACGCAAATACCCTCTACGTCTGGCTTTTGAGATTGGGCTATACCCGAAAAGTAACGCTGGTAAGGAGATAGCTTATGGGCGGTGAAATTTGCTTGAGAAAAGGCCGGGAGCGCGGTCCTTGGTACGAAATCCAGTGTGTCAAGAATGACATCATCTCCAAAGAGTCCCGGGGTGAGGATGCTTCTTATGAAAGGGGTCTCTTGAATTCCTGGGCAAAATACCCCGGTTACAAAACTGCTGGAGATGCCCTCCGTACTCTTGGAAAATCAACCCACAGCCGCCTTACCACTGCGGCTAATGGTTTGATACCTGAAACAAAAATCTAGCTCATAAGAAGGAGTAAACAAATGTCTTTAGGAACTACCACCAGGTCCCGAGAATATCGTGAGGGGAAGATAAGCCGGCGTAGGACATATCGTTGCCGGAAATGCGGCGAGAGGTTTCAGGAGGACAGGCTGGGGCCTTTACCTGAAAAGGAACGGATCTGCCCTGTATGTCGACATATCAACGAGGTCAACGGAGTAATTAATGACTAGAGCCGAAGCCGGGCGAATCGGCGGCATCCAGACCCTGCTCCGGCATGGCAGGGAACACTTCTCTCTTGCTGGACAAAGGGGTGGCCGACCGCGGGCCAGGACTATAAGGCAGCAATCAGCTCCAAGAATTTTTACGAAAGGAGAGGCTGCCCAACGGCCTTTTAGCCTTAAGACACTAAAGGAGCTGTGGGATAGCAAGCGGGGAGAGAGCTGCAATTAGCTCTCCCCGAAGGAGGCGAAATGAAAAGCGGCGATGCAATCAGGATAGAGTTCAACACCGAGTATTACTTCCAGAATGGCCTGCGCCTGGTTCTTTACCCCTATAACTTTACTGAAGCCGGCGTATTCGATGCCTGGTGGAAGGGAAGGCAGAACTGATGAACCCTGAAGCCCTAAATCTATTAGAGGGGGTAGCGGGAAGTAAGCCACGCCGCCGGATGAAGATAACCGATGCCAATATCTCTAAGGGTGAACTTATATACACGGTGCATTGTGTTTGCGATACGGTGTTTGGTGTCTCCCTGTACCGGTATAGGGTCCGGTGCCCTAATTGTGGACGTGAAAGTTATATGCATAGCCTTATGAGGGATTGGAGTGATTAAATTTTATTGTCTCTACTGTAAGTTCGCCTCCCCTGACCTGACAGGACTTATAGACCATTTTGGGAGGGAACACTGCCACAGAATATTTTATGCCCTGAATACCAAAGGAGGATTAACTGATGGAAGAAAATAATGTAAAAGCTTTACGGGAAAAGGCTGGGCTTTCCCAAACCGAGCTGGCCAGGCTAGCCTGTGTCGCGAATTCCAATCTATCGTCAATAGAGCACTTCAAGCGGGAGCCCTGGCCGATACTCAGGCGACGGTTAGCACGGGCCTTAAAGTGCACCGAGACCGATCTGTTTCCAGAGCAGAGGGGGAAAACACGGTGACCGAAGAGAGATTGACGCTCTCTGTCGAAGAGGCCGCGGCGAAGCTCGGCATCTCGCGAAATTTAGGCTACCAGCTGGCTAAGACCGGGCAGCTCCCCGGGGTAATACGACTGGGGCAGCGGCGGATAGTAATCTCGAGGGTCCAATTTGAACGCTTCCTCGCAGCTGACCGCCATCGCCAGGAAGCACCACGACCAGAAGCCGGTACAGGGTATCGAATTTTACAACGAGCCCACCGTAAGGGTGAGCACCAAATAAGGAGGAGTAAAAATGCCAATTAAAGGACTGACCGAGAAGCGCCGACTGCCCCGGGAGGGCAAGATCCACCTTGGTATAAAGGCCACAACTAACAAGGCAGGGCAGGAATGCCCGCCTTACCCGAAGGCGGTGGACTATTTCGTATTCCCCCAAGACCATCCTCAATACCAGGAGCTGGTCGATACCTTCGGGGATAAGCCCAAAGAGCTCCGCATCGTTATACCTGTCAATAACGAGGAGCAGTTCGCAAGCCAATATTACCGGTGCTACTCAAAGAGCAGGGGCCTTATCTGCAAAGGGGACGGTGAAGTGGCTATGCGCACCGTGGATACTGTTACCGGCGCCATGGCCGATCGGGACTCTAAGACGGTAGAAATGCGGGAGGTCAGCTGTGAGGGTCGGGAGTGCCCCGATTATAAGGCCGGCAAGTGCAAGGAGATGATGAACCTGCAGTTTCTTTTGCCGGAGATAACAGGCCTGGGAATCTGGCAGATAGACACCTCCAGCATTAACAGCATCCGTAATATCAACGGGGCCGTGAGCTTGATTAAGGCTGTCCATGGGAGGGTGGCCATGCTGCCTCTCCTGCTGACCATGGAGAAGATAGAGGTTACCCCGCCGGGCGAGAAGAAGAAACCGGTGTGGGTGCTGAACCTTAAGAGCCCCACTACCCTGGTTGAGGCGGCTAAGCAAGCCATGCTGAAGCCGTTACAGCTTATCGCCGGCATGGGGCCCGAAGGGATTCTGACGCCGGTGCCGGATGATGAACGGCCTGAACTGATAACGCATGATTGGGAGGGGTCCATGGGCGACCCTATAGACCCCGACGTGGCCGCTATCCCGGTGGACCCGGAGGATTTATGGCCGCCCGGCCCCGATGACCAGCCCACAACTTCGGTCCAGGCGGCACCAGCTGCTAAAACAGCCGATAAAACGCCACCGGCTAAGGAAAAGGCCAAGCCACCGGCCAAAGCAGCCCCAAAAGCCACCGCCGAGCCTGCACCGGCGGGCCCGCCTAAAACCATCCAGGCCCTATATAACTGGATAGCTTCACATGGGAGAAAGTATGGCCGTACCTGGTTCCTGCAGAATTTTGGATATACCGAGGAGGAGTTGCGGGACCCGGCCAAGGTAGAGGCGGCTTACCAGGAAGTAATGCAAACTGCGGGCTGGGAGAACTAGCCCGGGTAATAAATAAGGAGGAGCAACCGTGGGAGAAATCAAGGCAAAGGTTACAGTGGACAAGCTGGAAGCCAAAGTGAAGCTGGTGGAGGAGAAGGAAGAGGGCGTGGTGGTAGACCGCCAGCTGGTCACCGAGGCCAAAATCCAGTATGAGGGCACCCCCGCCATGCTGGAGAAGATACTCTACACATTACAGGCGGGGCATACCGTGAAGGCCACCTTTACGACTCCGCAGCGGGGGCTGGATTTACCGGAGACAAAAGAGCCGGCTGCGGCCAGAGCAGCGTCTTAACAACTGAATAGCCAGTTACACGGGAACCCCAGAATGATGGGGCTACTCCTCTAGAGAGAGAGGCAGGAAGCCGTGGTGAAAATAAGCTGGCAGGGTAGAAGGCTGGGGTGTTCAGCATTAAAGTCCTTGGCGTGGTGGAATAGACACCAGCCCCAGCCCTGCAAGGGGGATTAAATGAAACTCTACTGCCCCAGGTGCAAAAAGAAAGTAGAAGCGGAGTTGAGATTATTTCAGTGGCGGAAGATGTGGTACTGCCCTAATTGCGGGGAGCTGCTGTTTAAGAGGGAGAGGACGAAGTGAATCACACAAAAATAGAATGGGTCCAAAACCCAGACGGCACCCCGGGCTACACCTGGAATCCAATAACCGGCTGCCTGAACCACGTCAACGGAATGTGCAAAGGCGGGGGCTTCCCCTGCTATGCCTACAGGCTAGCAAATGGGCGACTAAAGAACCTGTATCTGGCACAATCTCCTTTTGAAGGTCATTCGCCAGATGAGACAACATCACCTATTTACAAAGGGATATCATCGTATGACCCCTTCTATCCCCGCTTCTGGCCGGAGAGGTTACCCCCTGCTACTGGGCTGAAGATGGACTGGAAAGGTGTACCAGTAGGAGTATTCGTCTGTGATATGGGTGAGTTATTCGGCGATTGGGTGCCGACAGAGTGGCAAGATGCCATTTTCAAAGTTATAAAGGCTAACCCTTGGCACCGCTTCTACCTCTTAACTAAACAGCCCCAAAACCTGATTAAATTCAGCCCGTTCCCCCCGAACTGCTGGGTGGGGGTGACGGCTACGGGCTTTCGAGCCTTTGCTGGTGCACATTACTACTTGTCCCGTATAGAGGCAAGGGTTAAATACATATCGTTTGAACCCCTTTTATTCTGGGGCGTAGGGGCTTCCCCCCAGCCTTACCAAGAGTTCAGTCGCCATTTGAAAGAGTGTTGCAATTGGGTAATCATCGGCGCTCAGACCAAGCCCTATAGACCGCCCAAGATAGAGTGGGTGGAGGAGATTATTGAGGCGGCGGATAAGGCTGGGATACCAGTGTTCCTGAAGGATAACCTGAAGTCGTTGTTTGAGAAATATGGTAGTCCTTATGAGTTGAGGAGTGATGAAGGATAAGCAATATTGTATAGGGTGTGATAGCGATTTTTATAACGGGAATAATCCTTATGGGGTAAAAGAGTGTTGGAATTTTAAGACTGCCAAGATTGTGACTAAATTCCGTATAGGCTGGTGGACTCCAATGGATAAGGCTGACCGATTCCAAAAAGTGAAGACGCACAACTGCCATACCGAAAGTGGGAGATTCGCCTTCCTTGATAAAATGCCAGAACATTTGGTTAGCCCTACAGGAGGGAAGATAGGATGAAAGCATTAAGTATTAGGCAACCGTGGGCGTGGTTAATCTGCGCCGGCATCAAGGACATTGAGAACCGAAGGAGGCATACCAAGTTCCGAGGCAGGGTTTATGTGCACACCGGCAAGGTCATAGAGATAAAAGCCTTTGAGCTTCTGGCCGAAATGTACCTCATGGACAAGAGAGGTATCATACGAATAGGCAAAGATGTTATTAGTAGGATAATTGAGTATGGCCTGCCCAACCGAGGAATGTTTGCTACCGGCGCCATCATCGGCGAGGTTGATATAACTGATTGTGTTTGGTCTCAGAATGAAGGTCTGTCGGCCACGAAATCGCCCTGGTTCACCGGCCCCTATGGATGGGTACTGGCTAATCCCGTGGTATATGACAAAGCTATACCGTGCAAGGGGCGACAAGGCTTCTTTGACCCCAAAATGGAGATACCCGATGTTAGAGCATGATATCAAGCCCAAAGCAGACGAGGTAATAATACGTTACGGCACGGGGTGCTCGGCCTGGCCCGACTGCTTCACCTGCCCTTTCAAGGACTGCATAGCAGATTACAGCGGCGGGTACAGGCACCATTACAGCATGAACCACCAAGTAAAAACGGAAAGTGTTAATCACCAAAACAGACATCAAGACTGAGCTCCGGCGCATCCTGGAGCGGCACCAGGGCAGGGACCAGGCCGTCACCGGCATGGAGCTGGCGAAAAGGCTCGGCCACCGGAATGACCGGGAAATCCGGCAGGTTATCCGGGAGCTGATAGCCGAGGGGCTACCGGTGGCCAGCTGCGGCGCTGGCTACTTTCTGGCGACCAGCTATGCCGAGGCCCGGGAATATGCCGACTCGCTGAAAGGCCGGCTTATTGAGGATGCGCTGCGCCGGCGTGATTTCCGCAGAGCCGCCGACTGCCACTTAAGGCTGGCCACACAGAGAAGGCTAATTTGAAGGGAATAACCGATGGCTAGAACACAGAAGGATACAGTTAGCTATTTCCCACACGATGCTTATTCCTCGGCCAAAAGTGACACTGTGACAGTGCTCCAGAGCAGATTTGGTAATGACGGATATGCCTTCTGGTTCAAGCTGCTGGAGAATCTGGCTACGACCGGTGGGCATTATATTGACCTGAGAAATCCCGCCAGGTTGCAGGTGTTTATGGCCAAGATGGGCGTCGAGAAATTACTGGGTGTAGAAATGCTTAATTTACTTGTAGAAATGGAGGCCATTGACAAGGAGCTCTGGGAGTCGAAGGTAATCTGGTGTCAAAACCTGGTGGATAATGTCGCCGATGTCTATAAAAACCGCCGGCGGGAAATACCCCGAAAACCGATAATTACAGGCAATAATCGAATAACTACAGAGAGTAATGCCAAAACTACAGGTAGCCTATCTGTAGAAATACCACAAACTAAATTAAATAAAACTAAACTAAATAATATTAAAGGAGAGGGAGAGGGGGGTATGGGGGGAGATTCCACACCCTCACCAGCTGCTCAAAAGGTATTAGATATATTTCTTAAAAAATTCCCTTATGCCTTCGGGAGAGAGCCCAACAGCAGGGAACAAGCGCAGCTGAGGGACTTTGCCGCCGAGGTCGCTGCCGGCGGCGGCGCCACGGAAAAACAGATACATGATGCCTTTGCAGAGGCGGCGGGCCAGAATAAGTGTAATGTGAGATACGTCCGGGCGGTACTACTGGACTGGCTGGGGGTGCAGCGGTAACTATGAGTAGCGTATATTTTTACACACTAAAAAAGGGGGGTGAGTGATGCCATTAGCTAATTATACTACGGGTGTTCAGGCCAACAAGACTGTCGGTGAAATCCGTGGTAAACCTCTTGCCCCAAACTTTTACGCTATTGTCTTGAGGATTGATGACGGTAGGTATCTCCACGCTTGCCGTGCCGGTGTTGCAGCATTTGGTGAAGCAGTAAGGAGCGAAAATCCCATCTTGGCTGATGATATACAAACCAAATTAAGGGAATTAGCCCTACAGGAGGGAAGATAGGATGAAGCCCAAATGGTCTTCCTCGTAATCAAAATTAGAACAGGTTTCAAACAAGGGTCTGAAACCGTTTATAAGTGCGATAATTGTGGTAAAGAAGCAAAAGACGTTGTGCCTGCTGGCTGGTTTCTATTAGGGTTCGCCATAATTAAGCACCTGCAATTCCCTGAAGGTATTAAACTAAAAATGCCCATCGCTAACAAACCCGATTGGCAGATTACGCACCATTTTTGCTCTGAACAGTGTATGAACGAAGCTGTCAAAGTTAAGTCTAGCCCCACTAATGGGGAGGGGGAATGAGAAAGTTTGAATTTGACGTTCTAGGGATGGGTATGAACAATAGTGATTACCCGGGGGCTTTCACAGAGCCGGTGAAGCAGATTATCAAGTCTGTTATTTCTGGCAAAGTGTTACACCTCTACTCTGGCAGTAGTTTTATTGGAGATGAGCGCATTGATATAGACCATCCTAATGCCACTAAAAATATGAGAGTAGAAGATTTTATAATCAGTGATAGCCGAAATTGGGATTGGTGTTTGTTAGATGCCCCCTATGCTATTACTAGAGCCAATCTTAGATTGAAGGAATATGGCGAAGCTGATTCCCTGAGTGGTAATGTAAAATGGCGGCGCATTTTAAGACAATACTTTCAAAAACATTTAGATAATGTTTTGTGGCTAGATATGTGTGCACCCTCAATAAAAGGATTTAGGCGTAAAAAACTATGGCTATTATTACCTGGCGGCTTCCATACTGTTCGTGTCCTATCTTGGTTAAAGCGGGAAATGAAGCCCCTACTGTGAGGGGAGCCCCAAGGAAAGGAGAAGATGATGGGGAATAAGCCCCTAATAGTATGGCAGGTTGAGGAAATTCTGTTGCGTATGGAGTGTTGGGAGTATATGAGAAAAACGCCGTTACTTACACCGTATCTAAGACTACTACTAGAAGATATTGCTCTTAATGCTCTTAGCCCCACTAATGGGGAGGGGGAATGAGAAATGATTAACAGTAGAGTAATACTATGAAGGAGGATGAGCATGGCGATAACTGAGGAGCAGTTTTCCGGCCAGGTAGAGGACCTGCTCAAGATGTTAGGCTGGCGCTGGTGCCACTTCCGCCCGGCCAGGACGGAGAAGGGCTGGCGGACGGCGCTCACCGGGGACAAGGGGCTGCCGGATATCATCGCCGCAAGGCCGCCGCGCCTTATATTTGCCGAGCTGAAGTCTGAAGATGGTGAACTATCGCCGGAGCAGGAGGGATGGATTGCGGCTCTTAA
>Ga0315549_1003488_pt1 | contig 13982 bp, 11 predicted proteins | sample SalMarSW160200MG_FD_203101 | JGI IMG/M metagenome (GOLD analysis project Ga0315549, IMG submission 203101) | Salt marsh sediment microbial communities from the Plum Island Ecosystem LTER, Massachusetts, United States - Salt Marsh Sediment SW1601-200 ... | reverse complement strand
ACATCTCCAAGAAATTCCGCATCCCCCACGAAAAAAAGAATACAGTCTTCCAGCACATAGTCGGCCTGATTAAAAGGCAGTTCAACTATGAAGAATTCTGGGCGTTGAAAGATGTCAGCTTCGAGGTCAACAAAGGCGAAGCCTTCGGCATAATCGGCAGGAACGGCTCGGGAAAGAGCACGCTGCTCAAAATACTGGCCAGGGTCTTATACCCCGACAGCGGCTCGGTTGCCATTAACGGCAAAGTCGCTTCCTTTCTCCAGCTGGGCGTTGGCTTTCAGCCCGAGTTGACTGCACGGGAGAACGTTTACATCTACTCCTCTATCCTGGGTCTGGGTCGAAAACAGGTAAATAGGATATACGATGAAATCTTCGACTTCGCCGAGCTCAAGAAGTTTGAAAACATGAAGCTGAAGAATTTTTCCTCCGGCATGACCGTGCGGTTGGCTTTTTCCACTGCTATCTACGCCGTCCCTGATACTCTACTCATAGACGAAGTCCTCGCCGTGGGCGATGAATCCTTCAAGAAAAAGTGCCGGGACAAGATGAACCAGTTCAAGGCCGAGGGCAAGACCATAGTTTTCGTCTCCCATGCCCTGGATACCGTGAAGGAGCTGTGCCAGCGGTCGATGCTGTTGAACGAAGGACGGATTGTTATAATGGGTGATACTGAAAAGGTAATAAACGACTATCTGGCGATGCTGCAGAAGAAGTGAAGCAGGGGTATGGGGAAAGCAGGCAATCTCCTCTCCCTTGACGGGAGAGGTTTAGGTGAGGGTGAAGGAGGTGGCTGACATTCTGAAGAGGCATGCCAGCTACTGAAAAGGTAATAAACGGCTATCGGGCGATGATACAGAGAGGAACCACCAAGGCCAGTGTTGCAAGATGAGTTGACAAGAACCTGAGGGGGTTGTATCATTCACAGTCGACTTGTCCGAAATGGCCAAACCAAGTGCTTCGCGAGCATGTTATCACCATCCCTTTGAGAGAGGTTCTTTAGGATGAATATCTTAGTCACCGGCGGAGCTGGATATATCGGAAGTGTCGTAACCGAGTATTTACTAAAACAGGGATACAACGTAATCGTCCTCGATAACCTTCAACAGGGTCATAAGGAAGCTGTCCTGTCACCGGCTGAATTCGTCCCAGGCGATATATGCGATGCTAACACGCTCGAGCAGATTTTCCGCAACTTTAAAATTAACGCTGTGGTGCATATGGCAGCCGACACGCTGGTGGGATATTCCATGACCGACCCGAAAAGATATTTCCACAATAACCTGGTCGGAGGAATGAGCCTTCTTAATGCTATGCTGGAACATGGCGTAAATAAGATTATCTTCTCTTCTACCGCTTCTGTCTACGGCGAACCACAAAATACTCCAATAGACGAAGACCATCCCAAAGCCCCCATAAACAGCTACGGGCAATCCAAGCTAATGTTTGAGACCGTTCTGGATTGGTATCGTAGAGCCTACGGGATAGAGTGTATATCCTTTAGATATTTCTGTGCTGCTGGAGCGACAGAGCTTCTGGGCGAAGATCATCGTCCCGAGACCCACCTCATCCCCAACGTTCTTAAGGTAGCTTTGAATAAAGATAGTACGGTTTCTGTGTTTGGTACGGACTATCCGACAAAGGATGGAAGTTGTATCCGTGACTTTATACATGTGGCGGACGTTGCCCAGGCTCATATTTTGGCGCTGGAGAAGACAGCTAGCCTGAGCGGGAACGTTTATAACTTAGGAAATGGCGAAGGATATTCTGTGCTTGAAGTAATCAAAGTCGCGGAGAAAATCGTTGGCAGGAACATACCTGTCAAATTTTGCTCCCGCCGTCCCGGCGACCCTGTGACCCTGATAGCCAGTTCAAAACGAGCTGCAAAGGAATTAGGTTGGAGGCCCGAATTTCCCGAACTTGGAAGCATCGTGGAAAGCGCATGGCGGTGGCTGAAAGACCATCCTCAGGGATATAAGCAATAGTCCATCATATTGCCATTCATCACCAAGCTGCCTCTGGGTTGACAACACCTGAGAATTGCTTTACTCTAAATGAGCAATCATGGGGAAATTAAAACATCGCTTAATAAGGGCAATAGCGCCGTGGCTACCATCGTGGGTGAAGAAGGCGTATCGGAGGCTAGTGTTGCGCAAGGGTGCTTATGCACCACCAGCCATAGAGATACCTGGGCATCCCGATTGGTCCTATCACCGAAAGCGGATCCAAGATCTCCGAGATCAGTATGCAGGCCGCCGCTGCTTTGTCATCGGCGGCGGACCCAGTCTGTCGCAAACGCCCCTCAATTTGCTGACCGACGAAGTTACAATAGCATCTAACGCCATCTTCCTCTTATTCGGAGAGACCAACTTCCGCCCAACATTTTACACCGTGGAAGACCCACTGGTGGCCGAGGACCGGGCACCGTCCATCAACCAACTACGAGGGATGACAAAGATTTTCCCGGCGGATGTCTGGCGTTTCCTCAAAGAAGACGAGGATACCATTTACGTTAACTTTAAGCGCGGCCAGTACGACGGATTTCCGAAATTCTCCGACAGATTCGACGAAGTCGTTTACTGGGGCGGCACGGTCACATTCATGAACCTGCAGCTTGCCTGGCATATCGGTTGTCGTGAAGTGTACCTCGTGGGAATCGACCATAACTATAATCGCCCCTCCCCCAAGGACAAGGTGGAGGGAATCGTCATTACATCGCAGTCAGCGGACGTGAACCACTTTCACCCGGATTACTTCGGGCCGGGGTACCGCTGGCACGACCCCCGGGTGGACCGCATGGAGCTCGGCTACCTCGAGGCGAGGCAGTTCTTCACCGAGCACGGGGGTATCATTTACAACGCTACCATTGGGGGCAAGCTGGAAGTATTTCCACGAGTAGATTATGAGCAAATCACTGCAGGTTGCTAGCTAAATTGATTTCATGACTAGCATTGAGCTAGGTACAATTAGTAGTAAGCCAAGACACGCCATAAGCTACATAATGAAAGTAGTTCGTAGCCGAATTAGCAGGTGGATCGCTTTTCACGACCGGCTACATACATACCATTTAAGAATCATAAAAAAACAACCGGATTTGACCTGCCGCATCTGTGGATCTGCATCCAAATTCTTCGTATTCATGCGTGGGGTTAAATACTTTAGATGTTCCAAATGTCATATGGTGCAATCTTCGTACCATAGCGGGAAAGATTTGTACCTTAATGTCTACAAAGATAAGGTCCCTGCTTCCTCGGCACGTAGTGGGGGTAGAGAATTGTTTTTCGTAGAATGGAGTACACGACTTCTGAACTTAAATAATCCACGGATACTAATCTTTGCCCCCGGTTGTACTCCGACATTTAAGATATTGAGTGAACGGGGTGCAGATGTATATGCAGCTGATATCTCAGATGGTTTACCTTATTCAGATCGCTTCATCCACCTGCGTAAAGATAAATTGCCTGATATAGAGTTTGATATCATCACCATGGTCGAAATCATTGAACACTTTGATAACCCGGTTGGTGAGTTTAGGACATTGTCCAAACACCTGGCTCCTAACGGCATCATCGCAGGCACTACTGACTTTTATCAGGGAGGAGCTATTTGGAATAACAAATATTTAATTCCTAAAGATCACATCTCCTATTTTCATCACGACTCTTTATCTCACCTCTGTGATTTGTTGGGGTTAGAATGTGTCCTCTTTGAAATGGAGTGGAGTCGCAAAGACAAAGCCATTCAGAATCGACGGGCCTTTGTAATTTACAGGAAAGATAGTGCTATTGCGAGAGATGCAATATACGAGTACAGACAGACTTGTTCTATATTGCCACTTGAGCACGCATGACCCGGATATGTTATCATCGGTGTGATAAATTCATACGCAGTATGGCAGACCATGGATCAGCCACTTTTATTATTATAGTTCTAACTTCCATGGCAATATACTGTTCGAGAAAGGAGATCGTAGAACGAAAGAAATAACGAACAAAGCCAATCCAATACGGCTAGGGATCGTTGGTTGCGGTGCGGTTACCCAGAGATATCACCTGCCGTCAACAAGGAAAGTTGATGGCTGCTCCGTAACGATTCTGGTCGATAGCGACCGTTTACGAGCCGAGCAGTTGGCAGCCAAATATAATATCCCGAATACCAGCACTGACTTCCGTGATCTACCGCAGTACGCGGATGCCGCTATTGTCGCTGTGCCCCATCGCCTGCACTCGACAATCGGCGAGTATTTACTGTCCGCCGGTTGTCACGTCCTCATGGAGAAACCACTGGCGTTGACAGATGCGGAGTGCCAGCGTCTCATCACATTAGCCGAAAAGAAAAACGTCATCCTTACAGTCGGTCTCTTGCGGCGTTACTTTCGGGCACAGCAGATTACCAAGAAGCTCATAGAAGCGAACACACTCGGCAAGATTAAGTCATTCGATATCCGCGAGGGGAATATTTATAACTGGCCTCTGGCATCCGACTTTATGTTTCGGGCCGGCGAATCGGGAGGCGGTGTTCTGGTTGATACCGGAGCGCATACTCTTGACTTTGTACTCTGGTGCCTCGGCGATGTTGCCTCGGTTGAATATTACGACGACAATCTCGGTGGGGTAGAAGCTGAATGTATACTGCATCTGCAGATGAAAAATGGTGCCAGGGGCGTGGTAGAGCTGAGTCGCCTCAGAAACTTGAGAAACACTGCCATCATCTCAGGTGAAAATGGAGAAATCGAAGTGCATTTGCGGGCGGACAAAATCCTTTTTCATCCTGGGTCAGAACAGAGCTATCAGACCTTCGAGGACTTGCCGCAGCTCACGCATACCATGGCAAGAAAGTGGCCCGATTGTTTTCCGGCGCAGATTGAGTCGTGGCTTAATGCGATTTCAGGGAAATCGCCGAATTTTATAACGGGTGACGAAGGACGCAAATCGGTGGCATTAATCGAGACGTGTTACCGGCATCGGCGTCAGATGCCTCATATAGTTGGCATGGACGATCCAGCAGAGCGACTCGCCACGCCTTCTCCCCTAAAAAACAAAGTTGTATTGGTGACCGGCGCAACCGGAAGCATTGGCGGCCGATTGGTCGAGAAACTTGTCATCGAGCATCAAGCACAAGTTCGTGTTCTCGTGCATAATCTCTCAAACCTATCGCGGGTCAGCCGCCTGCCTGTATCAGTATATCAGGGCGATATGACCGACTTTGCCGCTGTTGACAGGGCTGTCCAGGGATGTGACTTCGTATTTCACTGTGCATATGCGTTCGGGACCCCTCCCGCGGAACAGGAACGGGTCGCGGTGGATGGAAGTCGAAATATCGCCCGGGCAGTTCTCCAGCATAAAGTCAGAAGCCTGGTCTATGTCAGTAGCATCTCAGTCTATGAACCGATGGAGGATGGCGATTTGGATGAAATGGCGCCGAAGGAGGCAAGTGGTTGGACGTATCCCGACACTAAGAAGAAGGCTGAGAAAGTGATGCTCGAATTCCACAACCAGCATGGACTCCCGGTCGTTGTAATCCAGCCAACCATTGTTTACGGGCCGTTCGTCAAGTCCTGGACACAAGGCCCCTTGAATCAACTCAAGACCGGAACAGTCATTCTTCCGGACGAAGGGTCAGGTCTATGCAATGCGGTATATATAGATGATGTCGCTGACTCGCTCATCCTGGCAGCGACGAATCCCAACGCGATTGGTGAAACCTTTCTTATTTCAGGCTCAGAGCCTGTTACCTGGCGGGAATTCTACCGCGCCTACGAGGACATGCTTGGTATTACCGCGACTAGATGCATGAGTGCCCTGGAGATTGAAGCACGGCGTAAGCACGCCAGCCGCTCGCAACCACTAATCACTGGAACGCTAAAATGGCTGATAACGCGATCGCCGTCTCCAGTCATCAGCGCAGGGAAGCGGCTGCAAGAGCGCTCTCCATTTGTTGCGCGGATTTTGCGAAACTATGGATTCAACGGTGGTTCTGGCGGCCCGCGGGAATTTATTCCCGATCCCCAACGGCTGGCTCTTTTCCGATCCAAGGCACGAGTCCGCGTCGACAAGGCTCGAGAGAGCCTGGGCTATGAGCCGCGCTTTGACCTGCAGAGCGGAATGGAACATACCGGGAGGTATGTCCAGTGGTTAAACCCCGAAGGCTAGATTCAAATGAAGGGGGGAAAACAAAAACGTTGAACGAGGGTGGAAATCTCAAGATTTCGGCGGTTGTCTGCACCTATTCCAATGCTTCGCTCTTGAGACGCACGTTAGATAGTCTCATTAAGCAGACGTTGCCTCCCCGGGAGTATGAGATCATCGTGGTGGACAATAACTCGACGGACAATACCCCAGAAGTAGTTCGCGATTTTCAGGAGCGATATTCGCATCAAATTCATTATGTGCTCGAAACGACGCAAGGCCTCAGTGCTGCCCGCAATACGGGAATTCAACAATCCAACGGTCCGATCATCTCTTTCATCGACGATGATGCAGAGGCAGACCCAAATTGGTTAGCAGCCATGGTGGAGGCGTTTAATCAACATCCCGATGCCTGGGGAGTAGGCGGCAATATATTTGCTATCTGGGACGCAAAACGGCCCGCCTGGTTGACGGATGATTTCTTGCCTGATCTCAGCATTATAAATAGAGGACCTAACAAATTAAAACTCACTCGAACGCAGATTATGGCGGGTGTAAATTGCTCATTTCGCAGGGAAGTATTTACCGAGGTCGGAGATTTTCCCACAGACCTGGGAAGGGTTGGGAAGAGTCTTTTAGCCGGCGAAGAAGCTGAACTGTGCCTGCGCATGCATTTGCAGGGTATAAGTATGTACAACATTCCCGACGTCGTGGTTTTTCACCACGCGACACCGGAGCGCATGACGCGCAGCTATTTCAGGAGAAGATGTTATTTGAGTGGCTTGTCTCGCTCTTTCTATGTATCACGCACCTATGGCATCGGCTTTGCACGCGATGAGCTGCGAGGACAATGGTTAGCACTCGCCGTGAGTTTCTTCAATGACGTAATAAGATGCTTGGTCCTCCAAAGACCGCAACACACATTGTTTCGTTACTGGACATGGTTTCTACATCATTTGGGATATACTCGCGGACTGCGACAGGTCCGCCGAACGTTCTTCGGCACCGGCTGTATAGCTTTCCTTGTTATTATCGGGCTTTACGTTGCCGGGGCTTTGGTCGAACCTGTACGCTGGTACCTGATAGGCATCGCCAGCGCCATGTTACTATTGGGCGCCGGGTTGCTGGCATTATCATATATCAGGCTCACAGTAAATCGTTTTGTCCGAAACCAGAACCAGAGGATAGTTAAATTGCAGGCTACCGTTGATGCACTGAAGAAGACGCAGGTAGATCTACAAAAGGAGATCTCAAATAACCAGGATACTCTAGCGAAAATGCGTAAGCAGTTGGGCGAACGAGAGAAGGAGGTATAGTGTTCAGGGAAGGCAAGCCTGATGATACAAAAACATCAACTGGCAAATTGGAACCAACTTACGCCTCAGAGAACATCGTTGGGCCTTTCAAGCGAAATGCCCACGCCCACATCGGCGAGAATGCGCTGATAGCCGCGCTGCTGGTTGGCAAAAGAACGGCCGGAGTTATGATTGACGTTGGGGCCTGTAGTGGCGTGACACTATCCCAATTCTACGACGCGGGGTGGCGAGTCTTTGCATTCGAGCCAGACCCCACCAATCGGCGAGAGATCGAGACACGCTTTGGCCACAGCCCGAATGTCACTATCGACGGCAGGGCCGTTGCCGACCGGATCGCTGAAGATGTGCCCTTTTACTCCTCTCCTGAAAGCCGGGGTATCAGCTCTCTGCATCCCTTCCATAAGAGCCACACAGAGACCTGCAAGGTGTCGACCACGACCATCACAGATTTTGTCCAAGAAAAGGATTTGCATCATATTGATTACTTGAAAATTGATGCCGAAGGCTATGACATGCTGATACTGAAAGGTGTGCCCTGGGACAGCATCAAGCCGAATATGATTATGTGTGAGTTCGAGGACAGTAAGACCAGGTCGCTTGGTTACACCATGCATGACATGGCCCATTACCTCACTGAGCGCGGTTATAAAGTCCTGGTCAGCGAGTGGCACCCCATAATCCGCTACGGCATCAAACATGACTGGCACCGGTTAGTACCCTACCCTTGCAAACTGGACAATCCGAATGCCTGGGGCAACTTGATTGCTTTTCGTGACCAGCCGGACCTCCAGAAAATTGCGACTATTGCAAGAAATAATGTCAATGTCTATGACGATCGGTGGCCTGTAGGCTACTTGAAGAGAAATTATCCGACGATAATTACAATCGGCCGCTTTGTCAGGTGGAGCCTAGTAACGCTGAAAAAAACTTTCCTTGGCATCGGTGGAATAGCTCTCCTCGTTATCGCAGGCCTTTACGTTGCCGGAGCTTTAATCGAACCTGCACGCTGGTATTTGGTGGGAATCGCCAGTGCCCTACTATTACTGGGCGGCGGATTGTTGGCATTATTTTATGCCAGATTCGTGATAAATCGCATTATCAGCGACCAGAGAACGCAGGTACGGGACGTCAAGTCGGATCTCAAGAAGGATGTATCGGATGTCAAGAAGTCTCTGCGCAAATCAGAAGCAGAGCTGAAGAAAGAACTCAAGACGATTGAAAGAGACCTCTCCGTCACTAAGGACGATGTCTTCATTATTGGTTATGACATTCTCAAGGAACAGGACAAACTCGCTGATAAAGTCTCAGAACTCGAAAAACAAGCTGACAATGACAAAAGGACAGACCAATCATCGAAAGAAAGCACCGAATGATGATGGGGCGCCAGCCGTGTACGGTCGACTCGGCAAAGGATTGCATCATATAGCCGGGTTCTCGCACGTCGCCTACTGCACAGGACCAGCTCAGCTTGCATATCTCTTGAGCGCTTTCGAGGTATCTGGCATATCACCCCGAGACTGCCTGGTTTATATACAAACTGCATCTAGTGCCGTCGATCTTTTAAAGACTCTTCCTTTGGTTTGCAGGCACCTGGGTCTGAAAATGGGTGATGCATCACTTTTACCATCGCCCACCTTGAAGGAAGCGCTTGCCTTTCGCATAAATGCAAAGTATGCACATCATGCTGCTTACTGGTACTGCTGGGCAGGGCGAGGCAGAGAGCCAATAATGCGTCAGTTTCGGAGGATTCTGCCGGATATGGTATTCGAATACTATGATGGCTTCCGGTCCCCAATGGTGGCTCTGGAACAAGGGAATAGCAGTAGTTCTCCTTCTGACGTCAACTGTATGAGGGACTTACGTCAGTTGGCAGTGCAGCGACTACTGCACCCTGACGGGTATTTCATGCTGGATGACGGCCTGTGGAAAAAGTATGCCCCTACCGAGGTACAGAAAAGGACTGACTACATACCTCTTCAGGTGGCTCAGGACAAGATCAGGCTGGTGGGGCAAACGCTGGATGAAATTAGCGGGGAGGAACCTTTGCAAGATGGTCCAGGTGCAGTCATGCTCCCGGGGATGTTCTCAGAACGGCGTGAGTTTGCATCACTGGAAGATGAGCTGAACATGTACGATGGCATATTGAAAGCCATCCACTCCGTGTCTCGAACAGCGCCTATACTGGTCAAGCCTCATCCCAGAACGTCCCCGGAAAAAATGCAAGGTTTGGAGGATATATGCGCGAAGTACAACGCCAAACTGCATACCCGGCAGCAATTGGTCGAGTACATGCTTGAGAAGTCGGGCCGGCGTGATGTGGCAGTCATCGGGCCGCCCAGCACAGCGTTATTGAGCACGATTCAATTCGGGTACGGCAGGGCTTTCTGCCCGAGCCAGCGCCTGATGGCATCCTACATCGGCCCTGAATACGCAAATGACCCCTGGATGACCAGGGACCACGAGCTTATGGAAATCGCCGGGGTGAACATGGTGGACTCTTTGCAGGAATTGAGAGACCTGTCGAGAGAATCGATGGTTTCTTGACACAGGTAGCAACAAAACAAGCGATTATCAGACCCGTGATATGAACATACTCTTTGACATCAACCGGAATGAGGCGATGCTCCACCTCGCAAGCTATTTGCGTCGCGTCGGAAAACTGGACAAGGCGCTGCTCGTTTTCAATAGTCGCGAAGAAAAGGAACGCCTGTCGGACTTCAAACATGATTTCGATATAACGGTGCGCTCAGAATTCTATAAGCCACTTCAGACCGAGCAGCAGCCGCCTTTGAGCACTATTGAAGACACCATTGAGCTATCTTCAATGTGGCAATGGGTGCGTGGCGATCGCACGTTGTTTTATATTGCCGATAAGGGCAAGTTCTTCCTAGACAAAACACGGCGTTCTCATTATGAATTGCAGGCAACTGTGAGCAGAGTCTACGGTAATGTATTCAATTTGTTTCAATGGCTCCAACCTGACTTGGTTCTGCTCACGGATGTCGTGAATCTGAGTAAGTACATTATAGTTGAATTGGCTTTTCAAAGAAGAATTCCAACAATGTTCCTCTTGCCAGTAAGAATAGGAAAATACGAAGCGTTCTCAAACACTCCATACGAGCACTTTAAATTCATCTATGACAGGTTGCACGAACTAAGAAAAGGGACCCAGTCTGAACATCTGGACGAGGCTGAAAGTATCGTCTTTGACATCTTGAACAAGCAGAACCAGTACCACGATGCAGCGCAGATGTCTGGAATTGGTCCCACTGAACAGGACAGAATAAACGTCAGATTTCTGGTCAGGAAGTACCGGGAAGCAGTAAAGAAGACGGTTAGACAACTTGCCGGCAGGAATCGAGGAAAACAGACCCGGAAAGTCATTGCCTCCGCCTTTACCGGGCCAATCGAGATGTCCAAGGTGTGGTTGAGGAGGAAGTATAGTCTGCCCAGATACAGATTCGATGAGCCGGTAGAAGGCGAGCAGTTCATCTTTTTTCCGTTACATTCAGAGCCTGAGACGGCAATTAGCTTGAATGCCCCCTGGATCGGCAATCAGGCGGAGTTGATATGGAATATAGCGACGTCCATACCAATTGAAATGAAGCTTTATGTCAAGGACCATCCCCGCATGTACGGCCTGCGTCCCGTACAATACTACGAGAGAATGCGTGAACGCAGTCCTAATGTGCGGGTACTCCATCCTCTCCGGAATACGCTCGATTTTGTACCATCGGCACGATTGGTGATAGTTGTTTCTGGTACGACAGGTTTAGAAGCCTTATTGAATGGCATACCAGTCGTGACGCTAGGTGCCTGTAATTTCCAATACCTGACCGGTGTGACACGAACCAGGAACCTTGCCATGCTGCCCCAGACTATAAGAGATGCATTGAGAAATACCCCTCATCCCGATGCTATTAGGCATGACGTGCTACTATTTTTGTGCGCCTGTTTGGATGAAAGCTTTCCGATAGGATGGTATTCAGAGATTATGAATGGTCCGTCGGACTATGACTATGGCTGTCAGGAATTTCGAGATTCCGGCGTCTATGTGGAGAGACAAATAGACAGAGTAGCGAATGATCCAGGCTGGCTTGAACCTCTGCGCACGGGTTATACTACATGACAATGCGGGACGATTTGCCAGGGATACAACACGAAATATATATATAATCCAAACTCAAAGAAGGTACTATGAACGTTTCAATCATAACAGCGCGGGCCGGCAGCAAATCGATACCGGACAAGAATATCTATGAAGTGGCAGGAGCGCCCCTCGTAAGCTATCCTATTCAGGCTTCCCTTGATGCCCGGTCGGTCAATCGGGTGTACATTTCGACAGACGGGGAAGCGATCGCCGAAGTTGGACGCCGAATGGGCTGCGACATCATCTGGCGGCCGGAGGAACTCCGCGGGGACCATGTGAACCACGGAGATGTTATCAAACACGCGGTTGAGACCGTTGACTCACGAGAACCCGGACTCGAGAATGTGGTGTTGCTGCTCGGTAATACGGTGATGGTTGCCGGGGAACTTATCGACAGGGCACTGGACATCCTTCAGAGCCATACAGATATTGACTCGGTAATGACCGTTTGGGAAGCGGCTGATGATCATCCGCTCCGTGCGCTGGAGATAGTAGACGGCCTGGTGCGTCCCTATGGTGGACAGAAGAGGGAAGTGTCGACGGAGCGGCAGTCTTACCCAGCGGCTTACTACTACGACCAGGGCGTCTGGGCATTCCGCAAAGAGTGCGTGCAACGGCGCGACGGCCCCAACCCCTGGTGGTGGATGGGGAAACATTGTTTTCCCATCATACGCAACTGGGTAGCTGGAAGAGATATTCATACATTACTGGACGTATCTATTGCAGAATGGTGGGTGGCCAACTATCCACGGATCAAAGACCTGTGACAACATAACCGGAGACCTTGAGTCCGTTCACACAGGGCGTAAGACCAAGGTGATTGAATAGATAACTTGTGCACTAAACTGAAGACAGGCGGCTATAATGATTGTCGTCATGCCCTGCGTGACAGAATATTTTATGGAAATGCTTGGTCCTCGAACAATGCCAGATCAGAAGGTTGACCGTGAGTGTTGCATCGAATATACTACCGGTGCTGCGGAGTAAGAGTTTGCCAGAGATTATTGACATATCTGTGCCCCTCCTACCCGGAATGCCTGTCTGGCCGGGGGACGGTGGTATTCGCATCGTGCCGGTAAAACGTATGGCAGCAGGTGATAAGAATAATTTGTCCCGACTCGACTGCGGTGTCCATACCGGCACTCATGTGGATGCCCCCTGGCACTTTTTAGAGGATGGAAGCACTGCAGAGCAGTTACCTCTGGATGCGATGATGGGCGAAGCTTTTGTGGCTTATCTGCCAGAAGTTGATGTAATTACGGCTGAGACTCTTGCTCAGTTGACGCTCCCCGGAGGCACAACGCGTCTGCTATTGCGTACGCGTAACTCTGAGTTATGGGAAACAGGAGTCACAGAGTTCAAGAAGGACTTTGTAGCGCTAACAAGCGATGCTGCTCAATGGTTGGTGGACCAGGGCATTCGCCTGATAGGCGTGGACTACCTATCGGTGCATCGCTACGGCGATGGTCCACTGACGCATCAAATTTTGCTAAGAGCAGGCATCATTATTGTTGAAGGGCTGAACCTGGCTGGTGTGGCACCCGGGAAATATGAACTTATCTGTTTACCGTTGCGTCTGAATGGTGCCGATGGGGCCCCCGCCAGGGTTGTGCTACGCACCTTATCTCCAAGTTGAAATAATATGGGGGGAATAACTCCCGAGGGGAAAATGAAACGAGTGCTGAAGAGCATTTATAGGTATTCAAGGGAGCGAATGTTGGGGGAGGGTGTGGTGAACTTCCGTGGGGAGGGAATCGTTAATTTCATAGATGTTGGTTCGGCTGGAAACTTACCCTATCCCTGGAAAGAAAACGCGAATAGGATCAAGCACTTGCTCAAGTTTGAGCCCAGAGACAAACCGAGTATCAGCCCCAATGTTGTAAGTCTTAATGTTGCGTTGTGGGAGACAAACTGTGAGAGGGATTTCTATATTTATAAAGGAAGTGGGGGTTCTGGGTCATCACTTTTCCATCAAAACTATGAATATGTGACGGAGAACTTTGAAGAACTCCGAATACGCGGACCAGAGCATCTAGCTAGTACTTGGTTTGAGAGGTCACAACTGGATAGAACTGAGAGGATTACCTGTCGCACGCTGGACAGCGTCATTCAGGAGCTGCACCATCCATTTCCTTATCACTTTCTAAAGATTGATGCGCAGGGTGCTGAATATGAAGTCCTGAGAGGTGCTGATATACTTCTTCGGGAAAGTTGCGTCGGGCTTCATCTTGAACTATTCGTGCTTCCATTGTATAAGGGGATTAAACTGCTGCCAGAGGTGATGCAGTACTTAGAGAGCCTTGAGTTTGAGTTGATTAAGAAGTTCCCGGCACAGGGATCATTCGATTCTCAGCACGATTGCGTGTTCCTGAAAAGGGGGCAGAATAACAA
>Ga0315549_1003482_pt1 | contig 14000 bp, 11 predicted proteins | sample SalMarSW160200MG_FD_203101 | JGI IMG/M metagenome (GOLD analysis project Ga0315549, IMG submission 203101) | Salt marsh sediment microbial communities from the Plum Island Ecosystem LTER, Massachusetts, United States - Salt Marsh Sediment SW1601-200 ... | reverse complement strand
AGACAGCTTCGTTAGATTCTTCTCTCCCTTTCCGCTCTCCTCAATATCGAGCTTTCTTGTCTCTATTTTCTGCCGTCCCTTCTCAAGCTCTTGTCCGCTAAGTGTCGCTGCTAATTTATCCTTATCAAAAGCTAATGTCCTTTTCCCGGACTGCTCTTTCAGAAAATCATCAAGGAAATCTGTAACGGTTTCTTCTCCGAACATACTGGAAATCTGTCCAATGACATCTTCAGAGGGATAATCACCCGAGCCCAAAGCAATCGCTATCTGTTTCAAGGCATCAACAGACGGTTCCGAGGCTATGCTGTAATCCTCTTTTGAGACAGGGATGGTTCCTGGAAAATTTATCCCCATCTCCCCTGCCCTCTGGGAGAGTAGCTTCCCTGGCATTACCTTGCCTTCGGTTCCTCCACTGATTGCTTTAACAAGCTCCAGTAGTTTGCTCTGATCAAAGCGCGTCTGCCCGAGCCTTTTACTTGAAGCCTCCTGAGCTGCATACTGTTTAAGGGCGTTCTGCAACCATGTCTCCATCTGGCCCTTCTGCATCTTCTGTCGATACAGCATCGGCATAATCTGGGCCATGAACTCTTTCCATCCTTGTATATCAGCCATCATGCCCTCCTAACTCAATAGAAATGGGAGCCAGTACATCCAATCATTGCCGCCTCCATCTGTAGGCTGCCTGTTATTCATATTATTGAGTATCGCTTGCCAGTAGGGATTCTGTGCATCTTTACCCAGGATCATTGAAAGATACTGCAACATCATCCCCATATCCTGTCGTCCCTCTCCTCTTCGTGCAGCGTTTAGGATTTCTTCAAGTTGTTCTGCGCCTAATGTCGTCCCGAATAAACTCTGCGCCATTCCTGTCGTCCCCATGAATTCCTCATATTTCCTCAATGCCTGATCTATGGCGACCTGAGCCTCAACATCTGCCGTAACCTCCCTGGTCTCACGGCCTATTTTCCCATATTCCTCAAGCTCCATACCGGTCCCCAGGAGTCCCATGCCGGCCATCCTGTCTTCCATGGATTCGATTCTTCCGCGCTCTCCAGCTTTGATGTTACCGGTCATCCGGTTTATTATCATTTGGAGTTCTTCTTCACTCAACCCTGTATCATAGCCAAGGAGCTCATTGATCCTTGCTAAAAGACTCTGAATGATCGCCTGGAGGTCTTCACTCGGTTTCCATTGTTCACCATCTCCACCACCTTCACTACAATTTCTGCAAGTCTCATCACAGCCATACTCATCCACACACCACTTGATACATTCGCAACGTTTTTTGGCTCCTTTTTGGATATAAGCATAGCCCTGTACGCAATCTCCTGGCCCGGTAACAGGCTTTCCATCAATCTCTGTGTACCAATCCCCTTGAGGACAGTCTCCATCTGGCTCAGGCTTAGATTCATCTCCCTCTGGGCAGCACCAATACTGACCTTTGTTGTAAAGTTTTCGGGGAAGACCCTCTGGACAGGGATCCTCTGCTTTATCTCTTCTCACTCCATTCGGACAATTCGGGGGTCTTTCATCATCGGGGCCAGGGGGATCACCCTCGTCCTTGCAGCACCAAGGGTAGCCATCAGAGGCTTTCTTAGGAGAATATCCGCTCTTGCACTCCTGAAGCTGTATGTAGCCATGTGGGGGATTGTAAGCTGCTTTGGCTTTGTATCCTTCGCCAGAACAGGGACCTTGGCCGCCACCTCCACCACCACCATCGCCATCGCCATTAGGCTTGTCCGGATCTATGAGTATTTTTGCCATTTTAATATCTCCCTATAGCCCTCTCCTTATAGTCCTGGTTCCCCCGCTTCCCCCACCAAGGTTTCCGAGAAGATCCCCGATAAAACTCATGTCCAACTGTTTGCCACCAGGCCATCCCCAATTTTTGCTTCTGTTCATCTGGTTCAAAATCGCCTGTAGCGTCACCTCATCCAACCCTGCAAGATTAGGGCTTTGATATGGAGGGTTTAAACCCATCTGCCGAAAGCTCTGCATTTTCTTATCCATCTCAAGTTTATCAAGGATCGCTTGAACTTCAGGGTCGTTCCCCCCACCCAGAAAACCAGAAGAGAAGAAAGAGAGTAACATCGGGAGCATAATTTTCCATGGTAGCCCACCACCTGCCGCTCCCGCAGCAGCCGTCCCCGCTGTGTTTGCTAATCCTGCTGATAATCCTGGCATTTTAGCCTCCTGTTATATTAAATCTCCCAAGGTTTTTATCTCTATATACCCATAGAGGTAACACTCCCTGCTGTTTGTGTTTGCGGGAGCGTCATACTTAATCCTCTGCTCAGAATCCAGGGGGAGACACCCGAATCCGCTTATCTGATAATTCTCTGTTCCTATTTGGTTGCTTGCGATAGTTGCTATCAAATTCCCTGCATAGGTGTACCAATAGAAAGGGTCGGTAAAGTCTGCCGTCCTTACTGCTTTGACGGACAGGAAAGCCCATCGTGCCGATGCTGAAGTCTGGGCTGTTAAATCAAGTGTATTTAGTGCTCCATCCCATGTCAGGGTTATTGCGGTAGGGGCATCAACTGGAACAAATACTGGAATCTCTATGGCCCCCAATTCTGTCTCTGTAAAATATCTATCATCATGGCTGTGTTCTGACGTGCTGAAGGAGCTTGGCTTATCCTGAATATCAGCCCATTTTACATATTCACCGACATTTAATTTATGTGTCCCATCTAAGGGATTGTGTTCCCGGACAAAGATTTCAAACAGACTATCAAGCCTGAGCTCTTTCAGCCTTTGCTCAATAATCTGCATTACTCCTTGTCTGTTTAGCCCTTCCATTTCCTTAACTCGGCGTTATTGTTCGCCTCCCCCCCCTCGATCTTCCATAGAGGACAAAACTCATCACTTCCCAACCGCTAACATCTTCATTATTACTAAACTCAAAAGAGAGATACCGACCGGGAATCCCTAATTTTATTTGTCTATGGATAAACTCCCGGAGTTCCGTGTCTCCCCCGGACGGAGTAGCCCCTGCACACTCCTTTGTAAGCGAAGCCGCTGCCTTAACATTTCGAAAGATCTTGAGATCCAGGGTTTTACCTGCCGGGACATAATATTCGAGAAACATTCTCCGGAGCCTCTTCCAAGACTCGTTCCCCACAAGTCCGGTCCTGAATTTTGAGGTGATGGCTACGCCACCTCCGGCAACATCGGGGTCCTCGTCTTTTGTCGCACTTGGATCTAGCTTGTAAACCTGTCCATCATTAGTCCCGAACAGGAGCTCTCGCTGGTATTGCTCCACATCCGTAAGACTGATTGATGTTATGCTTTTATGGTATTTATCTATAAAAAACTTCTCTTCCTCGACTTCATAGTAAAAAGCGATTGTCGTGTCCGGATGTTCGTTGGTTCCCGTGGGGATCGACAGGTAATATATCTTGTTATCCGGATCATGCTGTGCCGTTGATCTGTAGGCATAGTCTTTGTTGATCGTTGCCAGGGTTTTTTTCACTTTACCCGAAAGTTTTCGTGATTCTGGAGCCATCTTCCAACCATCACAAATCCCTATCTTGTAATGATTTGTTAGGAAAAGGATTCCCCTCTCTGTCGCAACAACACTCCCCTTGGCTGCTGTCCCTGTGTGGCTGACGATCTTATCTGACCGGTAACTCGTTCCGCTTTTTGTCAAAATCCAGATGGAATTTACCTTAACGGTATATAGATTATTCTTGAATTCAACAGACTTCATAATCTCGTCTGTCTCATCCTCCCTGAGAGGAAAGAAAGACGTTGCCGGCGAAGGGAACTGCTCGAGCTTCCCGGTCACAGAATGAAATAATGCTTCCGGGTATCCAGGAACTCGCGTCACCCAGAGCTTGTCATCCCAGATTTCACAGTCTTCCCCCTCAGGTGGGGGATAACTCTCATAGCTGACCTCATCAGAACCCGATATGGCCGCATCCGAGTGTCTGTCGTTATAGGTCGTGGTGGTGTTGTCATTTAGCGTCACAAGCCAGTAATAGACAGCTAGATCGGCATAGGTGCGCCACAATCTCCTCTGATCAACTTCTGATTCTGCTGATATGGGAATCGCCGTAATTTCAGTCTTCTCATCGGCATGTTTTCTGCAAGCGGAAACCTGGCCGTTAAAACTCCAGTAATCGTTTAATGTGTGGCCCGTTGTCGCTCCCCAGGTCAGAGAAACCCCATATAAGAGCTCCATTGTAGAGGTGATTAGGACCCCATCCGTTTCCCAGGTGATCCCACCATCATAAGAGATTTTTACTGTATCGGGAGTTCCTGTCGCATCTATCTGTACCTGGATAGTCCTGCTCTTTGTCCCTGTGTATGTGCCTCCAGGGGTAAGGTCACTCAATCCAGTTCCGTAATGGAACGCAGATCCTATGAGCGATTCGATAGGATTGCTCTCACAGGGATAGTTTCCCCCTCTCCTGTAGGTGCATCCATAACCGAAAGCTGCGCCAGCTTCATCGCTTTCCTCTGTGTTGTGGACGTTCATATAATCCAAGTAAACATCAGATGCAACATAGTGACCGCTGCAATAGATTGTCGCATCTCCGGCTGTTCCGGCCCCTGTTGCGTCTACGGCATAATTTCCATAATATTCTCTGGGTGATGAACCTGAATGAGTGGTTATCCAGACATCACAAGAACCGTCTTCTGTGTCCACATAAAATTCCAGGTCATACCAAGTATCTTCTTCAAGCTCTATGCCTACGTTTCCAACCCTTCCAGGGATTGTATTATTAACAGTCAATAAATATCCATCAGTCGAAAATGCAAAATATTCTGTTGCTGAATAAAAAAGAAAATAGTAAAACTTCTCTTTGCTTGCGTGTTGGAACTTATCGAAATAAATAGAGGTCTTTACGCAGAACCGCTTCCCTGGGGCAACACCAGCAAGAGGATAGGCTTTCTCGACATACGAATAATCAGCCAGATCTGGAGCTCCCCCCTGCAAGAACCTAAGACATTCTTTCCCACCAAAGGTTGCCTGACTTGCGTTCATGTTCCCGTTTTGAGTCTCAGCCCAATCAGCTATAGCGTTAAAATTTTCAGCATCACAGGTTTGCGAATACTCTGGGTGAACCTCCATGAGCGTAGCTGGCGCAACGATCCCTGAATAAAAAGCACTCCCGGCCAGAACCGTAATCGGCTTTTCATAGCCCGTAACTATGGTCAAACCCTTATCCTTGACCACAGAAACAGGGACATCAAGGGTAGCTGTTGGGGTGAAGATCGATCCCCAGCCCCCTCCGGTCTTGTATTGAACATCATCCTCCACAAGGGCCAGTTGCTTTACAGCATCAATCTCCCCGATTCCGAAGCAGCCATAGATATTCTTTGTCCCAAAATCATAGACCTCATCTAACATTGTCAGACCAGGACGCTTGATCTTAGACGTTCCCCCTTCGGAATCGCGCACATTCTCACATACACGAAACTTAGCCTTGCGGGGAGGACTTCCCTCGTCTACTCCACCGCCAAGGTTTTCGAAGGGTAAACGGTCATAGCGATTGATTCTAGGCATCTCTGGAAGCTAACACCTCCCTCACACTAGGTTTTTGTCCCGCTGCAGCAAAGTTTGACTTCATACCCAGGGCAGTAACGATTCTGTCAAGTTCCTGTTCGAAATAAAGATCGACTTTCGTTAGGCTCCCCTCATCTGCTAAGGTGAATTGTTTAAGGACATCAATGGAGATGAGAGGGCGGCAAACTATTGGCATATCTGGTTCATCATCGTCTGCGTCCATATCCTCAAGTTCGGCAAAATAATAAGATTTAAGCCGCTCGGCCACCGTACTCGTTGCTGTCGGACCTATGAAAATATTATCCTTGTCCTCATATCCCCAATAGCTGAGCTCATCCATATCTTCATATCGCCATTCGTCCTCGGGGTCTATCTCGATGAGGGGTGTGGCCCTTTTCCCGGTGACATTATGGAGTATGCTCTGGAAGGTCAGGAAATCTGTTATAACTAGGTCAGTTGCTATGCTGTAAACGCGCTTATCCACGGTGATATTGAGGAGCTTTGCAGTCCTAAATCTCTTCGGTATCGCAGCACCGAGCCTGAGAAGAACGCGATTCTGAGAGATGTTGATGAGAATATCATGGGTGTCCGTATCAAAAAGGCCCTCATCCGCTACAATATCAAGCTCATCTGCCAGGATTAGCCCGTATTCTCTGATAGCTTTTCTGTCCATCATGTCTCCTTAAAATATTGCATTAGACTGATTCTCATGCGCTCCGATGTCAGGGGTATGGCGTATCATCAAGCCCAGATAGTCTATTAGAAACCCCACGGCTGTCCCTGCGTTGATACAAGGGGATGCCATTAAGAGGCGAAAGTCCCCATTGGCGGGGTCTATCATGTGGGGATCGGTTGCGTAAAGGTCATTGGCAGCACCGTTATAAGTGCTATTCGCCCCAACCGAAACCGAACCATCATTCATGCAGCAATTATACCCACCCGTAATCAAAACATGCGTCTGAACACTCCAATCAGCCGTATTCCCATCTAATATATTGTTTTGAATTGTAAGATTCAGTTTGTTGTCTGCATCTATTCCATCATGGATATAAAAAGCATACTTATCGCAATCGTAGATAACATTATTGTAAAATTCGTTATTATCATTTCCCCCGTCAACCGTAAGGTCAGAGACAATAACCCCCTTTTGACAACCGTAAATAATGTTATAGGCTATGGTACTACTCTCGGCAGCCCTTGTTGTAATACCGCAGCCACCACCCCATGATTCAGGATCACCCTGAATGTCGTAAATTAGATTCCTTAGCACCGAATGTCCGGTTGAATTGGTTGTTCCCATTTCAATGCCATATTCATCCATTCCATCTTGGTCAATATTGGTATATATGGTATTGTTTGTAACACTTACATTTTGTGAATGAGAAAGAGCAACACCACGACCATAAAAATGGTGGATTGTATTATACGAAATTGTACTTCCAGTAAAATCGGTCATTCCAGTCCCAGCGATTGCTATTGCATGGTCCCCACCGCTCGTTAAAGCCGTGTTAATAGCATTGTTATAAATCGTGAACATCATGGAATTCGTGTCTGTACTGTATATGCAAACACCACGCCAAAATTTAGTCATTGTACAATCCTGGACAGTACAGTTATCTGCAAGATTTATAAAAACCCCCGTTCCGGCCCCTTCGGTGTCAGAGTTCGTTCCCCCTGTATAAGACGTTGTTACATTTTGCACAATAATATCTGTGCATGTAGCCGTCTTTGTAACCCGAATAGCATCCCAAGCCGTATACTTAATTTCTAAATCCTCAATGGTGATATAAGATTTGTCTGTAATAACAATAACATGTGCTCGTTTTGCACATTCAATATCACCACTGTAGGCTGTTGCTGGATTGGTCGTTGAATAAAGATAAATGCGATTGTTGGGCGAATCATGCCAAGCCTCGGCCTGGACATTGAGATTTGTTTTCGCAGCAACCATAGTAGCTACGGTAGCCTCAGAATCCATAATGAGGCTCCCAATGGCAGTCGTTGAAGCTGCATACCACACATTGGCATCTGTCCGAGTCGTACCACAATCAAAATCATCGACATAAAATGTTAGCACGGCTCCATTAGAAGCGTAGGAATTGCCAGCCCTTACATCATCGTTCGTCTTGGTGTCATTATCAACTGCTTGGTTGTCATAAACTAATGTTCCATCAATCCAAACTTGGGCTATTCCATCATCATTCCCCACACCCGTTGCTGCCTTCGTATACAAAACACATGAATACCATTGACCCGTAGATACGGCATTTCCTCCAACTATCTGAGTTCCTGCGTCATCCTTATATTCAAATCTCCACTTGGGTGTTCCCGCGTCACTGAGTACGCCGAGCTTGAGCATATCATTTAAGCCTGATCCCACCATCGACATCCCATTGGTGAAAGTTCCAAACGAAACGAAGTAATACCTAAAAGAACAATAATATTCATCTCTTGCTGTAACATCCTCTAAAATATAATCTCCACCAGCGCCACCAGAATTATCTACAACCACCTCTAGTCTGCCATTTTGATTTACCGCTCCACCTGCTGCCGTCACATCATCCCATGTAGGGTCTGTTGTCCAATCATTATCGTCAAAATCATCAGAAAACTCAGTTCCTATATCTCTACTCCAATCTGTTGTGTTATTCTTTACTGTAGAGCCGAGGATTTTGGGCTTATCACCGCTTCCGTATGATTTAAAAATAATTGGATAAGCAGCCGAGCCAGAATGTCCAACTACCCACCCATCTGAACGCCACGTATCACCGTCTTGAAAATTAACCGTCACGCTTGATGTCTCTACCCCTGCATACCAATCAAAGACCGAGTTATCTCCACCTGTCGTCCAGTTAATATCGGAATATTCATTATACGGGTCTGCCTGTGAACCATCTCCCGAATCGCCAGCATCGGCATCTAAATAAATATTAGGCCAATCTTCCTGGTCGGTACCACCGCCGAGAGGCACATATTCATACCAGCCGATGTCGGGATTAGAGCCTTCAAATTCTAATCCAACCCCATCCCCAATAGTCCACGTCACAGCCTCATCAACGGTTATCGTGTTTGTGCCGTAGTTAATATCTGTAATCCCAACTGCTGCGGTGTCTCCCTCAAGCTGAATCTCATCACCTGTCGTTATGCCGTGTCCATCACAGAAATAGCTGGCATCATCTACAACAAAAGATGTGTCAGTATCGCTTGCAGATGTAATCGTGGTCAGCCACGCACCAGCCCCCACGCAAGGGCTACTTCCAGATATAGTAAAATCACCATTGTCAGGATCGGTGAAATCGGGGTCGCCATCAGCATCCCACCAGTTATTCGCAAAAGTATGATCGCCAGCTTCGGCATACTCCATATATCCTACTCCAGCAGTATGGTTGGCATAGATAATATTGTTTTTAAAAACATTGCTATCCTGCATATCCTCAGCGTCTTCTTTCATGGATATGCCTCTATCATATCCAGAGCCAGTCCCCTGTTGCCCGTTATCATACATAATATTGTGATATACCTTGGCATATCTCTGATCCATAACAGGTGAGGTCGTGCTGAACATCAGCCCTACCCCAAGACTGCCGTAAATTCTATTCCTGCGGAAAATGTTCCCAATATCTCTTGTTGCTATTGCCTGGTTATACCAAGCATATTTTCTGGAATCCCCATTGTTGGCAAAGATATTATCTTCAATAACATTATATTGTTTTGTCTCGCCATCATTGTAATCAGAATAACAGGACATTCCCCGATGCCAGGGATTGGCAAATGTGTTTCCTCGGATAACATTATAAAAGCCATTAACCGCTAGGGGGTCATGGCTACAACGACCAAATGTATTTCCCTCGACCAAGTTATATTGAGAGGTACACACCCAATCAGGATCATCAAAGGATTCTTGAAATTTGATACCATCCCCAGGTGATTCTCCAACAGCGGTACTTCCGATGTATGAAATTTCGTTATCTAAAATTTGACAATATTCAACACCATCGTTAATCTTGATTCCCTGTATTGCAGAGCCACCTCTGGTTTCAACGGTATTTTTAATAACACAGTTTTGGATGATTATATGATGTTTATCATTAGCGATTTCAATGCCCCGATACATGACCGCAGCAGCCTGACTCGCCTCTTCAAAACGCAACCCATCTATGGTGATGTAATTTTTACTAATCAATGCACCAATAGCTTGCCCACGGATATAAACCAAGTCTGTACTGTAATTCGTATATGTGATGGGGTTGCCGGATGCGCCATCATTATCAGGATAAATTACCCGTCCGCCATCACTGGTAGAGTATATCCCTGCCATAATCTCAACGGTATCCCCTGCGGTGAGGGTGTTATTCGCCTTGGTGATCGTTTCCCAGGCTTCACCATCACCTGTACCTAGACCAGTATTGGCATTATTCCCTGTGGGCTTAACGTAATAGGTATCTGCAAACCCCAGAAATGTCAGCGAAAATAACAGTAGAAATAGCGTTAAGAATCTCTTACTATAAGAGAAGCCTTTTGGTTTCCTTGCGTTCATCATGCGCCTCGTTTATCGAAAGGTCAGGGGGCGTTCGTAGCGTCCCCGCCCTTATCTTTTATTTATCTAAAATCCCCGTTAAATAATCCAAGCCAAGAGCTGCCGTCATAAATGAATGTGACAATATCCACGGCAGCAGCCGTTGTGGTCAATGTGGGCTCTACGTTCCCAGGCCAGAGAACCGTCACGCCAGACCAATCTATCGTACGGCTTCCCACGCCATCTTGCTTGATAATCAGCGTCACCTTTCCTTTGTTGGCAGGGGGAGTAAAAGTAAAGGCATCATTCTGGGCACCGAAAGTGAAGTACATGATATTCCCCAGTCCCCAGTCAACCGTAGTCGTGCCATCCCCCGTAGCTGTCTGCATGGTTCCATAGTGACTGACGCTGTTTACTTCGCCGTTTAAATCAATGGCAATCGTTGTATCTTCTGTAATCCTGATCCCCTCAACTCCACCTGCTATGAGGGAGAGTTGGTCGGCTGCACCACTTGGAGCGGCTGCACCTATACCAGTATCAAGGTCATTGTAATCAGCCAGAACGGTTGGGAGAGTTGAGGTGGGTGTTGTGCCATGTAAGCCAGGCCCATAGGAGGCTCTACTGTAGAATTTTGAAGCTGCCCATTCCCATTTCAGCACCCCCGCAAAAGCAACCCTAAGTGTATTGTCCGCACTCTCATAAAACCCCGTATTCCCATCACCAAAAGCTAGGGTGGGCGTTGCTGGCTCGTTTTCGGAGGGTAATAACAGCTTCGTTCCTGCTACTGGAGTTACTCCGCCGATTGAGGTTGCCCCCATCGCTGCGGTTCCAGATGTTGAGATATTGTATGTATCATCATCACTATGGGATGCCATTGTGTGTGCAAGAGCAGGTACATCTACCCCTACAATAATTCCAGTACCCACAGCCCTGGCCACAATGAGAGCCTGTCCTAGAGTCGCACTATCAACAAGTATCGTACCCATCTCCTGCGGGATATTAGGATACACAGGTTTTACAGCCGTAAAAGCACCAGCAGTATCCTTCGAGACATAAATCGTGTCCCCCACTGAAAATGCAGAGGTGTTTACAGGTTCGGCAGCCTTCCCCTCTATAATCCCCGTAGCCATGTAACGCCCGTAAGCACCATCAAGGATAGGTTCTACCGTAACCCCGATACAGGGCATGGTCGCTGCGTCATCGGCTTTTGCGGGTGCTAACTCTACAGCAGCAGGTAGCGGGTCAAGGTCGTTTCCGGCAGCGTAAACCGCCGTAAGCGCAGGGATCGTACTTCCCGTGTTATTGACACCGATATAGACATTATCCCCTACTCTCCGAACCATCCCTCCATCGTCTTTGTACGAATACAGTGAGAACCCATGAAAGTCCTGAACCCATAGACGTAGCTCTGTAGCATCGGGAGTCCCAGGCTCACTTATCTCAGGCAGATCAAGGTAGTCCCCAACAGAGACAGCCATAGCCAGGCCATGTTCGACACCTGCCGAGGTCTTGAAGTATGGTAATCCGTCAGCAGCTTTTACATAGAATGTGCCGTAATGGGATGATGCGGAAGGAGCGGTTGTCCGTTCCTTGAGGAGTATCTCTGGGATCTTGAGGAAGCGAGGAGGAAAATGAAGTTGAGCAAACACTTGAACAGAAAAAAACAAGAGACAAATAATCAGTACCGAAAGTTTCTTTCTCATCTTAACCTCCGCTTATCTCGGCCAAGACAGCTTCGCGTTTACTGCTGTGATTGCCGTTATCAAATCTCCATTAACGATCTTCCATAGCCGGATATGGCTTACGCCTGGGTAAATATCGGGGTACGGATACCTGACAGCACCATCCCCATCTGCCTCTTCGTCAGACGCAACGCTAATTGTCATCCAATCGACAGTAGACCAAGTTGCTCCGTTATCACAGCTTACCTGGAAATAGAAGTCTACATCGTTTCCATCACCACCGGCTGTCGTGAACGTGACGGTTATCATGGCCCAGGGACGAGGAACCACAAGCATTTCCTCTGTTGTCCAGGTGGCTTTTGTGTAGGTTGTGTCCGCTGCTAGTGAAGCATAATCTGTCGCAAGGAAATTCGCGCTCCCGCCATGATCCCCAAACGATGCCACAGCGAACAGAAAAACCAGAGCTATAGTGAGAAATTTAAGTCTTTTCATTCTGTCCTCCAAAATGTAGGGGCATTGAGGGAGACACATGGCCCCCCTCATTCTCGGCCCATTCTTTACAAGACAGACAAAACATCAAAGTAAGCTGTGAAGACCTCCGGTTTATCATCGGCTGGCATCTGAGTTGCCAGTTCATCCCGAAGTGCCAGAAGTTCCTCTCGGCTCATCTTTCTGTATTTGTCTAACCTGTCGGTCAAGATTCTTGTTTTCTTTTTAGGCATTTCGGCCTCCCTTATTTGATTAACGTACCGTTCAGGTAGCAGTTGTTGTAGTACGTTCCTCCAGTTACCGGGTCGTTGTTGGTAGCGGTGATCATGCAGTTCGATACCGTCACCCCATCTGAATCATCGTCAATCCCAAGGGCAAGAGTCTGGCTGTTGTCTCCGATAATGCAGTTATTAACAAACACCGCACAAGGGGTACAATGTTCGTCGAAGTGGAATCCAGTTTCACTAATAGCACCCATTTTGATGTCCTCAAAAACCGTCCCTGAAATCTGCTTGGAGTTGGCGTTGTCGGTATTGATGTAGACCCCGTTTTTGACCTGGATAAAGAAAGCATCAATCAGCTTGCTTCCAGTACAGTCCTTCACAACCTCAAAACCTTTTGTGGTCGTAGGGCTTGCACCAGGGATACCAGCAAACACGACATGGGACATTACGTTCCTGTTGAAATTGTCTGCCTGGAAGAGGTACTGGGCCCCTCCAACCTGTGATACCTGCATGAAGGCGACATTGTGGATCAATGTGTTGATGATTGATGTGCAATCAACAGCAGCTCCGCCAGCCGGTTTAATCACAACTCCATTTTCACCGTTGAGATCCCAACAATCTCCCTGGCCGATGATCCTGCATCCGTAGGGAAGTGAGGTCAGGTTTTCCGGGTAAACACCGGGAGCGATATTGAGAATATCTGCTCTGGCCCAGGGTGAATCTGCCCAATCAATCCGGGCGTTCATGGCTGTAATAGCCGACTCGAGCGTTGCTTTTGGCTGATCTATGGAAAGGCCATCGTTTCTGTCGTCCCCGAATTTAACATCAGCGAAAAACTCTACGGACCGATCAGGGAGATAGCCTATACCCTTTGAGAAACTAACGCGCTCTGTGAAATCGATCTTTTTTGAGATCTCATGATAACCACGCTCATTAAGATGAGTTCTTATACCGTGTGGCATTTTATTCCTCCGTTAAGTGAATGTTTTCGTTGTTCGGAATTTATCGCATTTTTTCCCGGCTTCTCTGAATTTTGCTTCTGTCTGGCGATTCACCTTCTCTATCTTTTCGCGTTCTCTCTTTTTCTGTTCCTGTGGGTAGTGATCAAGTGAAACTAGCTGATTCTTCTCCCACATCAAGTACCTCAAATCTCTTATCACCTGACCATCAAGAGGGGCGAACCTACCATTGCGTTCCACAAGGTATTCGTAAACAAATCCCTTCCGGAACACGCTAACAGGCGCAGGGCTAATAATTGCATACCGCTGTCCTATTGGTTCCCAGACGACAGAAAAGTTGGGATCAATCAGTTTTAAATCCCGAAGGAAATAGGCAGAGGGGCGCATGTCCCCCCTGCCCATGTGTTTTACCTTAATCATCTTCAGACTCAGGCTTACGGTTCCGTGATGTCCTTGATGACTCCGAAAGAGTTTCTACGATGTGTTCCCATGTTGGCGAAAATGTGGCCTTCAGCTTTGTACCGATTGTAGTCGGCGACTTTCTGCAAGTAGCCTCCACCGCTTCCAAACCCTTTCTCCCAGGTGAGGACACCGGGGGTCATAACGTGGATGATC
>Ga0315549_1003480_pt1 | contig 14007 bp, 13 predicted proteins | sample SalMarSW160200MG_FD_203101 | JGI IMG/M metagenome (GOLD analysis project Ga0315549, IMG submission 203101) | Salt marsh sediment microbial communities from the Plum Island Ecosystem LTER, Massachusetts, United States - Salt Marsh Sediment SW1601-200 ... | reverse complement strand
AGGCGCCCGGTCGAGCCGACTGGCTCTTGTAACCGATGAGGTACAGAAAACGCTCATAGTTCAAAATTGGTATATTTAAGGCCTGGGCCAGCTTCTGTACATCTTTGTAATCATCGAGCCTGGCCATTGAAGCTTCGTATTTGTCCATAGCGAGCGGGTCGATTGCGAGATGGTCGTAAGTCGGTCTTTCTCGGACGGTCGGTGGAGTTCCGAGAATTATGAAAGTTGTATTAACCGAGACGGCGTCTTCGATTTTACCGCCCCAGTTCTCGACCAGGGCCTTAATCTTATTGTCGGCTTCCGGGTCATTAATGTTGTCGCCGTCGAGGTCGAAGTCGCCTGAGACGACAAAGATGTTGGGCTTGTCTTTGCTCCAGACGAGATTTGCAACGACGTCGCCTTTGAGAATGGTGTTCATTGGGTCGGATTTTATAATTCGGGCCGTCGACATGTTTTTGGCTACGTTGAAGACCTCTATTTCACCTTTGCCTTTACCGTCTTTTGGAATCGGGACGTTCTGCTCATAAACGCCGAAGGTCAGGCCCGGATAAACATGCTGTTCACTGCCGATGTCGATATGGACGATTTTACTGTAATCATCGACAAGCAGTACTGTAGCGTCGGCTTCACGAATCTGCGGTTCCCTGTCGGGCCGGCCCGTGAATTGTGCGAGCTGCTCTCTGGTATCTCTGAGCATCTGCGAGGCGACTTTTAACTCGGCGTCGGTCTTGAGCAACTGCTGATTCAGGTTGTTGGCCTTTTCTCTTTCGGCTTCCATGTCGCTGTAAAGCGCCTTGACCTGCTCGTCGGTGCTCTTTTCCATAAGGGCCTTGAGCTGGTCGTAGCTGTTCTGGACTTCCTGAGCGTGCTGAGCGAGGCTGTCTCTTTCGGCAGTAATATCTTTGACTTTCTGTTCGCTTATCTCGATGGTTTTGTCGCGTATCAGCTGTGCTTCTGTGAGCTGTTCTTGGAGAGCGGTGATGGTTGTGCCTGCATTATCGAGCTTGTCTTTCATTCTTCCCATCGTGCCGAGCAGTCCGACGGTCTTGGCGTCAACGGCGCCGATATCAGGATAAGCGTTTTTAACTGTCGCCAGAAACTCGGTGGTTCTTTTATTGACGGACTGGACCTTGACCTCTGCACTGGTGTCCTCTTTCGGAGCGCCGAGAATGGTTTTAACCATATCATCGAGGTAATCGAGCAGCAGGCCGATGTAGGTTTGCTGCGCTGACTTGGCGCCGATTACAGCGCCTCTGGAGGACCATTGCCTGGAGTTTATTACTTCGATGTTCTGTTGCCGGAGATCTTCGACGGTCCTGGTCTGCTTTTCAAAGTTAATATACAGGACTACTACGGCGGCGACGGCGAGGACTAAAAGAGCAACAAGGACTAATGCTGCAGTTGCCCAGGGATTACGTGCTGAACGTTTGGCAATGGCCATCATGGAACTCCTTAGAATCAGAAGAAATCAATAAAAACCACCCATCATTCCTATAGTCACTAAATTATCGGCCCAAAACGGTCAAAAGTCAACGAAAAAAACTCTAAAACAAGGCAAATAATACACATATTAACAATTTGGATATTAGCCCAGCCACTAATCCACCTGCGACACCCATCCTGCGTTACACTACGCAGGTCAGGCCGGTCTTGTTCCCGATAGAAAACATCGGGACTTCCGCCTTCGCCAAGGCTATGGCGGGACAAGACGCCGAGGCAGGCAGGTCCACGGGCTAACCATTGATGTTATCGGCTTGATTTGGCGGGTGCAACAGGAGAATAAGGGGCCGGGGCTACAAATTCCGCAGCAGAGGGGCCAGTTGTTCAAGGGTGGTTATAGTATGTTTTGGGGTCTCTTCGGGGCCTAACGGTCGGTCGGTATGGATACGGTTCGGCCGGGAGATTTGGATTGTGGTCATGCCGAGGCGGTTCGGGGCGATGAAATCCTTGGCGGCGTTGTCGGCGACATATACGGCCTGGTTCGCCGGGATATTAAGCTCATCGAGTATTTTTTCAAAGCCCACAGGTGAGGGCTTCCAGCAATCCCTGCCTAATTCTTCAGTATAGATAATCGATACAAAGAACGGTGCGATGCCGAGGGATTCGACTTTGAGTTTTTGTGCGGGTAGAAAGCCGTCGGTCAAAAGGGCCAATGTGTATGAGCCCTGTAGCTGTTCGAGCACGGTTCGACTATCGGCCGGTAGTGTAATGGTCGGGCGATGGTCACGGTATATGCGGACAAGCTGCTTTATTAAATCAGCGTTGCAGGGTAGATTGAGTGACTCAAGGGCCGCGTTGAAGGTCCTGGTGCGGTTGTTCTTTTGAAACTGGTCCCAGAACTCATCGAAGAAAGATTCTTTTGAGATAGCTGGATTTCCGTTGTGCAGAAAGTCGGCCACGGCGGCGAAGCCACTTTTGCAGTAGTCGAGCTCATCGTAGAGAGTATCGTCAAGGTCAAATATAACAGTGTTTATCGTTTTACGCGCTTGCATTATAATAATTTTATAGATTTCCGCCCCTGCTTACAAGATATAAGGGAACCTCTAAAAATCCATTTCTACTGCAAGCTGCTGCAATTTCCACCTGCGTCGTTGTCGGGCGCAAAATCGTCCTCGATGTAGCTTTGGCTACGCCTGCGGCGATTTTGGCCCTGCCGCCTTGCATGTGAAAATTTCGCGGGCTTTCGTTACAAAAGCAATTTTTAGAGGATCCCATAAGAGTTACAATCTTTCGTTGGGATGACAACATAACAGGATAGCCGTAATGCTGTACCAAATCGCCTTGTCTGTCGGTCATTTATTTAGCCACAGAGAGCACAGAAAACACAGAGGTTTTGACAATATAAACAAAATTTCTTTTACCACGAAGTCACGAAGGGATTTGACTGCATCTTCAATGCTCATCACCCAACGGCTTTAATCTCCCAACAAAATCATTTGTCGCACCGATTAAAAACCATTGGCTGAAATCTGTTATCACAGATTAAGTCAAATCCTGCACGAAGTTGAACAGATTATATACATAAACAGGTAGAAGAATCAACCACATATGGATATGAATAAATTATGATGAGCCTAAATGGTCGCTGTGATAAACAAAAATGGGAGGATTCATTACTTCAAAAAAATATAAACGTCCCCTATTTATTACCATCTCACTACAATACCTTCTCTGTTCTTAAGTATGTAGTTATATATTATAAATGTGATAAAGGGTTCACTTTAGAATATTAAAAACATAAAGATTAATACCCCAAGTATTATAACATGCCGCTAAAATCGAAATTATCGAAGCTATAATAAAAATGTGGATAGCGAATCTCCTACAATAGATAGCAACAATTATACCTGCAACTGCTTTTGCAATAAGAGCAAAAAGTGGTCCCATTATTGGTCCTATTATTATTGAAACCATTTTAATCACAGGATGTAATTCGACATAAGGTCCTATTTTAAGCATCATATACATCGTGCTTAAAGCATCAAATACAAGGGCCAAAAAGAATAGTGCTATGAAATATCTATATTCCCTCCAAAAGCCATAATAATTTTTTTCAAATCTATCAATAAGTTTGTTTATCATAATCCTTTTTGCCCTTTATGTCTTAGATTTCCTTTTGCATTAGTGTAACATTGTTTCTGTAAATTTGTATTAACCAAGCACGGGCAAATTAAAGGTGTTTGGTACATTTTTTGTTCTCGGGTCACAATCAGGCTAACCTTGGCCAGCATAACAAACCTCAGGCGTGCTCAATTTTTAAACGAGACTATGTCTTTATCACCTTAGGGGGGACCACAATAAATCTTAGAATGAGGTTTTTTAAAACTAATTGAAAATTTAAGGTCAACATGGCCTTCCCTGCAACCAACATAATGTATAGAACAATATTTCAACTCCTTATCGTTTCTAATGTGCGTAAAGTAAACGTAATTAGTCGGGAAATCAACAAACCACCGCTCATTCCATGTTAGTGATTTTTGCTCACCCAATGTAAGATCAAATGGGACCCATCCCACATTATCAAAGTACACTTCGACCCAGGCATGTTTGGGACTACTTACGTAATCCAAGATGTATCCATTGATGACTCTTGCAGGGATATTCCTAGCCCTGCATAGTGCGACAAAAAAGTCGCAATAATCCTGGCATTTACCTTTACCGGTCTTAAGTGCCTGTAGAGCTCCGGTACTCTTCAACCGGCTAATATCCGATTCCATATGATCTATTACATAATCGTAAATATTTTCTGCAATTTGAATCCTGCTATAGCCTTCTATCCCGGCTGCAGCTTCCCGTATCGCGGGGGCATTGGCCTCGATCATTCGCTCAGGCTTTAGATATTCATAAATATCTGCAGGAGTTGTCAGTAAATCATTCTGGTCCTCTAAAGCGACAAAATAGTCGTAATCATATATCTCGCCTTTAATATTTATCTTTATATCAAAGGTTTTGGGAGGGGACTTGTAATAGAAATCAACGTAATTGTTATCGTCGTTACTGAAGAGATTATAAGGTTTCTGTGAGTATTCTATACCTGTTATTTGCTGTCTTTTCGGTATGGACTTCGGAATGTTAACCCTCAGGATAAAATCTGTTGCCTCATTCGTTTCAAATTCATAACACAAGGTAAATTCGAACTCTCTTTTTGTTAGCTGTTCATTCTTCTCGTCATGCTCTTTTTTAGAAGGTTCGCTAAAAGCAAAAAGGAAAAAGCAAAAAATAAGTAGTAACGCGAAAGCTAATTCTGAAATGATAAATAGTTTCTTTGCTGTTTTCACTTTTTGATTCGAAGATGCCCTGTTTATATAAGCGTTAATTATAACTCTCAGTATCTTGGCAACAAGGCAAACCAGAATCGATGGGAGCCATCCCGCGAACATAATAGCAGGTAATATGAGAGGATGAGGAAAATCAGCTGATAAGCCTCTATTTAGAAAGAAAACAATAGCAGGAGAAATTATAACTACAAAAAACGTAAAAATAATTGACAAAATCCAGGCGGTAATAACACCCCAAAAGAGCCTTCCGGTTCTAATAACAAAACAAAACCCGACAAAAAGGGGAGCAAATAGTATCAGGTTAGAATAAATATAGATAATAATGTGCATCTTTTTGCTTCAATTAATTTTGTTTGTTTCCATAATACATTCATAATTTTAATTATGTTTTATGGCCTTATCTTTGCTTCGGGGTCAATTCGGGGTCAATTAAAGGTGTCCGGTACATTTTTTGGGACCAGATCTCATCGAAAAAGGATTGTTTCGAGACAAACGGATTGGCGTTGTGCAGAAAGTCGGCTACGGCGGCGAAGCCGCTTTTGCAGTAGTCAATCTCATCGTAGAGTGTATCGTCGAGGTCGAATATAACGGTGTTTATCATTTCTCAGACCCGCGTTATAATAACCGGTATCAAAATCAGAAATTCTATGTGGAAACTTTAGTATGGCGCAGGTGAGATTGCAAAAGATTTTATCAGCGGCGGGGATAGACTCGCGGAGAAACTGCGAGCAGTTGATACTCGATGGTGAGGTGCGGGTCAACGGCAAGGTTGTCGATACGTTGCCGGCCTTCGCCGACCCGGACAGCGATACGATAACGGTGCACAGCAGGAGGATTAGCCCGGAACAAAAGGTTTATTACCTGCTGAATAAGCCCAGAGGTGTGATATGTACGAATTCCGACCCGCAGGGCAGGCGAAAGGCTATTGACCTTGTACCATCGAAGCAACGGATTTTCTGCGTGGGACGGCTGGATGTTGATTCATCCGGCCTGATTATACTAACTAACGACAGCGAGCTGACCAACCGCCTGACTCATCCAAGATATGAGCTGGCAAAGACTTACAGGATAGAAGTGACGGGGCAATTGACAGGTGCAGCGATAGAAAAGCTCAAAAAAGGGGTATGGATGTCTGAGGGTAAAACCGGCAGGACGGCGGTGAAGATTTTGCGGCGGGGGCGGAATGTATCGACCATAGAGATTGTCATTCGACAGGGCCTTAACAGGCAGGTCAGAAGGATGCTGGCGAGGGTCGGGCTTGGGGTCAAATCGCTGACGAGGACGAAAATCGGCAAGATAGGGCTGCGTGGTGTTGGGGTGGGAAAATACAGACAATTGACCGCGGCTGAGGTGGCTTACCTGAAGAAAGCTACCGGTCTTTGACCGGTACGAATATGGTTTTGGCAGCAAAAGAAGCAATTTTGCGGGTTTGTGCTTGAATTATTCCTCTAAGTGGCTATATTCATGCGTTTCAGTTGAGTATTGACAGGAGTAGAACTGATGTCGAGAGTTTGTTTCTTTACGGGTAAAAGGACACATGCAGGGCGGAGCATCGCCCGACGCGGTAAGGCCAAGTACCTCGGCGGTGTCGGTCGAAAGACGACCGGAATCACAAAGAGGAAATTCAAGCCGAATATTCAAAAGGTGCGGGCAGTAGTGGATGGCACGGTTTGCCGGATTAAGGTTTCGGCTAAGGCGATACACATGGGCCTGGTTCAGAAGCCGCCTAAGAGAAATTATAAGCCCGCCGAGAAAGTCGCGAGTTAATAAGTTATGTTTGGCCTTAGATTGCAGGGATTACACTGATTATATTTAGCCCGCCGTTTCACGGCGGGTTTTTTTGTTTTTAGTACCGAATAAAATAGCGATAAGAACAATGACAGAAAATACACAAAAGATAAGCCGAGCAGATGTTGAAAAGGTAGCCAAATTGGCGCGTTTGCAGCCTTCGGAAGCGGAGGTTGAGGAATTCACACGGCAATTGGGGGCGATACTCGAATACGTCGAGAAGATGAATGAGCTCGATACGGAAGGCGTCGAGCCGCTGGCGCATTGTCTGCCGGTCAGTAACGTGTTCCGAGATGATGAGGTAAAAGAATCGCTGGGGACGGAAAAAACGCTGGCTAATGCTCCGCAGAGAGATGGAGAATTTTTCAGGGTGCCAAGGATACTCGATGACAGTAATGCCTAAGATAAAAACTTAGCCACAGAGGGCACAGAGGACACAGAGATAGTCATTATGTCTGATGAGCTGTTAAATTTCAGTTGCATAGAGCTGCGAGACAAAATCGCTTCGGGCCAGGTCAGCAGCGTAGAGGCGACGAAAGCGGTTTTTTCAGCGATTGACGAAATAGAACCTGTCATTGGTGCGTATATCAGCACTTTCAAAGAACAAGCCCTTAAAAAAGCAAAAGAGGTGGATGCAAACATCGCTTCGGGAAAGAATGTCGGGCTGTTAGCTGGTGTGCCGGTTGCAATAAAAGATGTTTTGTGTACGACGTTCGGAGCAACGACGTGCGCATCGAAGATTCTCGAAAATTTCCATGCACCTTACAACGCTACGGTTGTGCAAAAGCTGCTCGATGCAGATGCGGTGATTGTCGGAAAAACGAATCTCGATGAGTTTGCGATGGGTTCGAGTACGGAAAACTCCGGCCTAAAGCAGACGGTAAATCCGTGGGACAGTGAGCGTGTGCCGGGCGGCAGCAGCGGCGGCTCGGCGGCGGCGGTCGCGGCGAGGATGTGCTTTTCGGCGCTGGGTTCGGATACAGGCGGCTCGATTCGTCAGCCGGCCAGTTTCTGCGGAGTGGTCGGTCTTAAGCCTACATACGGAAGGGTGTCACGATACGGACTTGTTGCTTATGGTTCGAGCCTTGACCAGATTGGGCCTTTGACGAAGACGGTCGGTGATACGGCATTGATGTTGAATATTATTGCAGGTCACGATTCGAAGGACAGCACGAGTGTGAATGAAGATATCGCGCCATTGGCGGATTATATGGCTGAACTCGACAGGCCGGTTGAAGGATTGAGGATTGGCATTGTAGGTAGATTGAACATCGGCGCAGATGGGTCGGTACAAAAGGCAATCGCAGAGGTGATAGAGGTATATAAAAATCTTGGTGCTGAGCTTGTCGAGATAGAGATGCCCCATTTCGATTACGCTATTGCATCTTATTATATGGTGGCAACCGCGGAGGCGTCAAGCAACCTGGCCAGGTATGACGGAGTCCATTACGGGCATCGAACGGCGGAGCCTAAGGATTATATCGAGGTCTATTCGAAGTCGCGACAGGAGGCGTTCGGCAAAGAAGTACAGCGGCGAATTATGCTCGGTACCTACGCTCTGTCGAGCGGATACTACGATGCTTATTACCTCAAGGCTTTGAAGGTGCGAAATCTTATTCGAGGTGACTTTGTAAAGGCTTACCAGAAGTGTGATTGCATTATGATGCCGGTATCGCCTACTACGGCGTTTAAGGTTGGCGAAAAGATTGCGGACCCGCTTACAATGTACCTTTCGGATATCTATACGATAGCTGCGAATCTTGCCGGTGTTCCGTCGATAAGCGTACCGTGTGGATTCGACGAGAACAGGCTGCCCGTCGGCTTACAGATACTTACGCCAGCGTTCAGCGAAGATAAACTGCTTCGCATAGCAAGGATGTATGAAAATCAAACTAAATGGTATGAAGAAAGGCCGGAGCTGATAAATAAGTAACAGAATGAGTGACATTCGATACAAAGTAGTAGTTGGTCTTGAGATTCACGTGCACCTGAGTACGCGGACGAAGATGTTCTGCAGTTGCGCTCTGGAATACGGTGTTACCGCCAACAGCAGGGTGTGCCCGGTTTGTCTGGGGATGCCGGGTGTGCTGCCGGTGATGAATAAGAAGGCTTATGAGTACGCGGTGATGGCGGGAATATCGCTTAACTGTCAAATTGCGCGTTTCACGAAGTGGGACAGGAAGAACTACTACTATCCGGATTTGCCGAAGAATTACCAGATAAGCCAGTATGATTTGCCGCTTGCCGGCAGCGGGTTTATCGAAATCCCTCTTGAACCAGGGCAGGCCAAGAGAATCAGGATACGAAGGGCGCATCTCGAAGAGGACGCAGGTAAGAATCTGCACACGGGGAACTTTTCACAGGTGGATTTGAACAGGGCTGGCACGCCGCTTTTGGAGATTGTTACCGAGCCGGATATGAACAGCGCCGCTGAGGTCCGCGCACTGGCGACAGAGCTGCAGCGGATTGTAAGATACCTCGGCGTGTCCGAGGCTGATATGCAGAAAGGACATATGCGCTTCGAGCCTAATGTGAACCTGGTGATTTCGAAGGACGGCAAAGAGTATAAGACGCCGATAGTCGAGGTTAAAAATCTCAACAGTTTCAGGGCGCTCGAAAGGAGTATCGAGTATGAAGTGAGCAGGCAGCTTGATGAGTTTATCGAGAGCGGCAGAGTGATGGAGATGGGCAATAAATCAACACGCGGCTGGGACGATACCAATCAGGCTACGATGCTGCAACGAGAAAAGGAAGAAGCTCACGATTATCGCTATTTTCCCGAACCGGATTTGGTGCCGGTGGAGATGAATGACGAATGGTTGACAGATATTCAGTCGCGGATTTGTGAGCTGCCCCTGGAAAAGCAAATGCGATTTGTCAGTGAATACGGCCTGAGTGACTATGATGCGGGGGTACTGACACAAGACCGTGCAACGGCGGAATATTTTGATAATGCCGTGAAACATCATCGTGGAGATGCGAAAAGAATTTGTAATCTTTTATCGCAGACAGGATTAAAAATTGCTAATGAAAAAGGTTGTAAAGTTTCAGAGCTTGGAGTAAGTCCCTTTCAAATAGCTGTTCTTTCTCAAATGGTCAATAAAGGTTTAATAAGTGCTACTGCTTCGGCTACGGTATTAGAGCAGATGGTACAGACTCATGAGGAGCCGCAGGCGATAGCTGAGAAATTAAATCTGATTCAGAAAAGTGACGAAGCGGAATTGGAGAAAATAGTTGAACAGGTCCTTGCGGAAAATTCCGCGGCGGTGGAGGACGTCAAGGACGGCGGTAAAAAGAGCGGCAAGGCGAAAGGGTTTCTGCTGGGACAAGTAATGCAGAAGACGAGGGGGCAGGCTAATCCTAAGGTAGTCAGCAAAATACTCAGCAGAAAGCTTGGTTAGAGTTTGGGAAGGATTGATTCTATATGCCTGCAAAAGTTCAAAAGGCCTTAGAGGTTACGGCGAAGAAGGTGGAGATGGAAGGAGCGGAGGGGGCCACTATCCGAATCCTTATTTCGCAGACTGACGGGGCGGATAAATTCGCGATGCGAATGTTCGAGATGGAACCCGGCGGGCATACGCCTTTACACAGTCACCCGCACGAGCATGAAGTATTTGTTCTCAAGGGCAACGGCGCATTTATATGCGAGGGGAAAGAGCGCAAGATTGTAGCTGAACATGTTGTTTTTGTTCCGGGAGGTGTGGAGCATCAGTTTCGGAACACGGGGGATTCGGTTTTGCGGTTTCTGTGTCTGGTGCCGGCGGGCGCGGGATAGATACTAAAAAGCTTCCGGTTTCAGGTTTTCTGACTTACAATAGGAGGGGTATCCACAATAACTAATTGAAGGTTATGTGTTGTGATTTGGCAAAGTGTCGTTTTTTTAGCTCCGATAAAAAAAACAGGTCGAAATTAAGTGTGGGTTTACAGCCTTTTGGTGTGATTAAGTGCGGGTGAATAAGGAAGGTGGTTAATTTCCTATATTAATATTCCGAAAATTGTGTTTGAATCGTCTTTGACGCGGGTCATTGTCTTTTCGGACATATAGGCGGTTGTGGGTGGTCGGAAGCTCAGGCTTACGAAGTAAGGTATTGATAAATGGAAATATTAGAAGCAAGGTGCGGACAATGTTGAAGACAAGGCGATTTCTAGGTTTTACCGGAGCAGAAAAATTGTACGTCGGTGCTGTGTTTTTATTGACAATTCTGGTTATTAGCTGGCTGCAATCTTATCCTATCATGGGGATGAGAACCGGTGATTATAAATGGTCTCCCGATGGCGACCGTATCCCGCTCAGGGCTATTGAGCGAATCGCGAATAAGAGATTTGTGGCATGGGCTGCAAATCCGGTTGTTATCGAGGTCGTGCAAGAGGCCAATAAAAAACCGGCTAAGTCCCTTGATGAGATAATCCAGTTAGATAAAAGATGGATAGAGAAAAAAGTTAGTCAGGAGTGGATCAACGAACTGCTTAATAGTCAATGTGGCAGGTATTTAAGGAAAGTCCAGGCAGGCAAAGGCGGCGAGAAAGGTTTATATGGTGAAATATTCGTTATGGGCAGGCAGGGCTGTATAGTTGCCATGTCCGGAAGGACAAGCGATTATTGGCAGGGAGATGAGGATAAATTCGTCAAGGCTTTTGCCGACGGTAAGGGGACGATTTTCATTGATGAGGCCGATTATGATGAGAGTACTGAGGCTGCTTTAATCCAGGTTTCAGTGCCTGTTCTTGACCCGGATACGTTAAAGACTATCGGCATTATGACGGTTGGATTGAATATCGGAGTTTTTGCTGAAGAAATATAGGATAGACGAAGATGACGCTAAAGGAAAGACTGAGATTGGGAACCGGTATACCAGTGGTTATATTTTTGGTGTTCGCAGTTGTTTTTTATCTGCAGTTTCGATGGATAGGACAATCCATTACACAACTAACCGACGTGGAAGCACCTAAGGACGAGGCAGCATCCAGGATGGAGATTAATCTGATAGGTACAGGCTTCGAGATAATGGGATATTTGCAGGACCACGACCCTGTGAGAATTGAACGGATTCAAGCCTATAAAAACAATTTTAGAGAGCATCAGAGCATTTATTGTCGACTGGCAACGGCCGCAAAAGCCGAACTATCCGCAAACTTGATCGACAGGAACATCGCTTTATTAGGTAAAATAATTGAGGAGTTGATAAATCTTGAAGACTACCAGGTTCAGAGATTAGCGTTACTGCGTGAGAACTTTGACAAGATGGATGAGATTTTAATGGAAGGATTTAAGGTCCACAGTGAATCTGAGGAGCAGGGCGATTATAAGAAACTTAGAATTGTTATGGAGATGAGGAGCAAGGCCGATGAAATCAGGAGAAATCTGAGTTCTTATTTAGCGAATTATCAGGAGCAGTATGAGAACAGGATATTCGAGGCACAAAAGGAGCTTGGCATACTTGCGAATGCTTATAAGGATATGCACATTCTTTCGAAGCACGGAAAATGGTTCGAGCGATTCGACGATATCTATGCAGAGAATCTGGTTATCATTAAAGAGATTGTGACACTGGACAAAAACAAAAGAGCTCGCCTTGGAGAATTTGTAAAAGCAAGAGAAAAGCTGCGTTTGATTTTGGGTAGTAATCTCAAGACAACACATGCGAATTATCAAGATGCTCAGATGAGCAGCTACGGGGCGGTTAGTACATCTGCTATAGTGACCCTGATTTTAATATTGATTGGATTGGTTGCCGTGTTGATTTTTCAGGCGTATATTGCCTATTCAGTAACACCTTCAATCACCGAGCTCAGAGATGCTGCAGTCAGAATCAGTCAGGGGCAATATGATACAAAAATAGAAATTAGATCGGATGACGAGTTCGGACAGTTAGCAGAATCAATCAATAAAATGGCACAGGGACTCAAGGGGGCGTCTGTGTCACCGGACGCATTATGCGAAGAAACGGCTGAACGTGAGAAAGCAGGGGTATCAGCCTGAGCCGCCGACATCAGGAAAACCGCACATCATTTCGTGAAGATTTTTATTTCGGTTCCCGCCATTATTCTCATTATATTTTGACGGTGGCGGACAATCACCATTATCGGGATGCCTACAGCGGCTATGATTAGCGGCCAGAGATTGGCGAACAGCCAGCCGTCTATAACGGCAATCAGCAGAACGAACGCTATTGGAAAGACTATCGACGCAATTATCGAAGCAAGTGACACATATCTCCAAATCAGTACGACGATAATCCACGCCAAGACGGCAAAGGCGGCACAAATCGTAAAATACGGCCACAGCCCTAATGCAACGCCGAAGCTGGTGGCGACGCCCTTGCCGCCTTTGAGTTTCAGATATACGGGAAAGATATGGCCTAAAATAGAAGCAATCCCGACCAGCAGCCAGAGAAGAAACTGGATTGCATCAGGCGGAGTTGTGATTATCCTGCCGGCGATGAGTGTGGGCAAAAACCCTTTCGACACATCGAGAACAAAGCAGAAGTAGCCCCATTTTTTGCCGAGCGCGCGAGAAAGATTTGTGGCGCCAATGTTGCCTGAGCCGATTTTACGAAGGTCTTTGCCGTGGACTGCTGCCAGGATAAGGCCGAACGGCACTGAGCCCAGAAGGTATGCTGCGATTATCAGTATGGTTAATGTCATTTGCCTGCCCGATGTTCAATGACGTTATGATATAATGCGATTAGCTCTTTGGCTACCCGGTTTATTGAGACTTGTTTTTTGAGGTCATCTTTGATGATAGCTGCTGCGGCCTTGTTGATATTGCCGGTGTCTGTAAAGTAACTAATAGCTTCAGCAAGGGCCGGGATATTCTGGGGGATGTCGATAATTCTACCATGGCGATTATTAGTGAACAGGTCGATTGCGCCGTTGAATTTTGTAGTGATAACGGGCTTGTCCGCAGCCAAAGCTTCGAGGACAAAGCGACTGGATGGGTCGTAAAAGGTCGGCAGGACTGCGACGTCACAAATAGCCAGTGCAGTCTCAATCTTTCTGAGGGGCCCGAAAAAAAGAGTCTTTTTGTCAACGTTGAGATTTTCGGCAAGACGTTTGTATTTTCCCGGATTTCCCGTACCAGCAATGACGAGGTATGCAGTCCGGTCGGATGAACCCGCGGTCATCTGCATGGCTCTTATCAAAGGCGAGAGTCCTTTGAGCCTGAAATTGTGCGCGGCAAAGAGCAGCAGGACTGGCCGGTCTGCCTCCTTCAGTGACAGGCGATTTAATATATCGGTCCGCATCTTATTTGTATATCGCGGGTCAACGGTTCTGTTTGTCAGAACGCCGTTTCGGATAAGCGAGATTCTATCATCATAGAGGCTGTAATAATTTTTGAACTGCCTGGCGACATAATCGGAAAGTGCAGCAACGACCGGGCCTTCGGGTCTGGCGCAGATTTGAACCTCGGCCCGTGCGAGTTCGGCTCTGCGAAAGTTCA
>Ga0315549_1003479_pt1 | contig 14014 bp, 14 predicted proteins | sample SalMarSW160200MG_FD_203101 | JGI IMG/M metagenome (GOLD analysis project Ga0315549, IMG submission 203101) | Salt marsh sediment microbial communities from the Plum Island Ecosystem LTER, Massachusetts, United States - Salt Marsh Sediment SW1601-200 ... | reverse complement strand
GGGATGACGAACTACTTCGACTTTTCAACATTCCGCGTTCTATGCTGCCAGATGTTTACCCCTCGATTAACATTTTTGGCTATACCGAGGATGGGATTCCCATTGCTGGAGTAGCCGGTGACCAGCAGGCAGCCTTGTTTGGCCAGGCATGCTATCAGCCCGGTATGACTAAGGTAACATATGGCACAGGTGCTTTTGTGCTTATGAACATAGGCAAGAAACCTATCGTAGCCAGACATGGCCTGCTGACTACTCTGGCTTGTAGCCTCGACGGCAAAGCAGAGTACGCTCTGGAAGGCAGTGTGTTTATTGCGGGGGCAGCTATCCAGTGGCTGCAGGATTTGGGATTAATTAGAGAGGCAGGGGAATCAGAGCAACTGGCAATGGAAATAAAGGATACCGGCGGTGTGTACCTGGTACCCGCTTTTGTTGGCCTGGGGGCACCTCACTGGGACATGTATGCGCGCGGTGCGCTCGTCGGGCTGACTCGTGGTAGCGGCAGAGCCCAGGTTGTAAGAGCTGCTGTGGAATCAATTGCTTATCAGGTGACGGACGTTTTGGAAGCGATGGTGGCTAACTCTTGTCTTCGGCTGGCGGAGATACGGGTGGATGGGGGAGCTGCGACTAACAACTTCCTGGCACAGTTTCAGGCCGACATCGCCGGAGTGGAACTATCTCGACCAAAAATGTTAGAGACGACGGCTCTAGGAGCAGCCTATCTCGCTGGCCTGGGGATAGGGTTTTGGAAATCCGGTCAGGAGATAGAAGCGCTACGGGAAGTAGGCCAGCGGTTCACGCCATGCATGGAAACCACAGAACGTCAGGCGTTGCGCCGTGGTTGGGCAAGAGCATTAGAACGGGCCAGGGGTTGGCTCATAGTAGGGGAATAAAGGTAATGTGATACCCCTATCACACGATTGGTCTTCACAATATCTTGTTTAAAAGAGCTATAATAGGTTGTAATTGATATATATATATACTGCGTATCCGACTTGCATCTCTAAGCTCATATGATTATTAAGAACCGGATATGGAGTCAATATCAATGATAGAATTGAAGTGAACCGGGGTTAATAGTGCGTGCACTGAGGTATTCCATTCGACCTCGGCCGGTACTGAAATATTTCGGCCAGCTCTGCATCGTTCTGGCACTGCTTACGCTGGTGCCGTTAGTTGTATCCATTCTACTCGGCGATTACCGTGTTACACTCCGATATGCCATTGTTGTGGTGGGTGTCTTTACTATGGGTTTTTTCCTGCAAAGGCTGCCGACTCCCAAACGTATCCAGACAAACGAAGCGATGGTTATTACCGCCTTGATATTCCTATTTGCACCGATGGTGATGACGTGGCCTACCATGGCTTCCGGCTTGAGCTTTACAGATGCGCTGTTCGAGACCATCTCCGCCGTAACGACAACAGGCTTGAGCGTTACGGCTTCAGTGGCAGATAAACCGGCTATTTTTCTATTTTCCCGTGCCTGGATGCAGTGGGTCGGGGGACTGGGTATCGTCATTCTCGCGGTGGCAACAATGATTCGACCGGGTCTGGCAGCCAAGCGCATTGGCGATTTGGAAGACTACGAGGATGACCTGGTCGGTAGTACCAGGACACATGCTCGCCGTGTGCTTATTGTCTACTCAATTATGACCGGTTTCGGCATTATCATATTAGGTTTACTGGGCGCCGGATGGTTCAATAGCGTAATATACTCTTTCTCCGCAGTATCTACCGGCGGGTTTTCACCTCATAATGCCAGCCTGGCGGGATTTAATAGTCAGTGGCTGCAGGCGATGGTGATATTGCTATCAGTGGCAGGCGCTATTCCACTGGTTTTATACTTCCGCTCGTTTAAAGAGGGCGGAAGAGTGTTAATACGAGACCGCCAGCTGCAGGGGCTTCTTATATCTGGTCTGGTGGCAGCGTTACTTATGGCATTATTTCTCACCCAGGATGGTTTTAGCTGGATTCAAGCCCTGCGCCATGGAGTATTAAATGCTTTTTCTGCTCAATCAACGGCGGGCTTCTCTACATTGGATATTTCTCAAATCAACGCTGGTGCAAAACTTACGCTTATTTTTTCCATGTTCCTGGGCGGCGCCGCCGGGTCTACTGCCGGGGGCATCAAGATTCTACGTTTATTGATTTTGGTGCAGTTTCTCTATATTTTTCTACAGCGCGCCAGTATGCCCAGGCAAGCCGTTGCCGAAGCTAGTCTTGGCAGGCGCCGGCTGGAAACAGACGAGATACAGAGCGCTCTAAGCATCGTTTTTGTTTTTCTGGCGTCCATTGCGATTTCATGGCTAGTATTTGTAGGCATGGGGCATAACCCGCTTGATTCGTTATTCGAGGTTGTCTCGGCGATTGGTACAGTCGGGTTATCGTCTGGAATAAGCGCTCCCGAACTGCATCCGCTTCTCAAAGGAGTTCTATGTGCGGATATGCTTCTTGGGAGATTGGAAATTATTGCATGGTTAGTGCTATTCTATCCTCGGACTTGGATTGGAAGAAGACTGGAGGAATAATATGAGGATTGTATTTTCAGGCGCCAGCTCGTTAACGATTACAACAGCTAAAACATTGATAAAACAGGGACACGAAGTGATTATTATAGAAGTCGATAAGGAAAAAATCGATCGGATTTCAGATGAACTGGGTTGCAGCTTCCTGCATGGCGATTCGGCCAGGCCGGCAATACTTAGTCAAGTTAACCCCAAAAACAGCGATATTCTATTTTGCCTGACCAATAGCGACCAGATTAATATCATCACATCCCTGCTGGGACGCTTGATGGGCTTTAAGCGCGTTATAACCAGTATCGAAGATACGGATTTGGTGCAATTATGCCGTGAGCTCGGGCTTGAAGATACTATTATCCCGGTATGGGCAATGAGCCGGCACCTGGACAATATGGTACGCGGACTTGATAATATCAATTTATCTGCGTTGCTAAAGGAAGACGCTAGATTTTTCACTTTTACGGCTGGTGAGGAGGACGCAATTTGTGTTAGTGAACTGGGGCTTCCCAAAGATGCGCAGGTCGTTTTTTACTATCGTGACAACAAATTTCACTTTGTTGATGACGACACAAAACTCCGTAAAGGCGACGAGATTGTCATCTTAACCCATATCAAAAACATCCCTGATTTTAATGAACGCTGGTATCCGAAGGATGTCAGCAATAAGAAGTCCAAGAAATGACCCCGCTCTACCACTCACAAATCCGCAAATACCTGGGGGGCTATTTCCTTTACTATCTTCCGTATTTCCTCGGCGACAGCCCTGAACTCGGGAAGCGCCCGCTTGGATGTGCGCAGCTTGATGATATGGCGAATTTCGCGGAAATTCCAGGTGCAGATTATCTGGGTCTCACAGGCGTTGGGAAGGACGTAGCGGGCAATCTCAGCTTTTATCCCCTTGGCCAATAAGTCGCCATAGGCTTGCCAGCAAGTCGTCATCGCTTCCTCGAATTGCTGATGGGCAGGTTCGTTGTCTTTAATCGGAGGCGGCTCGACATATCTTGGCTCGGTTTCTTTCACATATCGCTGGCTTCTCTGGCTGTAACTTGCCAATCTGTGCCTGACAAGCTCATGGGTCAGGACGCGGCTGGCACGAATGTAGAATGTAGCGCAGGCATGTTCAATCATTGACTCATGCCCGACCCCCAGCCACTTCTGAATTCGGTCGGGTACCGTGCCTGTTTTATCTTGTGTGTCCCAACACAGCCTGCCCGCCGTCTCTATCAATTTTTCGGCATCAGGGGTGACGGCAAGTAACTTCACTTCTACGTCATACTTATCGGTCATCGCCTATTTACTAAAGCGCAAATTTTTTGTGGCGTCCCTGGAGGGATTCGAACCCACGACCCGCTGCTTAGAAGGCAGCCGCTCTATCCAGCTGAGCTACAGGGACGACCAAATTAAGTATAGCATGATAGGACTGGAATGATAAGAATAACAAGGGGGAGCTAGTCTTTGTGGGCCTGTGCTACATGCTTCTGCAATAAATATGGGCCCTGGCTTCTTTGCCACAGACAGGACATTTCATGAATCGCTGCCTCCACTATCTTTCCCCTTTTGCCTTAACCCTTTAGGATTGGCCCTTTTTTCTCTCTCTTCTCTAGAGTCAGTTACATAAAAGCCTGGTCCATTAAATATGATGGGAACTGGAGAGAAAAGGCGACGGGCAATCCCGTGGCAACTAGGACAATCAGCTATCGGTTTATCATGAAAGCTCTGCTTAAGCTCAAATTGCAGTTTGCAGTTCAGGCATCGGTATTGATAAGTAGGCATGGATATTCTCCTTTATTCTAAAAGAGGTGCTATTTCTTCTTCTGAGCTTTGCTCCTCCGGGTTTGGCTCCCCCGGGGCTGGTTCTTCCAGACCTGGCTCCTCGGGGCCCGGTTCTTCCGAGGCTTGCGCCAGTGAGAGTTGTTCCTCCACTTTGGTCTCTCTTGCTTTAAATTCGCCATCCAAATTGACGGCGCCTATCTCATAGGATGGTTGATGAGCTTGCAGTACATGCTCATCCCAACAGTAGGCATGCACAAAGGCACCACAGGAACAATGGAAAACAACCCTGTCAAAAAGCAATGGATTCCCACATACAGAACAATTCATCTACTTGCCTCCTGTAATTAGCACTCTTAATACCAAAGTGCTAATTATAGCCTGCTGATAGAGTTTTATCAAGCTTTTTGTTGGCAGTTACCTTGTCCGTTATGGCTACCTTTGGCAGCAGGGCAAAACGCCCACTTAGTTGACAATCTGTTTTCATAGCCGTTAATATGGACTGGCTTTTATGGGCATAAAATATAGCGTGCCTGAGTCCTTCACATCTTATCGCGCCACAGTGCGAGTTGAGTTGAAGAAGGTTATCGATAGTTGTCCTTCCGTTCTTTGTAATATGCTGCGATATCATATGGGCTGGCAGGATGAGCATGGACATTCCTGCAGCAGAGAATCGGGCAAATTTATTCGCTCTTCCCTTTGCCTTCTTAGTTGTCAAGCGGTGGGGGGTGACATGTCGCAGGTAATGCCCGCCGCAGCAGCCGTCGAACTCATCCACAATTTTTCTTTAATCCATGACGATATAGAAGATGCCAGCTATGAGCGTCATCACAGGCCAACCGTATGGAAATTATGGGGTCAGTCTCAAGCGATAAACGCCGGCGATGCCATGTTCACTCTGGCTTATTTAGCGTTACTTAAGCTAAAAGAGAGGGGAATAGCTGATGAAAAGATCGCCAGTTCCACTAAAATGTTGAGCCTGGCTTGTCTGGAGCTTTGTGATGGGCAATACTTAGATGTCGAATATGAGAACCGTCTCGACATCACCATCGAGGACTACCTTGACATGGCAGCTAAAAAAACAGCAGCCCTGTTTGCTGTATCGACTTCTCTGGGAGCATACCTGGGCAGCGAAGATAGTAAGTTGGTGGATTTTTTTCACCTGTTCGGCAAAGAATTAGGCATAGCCTATCAGATTTATGATGACATATTGGGAATTTGGGGAATGGAGGAAAGCATTGGTAAATCTGTCAGCGATATCTCTCAGAGGAAGAAAACTTTGCCCATAGTTTACGGATTGCAAAATAGCGAAGGCGAGGCAAAAGGGAGACTCGAGAAGCTTTACTCTCAAAAATCTATCGAGGGCGAAGATATCACTGAGGTTACGAAGATTCTGGACCACTTAGGCGCCAGGGATTATGCTGAGAATTTGGCTGAGCAATACTATTACAAAGCTTTGGCACACCTCGAGGCTGCCCGGCTTGACACATCCAGGCAAGCTCCGCTTAGGGAGACTACCTGCTTTCTATTGAAGCGCGACTTTTAGGAGGTAAAATGCCGAAAAAGACTGTTGAAGATATCGAGGTTAAAGGCAAGAGGGTTCTACTCAGAGTCGACTTTAATGTCCCCCTAAACATAAACACTGGCGCTATTAGTGATGGTAGCCGCATACGAGCTTCACTACCTACTATCAAATATCTCGTTGACCATAAAGCCAAGGTAATCATCTGCTCTCATTTAGGACGCCCTGGAGGCAAAATAGTGGAAAATTTGCGGATGGCGCCAATAGCGCGGAGGTTGTCACAGCTTATGGGCTTGCCTGTCAGCACGGCATCCGATTGTATAGGTCCAGAAGTGGAAAGCAAAGTAGGGACACTCAAAGAGGGCGATATTCTGGTTTTGGAAAATCTGCGCTTTCATCCCGAAGAGGAAGCAGATGATGCCGGCTTTGCCCGGAAGCTGGCCAGGCTGGCTGATATTTATGTTAATGATGCCTTCGGCACTGCTCACCGGGCTCACGCCTCTATCGTAGGTGTAACTAAATACTTGCCGGCGGTGGCTGGCTTTTTAATGGCAAAAGAATTAGAGGTCATGGAGAAGCTCTTGCATAATCCCGAGCGACCCTCGGCCTGCCTTATAGGCGGTGCTAAGGTGGGCGATAAGATAGAACTATTGCAGAATATGCTAAAAAAGGTTGACATGTTGCTGGTTGGTGGTGGCATGGCCGCTACTTTCCTAAAGGCACAGGGATATGAGGTAGGGCATTCTTTAATAGAGGACGATAAGTTGGGCCTGGCCAAGAAATTGTTACAGGAAGCCGAAGAGTGGAAGGTACCATTTTTGCTACCCATTGATGCAGTTGTGGTGGAAGAAATCAAAGCCGGAACCCCAACTAGAGTAGTGCCAACAACTAATATACCATCGGGTAGCCATATCGTAGATATTGGCCCTAAATCTATTGAGCTTTTCTGCAACGAATTGAAAAAATGTCGTACTATCATGTGGAACGGCCCTATGGGTATTTATGAAATACCGCAATTTGCTCAAGGAACCAAATCCATAGCCAGTTTTTTGTCCACCCTTAATGCTACTACTATTATTGGTGGCGGTTCTTCTGCTGAGGTGGTTGATGAGATGGGACTAGCTGATAAGATGACCCATGTTTCCACGGGGGGTGGTGCCATCCTGAAGTTTTTGGAGGGTGTTACCTTACCTGGTGTGAAAGTTTTGTTAGATAAGAAATAATAGGAGGTTGTGAAATGCGAATTCCTTTTGTTGCTGGCAACTGGAAAATGAATACCACGGCGACTGAAGCCGAACGGCTTGTCCTCGAGATGCTTGATAAACTGGACAGGATAAAAGGAGTGGAAAAGGTACTTTGCCCGCCATTCGTATCTTTAGTTGCCATAAATATGATGCTCCATAGTTCGTCTATTAAGCTCGGTGGTCAAAATATGTATTTTGAGACTAAAGGGGCCTATACCGGTGAGATATCCCCGGTAATGCTTAGCGAGTTATGCGAATTTGTCATACTAGGACATTCTGAGCGGAGAGGTTATTTTGGGGAAACTGATGAAATAGTCAACAAAAAGGTAAAGACAGCTTTGGCAAACGAGCTTAAGCCTATCTTGTGTGTTGGGGAGAGGCTTGCAGAGAATGAAACTGGCAAGACAGAGGAGGTGATTAATAGGCAGGTGACGGCAGCTTTGAATGGTATAGAGCCTGTCCGTGATTTGGTGATTGCCTACGAGCCGGTTTGGGCTATCGGCACAGGTAAGGCGGCAAGCAGCGAGCAGGCAGCAGCTACCATCCAGTCTACTCGTGATGTTGTGGCTAAGCTGTGGAATAAGAGTATAGCTCAGGATTTACGCATCCTTTATGGCGGCAGTGTTACCAGTGCTAACATTGCCGAGTTCATTTCCCATCCAGAAATCGATGGTGCCTTGGTTGGCGGAGCCAGCCTCAAAGCTGAAGAATTTGTAAGTATTGTTGAGCAAACCGCTGAAATCAAAGCGAGACCCCTTTAGCCTTCGATGAAGTGTCTTGTTGCCATTATTGGTCCCACTGCTGTAGGGAAAAGTGAGCTTGCTCTGCACCTGGCTCAGTACTTTCCGTTGGAGATAATAAGCGCTGATAGCCGCCAGGTCTATCGGTATATGGATATCGGCACTAATAAGCCGAGTCTGGCTGAGAGGGCATCAGCCCCTCACCATGTCATCGATGTAATTGAGCCTGACGAAGATTTTAGCCTGGCTATGTATCATCAACTAGCCATTGAGGCGCTGAAAGCCATTAAGCAGAAAGGCAAATTGCCCTTACTGGTCGGTGGCAGCGGCCTTTATGTATGGTCGTTGGTAGAGGGATGGAAGATACCTCAGGTGCCACCTGACCCAAAGCTAAGACGCCAGTTAGAAGCCAGAGCAGAGCAAGAAGATAGCCAAAGCCTTTATCAGGAATTGCAGGATATTGACCCTGTGGCAGCAGCAAAAATCAATCCTAATAATACTCGCCGTATTATAAGGGCCCTGGAAATCTATCAGACGACAGGACAGCCCCCTTCTCAATTACAGCGTAAAGAGGCACCAAGTTTCCCTATTATGGTCATTGGTTTAACCCGAAAAAGAAGCGAGCTATATAGAAAGATTGATTGGCGGGCTGATAAAATGATACAAATGGGATTGGTTGAAGAAGTAGAACAGCTATTGCAAAAGGGTTATAGCCCTTCCTTGCCTTCTATGTCGGGAATAGGTTACAAGCAAATAGGACAGTTCCTTCGAGGCGAGATGACTTTGCCCCAGGCTATTGATAGAATAAAATATGAAACCCATCGATTGGCCCGCCACCAGTATGCCTGGTTTCGCCTCAGCGATAACAGAATTCACTGGTTTGATACTAGCGAGGCAGAAGCCAAAGCCAGCATCGCCACCCTGAACAAAGTGAAGGGTCTCATAGAAGGCTTTATATCATGAAATTCTCCAAGTTACAGGCCACGGGTAATGACTTCATCCTGGTGGATGCCCTCACAGGACCAGGAGAAGGTGATTGGGGAGAAGTGGCCCAAGCTATGTGCGACCGTCACTTTGGTATAGGAGCTGACGGCTTGATACTGGTGCAGAATTCGACTATCGCTGATTTAAAGATGCGTATTTTAAATTCCGACGGTTCTGAAGCTGAGGTTTGCGGCAATGGGCTGAGATGTTTTGCCAAGTATGCTATTGAGAAAGGCTTGACTGGCAAAATGTCATCGCGAGCGGAGCTAAGCAATCTCTATCTTGCCATAGAGACTTTGGCAGGCGTAAGAAAGGTTAAAGCTTATATGTCAGGGAATAAGGTCAACCGAGTCGAGGTAGATATGGGCCTGCCCCAGTTCCAACCGGAGCAAGTTCCTGTCAAAATTAAAGTTGACATAATACCAATATTGGATTATGCTTTAGTGATAAACGGAAAAGAGTTGACTTTGGCTCTTCTATCCATGGGAAATCCCCACGCCGTGAGCTTTTTATCCCAGCCAATTGCTGATTTTCCTTTAGCTGAGATAGAACCAAAAGTAGAGAGGCATCCCATGTTCCCCCAAAGGACTAATTTTGAGATAGCCAGGGTCTTGAGCAGGGGGAAGATAGAAGCCCGGGTGTGGGAGCGCGGTGTTGGTGAAACTCTGGCCTGTGGTAGTGGCGCTTGTGCCATAGCTGTGGCCGCTCAGTTATTGGACTACGTAGAGCCGCAGGTTGACATAATACTAAAAGGTGGGACCTTGACCGTATCCTGGGATAGGGTAGGGGAGGTGTTGCTTACCGGTCCAGTGGAGGAAGTTTTCACTGGCGAATGGCTTGAAGAAAGGAGCTGATGGAATTAGCCAAAAGACTTAATAGATTACCTCCATATCTTTTCGTGGAAGTAAATCAGAAAATCGCTGAGCTTCGGGCTAGGGGAGAGGACATAATCAGCTTTGCTGTTGGCGATCCTGATTTACCCACGCCATCTCATATCATCGAACATATGTGCCAGGCAGCACAAGACCCCGTAAACCATCGTTATCCTGAAACTGGCGGTTTGCTCGAACTTCGCCAGGCCATCGCTGAATGGTATGAGAGACGCTTCGGCGTTACCCTGAATCCGGCTAAAGAGGTCCTGCCTCTTATTGGCTCCAAGGAGGGGATCGGGCATATAGCTTTATGCTACATTGAGCCTGGTGACCTGGCTTTGGTGCCTGACCCAGGCTATCCTCCATTTTCTCTGGGCACCATATTAGCCGGTGGCGAGCCTTACTTTATGCCTTTAAAGGAAGAAAATGATTTTCTGCCTGATTTTAAAGCTATTCCAACCGAGGTAGCCGATAAGGCAAAACTTATGTGGCTTAACTACCCCAACAATCCCACCGGCGCTATAGCCGGCCTTGATTTCTTTGAGAAAGCAGTTCATTTCGCACAGCAGCACGACTTAGCAATCTGCCATGACGCTCCTTATACCGAAATTGCTTTTGATGGCTATAAGCCACCGAGCTTCATGCAGATACCTGGGGCAAAGAAAACAGGTGTGGAATTTCATTCCCTGTCCAAAACCTATCATATGACAGGTTGGCGAATAGGCATGGCGGTAGGTAATGCTGACATGGTGGATGCCTTATTTAAAGTTAAATCCAACCTGGATTCAGGCATTCCCCAGGCAATTCAATATGCCGCTGTGGAAGCTCTGCGCGGCTCCCAGGAACATATCGCTGAGCATAATGCTATTTTTCAACGTCGCCGAGATAAGTTACTAAAAGTCCTTAATGAGATAGGGCTGAAGGCCAGAATACCCAAGGCAACCTTTTATATCTGGGCTAAGATTTCCCAGGGATATACATCTCTGGATTTTACCAAGAAATTGCTGGACGAAGCCGGGATAGCGGTAACCCCGGGAACTGGCTACGGGAAGGAGGGAGAAGGTTACATCAGACTTTCCCTGACCATTTCCGATGACCGCCTGGAAGAGGGGATAAATCGTCTATCGGCTTGGCACGCCCGAAATTGTCATTGTGAAGAACGTTAGCGACTAAGCAAGTCCAAATGTGTGTAGGAGGGGGAGATAAAGCAGAAATTTTTTACTACGGCAGCCAAGGTAGAACGAGCATTCCTCGTCGGGGTGGGAAGCAAGACCTCTACCAATGATTGGTCAGTTATAGATTCTTTAAAAGAACTATCCTACTTGACTAAAACAGCAGGCGCCAATGTAGTAGGTATGTTAACTCAGAACCTGAACGCGCCTTCGCCTACCTATTATATAGGTAAGGGTAAAATTGAGGAGCTAATTAGCCTCAAAGAGCAAACTCAGTACGACACAGTAATCTTTGATGATGAGCTGTCGCCGAGGCAGCAAAGAAATCTCGAAGAGGCATTGGGAGTCAAAGTTATTGACCGCAGCGCTCTGATTTTACACATATTTGCCCGAAAAGCTCAAACCCACGAAGGAAAACTCCAGGTTGAACTGGCCCAGCACCAATATCTTCTGCCCCGGCTTGTCGGGCAGTGGCGCCATTTAGAGCGACTTGGCGGTGGCATAGGCACCAGAGGTCCCGGTGAGGCACAATTGGAAACCGATCGCCGCCTTATCTATAAGCGTATCAATCTCCTTCAGCATAAAATAGAAAGTGTCAGGAAACATCGAGCCCTTTATAGGAGGCGCCGTAAGGAGACCGGCACGCCTATCGTAGCCCTCGTTGGTTATACTAATGCCGGTAAGAGCACTCTGTTTAACACCTTAAGCAAAGCCAGTGTAGATGTAGAAGATAGGCTCTTTTCTACTTTGGATCCCGTGACTCGGCGGCTGGCTCTGCCCACTGGGCAACGATTTCTAATCACCGATACAGTTGGCTTTATTCACAAACTTCCGCCTTCAATAATTGCCGCCTTTCGGGCCACTTTAGAGGAACTGGATGAGGCTGATTTACTTCTGCATATAGTTGACATAACACATAAGAATGCTGCTAATCAGTGCCTCACAGTAGAAAAGATACTCAGCGAGCTAAATCTGGAAAGGAAACCAAAATTTACCGTATTCAACAAGCTAGACCTGGCTCTAAGCAGCGAGGCAGAGCTGAAAGCATTAACTACCATTCCTTACTTCGAGGAAGAAATCTTATTGCCGAACGAGGGCATTGTTCTCATCTCTGCCGCCAAAGGATGGGGTATGGACGATCTTCTAAATAAGATAGCCAGTTATTTAGGAGGTGAATTAAAAAACGTCACGGGAGTTAGTCTCCTATCAGAAAGGAGAAAATGAAAATTACAATTGTTTACGACAATGAAGTAAGAAAAGTGGGGCTAAGGCAGGGTTGGGGATTTTCTGCCCTTATTGAAGATGCGGAAGTATCACCGCTCTTGTTTGATACGGGCGCCGATAGCCCTACATTACTACATAATATGAAAGAGCTTAATATTGACCCGCAGGACATAAGTGTAATCGTAATCTCGCATGCCCATGGCGATCATACCGGAGGACTTTCTGAAATCCTTAGAATAAATAAGGTTGCCGAACTTTACCTCCCAAGCTCCTTTAGGAGAGCATTTCCAGGGAGGAAGGTAACCACGGTTAAAAATTCCGTTCAAATTCGTGAAAACATCTTCTCGATTGGTGAACTCGAAGGAGTAGAGCAATCCCTAGCCCTCAAAACTGATAAGGGGATATTTGTGCTTACAGGTTGTGCTCACCCTGCGATGGAAAACATTCTCGCCGCTGCTGCAAAGTTTGGAAAGCTCTATGGAATTGCCGGTGGATTCCATGGATTTCATAATTTTGAGGCTTTCCGTGGCTTATCATTGATTTGCCCCTGTCATTGCACTATGTACAAGCAGGAGATAAGAGATTTATTTAAAGATAAAACTTTAGAGTGTGGGGCAGGGTTGGTAATCGAATTATAAAGAACAAACCCTTTCGCCAAATATCTTAGTGCCTATTCTGATTATATTGGCGCCCTCTTCCAGGGCAACTTTATAAGAATTAGTCATGCCCATGGAAAGATATTTCATCTCTACATTGGGCAACTCCAGCCCTTTAATTTTTTCAAATATCCTTCTTGTCTCCACAAAATAAGGCCTGGAGTCTTCCGGGTTTCCAAAACGGGGTCCCATGGTCATAAGACCCATCAATTTGATATTTCTAAGACCGGATATTTTTCTTACTAATTGTTCCACATCCTCCGGGGGCACTCCCGATTTCTGGGGTTCTCTCCCACTGTTTACCTCAATCAATATCGGCATTATTTTGCCAATTTGAGCACACTTTCTATCAATTTCCCTGGCTATTTCTAAAGAATCGACACTTTCTATCATGTCGAATATTTCCAGCACCCTTCTCCTGACATTATGCTTTTGAAAGGTTCCAATAAAATGCCATTTCGCTCTCTTTCCCACCAGTTCATATGCCTCCTTTGCTTCCTTGACATAATTTTCTCCAATGATTTTTACTCCCGCCTGAACAGCTTCCAGGACTTCCCCAGGTGTTCTTGTTTTTGCTGCTGCCAACACCTCGACTCCGTCAGGGAGTTCAGCTAGTAATTTGACAATGTTTTGTTTAGTTAGCTCGCTTGCCACATCATGATTGTAATCCATTGAGCTTACAGCTTCAAGGATCTGAAGGCTAAATTGCCTGTATGTTCGCCGCTGGGATTTCAGCTGCTCGCCAACGCGGGAGTCATATTCTTCCGGGAGACTGGTGTGAAAGCCGGCTTTGAACGGTATGACCACTTCTTCGCGAAATAATATATGACGATATACGTTGACAATGCCCCTTTTTCCCCTTATAGTATAGTTTCCCCTCATAGCGTAGCAAGTGAGATGCAGCTGAATTTATAGTGATAGGAGGTAATAATATGGGCCTTAAAACAGTAGCAGAATACCGACAAAGTCTGAGAGACGGCCGAGTAGTCTATCTAAATGGGGAACAGGTGGAGGATGTCACTACACACCCTGCATTGAAGATAGGTGTCGATACAGCAGCGTTCGATTACGAAATGGCAGAGATGTCAGAATACCGGGATCTGGCAGTGGTTACGGATGAAAAGACAGGGGAGCCAATAAGTAGATACTACTATACTCCGAAAAACAGCGCTGACCTGCTTAAACGACACGAGCTAATGGTAACCGGGACGAGAGCAAATCAAGGCATAGTACCTTTTACCAAGGATATTGGCGCCGATTCTATGAATGCCGTCAGCATGACTGCTCAAATGATGGGCAAGAAGGAATATG